>Ga0193738_1000759_pt1 | contig 14701 bp, 11 predicted proteins | sample L2a1metaG_FD_144927 | JGI IMG/M metagenome (GOLD analysis project Ga0193738, IMG submission 144927) | Soil microbial communities from a riparian zone of the East river system, Colorado, United States - L2a1 | ecosystem: Environmental > Terrestrial > Soil > Riparian zone | place: USA: East River...
GGCCAAGTTTACTCAGAAACTGGATATAACGCTACTGCCAGGGGAAACCTTCGGACTGACCTGTTTCCGCAATCGACTATTCGTTCGTTTCTATTCCGATGTGTACGTGTACAACATCAAGACGCAATCATGGTCAACTTGGTCTTCTACTCGCAAATTCTCCCGTCTTTATGTGATTCCGTCCGCGGACGTAGGACTGGACTTCGCTTATGCGCATCCTGCTACAACAGATGACAATGGCTATTTGTACTTCTTTCAAGACGATCGTATTACTGGTGTCGGAGGTACAGGATCAAGTGGTGAACAGTTTAAGTGTAGTCTGACGACCAAGACCTACGATTTCGATATCCCATACCAGTTCAAGGTACAATACTACTGGGCTGTCGATCTTGCTACTTCTGGTCCGACAGACTTCGCAGCGATTCTTCCGAACGCAATGCTCAACAATACGTGGAACTATCAGAAGGATACCTACACTTGGGATAGTGCTGCTTCTCAGTTGACCTGGGATACTGGTGGAGACGTTACTATTTACCATGACGAGAACGCTGCCGTTGGACGATACAGACGCAAGTATATCAAGTTGGAAAAGAAGATCAGGTTCCGACAGGTCTACTACACCATTTCAACAGACGCGATCGCCAATTCAGTCGGAGACTCGTCTGTGCGTATCTACGATATTATTTCTTTTCTCGAACCGAAGGAACACGTCTCAAAGCGGGTGAGTTAATGGCTGAACTCTCGGCGTACCGTACGATGGTACAGAATATGGGGCTGAAAAAGCCTGACGCTTATACTCCTTATGCCGCGGGAATGAAACTTTACGGTGGCGGTCGTAGTAACCCTACCTCTGGACCTGTTGACAAAGAAGGGTACAGAGAGCGGGAGATGCTGAACCGAGCAAAGCGGAATGCGGCTCTTCAAACAATGAAGAAGTACCAGTCCGGTAGAATGCTCGGCACACAACCCCGATCATAAGGAGAGTCATGGCAGTCCCAAAGAAAAACGTCCCTGGTTCTTCGCTGAACACTGGAACCAAGGGCAGTTCGTTGAATCCGCGAGTGGACAACATTCGCAGCAATGTGCCGCCCAGTGGTGGCCGGATGAGCATTGATCCGCCCCGACCGAATCCCGGCAATGTCCGAAAGGGTGACGCTCAGTTCCCCAGAGGAAATGGCGGCGGAACAGTCAACATCAATCCTCCGGGAAAGATGCCGATTCCGCGCAAGGGTGGCGGAAATCTGGCTGAGTACCAGGCCAACCTGAAAGAAGTTTCAGGACAGAAGCGAGCAGGACGAGCGGGTAACAAGGAAGCGGCGCTGAAGCGGCTGATGCAGAAGTACCGAGGTCGGTAATGGCTGGATTCTTCGGTGATTTGTTCTCTGGGATCACAAAGCCGAAGCCTGTAAAACCCGCCCAGAGTTACGGCTCAACTTATCAGTCGCAAGTGCCAAAACAAGCAAGTTATTCATCGACTTATGAATCTCAGGTTCCCCAGCAGCAGCCTGCTTATTACAACCCTTCCACAATGCCTGGTGGCTCGACCTATGAATCTCAGGTTCCGAGTGAGGCCAGTCAGCCTTCTGTTGCCTTCAATCCGTCAGGACAATCATCTTCTGGACAACCATCTGCCGGTGGTGGAGGCGGAAGTTCAGGCGGAGGTGGAACTGGTGGTGGAGGCGGAACTCCGGCTCCTGCACCACCACCTCCTCCACCACCCCCACCCCCTCCACCGGACCCATTGAAGCCTGCTGAATTGGGCCCAGTGAGTGAATGGGAAACGCTCACTGTTCCTGATGCACAGTCCAATGCTCAGTACATTGCGAAAATGGCTGCGTTGAAGGCTGCGATGGAGAAGTTCAGGGATCAGGACACAACTGCTCGCGGTGAGAAGTTGAAGGGCACTGATCGTTCATTCAAGGATTTGGGTTGGATTGATCCTGACGGTCTTGAAGGTGCGCAAAAGGGTTCTTGGGACCCACGCGGTCGAGGTTCTTACGGACGCTCTTACGTAGCAAATGAGAATGATTTCGCAGGACGCGGCATCATTGACTCTGGTGCGTACAGAGAAGCAATGGCAAACATGACGGCAGATTACAATGATCGACAGAACGCACTTGGTGATGAATACCGCACTTGGACCAGCGCACAGGACACCAATCTGGAGAACCAGGAAGACGAATACTCGAACAACCAGGCTACAATCAAGGCGAACACAGTCGCTGAGATTGCGGCCTCTTTGGGCATTGATGGAGATATGGTGCTTTCTGGCTTCGGGAGTGGACCGACCACTTACAAGCGACGGATTGATGAGGGCGCAAAGGATGACGACCGTAAGTATGTCAAGACGAGTGCCAAGAGTGGTGAGGATTTGAACAAGCGGTCGCTGATGCAGGCTCGGGCAGCGCAGAATGCCGCGCAGATTCTCTTGGACAGGGAGTACAAGAAGCGTATGGGTATTTACGACGATAAGTATGGTACCTAATGGCTACGCTACAGGATGCGATCGCAAAATTGAAAGTTCAGGGCTTTGCGACGCCTCCTGATATAGGCACAATTCAGCAACTCACTGGTCTTGGCGCAGATGAGAAAATGGCTCTTTTGCAGGCTGCCCGAACTGGTAACCTTAACACTCTTTGGGGCCCTGTCGGAGGCGGTAATTCAACTGGAAACTCACAGATTCCTGCTGCTGCACGTCAAATTCCTGCTGCTGCACTACAGCAGCGGGATACTCAGCTTTCTGTTCCGCTTGGCGGACCGGCTGCCGCTGAAAGAGACTTTGGTACTGGACGACGTTCAACTGAAGTCGAAACCCGTAAGCCCGGATTGACGCTTGATGATTTTGGTGCAGGGCAAGTAAAACATGGACAAGAACTTTCAGAGAGAGCAGCACAACCCTACATTGATTCATACAAGTGGTGGGAAAATCTGGGTCTCCAGAATTTAGGTGGTCAACTGGTTCAAGATAGAACTGGACTAGAGCCAAGTAGTATACCTCCAGTTGGCACTCCGCTTCCTGTTACGCCTCCTGCTGTTCCTGATTCCACGCGTGAATCCCAGATACCCACTGCTCCTACGCCGGGCCAAGTGGATCATCCTTATGATCCGCGTAAGCAACACGCGCCTAGCACTGGCGGCGGTGGATTGCTCGGTGATATTTGGGATAAGATTACGAACCCACAAATTGACAGAAGTGGCAGCAGTTCAGGTATTCCAGAACTTCCGGAAATGCCTGATCTGATCGACTTGGTGCCACCAGACTATTCAGGTCTGGATATGCCTGGTCCGATCGACTTTGAATTTGTGAATCGTGACTTTACTGATGAAGGTAAGAAACTCGCCTCCGAAGCGTGGGAGCCACAGTACGAAGCGCTGGAAAAGGCGAAGAAGAATTCGCGTAGCAACTACGACACTTCAGATATTGTCATGCAGGAGATGTATTCTCGACTGAATGATGAATTGGAGACGCAAAAGCAGGGTGATATTGACCGTTATGCTGCTGCGGAAGCAAGTCGAAACAAGGGAGCAGCGACTAATCAAGAGCAATTAGGTGAAGCATACGATTCTGGCGATGCTATCATGAAGCAGTTGCTTGCGGGTCAGGGTAACCTGTCGAAAAACCCGGAAGCACAGAAGATTCTTGCTCAAATGGCTGCACAAGAGGCAGGAAACAAGGCAGTTGCACAGAAGGACGATGCGCGTAGGCTACAATCGGTGCAAGACAGGGGTCAATCGAAGGCTGATTACGATTCAAGTATCATCAAGGCCAACGGAATTGCTGGAACAGTGTCCAGAGAGGGTCTTGCTCGACAGTTGAACAACCAATTGTTCGAGTTTGACCAGCAGGGACTCGGATTCGAGAGTGAAGAACGTCAAGCAGCGCTACAATTGGCAGATAAACTGTTCGGTAGAGACCAAGATTTCCAGAATCGTGAGTACGGACAGTTGACAGCCGACCAGGCGAACGCTTGGAACCAGTACAACGCCGGGGTTAACCAGATTAACCAGGGTAATTCGGTTGCAAACCAGAATACAGCGAATCAGAACGCAGCGAACCAGACTGAGTACGGAACTGAAGTGGATAACTACTGGAAGCAAGTTGAAATGGACTACAAGATCACGCAAGACAAGATGGCACAGGAAATGGCGGTTGCAAAGGCGCGTGCTGAGGCTGGCGGTACTGGAACCAGTGGTTCAGTTGACAATCTGGGTCCGATGGGGGTCATTAAGCAGCAGATTATCAATGATTCCCCAGGTGCAGAACCCGCTTCGGTAGAAAACGCGTTCCAACTCGCAATGAAGGCGTATGGAGAGGTTGCTTCACCCACTTCCAACGGTGGCGGACGTTACAAGAGTCTGAATGAGTTTGTTTACTCCCTTTTGACCGCAAATCAAGGCCAAGTCCCGCAAGAAGTTCTTCGAGCCGCTGCAATGGCGGTTTGGGCGGGCATGAACGAAATCAATGCAGTTCCGCAGCCCAAATAAGGAGGTGTAATGGCTGACGACCTGAATGCTTGGACCAATTCCTTCTATAAAAGGATGAGGGAACAGCAGAGCCCTGTTTCGGGGCCCATTACAACTCCGTCAGGCACCACTCTGGCTGATTTGCTTACTCAGTCGCAATTGCCCAAGACTGCTGCGAACCCTGCTGTTAACTTGGACATAGCACCCCTCGAATCAGAACCTAACTGGTTCGAGAGAACAATAGACATTATTTCGCGTCCTCTTTACACTGTCGGCAATATTATCGACGCTAGAGTGCAGAATGCTTCTGGTCGAGGCGAATATCAGGATGTTCTTGCAGAAGCAGGAAAGGGCTTTACAGGTAAAGACAAGACCCTTCCAAGTACGGTAATCAAAGAGAATGCTGACCTACCAGGCTGGGCTGAATTCACACTTGGCCTCGGTGCTGATATTGCCCTTGATCCGCTCAATTTGATTCCCGGTGCTGTCATTGGAGCGGGTGCGCGTGCAGCCCGTGGCGCTGTTACGGGAACCTCAAAGACGACCAAGGCTTTGGCAGAAGCAGAGAAGGTTGCGACAAAGGCGAGAGAAGCAGAAGAGGCAAGTGCTCTGGCTGCACAGAAGGTCAGGGAAGCAGAAGCGACTGGCGAAAACCTGGACCAGAGTGTAATCGACCAGACTCTCGCAGACTCCAAAGCAGCGACTGAACCAATCGACACAAGCGCTGCTGGTATTCAGAAATTGCTTGACGAGATTACAGAAGAAGCAAACAAGACTGGTGCTGATCGTATCCGGGAGCAGATTCCGGGTCAGCACTATCTTGACCCTGAGACCATTGTGCCGGGTGCTGAGCGACTTCGGCATGATGTTGCTGATCCTGTTACTAGCGCAATGGCTAGTGATTTGGCGCGCGTAGTTACACCGGACGATATGAAGGCGTGGCGCAAGAAGTACAAGGATCGCTTCACTTCCGCTGAAATGAGGGGTCTCAACGCTGCGCGTGATCCCATCAAATTCAAGAATATGGCTGCTAGTTTCTCTGCCCGTACTACGGAGGAATCTGCTACCAAGGTTTCTGACGTTTTGTTGAACCCTGCTCAGTATTCTCCTGAGACTGTTGCTGGAATGACTGCTGCGCACGGTGTTGGTTCTCTGGATGAAATGGCGCACAAGTACAGGTTCACTCCTGATTCAATGGATATGAAAGCAGAGACGATTGTCACTGGACCAGTGATGAAGGAAAACGAATTGATTAAGGCGCGCTTGGCAAGGGGCGGAGAAGATGCAGCGGATGGTGTGGATAACGCTGCCGCAACGCAGGCGAAGATTAAAGCAGCACAGAATGACGTAGCGGAAGCAGAACGTACAGCGCAACAAACTGCTCGACAGGCGGAAGCGACACAGACCAGAACAACACCGCCCAGGACACTCGGTAACGAGGCTCAGAGCAAAGCGGTTCAGAAGTATGCAAAGGAAGCAAACAGAGCGAATGCGACTGACGGAATCAGAGGCCCAGCAGCAGCAACAGCGGCTCGTGAAATGGTAGTTGAACGACTTGACAAGATTGCTGCACATTTCAGGGCACAGGGTGATGAACCTTTTCTTCATGTTGGCCCCCTAGACGCCGCCACTAGAAGATTCGAGATTTCGACGAGTGACGTTATCAGAACAATGGCCCTTGAATCTGCTGAGCACGCTGCGATCATTGACCAGTCTCTGTTCAATGCTTCGACCGGTATTGGAGTTGAAGGTTTTCAGCAGGCAGCAGCAGAGGCTATTCGACAGTACGATGATTGGCTGATGGACCCGATCAATGCACGGTCTGGTACGTGGCCTCCGAATCACGGAGACGGAATACAGAGCATCCTTGACACAATGCGCAATGCCACAAGTGACGATTACATGCGAACTTGGACTCACCCGACAGGGGACGCAAAGAGGCAGGGTTACTACAGAAGAATGCTGCCTGAAATGCAGCGCAATCAGGAATCAATGGCTGCGGCGTTGGAACAGATTGCACCGAAACTCGCAGACATTGTAGCAACGAACAGGAAAGCCCGTCAGGTTACCGACGCGGCCGATAGTGGGGCAATTGCAGACGCTGTAACTACCGGTATTACTGTTCAGGTGGCGAACGGCTCTGCTACTGGAATCAAGGCGATTGCTGAGTCTGTCGAAGACATTAAGAAAGCATCAACTACTGTCGGAGCAAGCCCCAAGGCTTCTTACGAAGCCGCCGCCAAGATCGCTACTCAGATTAGGGAGAAGTATGGCGTTACTCAGGACCAAGTACGCCGTCTCCGTCAGAATGCGGAGGCTCGCGCCGCGCGTGGGCCGCAAGCACAGTCGCAAATTAATCGAATCAACCGTGAACAAGCACGCGCGGACATTCGAGAAGCGGACGAAGTAGGCAGAGCGGTACTCGGCCCTGAATACACGCATGACGTGAGCCAGCAGATCAATGCTGCCACGACTAATATGTTCATGAAGACGCTTCACGCATTGGGTAGGAGTTTCTCTTTCGGGTTCAAGTCTGGCGAACTGGCTGTCCTCCTTAAAGAAGGAAGGTCGGCATCATACACCATTGGCAAGCGGTTTGAAAAGCTTCTTACTAGCATCTTGAAGTCCAGCACGAAGGAACAGCAAGTAGAAGCAATGCGATTGATTAGAATGAACCACAAGCCTGCCGAGGGTACTGCTGAGCGTGCTTTGTACGACAACCTCAGAGAAGCAATTGATCTGACTTACGACACTTCTGCTTTCGACAGCACAGCGGGTATCTTCACCAACTGGTTTGCACAAGGCATCCCTGTCGGAGAAATGAACAAGGCGTTGGCCGCTGTCAAATTGCCGCATAGGTTTAAAGAAGTAGAGAAGGGCCACTGGTCTGAGATTCCCGATCAGTGGAAGACGTGGGAAATCGACGATCCGATCGACTTCGCTCACAAGTCATTTGAAGCCATTCAGCGAGTCGCAGCGAACAAGAGTGCGGCTACCTATGCAGCGGCTAAGTGGGGAGTCAAAAAGCCTCCTGGGCCGGGCTGGGTGAAACTGACTGACGAGAGTGGCGAATCTGCATTCTTGCCCTACATGGACAAGGATTTATACTACCCGAAGGAACTCGCAGTACAGATTAGCAATCTTGATCGTTTGATGAAGCAGAGTGTTTCGTTCACTGGGTCGAACGGTGTGCACAGGTTCGTTCGTGAGGTCGTTGATCCGTACATGCAACTGTGGAAGCCGCTCATTACCATTGCCAAGCCTGGTCACCACCTTCGCAACATCACTGGTGACTTCTTCATTACAGCGCTCGATATGCAGTTCCGTAAGATCGGACCTGCGTATGCGAAGGCTGGAAGAATCATGCACGGCAACAAGGCGTTTGATGGTGCCCGTGCGATTACACAGATTGGACAATTGACGGAGAAGATTGGTCCGAACGTTGGCAAGGAACGTCTCGGGGTTAGGTTACGTGGTGGGAAGAAGGTAATGCTGGACGATGCGAACACATACAAACTCGCATTCCAACGTGGTCTGCTTCCTGAGTTCACGAAGTCTGAGGACTTGATTCGCAGTGAGGGTACTGGATTACTTTCCAAGGCAGCAGAGAAACTGTCTACCTCAGCGCCGATGAAGAAGGTTGGAGCGTTTGCGGAATACTCATCTCACGTAGGCCGCATGGCTCATTTCGTAGCGTTAATGGAGAAGCCCAGTTTCACACGCAAGTTCGGCAGCGTAGAAGAGGCTTCCCGCGCGGCCGCAGAGAGGGTAAAGAAGTTTCACCCTGACACTTCTGGTCTGACCCCATTTGAACAGAAGTACATGAGACGTATATTCCCGTTCTACACTTGGTTCCGACAGACGAGCCCTGTCGTTATGGGGAATCTGTTCACCCACCCAGGTCGCATCATGGCAGTGCCAAAGATTCAGTACGGTATTGCAGAGTCGATGGGTGTCAATCCGAACTCACTTGGCGATCCTTTCCCTGACGGTCAGATGTACCCTTCGTGGATTCGTGATACGATGACGGGGCCGATTGGGCCAGGCGGAACTATGATGAACATGGGTTCTGCGCAAGAAGGTATTTTGCCTGATTTCTTAAGTGCCAACCCTGCACGTTCAATTGCGAACATGGCGACTCCTTTTGCAAAGCAGCCGTATGAGGCGATTACTGGCACAAAGGTGCAGACAGGTACGCCTCTTACTGATATGTCTGAGTTCTGGGATCAGATTCTCCCAGGCGGCTCTGCTCTTGGTCAGTTGACTTCTACTTCGCCACTGGGTACTCTCGGTAATCTTGCTACAGGCGAGGGACTCGATCCTTCTCGTTCTGTTCAACAAGGCGACCAGACACGATTCTTCAACAGGTCTCTTGCGAACTTCTTCTCTGGCCTTGGTTTCACCAACTCGCAAACGCCTACAGTTCGAAATTCCGCATTCAAGGAAGCAACACTAGGTACATCTAGGACAGGTTATTAATGCCGGGGATTATGGGATTGGGGGAAGAACTCCCTTCGAGTTCACTTTTGGATTGGGAGAAGGACGCAGATAAGAAGCGTCAGCAGATGCTTGCGTATCGAGACAAGATCAAGACCAACCCTCTTATTAACCAGATTGGTTATGATTCATATAACCGACAGATGCAGGGAACGGTTAACCAGTCTCAGGCTTCTCTTTCCGCTGCGCAATCAGGTGCACAGGGTAGAGCGAAACGAGCAGCAGAGGATAGGCAGCGAGCAGCAGAAGCAGCACAGCGCAAAGCACAGGAAGATTTGAACGCCAAGTATGAAGCGTATTTGAAGAACCACCCTTACCAGAATCAGGGCAGCCTCACCACTCAGCCGGGGCCGAATTACGCTAATTCCCAATGGGCTGCCAATGGTCAGGTCGCTGGACTGGAAGGCGAGACGTATACAAATGCACAGGCTATTGCGAATGAAGCATTGCGTAGAGGATTGGGTAGAGAAGGTGTCATTGCGGGAATCATGACGGCGCTCACTGAGAGTTCACTCAGGAACGTTGGTCACGGTGACCAGATGGGACCATCTTCTCGCGGATTGTTTCAGCAGATGCCGAAATACTGGGGACCAGAAAGCGTTATTATGGACCCCACTGGGGCTGCAGGGTTGTTCTTTGACAAGTGGGTTGGAACAAGTGGCGATCCTTGGACAAGAGCACAGGCTGTTCAGCAATCAGAATTCACTAATGGTTCTAACTACAAGGCACAGTACCAGAGGGCTGTCGAGATTGCGGATCAAATGCTTAGTCCCGCTACTGCGTCATCGTGGCAACAGCAGCCTGCTGCGCTTAGGAATTCTGGTGCCACGACAGGACTCCGACAGTCACTTGTTACAACTACACTGAGCGCATTGGGTACGCCGTATCAATGGGGAGGTGAGTCACTTAAAGGTGGAGTGGATTGTTCGGGTCTCGTTAAACAAGTTTATGCGTCGATTGGTATTCAGTTGCCGCATTCGGCCAACCAACAGTCTGACGCATATGGCTCTGATACGAACATCTACGGCCGCAGAGTACCACTTGCACAATTACAACCGGGTGATCTAGTAGCGTGGGATCACAACCGTTCTGGTGAACGATCAGATTTCGTAGGCCACATTGCGGTTTACATTGGTAACGGGCAGATCGTGGAAGCGTACTCTAGGGGTCAGCCAGTTCGTCAGCGTCCATTGCGGACAAACGAAGAACACATCTATGGAGTCCACATGACTCTGCCAGGAGACCGATAACGGTGATGCCAATGGGTGCGCCAACAGGACAAGACACCGGTAATAACACGGGAGACAACTACGGTGACCCGCTTCAGTCAGCGATCGCAAAGCTGAAAGAAGCCGGCCAGGGGATGCCCCAGAATCAGATGGAAGCGTGGGCACTCTCAGCGAGCGGAAACATGACTCCGCAAGAAACTGATGCCTTGATGAAGGCAGTCAGTAACGGAGGCAACATTCAGGCTGCTTGGAATCAGGGTCCGGGCAATCCTGACATGGGCAACCCGAACGCAGTGCGGATTCCTGACACAGGGCCGCAGACTACAGCAGGACCGCTTGGCACTGGATATTCACCAGGTCCATTCTCAGCGTCGGGCGATCCGAATGAACCGTATCTCGCAACTGGTGGAGTTGCGGGACTCTCGGCAAACAACAGAGCGCCGGGTGCAGGAGACCCGAAGCAGAATGCTATTCAAATGCTCATGCGGAAACTGACGGGAGGTGCGTGATGCCAGAATGGGTACAGTGGGCCGAATTCATCATGATCTGTATTATTTTCCTTGCTATGTTCTTCTTCTACAGTCGTGGCGGTAGGAGGGTGCCGTAATGACATTCTCTATTCCCGCAGGAGCCGGGAATGTTACCAGTGCAGGTAACGGCAACACTACCTATGTTGTCGTACCTGTACCTGCGAATAAGGCAGATGGTGATTGTTTCATTGCTGTTGTTTACCATCAACTGTCGGGTGCAACTCTTACTGGTCCGCCAGCGGGATGGACTGAGATTTACCATGCGGTAGGAACCGGAACTAGGCCGCATTACGTTTTCTACAAGAAGATTACCAATGCGGCTGCTGAACCTGCTTCTTACACTTGGACCTTCTCTGGTCTTGGTAGGAACTGTGGGAACATCTTTCGAGTGCTAGGTTTGGGCGATGCTGTTGTAGATGCTTATCCCACAGTAGATACCTTCCCGGCAGGTAACGCACCCTCTATTGCAGGTGTAACAGCAGTTGCGGCCAATGCTATACACGTTGGCTGTATCGTTACGAACAACTCTACACTTATCTATCCTGTTCCTGACTCTGTAGGGTTTACCACTGTTTTCAACAACCAGGTTAACAATGGTTCAGGTACCTCTATCAGCAACCTTATTTACAAGGAACTTTCAGCGGCGGGACCGACAGGGAATATTCCTCTTACTTGGTCAGGAGGCACAGCAACTAACTCTGGTATCTGGTCATTCACTTTACAGGCAGCGGCAGTAGTTGTCCCACCTGTTGTAGAGAAAACTCCTTTGGAGAAGTGGGCACTCAGGATACCTGCCTACACGGCTCATCGGAATGGTTTTTACGCCACACATGGAGAGTTCACCATCAAGGGCTATCAGGCTCTTCTGGCGTGGAATCCGGCAGTTGCTTGGAACATAGATGTTTTCAAGACTCTCGATGGAGTTTGGGTTGCGAGTCACGATGCTACTACAGGTCGCGTACTGTCGGGCACGTCAGTAGATATTCGCACAGTCAACTGGGCAGACATTTCTAGCAAGACAACTCTTGTTGGTGGCAACCCTGTTGCTACTCTCGATCAGATCGTTGCTATCGCACCATACGGCACGATCTTCTACATCGACAATAAGGGGAACTCTAACCAAACGGAACTGCTTGCCAAACTCCAAGCGCTGAACTTGACCCCGGCCAATACTGTTATCAAGAACTTCGCAGGCTCGAACGCAAACAACACTTGGGCCAGGGCAAACAACTATCAGATTTGGATGTACTTCTTCGATGGTGATGTTGCCACCTACCTCGCTAACCTGCTTGCGCCTGACTGGGTAGGGTTCGACTACAACGGAACTCAGCCGAACTGGAATACTGTCATTGCGACAGGGCGTCCCTCTTTTGCCCATATTCTTCCGAGCCTTGCAGCAAAGACTACTGCTGACACGAAAGCCCAAACGGCTGGTGGTTCCAACTTCGGATACATGGTTTCCAATGTAGAAGCAGTAGTACCGAAGGGGGCTACGACCATTCCTACACTCGCTGAACTCAAACGTAAGTATTGGTGCAACCACGGCTCAGTAGCATTGGACTCAAAGTTGTCTACTACTGACATTGAATGGCAGACTCTTCAAGGGTGGTATGGAGCAGGAGACCTTAATTACTTAAGGCGTCAACTTTGGTCGGCCTATGTAGGCAGTTTCTTCTCAGACCAGGGAATTGTTCCGACACTCGGCGATCTTAAATCCCGTGCAATGAGAGTTGAACTAGCGCTTGCTGCCAACTCCAACCATACTTTGAACGATCTGGAATACATGTACTACACGGTAACACCGTAATAACGAAAAGACCCCGACTTCCTGTATGAGAGGAAATCGGGGCCTTTTCGCGCCCGGGAAGGCATAACCGCAGGTCAGGGAGCCACCCTGTTGCCTACAGGACCAGTATAGCCTACGGTGAGCCTATGACACCTTACTACAGAGCATGGGCCGCACACGCGCGATGCGCGGGTGCCGAACGCGACTGGGAACTCCTAGAGCCACAGGAGTTCATTAAACTGTTCTGCTCACAATGCCCTGTGCGTAGACAGTGCTTCCAAGAGGGTTTCGAAAATCAGTATTGGGGTGTATGGGGAGGCACCACCAAAGAATGGCGCGACGTGTTAATAATGCAGTACACCATGCTCATGCACAGTGGTGCCGTCCCATCACCTATGCTGGTTTCTCTGATCGAGCAGACACTGACTGCTGAGCAACTGATGGAATAATACCGTGTCCGATCATCCAGAAACGAGTATGCAGTAGGGCCACGATCTTGTGCGACTCCGAGTGTTTCTTCGGAATCTTCAACCCCGCTTGACGTTCCGCAATCGGCAGAATAGAACTCATCTGCATGAACACCGGGATACGCTTCATCTGCATCATCTGTTTCACCATTCCGATTACCTGAACCACTTGGAAGTCGGAACCTGCCTGCTCCTTGGCCTTGTTCGGGAACAGTCTGAAGTCTTCAAGAATCACCCTGTCTACCTGCGACCAGTCGTAGTCAATCAGGAACTGCATAATGTCATCAAAAGGGATGTGTTTCAACTCCCGAATGTCGCCAGTCCTACTATCGACGGCGGCCCACCCGGTGGTATTCCCGGGGTCAATTCCGATGGTGAGCATCAGTTCTCACTCTCTTTCGACTGCTGTAGTAGTGCGCGTTCGGCGTGTCGCCCCGCTCGAATTGCGTCTTCGAACCATGCCCGCGTAAAGTTCTCAGTGTCCTCTGGCGTTGGGTGCGAACTCGCATGAACGTAAATCTCTTTGGTGAACTGTCGCATCCATAGTTCAGCGTCGGTACCCAGTTCAGTTAGTCGTTTTGATCGCTTCAAGTACGTTCTCCTTTGTCCCCCATTTGTGAATGTCAACCTGCATGTGCGTGTCGATCATTCCTGTGCTCGTCATTACTTTTGCGATTCCGCGAGCCGCTTCAGATACATACTCGTCCCGTACCTCAAAGACAACACTATCATGCACCTGTAGCAACATGCGACAATCGTCGCTGTCGAATCCCCCTTCGGATAAATCGAGCATGGCCCTTTCAACAATGTCTGCTGCGCTTCCCTGGATAACGGAGTTCCACGCTTTATGCGCCTCGCTTCGCCATTCGAAATGTCGAAAGCGACCACCCAGAGTTGGAATCTTTCCATTTCGCTCTACATACCCCTGGGAGTAGGCGGAAAGTCGTTTAAATCCCGGATGCGCAGCAAAGTATCGCCTAATGAGTTCCTGAGCTTCACTTCTGCTGATCTTAAGGACCTCAGCAATTCGATTCGCTCCGGCACCGTAGTTGAGGGCGTACTGAAAAGTTTTACTGCGATCCCTGTCGACTCTGAGAGTCGCAGCCAATTCGTCGAAAAAGTTGCGTCTTTCATCAGCGAAGATATCCGCAAACTCTCTATCTTTGGCAAAGTGAGTACCTATCCTTAACTCTAGTTGGGAGTAATCCGCCTCGATCAGGGTAAATCCAGCATCTGGTACGAAGGCTTGTTTGAGGTCTCCGTTCCAAGCCTTAGTACCACTACGCGGGATCTGTTGGAGATTCGGTTTTTCACATGATATACGACCAGTTTTGGTTCCATGAAGTTTGTAGTTACATCGTAGTCTCCCATCTGGTGAAAGTAACTCGACATATGGTTCGTAGTTGCTGGATACACTCTTTTGCCACCCCCTGTATTCGAGTACCAGCCTGGCTGTCGGAAGGTTCAGCCCTTCCAATTGTTCTTCGTAGTATTCCATTGCTGTTTTATCAAACGTTGGATTGCCGGATTTGCGGTGATAGACTCTGGGGAGGCCCAAATCGTCAATGAGAAGTTTTTCCAGGTCACTTGGTTTCGAAGGTACCAAGCCGCCCAATTCTTGGATGATCTGCCCCATGCGAGAGTGCCCAGTATCTGCCTTCTCTTCGCAAAAAGCAGTATCGACTCGTACCCCACGGCGCTCCATCTTCATGATTCGACGGGTGAATC
>Ga0193738_1000760_pt1 | contig 14697 bp, 13 predicted proteins | sample L2a1metaG_FD_144927 | JGI IMG/M metagenome (GOLD analysis project Ga0193738, IMG submission 144927) | Soil microbial communities from a riparian zone of the East river system, Colorado, United States - L2a1 | ecosystem: Environmental > Terrestrial > Soil > Riparian zone | place: USA: East River...
ATTCATTAATTCAGTTTGGGCAAGAAGAATATTTCAATGAGAGAAGAAATCGTAATGATTCTCTTTCAGTAATAAGGCTTGTCAGAGTAATAGATGTGTTTTGCTAAATGAATCGTCAAACCCTTACGGCAAACATTTCCTTCAGCTTCTCCAACGTAAAATCCACTTCTTCCCTGGTGGAATATTTACTGAATGAAAAGCGTACAGACGGTCTGTCAGGGTTCACGCCCAAAGCCGTAAGTACATGGGAGCCGACATCACTTCCACTGCTGCATGCACTGCCGCCACTCGCAGCAACACCGTTAATATCAAGATTCATCAGCAGCATTTCTGCAATATCCGTAGGCGGAAACGAAACATTCAAAACAGTATAAAGCGATTCTCCAAGTGTATCACCATTGAATTCCAAACCGGGTATTGCCTCCAGGAGTTTTTCAGCCATATATTTTTTCAGGTCAAGGATCTGCTTCTGGTGTTTATCCAGATGATCATAGCACAATTCAAGAGCTTTTGCAAGGCCGACAATACCATAAACATTTTCTGTTCCGCCCCGCATATTTCTTTCCTGCGCGCCTCCATAAATAAATGGCTGGATTTTAATTTTACTGTTGATATAAAGAAAACCAATTCCCTTAGGACCATGAAATTTGTGAGCTGCACAGGTAATGAAATGCACATTGATATCCTGTAAATCAAATTTGTAATGACCCATCGTCTGCACGGTGTCGCTATGGAAAACGGCATTGTACTTTGCGCAAATCTCTCCTGCTTTTTTTAGCGGAAGCAAATTGCCGATTTCATTATTGCCATGCATGAGGGAAACAAACGTCCTTTCATTTTCCGCCAGGAGACGTTCGAGATGGTCAAGCTTAACATGTCCCTTTTCATCGATATCAACCAGGCTTAACTTGATATGTCCTGCCTTGGCCTGCTCTTCCAGCGTATGAAGCACCGCATGATGCTCAATCGGAGAAGTGATGGCATGCTTGATTCCCAAATCCCGGATCGTACAAAAAATAGCTGTGTTATTTGCTTCCGTGCCGCCGCTGGTGAAAAATATTTCTGAAGGAGAAGTGTTCAGCAGCTTTGCCACTGTTTTGCGCGACTGTTCAATAGCCGTGCGCACTTCACGTCCATATGAATGGATGGAGCTCGGATTTCCAAATCCCTTTTCCATTATCGGCAGCATGGCGGCCAGCACCTGCGGATCAAGGGGTGTGGTTGCTGCATTGTCAAGGTATACTCTCATAACAATTGCAATTTACTACTTGGCGATCATTTCACCAATGAGATCTTTTATATCAGAAATTATTTTTTCTGCAAGGTTCTGGGCCGTCGTCTGTGACTGGCTTTCAGAATAAATCCTGAGGATAGGTTCTGTATTGCTCCTACGCAGGTGAACCCATTCCTTGTCGAATTCTATTTTTACTCCGTCAATTGTATTCACGGGTTGCTTCTTGTACTTTAATTTAATGCCTGCCAGAATTTCATCGACATCGAGATCAGGGATGAGCTCAATTTTATTTTTTGAAATAAAATAGTTTGGATACGTTGCGCGCAGCATGGAAGCTGACTTTTGATATTTTGCCAGGTGGGTAAGAAAAAGTGCGATACCTGCCAGCGCATCCCTTCCATGGTGCAATTCCGGAAAAATGATTCCGCCATTTCCTTCTCCTCCGATCACAGCGTGATTTAATTTCATTGCCTCCACCACATTCACTTCTCCAACAGCAGCAGCAAAATATTTCCCACCGGCTTTCTCAGTGATATCGCGCAGTGCGCGTGTAGAAGAAAGATTTGAGACGGTGTTACCTTTTTTACCGGCAGGAAGATTCTTGAGTACATAATCCGCAACAGCAACAAGCGTATATTCTTCACCAAACATTTCTCCGTCCTCACAAACTAGCGCAAGTCTATCGACATCAGGATCTACAACAATTCCCAAATGCGCATTTCGTTTCTTCACTTCCTTGCTGATATCATCCAGGTGTTCCGGCAATGGCTCGGGGTTGTGTGGAAACTGTCCGTTGGGTTCACAGTATAATTCATAAACTGTTTCCACGCCCAGCGCTTTCAGCAGCGCAGGAACTGCAATTCCACCGGTTGAATTCACACAGTCGATTACAATCTTAAAGTTCCGTGCTTTAATGGCTTTCACATCCACAAGATTCAAAGCAAGAATTTTATCGATATGTTTTTGAATCGCATTCGGATCAGAAGTGTATTTCCCAAGCCGGGTCACTTCAGCAAATACAAAGGCTTCTTTAGCTGCAATGGAAAGTACTTCCTCTCCATCTGCTGCAGAGATGAATTCGCCTTTGGAATTCAAAAGCTTCAATGCATTCCATTGCTTGGGGTTGTGGCTAGCGGTAATGATAATTCCGCCGTCAGCTTTGTGTTCGACCACGCTTAATTCAACAGTAGGAGTTGTTGATAAACCAAGGTACACCACGTCAATGCCAAGACCTTTAAGAGTTCCTGCAACGAGGTTCTGTACCATTTCTCCGCTGATGCGTGCATCACGTCCTATGACGATACAAAGCTTCTTACTTTTTGAAGAATTATTGATAAGCCAGGAGCCGAATGCAGCAGTGAATTTTACGATATCAGGCGGCGTGAGGCCGTCACCAGGTTTTCCTCCGATTGTTCCGCGAATACCTGAAATAGATTTTATAAGTGCCAAGGTGTTGTATAGTATTTAGAGGTCTGCCTGCTTAACATTCGCAATGCTGATGAAGCAAGGCATTCAGGCGCAAAGATAATTTTCCTGTTCAAACCGGAGTAATAAATAGGACTGAATCGCCCATGAAATGTGATCAAATGAATCCGGATGGTGTTTAGGATCAACACAGTATTTCATTTTCACGAATTCCTGTGAATAACTCAGTCTGAACCATAGTGCTTTCGGTCAAGGTTTCCTACCTTTGTAACACCAAAACATTTTTCAACCTATGATGGACGAAGAATTTGACGGCACTTCGGAAGACAGAAATCAAATACAGAATAGTATCCAGCGGTATGAAGAAATGCTTCGCCGGCACGACGAATACTTCTTTGACGTTGACGCCTTCCTGAACATTATTGATTACTATATTGAGAAGAATGACCCGGTAAAAGCGCTGCAGGTTGTTGAGTTTGCACAGCAGCAGCATACATATTCTGTAGACTTCCTGCTCCGCAAATCACAGCTTCTGGCCATGGTTGAAAAATACAACGAGGCGCTGCGCATTCTTGCAGAAGCTGAAAAGCTTACACCTACAGATCCCGATATTTTTATGATCCGTGGGAGCATCTACAGCCAGCAAAAAAAATATTCACTGGCCATCGAAAATTTCAACAAAGCCATCCCTCTTTCCGAGCAGCTTGACCTTCTTTACCTGAACATCGCCTACGTATATGAAAGCTGGGGAGATTATGGCAAAGCCATCGATAACCTGAAACTGAGCCTTGCTGATAATCCGGAAAATGAAATCTCGCTTTACGAACTTGCATTTTGTTTCGAAGTAACTGAACGCTTTGATGAAAGCGTTGCATTTTATAAACAGTTCATTGATCGTTCTCCTTACTCCTATCCCGCATGGTATAACCTGGGAAATGTTTATAACAGGATGGGTAAATATGAGGAAGCGCTTCATGCTTACGATTACTGCCTGATCATTAAAGATGATTTCGCTTCGGCCTTTTTTAACAAAGGAAATACGCTTGCCAACCTTGGTCGATATGCCGAAGCAATTGAGAACTACAAAAAAACCTTTGAGTTCGAAGCACCTGATGCCATATCATATTATAACATCGGTGAGTGTTATGAGCAGCTTGAACAAACCAACCGTGCGCGGGAGTATTACAAGAAGGCAACAAAGCTGGATCCCAATCTCGCAGACACTTCAGAATGACGAGCGCTGGTTTGAAGCGACGCATTATATCAAGAAAGCAATTGAGCTGAATAAAGAAGTTGCTGAATTCTGGTTTGCATTGGGTGATGCCGAGTACCATCTCGAGAATCTTGTAGCTGCAGAGAATGCCTACCAGAAGGTCATTGACCTGGAACCTGATAACGAAGAGATCTGGCTTGAGTACTCGCACCTCCTCATGGTTGATAACCGTGCTGACGAAGCCATTCAACTTCTTGAGCTGGGTGCTATAAAGCATCCTGATAATGCAGAGTTTATTTACAGACTGGCTTCTTACCATTATAAGACTGGAAGGATTGCCGAAGCATACCGGATCCTCACCGATGCGCTTGAAAAAAACTGGCGGATCGCACACCTGATTTTTGAATACGTTCCAACGATGGAGAATGATAAATTCATTCTAGAACTCATTGACACATACAGCAAGCGCGCATGAACTTTTCCTTGAAGAATATTCCAAAGCGGATTGATAAGCCGCGTGACTCCGGTTTGACCATGGTTATGGACAAAGGCCTCGGTGTTCGGGAAGCTGAAGATTTTGTAGAAAGCAGCTCTCCGTACGTTGACTTGCTGAAGCTGGGATTTGGAAGCTCCATGATCACACCAAATCTTGAAAAAAAACTTTCAGTTTACAAGGAAGCAGGCATTCCTGTTTACCTTGGTGGAACTTTGCTTGAAGCATTCCTCGTAAGAAATCAATTTGATGATTACAGGAAACTTCTTGACAGACTGAAACTTTCACATGCTGAAGTTTCTGATGGAAGCATCACAATGACGCATGAAAAAAAGTGCGAAATTATAAGGGCACTTGCCAAGCAAGTCACTGTAATATCTGAGGTTGGATCAAAAGAAGAAGGGATTATAATACATCCGAATAAGTGGATTGAAATGATCGAGCGTGAATTGAATGCAGGAGCATGGAAAGTGATTGCGGAGGCAAGGGAAAGCGGCACTGTCGGAATCTATAGGCCAAGCGGGAAAGCACACGTAGTGCTCATCAATAAAATCCTGGTGAGAATTCCAGCCGAAAAAATAATTTGGGAAACGCCTACGAAATCCGGCCAGACGTATTTTATAACGTTGATTGGCGCAAATGTTAATCTTGGAAATATTGCTCCAAATGAAGTGATTGCAGTGGAATCACTACGGCTTGGATTACGCAGCGATACCTTCTTCCTTCATATCGACAAAAAAGACGTGGATAATTAAGGGGCTTGAAGCTTATATAACTTCTGCATCTATCCCTTTATTCCCTTTGCAAAATTTAGAATATTCTGGATGGTAGATTCTGATGGCTGAACTTTTCCTTCATCCAACATATTCATTGTTTCTACGATCTCGCCAAAATCTTGCTTAATGATTGGATCTCCATCGATGCTTCGTTGAACACGGTCAGAATCTTTCAGATCCGATTCGTTGTAGGCGTAAAGAATTAGGTCCTCTTTAGTAGTAGTTTTATTCATTCAATTGTATATTTGATTTATGAAAAACATAACGCGGCTTATTTTCATTTATTGAACCGGACTAAAAATAATTTAAATTTTCCTGTAATCAAAGAATTAGCGCTAATTTCGAATTCCTGCACATAAAATAGATTATTGGGTTGATCTGTAAAGTTACGTTGATCATACATTTAAAAGCTGTCAACAATGAAAATGAAGTTCCAAATTGTAGTTCTTGCGTTCGTACTGGCTACGTATAATTCCACTGCCCAGGAATATGAAACCTGCGCCTTCAGCGAGGACGCGTGGGCCGGTGACACTGCTGCCATCACTGCATTCCTGATTTCATGCGGAAGAATTGACACTACAAATTACGATGAGCAAGGAAAAAAGACTGCAGGTAAACCACACCACCAGTCAATAACAATGAAGCTGAACAGTGGTAAGATAATTCATAATGACAGCATTTATTTTATTGCAGAGAAAATGCCGGAATATCCTGGCGGAGAAGACGCACTGAGAACTGATATCATAAATGCAGTTCATTATCCTGCAGCAGCACGAACGAACCATACAGAAGGGAATGTGGTGATATCATTCATTATCAACCGGGATGGAAAAATAACCAACGCCAGAATTGTGAGGGGAATAGGAAATGGCTGTGAAGAAGAAGCGCTCCGGGTCGTCGGCCAATTGAAGGAATGGTCTCCAGGAAAAGTAAAAGGGAAGCCGGTACGTGTGCAGATGAGCCTTCCGGTTAGATTTAAACTTAGCTAGGAGGATTTATAATCCCTTCAGAACATTGTTCACAAAGGTTTTCCATGTAAACCGGTCTCTTTCTGCGACAGTATTTTTTGCAAACTCCATCTCTTTATTTTCCCGGTAAAAATCTGAGATCCTACCTGCCAGACTTTTTTCATTTTTCTCAACTACATATCCAACCTTTCCATCAGGAACAATTTCAGCAAGGCCACCTACACGTGTAACGATCATCGGACGTTCAAAGTGATAAGCAATCTGTGTGATTCCGCTTTGTGTAGCGCTTTTGTAAGGCTGAACCACCAAATCTGCAGCACAGAAAAAATTCTTCACTTCATCCTTTGGGATATAAGAAGAATAGAAACGGACATTGTCGCTGATCTTTAATTCCTTGACCAGCTCCTGGTAAAACTTTTCATCCCCATAGAACTCCCCTGCTACAACAAGTATGATATTCAAGCTGCGGACTTCTTCCATAGCCATCGCCTTTAGCAACAAATCCAATCCTTTGTATGGTCTCACAAAGCCAAAAAACAAAATCATCTTTTGCCGTACATCAATTCCCAGTTTCGTCCTTGCCTGCTCCTTCGGAATTGCACTGCCAAAAATATCATAGATGGGGTGCGGAGAAAATGTAACCGGTTTTGAAGTAGTAAATTTTCTCAGGTCTTCTACAACCGTCTGGCTCATTGCTACAAAAGCATCGCAGCTGTCAATGAAATATTTCGTGAGCGATTTATCTCCCGGCCTTTTTTCATGAGGAATTACATTGTCAGTGATTGCAATTACTTTGATGCCATCTTTCCTCACCTGTCTTGCAATGGTTGATAGTGCAGGCGACATGAACGGAAGCCAGTAACGAATAATGATAAAGTCAGGCTTTTGTCTTTTGATGAAAGCTGCCGCACGAAACCATGACAGCGGATTTATGGAACTGACAAGAGAATGAATTTCCATTTCCTTTGGTGCAGCCCCTGTGGTTACCTGTGATTTTCCGGGAAATAAAATTCCAGGATACTGCAGGTAAAAGGAAACGATCGTTGTTTTGATACCTTCAACATTCATGGCCTTACACAGTGCTTCGTTGAAATCAGCAATGCCTCCACGTAAGGGAAATGCAGGACCTACGATGATGCAGGATGCCGGTTTTATTGTTGAGGCCTTTGATTCCACCTGGAATAAATCAGCTGTTGGTTCGCGCTGCAACCTGGTAATGGTTTTTGTCAGCGGCATTCCTGGAAATAAGTTCGCCTAAAAAACCTGCAAGAAACATTTGCGATCCGATGATCATACAAGAAAGTGATATGTAAAAGGATGGACGCTGTGTAATCAACCTTGCGTATTCATTGTTCATCACTGCCCATAATTTTGTGATGCCGAGGTAGCCAGCGGCAAAAAAACCCACAACAAACATTACGGTCCCGATGAATCCGAATAAATGCATTGGACGCTTTCCAAACCGTGTGACAAACATGATTGAAAGAAGGTCAAGGAAACCATTTACAAATCTTTCAAGTCCGAATTTTGTGACCCCGTATTTTCGTGCGCGATGCTCGACTGCCTTTTCTGTAATCCTGGAAAAGCCATTCCACTTTGCAATTACAGGAATGTACCTGTGCATCTCGCCGTATACTTCAATGCTTTTGACTACATCCTTCCTGTATGATTTCAGCCCGCAATTGAAATCGTGAAGGGTATAGATTCCAGACATTTTCCTCGTAATCCAGTTGAAGAACTTGCTGGGAATAGTTTTCATGATCGGATCGTGCCGTTTCTTCTTCCATCCTGAAACAAGATCATATCTTTCCTCGACGATCATTCTGTACAGTGCAGGTATTTCATCCGGACTATCCTGCATATCGGCATCCATTGTGATAACAACGTCACCCTTTGCCGCCTCGAATCCGACCTGGAGTGCGGCGCTCTTTCCATAATTTCTCCTGAAACGTATGCCCTTGATATTCCTGTTCTCCGACGAAAGTTTCTCAATCACCTGCCAGGATTTATCGTTACTGCCATCATCAACAAGGATGATTTCGTAAACATAGTTCTGGTCAGTAACTACTCTTACAATCCATTCACAGAGTTCGTGAAGGGATTCGTCTTCATTAAAAAGAGGAACAACGATTGATAGATTCACAGAAGCATCCGGTTAAAATAAGCATCAGCCCTGAAATGGAGTCTGTTCTTTCTTGGTAAATATTGAAACAATCAGTGAAAAAATAAACGCCATAAATATGGAACCAAGAATTGAAAACAGGAACAACATCAAAGGATTCATAAATTTTTGTGTCCAGGAAACTGCCATGCTTATTTGCTCTTCGCTCATGTTACCTTTCTCGACCATGTCCTGCTGGGCCTTCTCAACAATTTTCTGCGCAAGCTCAGGATCAATAACTGTAAACATAAGCACGGTGAAGAAACCTGTAATGATTCCTCCGAACAACCCGATAAGTACACCCGTTCCTAAAGATCTGCTGTAAGAAATAAATCCGCCCAGGTCATTATTCCTGTGGTTGGTGATGCCGATATAAATTGTTGCGATCAGGATAAAATATCCAATCAATTGAGGACCTTTATTATCAATGTCAGCGCCGGCAAAATAAAAAATCAGGTAGATGATAGACGAAACAAGACCATACATGGCCCCATATGTCATAGCTACCTTCCACTGCGATCTTTTTTCCATGGGATTTTGTTTGCGACAAACCTACATGATTTTTTTTAATTTTTCAGATGTTAATGGATTGGCCCGTAATTCAATCCTGGTCATGATCAGGGTCGGCAGAAAGCGCGATATCCTTTTTCATAAACCCTGCAACGATTAGAGAAAATAAAAATCCGCACAGCGATCTGATGGTAATTTCTCCTAACACCATTCTGAATAATGTGTACGATGGGCTAAGTTTCATTTCCTCCAGACTATGTTTCGCCTTATCATATAAATCTTTATCCAAATCAGATTTTGCTTTTTCAATCTTTTCGGCAGACTCAGAAATCATCATCGAAGTGATGTTGGTGCCAACCAGGATTCCGAATAAGTAAATCAGAATGCAGAACATTATCGCGCCTGATAAGGCAACCAGAAATGAAGTTGCAAACGCATGACTATAGTTAATGGCTCCTCCAAGATCGATATCACGATGAGCCCTTACCCCTGCAACCATAAATACTATTGGAATCCATACACCCAGCCATCCCCAGGTTCCTAGTGGATTTTTGCCTGCAAAATATAGTATCAACGAAAAAAAAAAGCAACCGGCAGCATTGAGGAATCCGTAGTAAAGTGAAGCACGGACTTGCAAATTCATTTTCGATTTCATGGTTGTGGCACAGGTAACTATCCCGAATAGAAATAAATTGGGATATCTCCGGGATATTCCAGCCAGCAAGATTGCAAATTGTTTCGGAACTAAAGAAGGACTGGATTAAACGAAGAAATAATAAAAGTGAACAGAATATTTTTCATTACACCAGATTACTTACTTTCGCGCCGGGTAAGTCCTGTACGACCAGCTCCCTCGAACCTCCCCAGGGCAGGAATGCAGCAAGGATAAAAGGTTGTAGCGGTGCGATGCAGTAAGCTTACCCATTTTTTATTCCTCCACGAAGTACGAACAGGAATACGAATATACAAATCGGGTTTTTTCAACAGTATGTTGATTAGTTTTAGACTATAGCTAAAGCTGATTTCTTATCTTCGCAATTCAAATCATAACCTTTATACTGATGAAATTTTTTATTGATACAGCCAACCTGGCGCAGATAAAAGAAGCCCAGGACCTGGGAGTTCTGGATGGAGTAACTACAAATCCTTCTCTGATGGCAAAAGAAGGTATCGTAGGTCAGGAAAATATCCTCAAACATTATATCGATATCTGCGAAATAGTTACAGGTGATGTAAGTGCAGAAGTGATATCTACCGATTTCAAAGGCATCATAAAGGAAGGAGAAATGCTGGCATCACTGCACAAACAAATCGTAGTGAAGGTGCCGATGATAAAAGAAGGCATCAAAGCCATCAACTATTTTACAGGCAAGGGGATAAGGACAAATTGCACACTCGTATTTTCAGCCGGACAAGCAATACTTGCGGCCAAAGCAGGAGCAACCTATCTCTCTCCATTCATTGGCAGACTTGACGACATGAACCAGGATGGCGTCGAACTGATAAAACAGATCGTGCTCATCTATAAAAATTACGGTTACAAGACGCAGGTACTTGCCGCTTCTATCCGCAGTTCCATGCATATTGTAAAATGTGCCGAAGCCGGAGCCGATGTTGCAACTTGTCCGCTTTCAGCAATCCTTGACCTGCTCAAGCACCCGCTTACTGATATCGGCCTGGCGAAATTTCTTGCCGACCACAAGAAGGCGCAGGAAGCAACCCTGGTGACGAAGTGATTAGGTGACGAAGAAATGCTTCAGCTCTTTCCAGGGAATATCAACAGCAGACATATTGAAAAAGCTGTAAAAATTCTAAAGGAAGACGGCGTATTAATTATCCCAACTGATACTGTTTATGCATTGGCATGTTCGCTGAAAAGCAGGAAGGCTTTCGAGCGCATCTGCAACATAAAAAAAATCAAACCCTCACAGGCAAATTTTTCTCTGGCATTCACTAATTTCAAAAGTTTGTCGGAATATACCACGCCATTCAGCAGGGAAATTTTCAAAGTGATGAAAGCGAGCCTGCCGGGACCATTCACATTTATTTTAAATGCGAGCACCCGCGTTCCGGAAATTTTTAAGTCCAGGAAAAAAACAATCGGCATCAGGATTCCGGACAATGAAATTGTGCAGGCGGTAATTGGTGATCTCGGTGATCCGCTTGTTGTAACTTCCCTTCACCCTGACAATGAAAATACTGCTTATTACAATGATGCCTTTGAAATAGAAGGAGAATATGCCGACCGGGTTGATTTGATTATCGATGGCGGCTATAGCGAAATGGTGGCTTCGACTGTAATTGACTGTACAGGTGATACACCGGTAGTAATACGTGATGGCAAAGGCAATCTTGGATAACAAACTTTGAAGGGTAACCTTTGTCGGTGTATTAAAAGGTCTTGACTACTTTAGTACAAAGTCTTTTTTCAGAACCGGACAATAAAACAAAATATATTCCAGGTGCCAGATTATTTGGGATTGAATAGTTATTTGAACCTGGTCTTATACTCAAATGTTTTAAAAGTAGAATTCGGCCATTAATATCATATACATTCAGATCCGGATTTTCAAAATCATCTGAGCTGAAATCAATCTGTAAATTATTTTGAAAAAAATTTGCTGTGAGTAATTCAGTATCATGTATTGTTTCACCAACACCTGTAGCTGTACAATAATCAAATTGATTTGAAAGATTAGTAATTGAAATTGGCATGTAGATCTGGTATAAATAGGAATTGAAAAAATTAAAATTTACGGAGCCTGTTGAAACAGTTTCGGTTGACAATTGTAAATACAAAACGGTATCCGGACAAAATGTTGAACCGGTGGAATCGATCTTGACAAGAGATATTATTTGAGGTTGTAAGTCATAATTATTCCCTAATGCCAAATAATTTCCCTGATTATCCTGTAGAACTGAGCGAAACTGAAACTCCTTAAATGCTTTTGTCCAGACAGTATCTCCTGATGGATTAAGTTTGACAAAACTTGACATTGTAGAAAATCCTGAACCTCCGGACATAAAAATAAATCCCCCGTCAGAAGTTTTCAACAAATTTGAATTTACATCAGAAAAAGAAGTGTGATAGATAATAAGACTATTTGTTGTGTCATTCAATTGGAACAGATCCCTGACTCCACTTGTATAGGTTTCACCGATAATAATACTACCGCCATTGGAAGTCATTTGAAATGAAGGGTGGGACAATGCATATCCTGTACAAGCAAAATATTGGTTTGAAATTACCTGACCGTTTATATCAAGATGCAACTTATAAATTTCACCTGCTAATATGTCTCCATCACTTCCTATAAGGATATAAGTACTGTCAACGTCTTGAATAGCGTCTGAAAAATTTGTCCATTGACCTCCCTGAATATGCCGGGTCCAAAGTGTATCACCATTTGCATTCGCCTTAATAACAAGCGCAACATTATATGGAGCGGAGCTAGATGCACCGCCGACAAGAAGAAATCCTCCATCATTTGTTTGAATGACCTTGTTCGCAAAATTACCATCATATGTAATAGTACCCCAACGCTTTGTCCATAATGTATCCCCGTTATTGTCAAGTTTTAAGCAGAACACGGCAGGAGACGTACCATTATCCCAGCCTATTACGAGATATGCTGAATCTGAAGTCTCAATAATTTCTCTGGGATATAATGGAGAAGTTGAGCCTAAACTTTTGCCCCAAATCAAATTTCCTGAATAATCGGTTTTGTAAATATAAATTTTGTTGGGACTTCCATTTTCAGAATAGTTTCCAATAAAAACATATGCGTCATCAGAAGTATTAATGATGCTGGTACCGTATCCTATATCACCTATGTTATTACCACCATATTTTTTAATAAATGAATCCTGGGAATAACTGTCTTTAATCAACAGGAAAAGGAAAAGATAAAAAGGAAGAAAATGTCTCATGGTTTTGAAATATTATTTGAGCACAAGTTAATGGTTTATCAAACATTCAAATCAACCAAGTTAGAAGCTACATAGATTAAGATAGGAATCATAGGGATTTGAAACACATAGGCACATAGAACACATAGGAATTTCTATGATATCTATGTGCCTATGTGTTTTGCATGTATTCTATGTTTCCTATAATTTCTCCTATTTAATACTGATTAAAAATGATGCTCACTCAAATTGAGTTCTTTTATTTTACAGAAAATTCAAAAAATGTATTCCCAAAAACAATTGAACTTTCTATCTTATGAAATTATTGGTGCTGCGATAGAAGTTCATAAATCCCCTTGGTCCCGGATTGCTCGAAAGCGTTTATCACAGGTGCATGAAACAGGAACTGATGCAGAGAAATATTTCGTTCACATCAGAGCAAAAAGTCGAATGCAACTATAAAGGAATATTACTTGATACTGAATTTCGATGTGACATGCATGTACCAAACTGCATTGCAGTTGAATTCAAAGCTGTTGATGAATTGCATACCGTTCATTATTCAATTGTTCTTACCTACATGCGTTTAGTAAAGGCGTTCAAGGGTGTACTTATCAACTTCAATTGCACCAACATATTTAAACAAGGACAAAAGACTTTTGTGAATCAACTTTTCCAGTCATTACCAAAAGTGCAATCTATTCTTCACTCTGTTTCAAACTGATTTCTATAATCCTTAGTCTTTCCCCCTAAGTACAACCCACGCATTAGGAATAGCTTCAGTCATATCACCCGCAATCATTCCATCCATCCCATTATCATCCGCAGCAAGATCCCCTGCTAACCCATGCATATAAATTCCTATCAAAGCTGCATGCTCCGGAGAATAACCCTGCGCCAATAAAGAAGTAATCATTCCCGTCAGCACATCCCCGCTCCCACCCTTTGCCATTCCAGGATTGCCGGTGCTGTTGAAAAAAGATTTTCCTTCAGGAGTTGTAATGCATGTGTGCGCACCTTTAAGTACCAGGTGCACATTATACTTTTTTGAAAATGATAACTGCAGATCATGTCTTTCGAAATCATTTTTTGATTTGCCTGCAAGTCTTTCAAACTCTTTTGGATGCGGAGTTAAAATGCTTTTTTCCGGAATACGCTTCAGCAGCTTTTTATTTTTTGAAATGATGTTCAATGCATCTGCATCCAACACCAATGGTTTTGTTGATAGCTTCAGAATTTTTTCCAATAGCGCAACTGCTTTTTCATCTGTACCTATTCCGGGACCAATTCCTATTGCAGAAAAATTTTCATAATCGATTTTACCAGCAACTAACATTGCTTCCGGACAACTGATCTGCATAATGTCGGTTCCGGACGCAGGAATTGCGGATGAAACCAAACCCGCTCCCGTCCTTAGGGCCCCTTTCACTGCAAGTATAGCTGCACCCATTTTCCCTTTGCTGCCGGCAACGATCAATGCATGACCATAGGTTCCCTTATGCGAAAATTTTGTTCTCGGTTTTAAAAATGATTTAATGAATTCCTGTGTCAGGAAATAATTTTCAGCAGGAATGTCTTCAATAAATTTTGGATCCAGGCGGATATCGAGAACATGAAATTCACCGGTAAACATTTCATTCTCAGGAAACATAAAAGCAAGCCGTGGCGACTGGAATGTAAGCGTGTGACTCGCATTTGCAATTGCTTTTAAATCAGAAAATTTATCAGCATATAAACCGCTTGGCGAATCAATAGCAATTATTTCAGCTCGTGATTTATTCATGTATTCAATAAGCCTCGCATACAATCCGTCCAAAGGTTTTGATAATCCGGTTCCGAACAACGCATCAATAGCAATATCTCCAGTTCCAATTAATGGAAAATCATTTTCATTTTTTATGTCGTTTACGGAATCGGGAAAAGCGTCCTGAAGTCTGCGCTCATTCTCTAAAAAATCTGCTGAGTACTTTTCAGCGATGCGCGGAATAAAAACCTGGCACTTGTAACC
>Ga0193738_1000761_pt1 | contig 14684 bp, 12 predicted proteins | sample L2a1metaG_FD_144927 | JGI IMG/M metagenome (GOLD analysis project Ga0193738, IMG submission 144927) | Soil microbial communities from a riparian zone of the East river system, Colorado, United States - L2a1 | ecosystem: Environmental > Terrestrial > Soil > Riparian zone | place: USA: East River...
GGATGAGCCAGCAACCCGGAGGTGCAGGAATAGAAAAATGAATAGCTGTTTGGATGATCCGCAGGCGGCCGGTCAAATAAAGGGGGGAGATCAACAGTGCAAAAGGTAAAATCAACCGGCAGTATTGTGGCAATTGAAACAATCTGCTTTGAAATAAAGCTGGTGAAGTTTTGGTTTGTCAAAAACTTTAATCCATCCTCCGGATGAATGATATTTGAAAAAAGATGATTCAGTCCATCGCTGTCAGTTTCGTGATCGAGGTGGTGAGGCAAAACCTGATGATGAGAATCATCATGACTGTTTCCATGGTGGTGGTGATGATGTGGAATGATCCCGTGACCCATGAGAATTGCACAGGCGGTGAAAAACAGAATTAAAGAGGAATATCGTTTTAGCATCAACCTTCAGAATGACATCCAGACAAATGTAAATATTCTTAAGGAATTGAAAATTTTAGCAGATAGGTTACAGCACGCATTCCCAACTCTTTCTCAGATTCAATGCCCATCTTTGCATGAATGAAAATTTTGATCGTGGAAGATGAAAAGGAATTGCTGGATGCAATTGAGGACAGTTTGTCAAGAGACCATTTTATAACTGAATCGGCAGGGGATTATCATACCGCTATTGAAAAAATTTCAGTTTACCAATACGATTGCATCCTGCTCGATATCATGCTTCCCGGAGGGAGCGGGTTACAAGTGCTGAATTATTTGAAAACATCTGGGAAATCAGAGAATGTAATTATTATTTCTGCCAAAGATTCCCTCGATGACAAGTTGCAGGGACTTAAACTGGGCGCTGACGATTACCTCACTAAGCCCTTTCACATCGCCGAACTCAACGCCAGGGTGAAAGCTCTTTTGCGAAGAAAAAAGATGGATGGGAAAAATACGCTTGAAATCACGAATGCTGTATTGGATCTGGATGAAAGGCAGTTCCAGGTGAACGGAGTAAATGTTCCGCTGAACAGGAAAGAGTTTGAGGTGCTGAAATATTTTTTGCTCAACAAAAACCGGCTGGTTACAAAAGCTGCCATCGCCGAGCACGTTTGGGGCGACAACATTGATCAGGCTGACAACTTTGATTTCATTTATTACCAGGTCAAGAATCTTCGTAAAAAATTACAGGTCTCAGGGGCGGCAATAGAAATAGAAGCTGTCTATGGAATAGGGTATAAGCTGATTGAAAAATGAAGCTCCTCAACCAGTCTGTAAAATATTTATCTGCATCACTTCTGATTATAATCGGTGCCTGGACTGTTATTATCTATTTCAGTCTGCTCGATGAGATCAAGGAGAGTATTGACGAAGGGTTGGAAAATTCAAAACGCCAGATCATTTACAATTTAAAGTCCGATTCAACTGTTTTGAAGAAATACAGTTTTGCTGAGGGCAATTTTTCGATCCGGGAAATTTCTCAGCCGGAAGCGTTGTCCTTTAAGGACCTATACATTGACTCGATGATCTACATGCAGGATGCGGACGACAAGGAGATGGAGCTGGAATCAGTGAGGATGCTGGTCACAGCATTTGAAAGCAACGGCAGTTATTTCGAATTGAGTATTGTCAACTCAATGGTCGAAGAGGATGACTTCATCGAAGAATTGTTTATCAAGGCAATTTGGCTTTACCTTGTTTTGATTGCGGGAATTATCATCATCAACAATTTCGTATTGCAGCGTTTGTGGAAACCGTTTTATGATCTCCTGAACCAGCTGAAGAACTATCGCATCGGAAAAAGCATACAGGTCCCCGCTATTAAAACAAACACCAAAGAGTTTGCCGACTTACAGCAAGCAGTGAATACTTTAATCCGGCACAATCTTGAAACCTTTTCGCAGCAAAAGCAATTCATCGGAAATGCTTCGCACGAATTGCAGACCCCATTGGCAATAGCCACTACAAAGCTGGAGCTGCTGCTGGAAAAAGGAGAATTGGAAAACGAACAGGCAAAAAAAATTTCCGAAGTGCTGAACATTTTAGAACGGATGGTGCGGCTGAATAAATCCCTTTTGCTTTTAACCAAAATTGAGAACAAGCAGTTTTCCGGTGATCAGCCCGTACACATAAATCAGGTTGTTAAACAAACCATTAACGAATTGGATGATATTACGGAATTCAGAAATGTACAGATTGCACTAACAGAAACTGTACGCCTTGAAGTACGAATTGATAACTCGCTTGCTGACATCATGGTTTCTAATCTGGTCAGGAATGCAATTTTTCATAATATACCTGGGGGAAAAGTGCACATTGAAATTTTAAAAGACAGGATTAGGATATGTAATTCCGGGAAAGATATTCCACTTGATGAAGAGAAAATTTTCACGCGCTTTTATAAACCTGACGACGGGCAATCAGGTTCAGGACTGGGATTGGCAATTGTAAAAGCTATTTGCGGCTTTTATGGTTTTTCGGTTTCCTATCAGTTTGAAAACAACCTGCATTGCTTTGACCTGCGTTTCAGCTAGGCTAAATTTCCGCCTCTTTTTTCTTTGATAAATTATTTCAGCATTCCCATCTCATTCCAGAATCACTGTCGTGCTTTGCATCATTAAATTAAAATTGACGAAAATGAAAAGACTATTTTTAATGAGCGCATTTGCAATGCAATTCATAGCCGCCGCCACTACAGCCCAGCAGCTTCCGCAACTTCAGGTTCCTTCACTGGTCCTTAACAGCTTTCAGCAATCATTTCCAAAACCCTATGACGTAGAATGGGAGATGGATGGTGAATTGTATAAGGTGGAATTTGAAACCGGCTGGTTTGGGCCCGACCACGATGCATGGTTTGATAAGACAGGAAAATTGATCAGACTAAAGGAGGAAATTTCCAAAGACAACTTGCCGCCAGTGATCCTGGGTAAAATCAGCAGCGACTTCAGTGGATACAAGGTTGATGATGTAAAAAAAATAACAGAAGGTGAGAAAGTAGTTTTTGTGATTGACCTGGAAACCTCTGCACAGGAATGGAAAGTAGCCTTTGACTTGGAGGGAAACCTGATAAGCAAGGTTGACGGGTAATCGTTGAATTACTTCCCGACCGACTTTAGTTTGTTTCGTGCAAAAAAATATTCAATCTGTCACAAACCACTTCCCAACCTTTGTTGAAATGAGTATCATATACAGTCTAATTCCTCTTTGCCTCTTGCTTTCAAATTGTGAGTCCAAAGACACAATCAGCACTACCCGCCGTGCCGTATTTGGCAATGAGAGAGACAGTTCCAGCAGATCCATTTGGAAGTCCATTCCCTACGACCTTAACCAACCGGTAATTATCCGCCAGCTGCCCGAAATCCTGAATGAGGTTTCGGGTCTTACGGATATTGATTCTTCGCATGTAGCATGTGTTCAAGATGAGATTGGAATGATATTCATTTATAACTTCATTACCGATTCAATTGTTTACAGACATAAGTTTGACACATTTGGAGATTTTGAAGGCTTAACTTATATGGACAACTCACTGTTCATCCTGAGAAGCGACGGGCGGTTGACTGAGTGGTTGAACTTCAATCCGCAAACAGGAGGTGCATCCATCACGCATAAAATGCTGCCGCTGCTGACATCAAATAACGAAGGACTTTGCTATGACAAATCCAAAAACCGCCTGCTGATTGCGGCCAAAGGAAAGCCCATAAACCATGACTATAAATCGGATCGGTTTATTTACGAATATGATTTATCGGGAAAAAAGTTAAATCCAAATCCCGTATTTACCATTAATACCATGGATATGGAAATGGCTGGCAGGAAATTAAATATTTTGCCGCAAGGGATTTCAGGTAACGGAAAACCCAAGGCGTTTAATTTTCGTCCGTCAAGCCTGGCAGTTCATCCGCTTACCTCCGATATTTTTATTATATCCGCATCCGACAAACTGCTGATTGTGATGAATGAAGCCGGAGTCATCACGTGCATGGAACCATTGCCCGAAGAGCTGTTTATGAAGGCAGAAGGGATTACATTTCTGAACGACGGAACAATGATCATTACCAATGAAGCGGCAGGTAAGGTGCCGACACTGCTTATCTATAAACCGGAGAAATAATTTTTCCAAGTTTTATAAATTGTTCGTAATCCATTGATCTGCATTTTTGCTGAATGCTTTCTTTTTGAATCTGAGGCAAGAAGAAGAGAATCCTATTTCAAAGTTACATTGGGAAAAAAGCGAAATCAACCCTGGCGAAGTTTGGTTACAGGGCAGCATCAAATGAAAATGACCCCGAATATTAATGTGTCTTCATTTGATTTTGATAATTTGATTTACAACGGATCTTCTTCATGACGGAATTCCTCGTCAATAAATCTTCGTTTGCATCATCACTCTTATTTTTCTTCCAGGTAATTCCTACCTTCGATTCCATATTTGGGAACAAAAAAAAATTAGTAAACATTAAAGGCATAGATTTGTAACAACACTTTAATCAATGACCTTTTCTGCTCTATCGCTCCTCCAAAAACTGCTCATTGTTATCCTTATTGTCGCAGGACTCTATTATGCAAGGGAGTTCCTGATGCCCCTGGCAATAGCAGGCGTACTGGCAACGCTCTTCCTCCCATTTTGCAAGTGGATGGAAAAAAGAAAGGTGCCAAAAGTCCTGGCTGTCCTGGTTTGTATTCTCGTATTATTATCAGCCATCACAGGAATTGTCTGGCTGCTGAGCTGGCAGGTTTCACAACTGGCAAGCGACTTTGAAACGATCAAGCAGAAATTCACAATTATGCTTGAGAGGATCCAGCAATACCTGTTCACACATTTCGGCATTTCTGCTGAAAAGCAATCCCAGGCAATTAAAGACCAGCAGTTTTCATTCTCAGGAATTTTCCAGGTAATTGCCGGCTCCGCAGTATCTTTATTGACAAACTTAATTTTAACGTTTGCATATATTTTTCTACTGCTTTATTACCGTTCTCATCTTCGGAAATTCCTGCTTAAGCTCTCACCTCCGTCCAACAGGAATGAGTTGTCGCAGGTGATAAACGATGTCGTGAATGTGTCGCAGCAATACCTCACAGGACTGAGTAAAATGATCATGTGTCTTTGGATCATGTATGGCATCAGCTTCAGCATCATAGGGGTGAAAAATCCGCTCTTCTTTGCCTTCCTTTGCGGCGTGCTTGAAATAATTCCATTCATAGGAAACATAACAGGTACTACAGTTACTTTATTGGTTACTGCTGTCCAGGGCGGAAGCCCTGCAATGCTGTTAGCAATTGTGGGTACTTACGGGCTGGTGCAATTTATCCAGGGCTGGGTGCTCGAACCGCTCATAGTTGGTCCGCATGTTAAAATAAATCCTTTCTCAACAATTATTGCACTTGTACTTGGTGAAATGTTGTGGGGCATACCGGGTATCTTTCTTGCGATTCCACTGGTTGCAATGTTTAAGATCGTTTGTGATCATACTGAATCCCTGAAGCCATATGGCTACCTCATTGGAGAAGTTGTTGACGGGAAAGGGAAAATTAATTTCGCAAAAAAAATAAAAGGGTGGTTTAAAAAGAGAAAGTCATAGTAACGATTGTTACATATTATCTGCGTCCGTTTCATTTTGTAATTTGTCCTCAACTGTTTTCCTTCTTCATTAAAAAAGTACACATAATTTTCATCCCATCATACATTACCAGTTTCATTTTTTAGTCTCAGGTATGTCAATCTTTTCATTGTCCATGTTTATATAAAACCCCGCTGAGTGCGAACATGCGTATACGATCATCATTTTAAAATGGCGTGGTCACGATGCCGGAAGAGGAGGCTCTGCTTAGTATTTAATGTTTGAATACCTGGCATATTCTGAAATAAATTAATTTTGTTCCCTAAAGTGCATCCAACATTCCGATCAGCTGTATTGTCTCTTCTGCTTTGCACAGCTGTTGCCGAGGCACAATATAATTTTGATGCAATTCTTTCTTCAGCCAGGAAGGAAATTTCAAAAAATAATTTTGTTGAAGCAATCCGAAAGCTCAATATTTGTCTTGACACAAACCCTGGAAACGCTGAAGCGTATTTTTACAGGGGTGCCTGTAAATATTCCCTCTATGATAACATCGGTGCCGAAGAAGATTTTACATCAGCGCTTACGAATGGCGGTCCCTATTATTATGATGCTTTGCTTTACCGTTCCAAAGTACGTTACAGGTTATCGGATTATTCAGGGGCGATAAATGACTTGAACGATGTCATCAAAAAGCAGCAGTTGAATCCAAATCTTTATGTTGAAAGAGCCTTTGCGAAACTCGCCGCAAATGAATTCAATGGCGCCATCAGCGATTGTCAAAAAGCGATTGCTTTAAAAGCAACTGGAGAAGATGTATACCTGTGCAAAGCTGCCGCTGAAGATGCGCTCGAAAATTATACGCAGGCAATTTCCGACTACGACAAAGCAGTAAAAATAAATGGGAAAAACGAAAATGCTTATGTAAGAAGAGGGAACACGCGTTATAAGGCGGAAGATTACTGCGGCGCAATCGAAGATTATAATAAGGCACTCGTGATCGATACGGCCTGTACGCTGGCTTACTTTTCACGCGCGGAAGCCGAAGTGAAAATTGACAGTAGCGCCGCCGCGCTTCGCGACTACAATATTGTTTTGAACTATGAACCTCGTAATTCATACGCATATTTTAACCGGGGCGTGCTCTATTCGAACCTGGGAAAAACAAAAAACGCGATTGCTGATTTTGACAAAGTCTTACTTCTGAACCCTGAGAATATTCAGGCACTCTCCAACCGCGCAAAACTAAAGCAGAATATCAAAGATCTGAAAGGAGCAATGAACGATTACAACAGGATCATTGAGCTCTATCCTTATTTTATGGAAGCTTATTACAACCGTGCACAGATAAAGTATAACCTTAAGGATGCTGCAGGCGCGAAAAAAGATTTTGAGACCGGGAAAATGATGAGCGAGATGTTTCATTCCAAAACCAGCAGCCAACTCACGCACGATTCAACCGTGGTTGCAGGCCTGTTGCACCTGAGTGCGGATTTTAACCGCACACCTAAATCAGAACTGGATACACTGAATATTCAGTTTCAACCGCTCTTCTACATTACTGAAAAAAGTGGTGATGAAGGAACGAGGGGCTACGCGGATTATTCCTTGCTGTATAAGCTTGATCGCAGCGGAAATAAAACTTTCTGCTTCTCGAACAATGAATTATCTCCCGGCGACAGATCATCCAGCGGTGAAGGAGCAGCAGATACTGTATGGTCCGAAATTATTTCCATGACGAACAACTTTCGTTTAAATGATGCATCGGAAGGCATTAACAAAATTATACAGAAGGATACTTCGAATGCAATCGCTTATTTCCAACGCGCAATCATCACGTGCCGCGAAATCGAATTGATGAGCATCGCCGGACAACCCGCAATGTTTTTGGATACATCTCAAAAAAACAATGGGCATGAAATAAACAAGAAGCGTATGTCAGCAATCGACGACTTTAGCATGGCGTTGAAACTGGAACCTTCATTCTCCTTTGCTTATTTTAACAGGGGAAACCTCAAATGTATGCTCAACGATTTTAACGGGGCTCTCAAGGACTATGAAGCGACAATAAAAGCAAAACCTGATTTTGCAGAAGCATATTTCAATATGGGATTTGTGATGTACTACATGAATTACAAAAATGTTGCATGCAATAAATTCAGCAAAGCCGGTGAATTGGGAATTTCTTCAGCGTATACTTTTATCAGGAAATATTGTGATGATATTTCAAAGTAAAGTTTCCTGAAATCTTTTTTATTTATTAGAAATTTTTCGTCGACTTTTCGGAACCGCAATGTATCAGTGGTTATAAGAACCAGGTTGTAGTTGCACCCCATTATCATTTTAAGAATCGATTTCTTTTAAACCAGGTAGTCAAATCCTGCTTATTTTTTAAAATTAAATCGGGCGTTTATTTTTCTGTAGCGATTCAGGACGATATCAGTTTGTGCATTTTGGCAGAAGGTGTATTTTCGTCAACCATTCCGCCAGCCAAACATATTGCACTCATGAAATTATTCCCCGTCCTGGTCCTTTTCCAGTTGATTTTTATTTCCACTTCGATCGCCCAGGTCAATGGCGTGAGCCGTGTAGAGCCCGGTACAACCCGCGTATGGGATGGAAAAATTACCGGTAAGGTGATCGAAACCGATTCAAGGGAGCCCATCGAATTTGCAAACATCGGCCTTTATCATTCAGGTGTTGAAATGCCGATGGATGGCGCTGTTACCGATGGACAGGGATCATTCAAGTTTAAAAATCTTAAACCGGGTATGTATATGGTTGAGGTTAGTTTTCTCGGATTTGAAACACGGACAATTGATTCGCTTGAGATCACTGACAAAAAAACTTCAGCATCAATTGGAACAGTATTACTTTCTCCGAAAAAAAGTATGCTGAATGAAGCAACGGTTGAAGGGGAGAAATCACTTATCGAAACGAGAATCGACAAGCTTGTTTACAATGCCAGCAAGGACCTCACTTCCAAAGGAGGTAATGCCGGCGATGTGCTGCGCAAGGTTCCAATGGTTACCGTTGACCTTGATGGAAACGTATCACTCCAGGGAACTAAAAATGTAAAAGTCCTGATCAACAACAAGCCTTCATCCATCCTTGCAGGGTCGACAGATGTTGCGATGAAATTAATTCCGGCGGATGAAATCGAAAGAGTGGAAGTGATCACAAGTCCTTCTGCAAAATATGATGCTGAAGGCACGGGCGGAATTATCAATATCATTACGAAGAGAAAAAATATGGCGGGGACGAACGGATCTGTCAATGCCGGTATCGGAAACCGGTCCACCAACCTGAACGGAAATATCAACTACAAAAAAAATCGCTTTGGTTCCGGACTGGCCATTGGAGGTTTTGGGTACCAGGGAAAAGGAGAACTCACTACCGAGCGGATTACCGTTGATTCAACGGGTGGCGCAGATACGCTGCGGCAGGAAGGTCCGAACAGGCTTACCGGCATGGGGCCTTTCATCCAATGGACAACGGATATCGATTTGAACAGTAAGAATACGATCAGTACTTCACTTCAGGGTTTTGGATTTTACCAGCGCGTGAAAAAAGATAACTCCAATATCGTCAATGGAGAGAACCTTTATAATTCATCCGGCAATGTGAACACTGATGAACTTGGTTACGATGCGCTTTTGGAATACCGGAGGTTCTTTGAAAACACTGACAAGGATTGGACGATTACACTGCAGCATACCAATGCCAATAGCATTACGGATTATGATGTGGAACGAACCGATGTTTCAACCGGACTTGGCAACCGCAATGAATCAAGTAAGAATGATAATGTGGACAAGGAAACGACGCTTCAGACAGATTATACGCATCCGTTTTCTAAAAAAATTACATTGGAGACCGGAGCAAAAGCCATTCTTCGAAATGTGGACAGCGATTCCAAAACTGTCATAAGTTATATGGATCCTTTTTATCCTGAAACCGATATCACTTCGACTTTCAATTACGACCAGAACATCTATGCCGCATATGCTGTTGGTGCACTCAGTCTGAAAAAATTCGGATTAAAAATCGGCGGCCGGTTTGAACAAACAGAATTGCATGGTGACCAGGATGCAGACAGTACAAAGTTCAGTTCAAAGTATCACAACGTGATTCCGAGCTTGACTGTTTCTTTTATGGAATCCGGAAAATACCAACTGAAGTTCAGCTATACACAACGCATTCATCGTCCGTCATCGAACTATCTGAATCCGTATGTGAATACAAATGATCCTTTAAATATTTCTTATGGTAATCCGCACCTTGATGCTGAAACCAGTCACTCGTTTGAACTGGGGTATACCTTCTTTAAAAAATTCGGATCAATCGGTATCACTGCCTTTCATCGATTTACGAATAATGCAATTGAACAGTACAGCTTCCTGAGCAATAACGGTCTCGTGTATGAAACAACTTATGGCAACATTGGCGAAAATACTTCTGACGGAGCAAGTATCATGGCCAACCTTCGCCATCGCGAACTGACGGTTTCAATTAATACAAACATTTTTTATTACGAAGTAAAGAGCGACTACTCCGGACTTCCGGCAAACAATACAGGTATCAATTACGATATCAATCTTTTCAGCAGTCTCAAGATCAACGACCGATGGACACTTCAGGCCTTTGGAACTTTTAATGGTCCGCAATATTCCGTGCAGGGATCGGCGACTTCATTTTACTTTTACAATGTGAGCGGCCGCCGTGAATTCAAAAACAAAAAGGGAGGCATTGGTTTCGGTCTTGACAATTTCGCAACACCGTACATTCACTTCAAGAGTAAGTATGAAGGAAAGGATTTCACCAATACATCTGATAATAAAATATTCTTCCCGGGAGTGCGTGTGAATTTTGACTATCGCTTTGGACAAATGGAATTCGGTTCCAAGCGGAAGAAAAAAATCAGGAACGACGACCTCAAGGAAGGTGGTGGAGGAGGTTTTGGCGGCGGTGGTGGTGGTGCTGGTGGTGAAGAGCAGAAATAAGTCAGGCGGGGTTATTTTCTAATATTTTAGAATTTCTGTTACCATAGCTTACGGTGGCTTACCGTTTAAACCGTAACTTGATTACGAGAGGTGATTCTCCAGAGAAAAAAGATCTGCAAGCAGAATCCGATACCGGCGTTAACCCAATTGCTTATTCAATTCCTAGCCTTTCACTAGTGAATTTCTTTTCCGTGAGCCATTTTATTTTTTGAGACTTACTATTAAAAAGGCTCAACACAGTTAATTCCTTCCCTGGGTAAAATATGAAGAGAACCTCAAAGGACATTTCATGACTGGAAAAATCCTAATATTGCAATCCATTTTAAAAAAAATATCAAATATGAAAATCAGTATTATTTCCACATGCATGTTAGCTGCAGGGTTATTATTTCTTACACCGGCATTTCCCCAAACTCTTAAAACGCCAGCTGCCAGCCCTTCGCAAACGATCGATCAGGCTTTCGGCCTCTCAAATATTAAAATTGAATATTCACGTCCGAGTGTAAAAGACAGGGTGATTTTCGGAGACCTTGTTCCATTTGATAAAATATGGAGAACCGGTGCCAACTCAGCTACCAAGATTACGTTTGGTGAAGATGTCAGCATTGAGGGATCAAAGCTGGCAGCAGGAACGTATGCAATGTATACGATCCCGGGCAAAAGCAGCTGGAATATCCTTTTCTACAAGGACCTTACTCTTGGCGGAGATGTTGAAGGATATAAGACTGATGATGAAGCACTGCGCGTCAGCGTAAAGTCGTCAGCCATCGCAGAAAAAGTAGAGACCTTTACGATCAATATCGGAAACATCAAATCTACCTCCGCCACGCTGGATCTCATGTGGGACAAAACTAAAGTTTCCTGCACAATAACCACGGAGATCGACGAGAAGGTAATGAAGAACATTGAAACCGCGCTTGCAAAGGATTCACGACCTTATTACCAGTCAGCCAATTATTATTACGAGAATAACAAGGACATGGCAACGGCGCTGAAGTGGGTGAACATTGCTATCGAAGGCAATCCGAAAGCATACTGGATGGTTCATTTGAAAGCCAAGATCCAGAGAAAGATGAACGACACCAAAGGCGCTATCGCATCGGCGGAACAATCGCTGGCATTATCCCAGGAAGACAAAAACATGGATTTTGTAAAGCTCAACGAGAAATTAATTGCTGATCTGAAGAAGTCGAATTAATTTGAACTTTATTTCAAAACATTTTCTCACGATCGCCTATGCGAAGCTTTGGCGGAGCAAGGTACTGACGCAAGGAACGGAAGTGGCTCAGTTTCAAGTTTAGCTTGCTTCGACATGCTCTGTAAGCCAATTTGTGATACCAAAGCAGCTGACTGAGCGTAGTCGAAGTCAGCGGAAAAAAAATTAAAATTCAAACTGAGCCAATACCCAAGAACGCCAAGTTGTATCGAGTTAAAAAGTTTTCCCCTTTCGATCTTTGTGTGACATATGAATATGTTGCGATAGTATTTAGGTCGCATTCACTCTCCGTGTCATGACTTGAAAAATCCAGGCGAGAATCACAACCATCAGGCATCCAAACACATTCAGCCAGAGGAAGGCGAGGAGGTCAGTGTACCATGCTGCCGCTACACATGCTTCAGTTAATACGGCTGCATAAAATACAGCTTTGCCTTGAACGCGTTTGAGGTAAAAGGCGACTACGAATATTCCGAGTATCGTTCCGTAAAAGAGTGAACCCAGGATGTTCACGGCTTCGAGCAGGTTTCCCATCTTGCCTGCATACACGCCGACAATCACACAAAAGATACCCCATCCTGCCGTCGACCAGCGCGAAACGGAAAGTGTAGCATGATCAGTTGAGTTCTTCCGGATGAGTCTTTTATAAATATCTATGGTTGTTGTGGAGGCAAGTGAATTCAGTCCGCTTGCGGTGGAACCCATCGAGGCAAGGAAAATAATTGCGATCAGCAGTCCCACAAGTCCAACCGGAAGGAAGCTGGTCACAAATACCAGGAAAACATAATTGGTATCATTGGTATCAGCCGCAGAATCATTTTTATGCATGAGCTCCGTAACGGATTTTCTAATTCCTTTTTCCTTAGCTGATGCTGCCTGTAAACGGTCCCTGCTGTCGTCGATGAGTCGTTGATCGTTTGCCGACAAGCCGTTGTTCAACTGCTGAAGGTAAGCTGCTTTTTCATTGTGCACATCTGCATGCTCAGCTTCCAGTACTTTGAATTCGTTTTTATACGCACTGTTTTCAATGCGTGTAATCTCAGCTTTATTAAAAAATACAGGCTGCTGGTGAAACTGGTAAAAGACAAAAACGAGTACGCCGATCAGCAGGATAAGAAACTGCATTGGTATTTTAACCAGCCCGTTCATCACAAGTCCCAGTTTGCTCTGCCTGTCCGATTCTCCGGTCAGATACCGCCCCACCTGCGACTGGTCAGTACCAAGTAGGAGAGCTGAAGAAAAAAACCGCCGATGATTCCCGACCAGATGTTGTAGCGATTATTCCAGTCGAAATGTGTATCAATCAGGTTCAGTTTTTCCATCTTGCCCGCAATGTGCAGTGCATCGATGAAGCCGATATTTTCCGGGAGCATGCTGATCACCATGGCGGCAGCACAAAACAATCCGAAAAAAATGATGCACATCTGGAAAAGCTGTGTGTGTGAAACGGCTTTGGTTCCGCCATAAACAGTATAGAGAATCACTACACCGCCGATGACCATGGTGGTATAAGTAATGTTCACGCCGAGGATGGCGGAGAGCACAATGCTTGGTGCGTAGATGGTGATGCCGGTTGAAATTCCCCGCTGGATAAGGAACAGGAAAGCAGTGAACAACCGTGTGCGTACATCAAATCTTTTTTCCAGGTATTCATAAGCGGTGTACACATTCAATCGGCGGAAGATCGGAATGAAGGTTATGCACAACACAATCATGGCCAGCGGAAGTCCGAAGTAAAACTGCAGGAACCGCATGCCGTCGCTAAATGCTTGTCCGGGCGCAGAAAGAAAAGTAATAGCACTTGCCTGTGTTGCCATCACCGACAAGCCCACGTGATACCACGGTAATTTTCTGTCGGCAAGGAGAAATCCATGAATGTCTTTTGTCTTACGGCTTTTCCACATGCCGTACACCACAATGGCAGACAACGTAAAGCACATCACAATCCAGTCGATCGTGCTCATTGAAAATAATTTGAGATGCCGTAGTATACGATGATCTGGATAATCAATACTGCAACGACGATCAGGTAAACAGTTTCCCAGCCAAAGTTTTTCAGGTGTTTCATCTCCAGTTTTATTTTCTTCCCGGGATGCTCAGGAGATTTACAAATAACCTGAATGCGCCCGGAACACCTGCAGGCAGTTGGCGGAAAAATGCCAGTCCGGAATAAACAAAATTTCCTTTTCCATACCCTGCAACAATCAGTGACCCGTCGGTTGGTTTTTCGCCGGGATCATTCATGGTAAAAATTTTCCGGTAAGAAGAGTCAATCTCTGAAGCAAAATAAATTCCCCGTTCCTGAACCCATCCCTCGAAATCAGATGCGTCGATTTCATTGGGGAAATTAAGTACAGAATGACCTGGCTCCGCAAATGTTACATGCGCAGTTTGGTCTGTCACGCGTGTACGTGAAATTGTAAACGGGTAGGGAAATATTTTTGCTGTGAGCGGCCCGATGCGGTTGTTGGTGTTGTATTGCACGACAAGGTTTCCGCCGTCCCTGATGTAGGTTAAAAGTTTCTCGTCAAAATCCTGCAGCCATTCATTCGTATTGAATGCCCTGATACCGGTGATGACTGCATCAAACTCGCTGAGGTCGGTTTTTTTCAGAACATCCTGTGTGAGAAGTGTTACGTTATATCCAAGTTGAAGAAGACTCTCAACAACTTCATCGCCGGCACCGGGAATGTATCCGATATTTATTCCTGCCAGGGTTACGTAAAGACTGTTGATAGCGGCTTTCGCTTCCGTGAGCATGAATTGCTGCGGGATATGATCATGGTCCACTCTGTAAATACTTTTGGAAACCTGAACGTTTCCGGTGTGAATGGTAGCACTCACTTCCCCGGCAGCATTTACCACGAGAGGAGTAATCGTGGTTTCGAGTGATACAACATCACCCTTATTCATTCGCCCGAAGTAAATAATGTCCGGATCAACTTTCCATCCACCTGGTACATTC
>Ga0193738_1000762_pt1 | contig 14676 bp, 15 predicted proteins | sample L2a1metaG_FD_144927 | JGI IMG/M metagenome (GOLD analysis project Ga0193738, IMG submission 144927) | Soil microbial communities from a riparian zone of the East river system, Colorado, United States - L2a1 | ecosystem: Environmental > Terrestrial > Soil > Riparian zone | place: USA: East River...
AACTCGAACCCGGTCAGCACGTCAGCGGTGACCGCGAATTGGGCGTCCTGAGCGGTGAACATGACCACGGTGGCGCGGGTGTGACACGACGCGTCCAGCGTCGCGGTGCATTCATGGGTACCGGGTGCCTGCGACGTTTTCGCCGACACCGACATGCCTACGCCGTTGGCCCCGTCGGTGCGGCCCTCCTGCAACAGTTCCGTCCAGCCGTTTGTGTGCGCCGACCAGGTCGGAACTGTGGACGTTTGGGCCCGGGCGGGGTGCACCGCGAACCCGAGCAGGTCATACGACGACGCGGCCGTGGTTGTGCCGGTCGACCGGGTGGTGGTCGGCACAGCGTCGTCGAACGGGTTGATACCGGACGCTAAATGCACCGGCGCGGCCTGGTCCAGGCCGACGAGCTCAAACACGGACCAGCAGCACTGATCGCCGGCACCGGTGACGAAGTCCAACGTCCACGACGTTTCCCCGCCGGTCGTGTTCTTCCAAAACACGTACGGGGTGGTGCGTTGGAACGGTGACGCGATCTCATCCGACGCCCACGCAAACCCGGTGGGCGGCCCTAGGCCGGTGGCCGCCGAACCGTCGGATGCGCTCATCGCGCAGATCACCACAGTCGACCCGGCTGTAGTCGCCGCGAGCAGCGTGACCGTGCCGCTGGTGCCGTCGAAATCGCCTGAGTTTTGCTGGAGGATGTTGTCCAACGCGAGCGGCATTTTCAAAGGCTCCAAACGGATCCGGGGGGTGTTCGGGGGGTTACGCGGACACGGTGCGGGCCATCACGCCACGGTCGAGGTCAACGCCCCGACTGCCGCCTGGAGCGAATCGCCCGTGCCTGGTGTCCGGTCGGCAGTGAGCTGAATGACGTCGATGACGTTGCCGACACCCGACGCCGTGGTCACGATGAGAATGTAGCGGATGATCGCACCCGTACCCGCGGTGAACGGACCAAATGTCGGGGTACCGGTGTTAGCGATCACAGACGGCTTAGCGAGGGTGGCGCTGCCCCACGGGATAATGACCCGCGCATAGCCGGTTGCGGTGTATTCCGTGACACCGGTCTCGGCGATCGTTGTCGCGGCGTCGGTGGGCACCGTGGCCGACGTGCCCAATAGACCCCACACGTTTGTCGCCGCCGGGGACTGTGTCTTGAGATGAATCGCCTCAAGGGCCTGAGCAGCCGCATACCTGGTGGTGGTGTTGACCGCCATCTAGCACTCCTCGAAGTCTCGCGCAAACGCTTCCGGCTCGATGGACGTGGTGCGCTGGTTGCCTTGTAGGTCGGTCCAATTGACGAGCACCAGGTCGCGGTCCTCGTCGTGGCCGACCACCGTAACCTCGGTGTCCGGCGCCATATCGAGGTCGTGCATCTCGGATGGCAGGTCGTCGGACACGTTGGGGTCGGCGACACGGGCGCGGGCGGCCAGGCCGCCGTCGGCCTTGTAGCGGTGACTCACGTGAATCTCCTCAATCAGGGCGGTGTCAGCGGGTTGAGTGCGGGCACGACTTCCCAGTGCCAGTCAGGCGCCGGGAATGAGTACCGCGGCAGGCTCGACCCGCCGTAAGCCGTCTTCGCTGCGGCCAGGATGTCGACCCGACGGGCGGCGTCGTAGGAGACGTTGTAGTCGTCAATGGACTGTGAAGCAGCGCCGCTCGGGTTGCGGAACGCGATCCCGGCTAGCTCAATCGCCCATGCCCAGATGTCGTCCGGGACCGGGTCCGGCGGCCACGGCGTCAGTTGGGTGGCGTTCTTGAGCCATCCTGACGCGTAGCGCCGGACCCGGGTCGCGGTCTCTGTGTCGACGCTCGGAACCTGCAACCAAGACGGCAGATCCACGAGGTCGAACAGATCAGCCACGGCCTATGCCTTGGCTGCCTTGGCGGTGGCCGCAGCCTTGTCCGCTGCCGCCTTGTCAGCCGCAGCCTTGTCAGCCTCGGCCTTCTTCTCGTCAGATTCCTCCGCCTTCTCCGGCGCGTCTGCCTTCGCCTCTTTCTCGGCCGCCAGGCGCTCCGCCGCGTCTGCGGCGAGAGTGCCCTTCTCGGCCTGCGCGAGCTGACCATCCAGCGGCGGGTGTTCGGTGAGCCGCACCGGATCCGGACTGGGCGCCGCAGCGGGCGCGTCGTCCGGGACGGCCTTCACGCCGCCGGTCGAGACGAGAACGAACGTCGTGAAGGGGGACACCCAGTCGGGCAGGAGTTCGCCCTGCTTGAGGATGACCGCCTCGCCCGTCTTGGGGTTGTCGACCGAGCACTTCGCCCATACAACCTGATGTGCCATGTCACACCCCTGTGATCTTGAAGCCGGCTCCGGGCTCCTGCACGATCGGAACGACCGGCCGGCGACCACGGAGGATCCACTTGTCAGATGCGGCTGGATCGCGCCGCGAGAATGACTCGACCCCGTTGGCCGGGTCGCCCTGGTACTCAGGACTGGGGATGACCTCGTAGCCGATCCCGCCGAGCATCGTCGAGTCGACCACGAACACCGTCGAGGCGACCGGCAGGTTATTTGTCGGCAACGGCAGCAGACCGGCAATCTCCCGGACCGCGGCGATGCCGGCAGCCGTAACACTGTTGCGGTCCTCGCGGGACAGACCCGCGATGACTGCCGCGTTGCCGACCAGCCGCGCGAGGCTCATGTCATTCATCACGGCGATGTCGGGCTCGTAGCCCTGGTCCAGCGCCCGGATCTCGGCCGCCGCGCCCATGAGGTCGAGCAGCGGCGCCGATGATGTGGTCGGGTCGTTGGTGATGACCGACCAGGCACGGGCCGCACCCACACCGCCGGGTGAACCGGCCGCACGAGTGCCGGTAACCGCAGCCGCGATCGCAGCCAGAGCCACCGCGTCGACCTGCCGGACGATGTAGTTGGAAATCTTGATCAGGGCCTTCTCGACCGCCTGACCGCCGTAGCGGCCAATGTGCTCGTCCGTCACCGGAACGTCCTGGCCCCACTTGGTGATTGCCGCGAGCGCGGCGGTACCGGGTGCGGCGGTGGTCATCGGGTACTCAGAGCCCGGTGCCACTGCCTCGGGTGCCTTCGCGGTGAAGATGGACTCGGTCAGCTCGTACAGGATCGAACCGCCCTGCACCTTGAACTTGCCCGAGAGCAGAACGTCAGCGATGAAGCGGTTTTCGGTCAGTGTCCGCAAGCGCCGCATGACGGCAGCGGGGGACTGGAGGAACCGGCTGATGGTGAGGTTGTCACCAGTGATGGTCGGAGCAGCCGGTGGGTACACGTGAGGCATCTATGTCTCCCTTCGGCTTTTATCGCAGGAGCAGGACCCGCACGAGGGCGAGGTCCACTCCGGTAGTGAGGGCGAGTCCGATCATCTTTTCGAAGGTGGCCGCGCCGATCGTGGCGACGGTGCCATCCACCGAGCCGACCGTGACCGGCGTACCGGCGACGATCGCGCCCTGGCTCACGAGGTCATGGACACCACCGCTGATGACGTTGACCTTCGCGCCGATCGCCGCGTCGTGGCCGGCAACGCCGCACACGGCTCCAGCGCCGGCAGCCGTCGCCTTGGCGACGGTTCCGGTACCGGAGACCATGACGACGTTGCCGCCGACAACGGCGGCAGATGCCTGCGACGTGAAGTGCCGGCCCTTGATGGTTTCGCTGTAATCAGCCACGGCTACGCACCCACCTTCGAGCCCGGGTACATCGCGGCGTACACGAGATCGGTCTCGGTCTCGTCACCCACACCCGGGTAGCCCGACGCCATCACGGGGATGACGTTGGCCTGGAGGTTGTCGACGGTTACCTTGGTGCCGTCCGGGTCGGCCGCCCACAGCTTCTTCCAGTAGTCCAGCCGGGCCGGCGGGAACTTGCCCGCCTTGACTGCGGCGGCGAGCACCGAGTCGCACTCGTTCTCGCGCAGCTTGCGCCACGCCTCTTCGCCACGCGTCGCCTGCACTCGAAGCGCGCTGTACTGCGCCGGGTCGAGCGTAATGACGGACGCGGCTGTGACGGGGCTCGGCACGATCGGGGGCAGCAGCGTGCCGCCGTCCGACTCTCCGCCGCCGTCGCCTGACGCAGGATGGAAACCGGCCTCCGCGAGAGCGTCCATCACCTCGTCATTTGTGAGGTCGTCGGTAAGACCGAGCGCCTCTCGGAACTTTGCCGGATCCATTGGCATGCCGGCCTCCTTCTTTCTCTTGGGTGGAGCTGCCGCCTGGGGGGCGGGGTCTGGGGGGTCCTTTTCGGACGGTGGGTCCGCCCCGGCCGCGGTCACGGTGGCCTGGGGGGGCTGCGCCGGGTCGTTGACCGGGGCGGACGCGACGAGCCGCGTCGCCGACGATGCGGCGAGCGCGGTCTGTAGATCGGCCAAGGACTTGATGTTGCGAACGCCGGGCGGCACCGCGCCCAGGAAGGACAGCCCCGACAGGATGAGGGAGTATTTGCGCCCGTCGTACTCGAAGTTCTGCCAGCCCTCGATGGAGCGGTTCGGCCATCTGGTTGGCGCCGCCGCGGACAGCCAACCGGGCATGCCCACGATGTCGCCCTTAAGCACCGGGCCGCGGTCGTCTTCGAGGTAGCGGACGTTTGTCACGGACCCGAAGGTGGGTTCGCCGTCGAATCGGCTATCAACGTGGCCGAGCTTGATTGCTACAGCCTGCCCGCCAGATGCGGTGTAGAAATCGGCCGCGTCGCGCAGCATTTCGGGGGTGAAGTTGCCGTCGCCGACCGACACCGTCCACGGACCCGGCCGGGCCAGCTCGACGTCGCGCAGCTCTGCCGCGGCGGCCTTGACCTTGAGGGCGCGCGTCATCAGCCCACCCACCTTTCGGTTACGTGGGCTCAGCGCCCTAGATCAACCGGGGCCTATCCGGTCGCCACGCGGCGGCTTACCGTGCTTGACCCTGTTGAGGTCCGACCCGGCATAGAAGTGATACCGCTCGAAGAACCACCGGCTAGCGAAGGTCTTGGCCTTCAGCGGACCGACGTGTTTGGTCAGATGCGCGACGAGTTCAGTCCAGGTGCTCCACTTGGCCGCGCCCCCGCCGTACACCCAGTAGTGGTGCAACTCGTCGTTTCCGGGGGTGATGTCGCGGCCGGCGGCAGCGGCGAGCTGATCCAACGCAACCCTCCCCCGGACATGACGAAGGCCCGCACATGGCGGGCCTTCTTCGCGTTTACACGAGGTGCGGGATTACCGGCGTTCGCGCGCTTGGGTGTAGGCGGCGGCGAGCTGTTGGTAGCTATCCGCGGTTAGGCGGGGATCGGCGTTGACCGCATCCCACGAGTTCGGGTCGGGTGGCTCGGGGTCGGCCCCCGCCCACGCCTCGTCAACCGTCGCGCGACGAGCCAGCGCCGGCCACTCGCGCGCGGCGAAGTCGGCTACCACCTCGTCGAGGCTCATCCGTCCGTCGGCGAGCTTGTCGAGTACGGCTTGGACCGTCTGCGCCATCAGCCCTCACCCACGCTTACCAATGCCTCTTCCGGGAACTTCGCGCCCTCGCGCGGCTCCCAGTGCAGGCCGTTGTCGCCGGTGAAGGGTTGACGGTGGTCTGCTCGGCCGGTCCAGATCTGGTCGGGGATGCCGTCAGGGTACGACTCGCACGTCTGCGTCGTACCGCCCGTCATCAGCGGCGAGCGCCAGCGGGCGCAGGAGAGGCACTGAGGTGGCCGCAATAGGACCGTCATTGGTCTGCCTGCTCGTCGGCCGGTTCGTTGCCGGACGGCTCGCTCTCGGTGCTCTCATCGTCACGGTCGCTACCGACGAGCTGCTCATACAGCAGCCGGTTCGCCTGCGCCTGCTCCTCCGGGGACAGGTTGCCGGGGATGTATCCCCCACGCAGCTCACCCATCACGCACCTCCTGAGGCAAGTCTACGTCGGCGCTACCCTGCCCGCCGGTGCCGCCCAGGTCGACGGTCTCGAACGTGCCCAGGTTGAACATCGAGACCTGGTCGAACTCGCGGCCGATGCGTGCGCCTTCGGCCTCGTCCTGCGCGACGATTGACACATCAAGCCAGACCTGATCGGTGTCGCCGTCGATCTCGCGCCACGCGCCCAGGTAGTGGCCCGGCTTGGCCAACAGATCAGCGTTGTCTCGTTCGTACTGGTCGATTGCGTCAGGGGTGAAGTCGGCGAACGGGATCACCCTCGACCGCTTCGGGTAGGGCGAAACCGCAAACCCCGTGACCGCGTACTCATGGTCGCTGACGCTGTAGGTGAAGCCGCCCGCCTCAGCGCGAGCGAACAGATCGCGCACGCCAGCCTGTTCCAAGCGCCATAACGGCAGCTGTCCCGGGCCGCGACCCCGACTAGCACCATGAAGGTCGTAGTTCGCCTGGATCGTGGCGAAGATCTCGTGCGAGAGGTCCGAGGCGGCATCGCCGTTCATCATGACGTCGCTAAAGGCTTCCGCCACCATCTCGTGCGGTTCGGTCGCGCCATAACCGGAAATCTCACTACGGGCGAAGGCGACCTCGTTGGTGCCGACGACGCTAGCGTGCCGGCGGACGATCGCCAGCGCATCCTGAGTGATCTGTTCGTCGTGGACAGTGACGATGTGGCCGAACTCGTGCGTCGCCACACCGGCCACGGTCGGCGCGGCCTGGAATTCAGTGATCCCGGCCATCTCCAGCTGCATCCGGTAGTACTGCGGCCCGCCGACGATGTTGAAGTACATGATGTCGTCGTTGTCGCCATACGCGCCGGTGGTCGTCAGAGCCGCGGAGTCAAACGTAGGGTCGCCGCGGTGGAATAGTTCGTCGGCCTCGACGGCGCCGTAGGTGCGAATCGCGCGGAGCCGGTTGTTGGGGAACACTTGCGCCGCCCGCAGGAGCGCCTCGCTAGCCTCACGAGCCATCTGCGTGTCCATGCCCCTGAAGCTCACGTCAACCGGACGCCCCATGATCTCTTCGAGTTCGCGGGCGGTGACGGTGGCAACACCCTTGGGCGTGCGAACCTTCCTCAGCGAGGCACGTATGGACTGCCCGGATTCAGCCATGCCGAGCTCTGTGCCGAGCGCCCCAAGCCCGCCGCCCGCGTCTTCACTGGCGGGCGAGCTGCGCATGGCGAGACGCCAGTGGAACCGCTCCTCAGAGAGTTGCTTGGCGAGCCACTTGCGCTTGTTGTCCAGTGACAGCGCCGTCGGCAGCTTCAGCCCCACCGTGCGTCCATTGGCGCCCTGACCGCCGGGGAACTTGGCGGCCAGCCTCGACAGCTCAGTGGCGTTGAGGTCTTGGAAGATCTCCAGCTTCTGCACCTCGGTCATGCCGCGGCCCAAGCTGATCCGATCGGCCAGGTCGTCAAAGTCGCCCGACACCAGCCTGCGGCCGGTCGGCAGGCCCGACGGCCGCGGACCCTTCGCCCTGCGGGCGCGAGGCGTAGCCCCGGCAGGGGTGGCCTTCTTTATCGCCGCAGCCCTGGCGCGGTCGTACTGTCCGGGCGACTCGTAGTGAGCAACGATCTTGTCAAGCGCGTCGTCCTTCGACGACTTGGACGTGCCTCGAACACCGAGCTGGGAAGCGAGCTTCCGCGCCTGGGTCTGGTTCTTCACCGACTCCGCGAGGATCCGGCGCCGATCGCCCGGCGAGGCAGCGCGGAGACGCTTGTCGACGGTCGTAGAGTCGATCGGCGCGATGCGGGCCTTCGGTACGGCCTTCTTCGGCGCAGCCTTCTTCGGCGCCATGGACTTCCTGGGGGCACGACCAGGCTTCGCCCAGCCAAATTTCCGGGCGTAGTCAATCGCAGCGGGGTTATCCGTACGTCCGCCAGACAGGGACCACTCGGCAAATGCCTCGGCGTACGCCTCCTTGTAATCCGTCTTGCCATATGGGGACAAGGTGTCCTTATTGGCCTCACGAGCACTGTGCGCCGCTCCGCCGTGGCCATGCTGGAACATCAGCACATGCCCATACTCGTGCGTGATGTGGTACCGAACCTGCGTTGTGGACGAGTCCCGAGCCACCGGCATGAACCAACTCGCGAACCCGGACCCGTTGTCTTGCTTCTCGTTCGGCTCCCAAGAACCGTTCAACGCGATCTCAGTACCGGCATCTCCCGTACTCGCCTTGCCTACTGGGGACTCGTGGCCGGTAAAAACAATCCGAATCGGCTTAGGTGGCGGTTGGGTCTCGATCAAGGTGTCAAGAACATCGGCCGCCTCCATCGCGACGGCCTCGGGGATCCGGTACGGAGCCGGGGTCAGCTCGTCATCTGTGGTCACGCTCCTGCCTATCGGGTAGCGCCCAAACGGAACAAGGACGCGCTGCGGACCGTTAGTGAGCACGACAGAGCCCGGCGGCGCCTCGCGCAGGGCGATTCCTACACCTAGGCCCTCGTGATAGCCAGCCGGAGACTCTAGCCCGAAATGGGCGTCGCTGGCCACGCCCTCGGTCGCTATCTGCGCGGCACGCTCGGCCCGATAGTCCGCTGCCGTTACCTGCGTCCATTTGCCCCGCTGCCACGGCGTGGCCTTGCGCGTCGGCGCCCTCTTGATGGCGCGCGTCGTCTTCGCCTTGTGTGCCGCGATCTCCTCGGCGGTAGCCGGCTCGGCGGTAGCCCGGCCAAGGCGCACACGCTCGCCGTCGATGTCGGCCTCGTACCCCGGCCGGACAATGTGGACGAACGTTCCCGTCGGTGTCCCTCCGCCGTCAAGCAGCTCATGCTTCTTACGATCGAACGCTTCGAGTTCGCCAGCCCGCGCGGTGTAGCGGCTCAAGCCGTGCTCGGCGGCCAGACGATCCGTGACGCTATTGACCCGATCGCGGCCACCGGATCTTCCAGCGGCGACGAGATCGTCCACAGTGGTCTGCGGAAGGCCGTGGCGGCGACCGTCAGCGCGAATGGTGCGCTCGATCGCGGCCGGCGACATCTCGCCATCGACCATCTCGTCCAAGCGGGCCAGCGTCTCGGCGACCGGGCGCGCACGGTCGATCTTCGCCTGACGGGCACCACCACCGCGTTCAAACGCGAGCGGGAAGGTCTTCTTCTCGTCGTCCTCGAACAGAGTCCGGTAGTAGGACAGCCAGTCGGCGAACTGGGCGTCGTCGACCTCGCGGCCGGCGGAGCGTGGCCGCTTCGGGGCGTGAGCGAACTGCTCTTTACGGTCGGCCGAATAGGTCGGCAGTGCATGCCCGCGGCGCATCAGAACAAACGCAGCCAGGGCGCTGGATGTCTTGCCAACCCCGTCCGCCCAGAAGTGGTCGGTGAGGTTCATCCGGTATTCGATCCACGCGGCAGTCTCGACCGGATCCCGTCGGTCGGTGTTCATCCGGTGCTGTAGCTCGTCGAAGAACTGACGCGCTGCTGCCGGCAGATCCGCGACACGCGTGTAGTTGGGGTACTTGTCAGAGTCGTGCTCGCGGTACAGCACGCCAGGCTTGAGGATGCCGTGGTTGATCGCCCGGACAACATTCTCAACGAAATCGCGCAGCTCGCCGGAGTAGTCAAACTGCCGCTGCCGCTGCCCGTACAAGTCGCCAAGGACCAGCCGGTAGTTCTCCTGCGCCAGCTTGGCCGCGGCGTCACCGCTGACGCCGGACATCTGCGCGGCCTTGTCCGGCGAAGCCGACGTATCAACCGTGCCGGTCGCGGTACGGCTCGTACGGGTCAGGTTCTCCATCGCGGCGTCAATGTATGCGCGCTTGGTGGGTGGTCCGTGGCCTTCATCGACCTTGACGGGCTTACCTGAGGACGTGTCCCACAACTCCCAGGTCTCGAACCTCGGCCGCAGGGTGTCGAACACGCCGCGGTTCTTGGTCCCGGCGCCGCCAGGGGCAACGCTCGCGCGGATGACGCGCGGCGGGACGTACCGTCCGCCCAGGCCTTCACCGGCGCGGTACTTGTCGGCACCATCCCGGTACCGTGCCAGGGCCCGAGAGACCGATAGCTCCGCCGGGATGTCAATGAACACGCCGTGGATGTCGGTATACATGTTGCGGCGCAGCTCATCTAGCCGCTTCGCAACCGACCCCTCCGAGGACATCGTGATGTCCCAGACCACGTTCTTACGGTCGTGGTAGGCCAGCTCAGCGAGCATCTTCGAGATCCGCGAGGACTCCTCGTGAATCAGCGAGGACCGCTCCATTGGCGACAGGTCCGGGGCACCGGGGATCTCGGGGATCAGCCCACGCTCGGCGAGGATTTCCTTGATGTCATCGGCGTTGACCATCACGTACTGGTCGAGATCAAGACCAGCGTGTCCCTTGAGGACGGTTGTCTTGCCGGCACCACCAAGGCCGCCGGAGATGATCGCCTTGCCCTCGGAGGGAACGTGGTCGTAACGGGCGTACAGCTCGGCCGCAATCGTGCGGTGCAACGCGTCCCGTTCCGGTGTCCACACGCCGAGACCATCGGTGTAGAGCACGTCAGTCGCGTGGGTGGCCATCGCATCGCCGACGGTGGACTCCACATAGTCCATGCGGGCCTGGAACTCTGCGTCGTTCATCGGAGCCGACGGGTCGGGCTCGGGTGCCTTCTTCGCGGCGGGCTTCACCGGTGCCTTCGCGGCGGGCTTCTCCGCGGGCTTCGCCGGTGCCTTCGCGGCAGGCTTGTCACGCTTCTCGCCATAGGACCGCAAGGTGCTGGGCATCTTCCGATCGAGTTCCTCGCGCAGGTCGCCCAGCAAGGCGCGAGAGACCTCTTTCCGCGACGGCTTAGACCCGAACTTCAGGCCACGGACCTTCGTCGCGACGTCATGCAGCTGCTCCCCATCAAACCCTTGGAACGGATCGCCCTTACCGCCCGAAGCGGCCCACCGACGAAGCCCGGAAATGATCCGGGTGAAGGTCTCGCGGAACTTGCCCTCCGTGTCGCGCGGGTGAAGGTCGGGCCTGAACTTACCGGCCGCCTCAACACGCTCGGCCTCGTCAGCCTCACCGCTGTAGGCGTCGATCGCACCGGCCAGGGTGTCGTCGTCGCCGCCGCCGAACGTGTTGTCGCTGCCCGTATCACGCGTCGTCTCCTTGTCCTTCGGCGGCAGCCCATACCGCTGGCGCTCGGACTGCTCCAGCACGTCATCCGGCTGAATCACACCAGAGTCGATCAGCATCTTGACGGCCTGCGCCGTGGCCGCTTGCCTCGATCCAATCTCGTCAAAAACGATCCGCGGCGCTGGCTCTTTCTCGCCCCAGACCGTGTCGACCAGGTCTTCAACGATGTGCATGCTCGCCGTGGTGGCGATCTGCGCGGCCAGCGTTTGTAGCGACTGGGTGAAGAAGTCCATAAAGGACGCGCCGAGCGCGTAGCTGCCGTGGCTCTGGCTGTCCAGGTTCAGGAAGTGCGCTAAGACCGCCCGCGCGATTTGCTCGTCGTGGTATTTGACGACCGGCAGCGCATCAGGCAGCTGACCCTCGACGCCGACCAGGCGAAGATTCGCGCCAAACGGCACCGCCGACCCCGCGGCCTCACCGGACCGCCACGCCTGGGCCATCGCGTTGCCGCGGTCCATCTCAGCCTCGGCAGCCTCGCTCTTGGTCGCGGTGATCTCGCTGCCGATGTAGAGCGGGATGCCCATGCCGTTGCGTTCAATCGTCTGCGCCTGCACCCGCAGCAGCCGGTCCTTGATCAACCAGTTCTTGTACGCCTGACGGAGGATCGAGCGGCCGAGCCAGTTCGCGCCCTCCTTCTTGTAGACGTAGGCGACCAGGTGCTTCACCGGGATCGGCTTCTGCTTCTTGCCGATCATCGACGAATACTGGGTGATCGAGATAAGCCCACCGTCGGGGGCGACGTCGACGTGCTCGATCGTGCGCGGCATCCGCGGGCCCAGCTTGTGCAGGTGCGCCCGCTTCGCGTCGTCGGTGATCTGGTAGAGCTGCTCGAAGAACATGTGTCCAAAGGGGAGCATCAGGAGCGCAAGCTCGACGTGCTCCAACCAGCTGAACCGGTCCCGAGAGCGAAGCGGCGGCTCGGGGTCTTCGCGGCCGACGATCGGCAGCCCCAGGTCGTCGGCCACCCACTCGACCACCTCGTCCCGGGCCTTGGCCGGGTCGAGCCGCCACGGCGTGGCCAGGATCGGGCGGCAGACCGCCTCCAGCACCGACCCGACCTGGGAGTCCTGCTTGCGCATCTGGTCAAAGACGGCGATCGACTCCGGCCACTGGAGTTCCGGGGTGGTCTCCTCCGGGTCATACACCCACCAGTTACGCGTCGCGCCGTAGAAGGGGGTGGACTGCGCGTAGCCGATCTCGCTCACATGCGCTTTGGCCACGACTCGCCCCCCCTTCAGAATCCGGCCGTCATCAGGTCACCGGTCTCGGTCTTGACCCTTGTGGACAGTCGTGGCAGGGACGCGGCCATCATCGGCGGCGGCATCGTCATCGCCGCCTCCAGCGCGAGCACCGCGCCGATGCCGGCGTCGATCTTGTCCCGGTTCGGGCCCTTGACGAACACGAATTTGGTCCGTCCGTCGTCCTCTTCGTCCCGGACCCGGACCTTGCGCTTGTGCATCGCGAGCACCTGATCGGTGAGCACCTTCGAGCCGTCGTGCGTGTAAACGCCCTCGGTCAGGTGGGTCGAGAACCGGTCGCAGGCCCGCCACATACGGGTGGGCTGGTTGGTGTCAAACAGGACGACCTGGTCCTCGCCGTGCTCCTCGATCCAGAACTCGATCTCGGTCTGCCACTTGGCCGGGTCGCACAGCATCAGCCCGACCTTGTAGTACGCGAACGCCTCCGCGACCCGGGCCCGGACCTCCTTGCGGGGTACCCGCCAGCCCTTATCGACGTGGACGTGGCCCCGGCCGGTGTCTGGGCGCTGCCACACCTCGATGACAAACGTGTGCGGCTTCCCGTCGACGATGGTGCAGCCGATCAGAGCCGTGCAGTCATCCGAGATCGAGCCGTCAAAGCCAAGCCCGATGTACGCGCCGGGCGGGACCACGATCGCCGGATCGGCTTCGAGGGCTTCCCACCGCTTCGTATCGACTGCCTTGTGCCGGTCGTCGCGGTTGTGGTTGAAGAAGAACCGTTCGGCGTCTTCCCAGGGCGTTTCCGGGTCGCGGATGTCCTGCACCAAGCGGTTCAGATCGACCCACCACGCGTCGCCGTAAGCGACCTTGAGCGCGGCCTTCAGCGTCTCGTCGGAGTCCTCGGGCTTGACGTCGGGCGCCTCGACGGCGTCGTAGTAAATGCCCTGGCCCTGCTCAACAACCGCTTTGTGGGTGCCCTCAGCGACCGAATTCTCGCCCGGAGCGAAGGAATTCGTCGTTTCGTAGCTCCGACCGCCCATTTTCGCGACGTTGCGGCGAAGCGTCCGGGCCAACCGCACCCCGCCGTTGGTCGGCAGCCATAGGTGCGTCTCGTCCAATGTGGCGTCAGTGACCGGTTGGCCCTCACGTGACCCGGCCGACGCAGTCACCGGCTCCAGCTTGCCCGGCCGGTCCCGTAGGTAACACCGGGTCAGCCCGACGTCGATGCGCAGCTTGTCCGCTGCCTCGCCATCGTTGGCGGTGAGCAGCTCATAGAGCACCGAGTACGTGTTATCGGTCTGATCTTCGGACACAGCGGCGATCTGGACCCACGGATTCGGGTCATTCTTGCGCCCCCAGGGACGGCCGACCGGATCACCGGCCGCGTCGTACCCATCCGGCCGGACGTCGCCGGCCAGGGCCGCGATCGCCTTCGCCGCCTCCAGCGGGGACTTGCCCCAGCCCTTGGCCCGGCGCGAACAACCACGGCGATAGATGAACCGCAGCGTCACCGGGTCGAATGTGTACCAATCGACGAGGATCAGGGCCTGTTCGCGGGTGAAAAGCAGTGGCTCATCGTGGTTCCGCGGCGACGGGAGTACGTCTGACCACCACTCCAGCAGCTTCCAGCCCAGCGACGGCAACTCACCCTCGGTGTCAGGCCCACGCCACGGCATCATCGACCCCCGGTATGGTGAGCACGACCGGGGTGCGCGAAATACCCGCTAGTCCGTCGGGGACGCTCGATCAACGCAAGCCGCGGGTACCCGGCCGCCATCTGTCCACATCGAAGCGCCGTCGTCGAGCACCTTCACAAGCGACAGCTCACGGAAAGGCGCCAGCCACGGCGGCGGCGAAGGCTGATCCGGGGCAAAATGGCGGGCCCAGATCGTGCCGTCGTCGTCCACATAGACCTGATCGGGCACGCCATAGCCCCGGCGGTGCGGAACCACAGTGACGAGCGGCACACCAGCCGGGCGCATTTTCACGCCTCCTTGACAGCCCGCAAATGCCCGTACCGGCTCGGCTTCGACGGCTCGGGCTCGGCGGTCGGACCCGGCGCAATCTGCATACGCAGCCGCATCCGGTCCTCCGGTGTTGCGCCGAACTTCGCCGCCCGCAGCCGCAGCTCACTGGCGAACTCCCACCGACCCTGCGACCACATAGTGTGATGCATCAATGCCGTGTCCAGGAGGAAATCCCAGTCCGTCGATGTGAAGGACTGTGCCTGCGGTGACTCGCGCCACGTCCGCCACCAGTCACGAGTGCGCGGGTGCCACTGTTCGTGTTTGGGCAGCACGTCAATCGGCAGGTTCGGGCCGCGCAGCTCACCATCGGCCGGCGCGCTCAGAATTACAGGCGGCGGCGTCACATTACGGCGCCGCCGGGTCGCCGGATCCTTGGGCGCAGGGCCGTGACCTGCCATTTCTGCACCCCCTTGTCCACATTGGACGGTGTCACGTTGGGTGATGTGACCCACGGAACGTCACTGTGCGTAGTGGCCAAACCCGTACAAATTGCTTGGGGGG
>Ga0193738_1000763_pt1 | contig 14674 bp, 15 predicted proteins | sample L2a1metaG_FD_144927 | JGI IMG/M metagenome (GOLD analysis project Ga0193738, IMG submission 144927) | Soil microbial communities from a riparian zone of the East river system, Colorado, United States - L2a1 | ecosystem: Environmental > Terrestrial > Soil > Riparian zone | place: USA: East River...
CACCGTCGCCTGGTCATAGTGATCCACCGAGGTCATCGCGGCGCGGGCTCGACGCAGGAGATCCTGCGCCGATGCCTTCTCTTCGTCGCTGATCGAGCGAGCCACCTTCACATTATTGCTGATCGCCGCAGTTGGCAATTTGACTCCTGTTCCCGCCGGTATCGAAAAAACGATCTTCGCGCGTCTGCTGCCCGTTAGAACTGGAAGCGGATCTGGGCCTGCACGCTGCGTGGCACCTGGTACGCGGTGGCCACACCAAATCCAGCGCCGCGCGGCAGCGACAACGACGGGATCGGATTACCGTTCGCGTCGTACGGCAGGTTCGTAATAGTGCCGGCCGCCGCGGCGGACGTGTTGGCCAGCTGCATCGTCGCGTTGCGATCGAGGATGCCGGCCTGGTTGAACGCGTTGAACGTATCGAGGCGCAGGTGGATCTGCTTGGTGCCTCCCAACCGGATCGTTCGCGACACTGACAGGTCGAGCGAGCTGATAAAACAGCCCTTCAGGTAGCCGGCGCCCGAATCGAGGCCGACGCTTCCCGCCAGCGGCCCGCGGAACGCCGCAGTGTTGAACTGCTTGAGGGGGTCGTCACTACAGCCGCCGCCCGTGTCCCCGTTGATGATGACGCGCGGCGTGAAGTCGGGCGAGCCCGTCAGCGCAACGTTGGCGGCCGCGCCACCGCCGGTGTTGTAGGCGACGCCAACGGAATACGCCGGCCCAGTCGTGCCGCTCCAGATACCGGCCAGGTTCCAGTCGTTGGCGATGATTGCGATTGCTTTCAACGCGCCGTTGTCGCTGGTGATCTTCGGCAACTGCCAGACGAAGTTCGCGCGCATGATGTGGGTCTGCGGGTAATTGTTGCCGAGCATCTCGTCTGCGAGCGCCTGGTCGGATCGCACCGAGTAGCTGCCGTCGGGATTGTGCTGCAGCCGCGCCGCCGACTGCTGCTTGTCCGACAGGCTGATGGTGTCGTTGAACCCGAAGGAGAAGCCGTCCCTCATCCGGCGCGTCCACGACACCTGGATGGAGTGATAGGTGCGGGTGCCGCGCGGCTGGTTCTGCGTGATGTTGCCGTAGCCGGTGAAGTACCGCACCTGGTTGACGTTGGTGTTCACCAGCGAGGTCGCGACGCCGTTGGGCGCGAGCGTCGGATCCTGGTACTGCGGCAGGTAGGCCGAGCCCAGGTCGATGCTGTTCAGGTTCACCGTGTTCTGCGTGTTGTAGCTATGCTGGCCGGTGTAGGACACGTCGAGCGCGCTCGCGAACGGGAAGACCAGCTGCGTGCCGATGTTCCACTGGAACGACGTCGGCAGATCGTTCTCGTACTCGAAGACCGTGATCGCGGGCGGCGCAACCGTCTGCAGGCCCGCGGCGGAGATGTCCTGCAGGTTGCCGTAGCGCACCGTGACGTTCTGCGACCGCGGCGGGTTGCTGGTCGTCCCGTAGATGCTGTTGGCCGGCGGGCGATCGAAGAACAGCCCCGTTGCGCCGCGGATGATGACCTTCTGGTCGCCGCGAACGTCCCAGGCGCCGCCGAACCTCGGCGCGACCCGCAGCTTGGGATAGGTGAAGCCGGTCTGGGCGATGCCGTCGCCGGCGAGGATCAGCCCGTTCGCCGGGTTGCCAACGTTCGGCACCAGGGTGCCGACGATGATGGGGGCCTGCGTCGAGCTGCCGAGGAACTGGCCCGTTTTCGGATCCATCGCGCGGCGGTTGGTCCCCGAGCACGGATAGACACCGTTGTCGCAGCCATAGACGTAAAGGCGCGGCGCCTGCGCGGTGCTCCACTCCTCGGGGAAGAAGTTCGAGTTGTTGTAGTACGCGTCGTGGTTCGGAACCTGGTGCACGAGCCGGATGCCGTAGTCGAGCGTCAGGCCTGGCCTCACCCTCCAGTTGTCCTGGACGAAGCCCTCGTGGTTGATCGCCGTGTAGGCGCCCTCGCCCCAGCGCGACAGCTGCGAATAGTTGCTGAAGATGCCGAGCGCGGCGTTGGAAAACCCGTAACCGGTGTCGATCGGGTTCAGCGTGTCGTTGGCGAAGTTGATCGTCCCGTAGATGTTGCCCTGCCCGCGCTTCTGGACGCTCTTGAAAAGGTAGTAGCCGCCCTTCAGCGTGTGGGCGCCGGCGACGCGCGTGATGGTGACGTTCGCGTTGCCCGACACCGTGTCGAGAATGAAGTTCGTGAACGGGTTGTTGTTGTTGGGTGGCGCGTTGGCGATACGGCTGCCCCACTGGAACGTCGGCGTCGCCATGACACGCGTGCCGTCCCAGACCGTGATGCCACGAATGTTGTTCAGGATCTCGTACGAGATGGTGTTGGGATCGAGGATCGTCGCATCCGGGAACAGATAGGGGATGGCGCCGAAGCCGGCCGTGTTCCGGTTGGCGGCCGGGCTGATCGCGTCGCCCGTGATGCACCAGTTCGGGTCGCCGCCGACCACCGAGCATCCCTCCTGGTGATGGTAATTCTGCCCGAACGAACCTTCGATGAACGTGGACTTGCCCCAGGTGTAGTTGACGACCGACGACCACGTATAGATCCCGTAGTCATCCTGCGTGGTGTCGTTGAATCCCGGGATGGTGCCGGGAATCGGATCATTTGGCTGCTGGTACTCCTGGAACCGGAAGTTGGCGCGCAGGCTCGACGTGGGCGAGTAATCGGCGCGGACAACTGGCTGCCAGCCGAGCAGCTTGGTCTCGGGATACAAGGTCTCGTAGTTGTAGGCCTGCCCCGGAGGCATCGGGATGTTGGCCTTCGGCCACCAGTTCAGGATGTTCATCCCGGTCGGGTAGAGGGCCGACGCGGGGATCCGTCCGACGACACCGCCGGCGGCAAAACACGCCGAGGTGTTGGCTGCCGAGCAGGTCCCGCTGACGGCGGGGTTCTTGATGTACGGGAACGGATTGCCAAGCTGGTCGGTCGTCTGCGAGAAGTCGCCGACGCGTTCGAGGTCCGTCGGGACGCGGTAGCGGAACACGCGGTTCCCGACGGTGCGCGGGTTGAACTCCTGGTTGTAAAAGAAGAACAGCTTGTTGTTCCCTCCAGGCTTGCCGATCGGACCGCCGATCGACCATCCCAGGTCGCGCTCGTCCACGAACGGTTTCGGGTCGTTGTTGAGGATGTTGGTCTGGCTGTTGGCGTAGCCGAAGCTGGAGTGCCGCTCGACGTCATACAGCGAGCCGTGGAACTGGTTGGTCCCGCTCTTGGTGACCGCGTTGATCTGCAATCCGCTGGCGCGGCCGTACTCTGCCGCGTAGCCGAAGGTGTCAATCTTGACTTCGGAGATCGCTTCCGAGCTGATGCGCGAGGCCGGCCGGTTGACGCCCGGGTCCATCGTCGTCACACCATCCACCATGAAGTTGCCGTCGCCGCCGCCACCGATGCGTGTCGCCGGCGGGTTGGTGTTGGCGCTGCCGGTCGTGAGCTGGCTGGCGAGCGCGTTCGGGTCCACCTGGACGCCCGGCGCCAGCACGAGGAGGGCGATGTAGCTGCGATTATTGAGCGGAAGGGCCGCCGCCATCGTCGGATCGATCGAGACCGACTTCTCGCCGGTGGACATCTGCACGAGCGGCGTCTCCCCTTTGACGGTGACCACCTCGCTGGTCCCACCGACGGCGATGACCAGGGTCCCGATGCCGATGGTGGACCCCGGGCTCACGACCAGTCCGGAGCGCAGCAGGGTCTTGAACGACGGCATCTCGACGCGAATGGTGTAGGTATCGGCGGCGATGTTGGGGAGGACGAAGTCGCCGGAGGAATTGGTGACGACCGGCGAGGATTCGGTGCGCTTCGACTCGCTGATCAGAGTAACAGTCGCCCCGGGGACGACCGCGGCCTGCTGATCCTTGACCGTGCCGGACACGGTGGCCGTGACACCCTGCGCTGCGAGCGGCAGCGGCGAGAGCGCGAAGACACTGAGGCCCACCAGGGCCAAGGCGCGCGCGAGAACCTGTCGATAAGACATGAGCTGCTCCCCCTCAGCCACGGCCAGGGCAAAGGCCATCGTGCCTTCGCGGTCCGTCGCTCGAGCCGAATATAGGACCGCCATGTCATGTTGTCAATACATGTGAGTATAGGTAGTATGCCTGCGCGGCATCGCCGCGGGCTCCGGGGACGGTGGCGGGCGGCCCGTGAAACTTGTCTTAACTTGTATTACCCGACACCAAGCTCGTATACTCCGCTGGTCCAGCGTTGGTATCGGTGGAGTCGGCGGCGGTGTGCGCGTTGACGTTCGGAGGAACACGATGAGACGCCTGTTTCTGTTTGGAGTGGTAGCGGCGCTGGGCCTCGGGGCCGGGCTCCGCGCCCAGAACGCCAGGCCACCGGCCGCGCCGGCGGCCACGGCGCCCAAGGCCGCCCCGGCGGCCTCCCTGTCGAACCCCAAAGACTGGCCGACGGTCGGTAACGACCCCGGCGGCATGAAGTTTTCGGCGCTGACACAGATCACGCCGGCCAACGTGAACCAGCTGGCCAAGACGTGGACCTACGATACCGGCGCGCCCGCCGCGGGCTACACCATCACGCCCATCGTCATCAGCAACGTGATGTACCTGCCGGTCCAGGGCAGCATCATCGTCGCGCTGCAGGCGGACTCCGGCAAGGAACTCTGGAAGTACGACCTGAAGACCGTGCCCGGGATCGCCGCGAATCCTTCCGCCGGCGGCCGTGGCATTTCCTACTGGCCCGGCAACGGGCGCCTGACACCCCGCATCGTCATCTCCACGACGAATGGTTTCCTGGTCCAGCTCGACGCAAAGACCGGCAAGCTGATCGCCGGCCCCGCGGCTGTCGTGGACATGGGCAAGGGGATCATGGAGAAGTTCCCCGGCCAGAACTACTCCACCAACATGCCGCCGGCGCTCTACAAGAACCTGGCGATCATCGCGGCGCGCACCGGCGAGCAGGGACGCTACGGCCTTCCCGGCGATCCGCGCGCGTTCGACCTGCTGACCGGCAAGGAAGTCTGGCGTTTCCACATCGTGCCGCAGCCCGGCGACGAATTCTTCGGCACGTGGGGCCTCAACGGCTGGCAGGATCGCCGCGGGCCAGGCGTCTGGGTCCCGATGGTGGTCGATCCGGTGAACGACCTCGTGTTCGTGCCGCTCGGCAACGCGACCGACCAGAACTACGGCGGCAGCCGCCCCGGCGAGAACCTTTACGCGACGACGCTGCTCGCGCTGCAGGCCTCGACCGGCAAGCGCAAGTGGCACTTCCAGTTCACGCATCACGACATCTATGACTGGGACGTCAGCGCGCCCCCCACGCTCATCGAAGCGACGAAGGACGGGCAGCGCGTGCCGGCCGTCGCGCAGATGACGAAGCAGGGCCTGTTGTTCATGTTCCACCGCCTTACCGGTGAGCCGCTGTTCGGCGTCGAGGAGCGGCCGGTCCCGAGGTTCGACGCGCCCGGCGATCAGGCGTGGCCGACGCAGCCGTTCCCGAAGAAGCCTGTGGGGCTGACCCGCGACAGCATGACGCGCAAGGAAGTCAGCAAGATTTCTCCCGAGGCGCAGAAGTACTGCACCGAGCTCTTCGACAAGTCCGTCAACCAGGGCCCCTACACACCGTACGGCATGGTGCCGAGCCTGGTGTTCCCGGGATCGGAAGGCGGCGGCGGCTGGGGCGGCGCGGCGTCGGACCCGAATCTCGGGCTCGTGTTCGTGAACCCGCGTCATCTCGGCGTCATCGCGCAGCTCCAGCCGAGTACTTCGTCGGGCGTGCTGCCGTCCTTCGGCAAGCAGAAGGTCCCGACCAACTTCTACGTCGATCAGCAGGGCTACCCGTGCAACGCGCCGCCGTGGTCAGAGATCGTCGCGGTCAGCACGTCGACGGGCGACATCGTCTGGCGCTCGCCGCTCGGTGAATATAAGGAACTGACCGCGAAGGGAATCACCGGAACGGGCACGGCGGTGAACGACGGCGGACCGATCGCAACGGCGAGCGGACTCGTCTTCATCGGCGCAACCACGGACTTCGGCTTCCGCGCCTTCGACTCGAAGACCGGCAAAGAACTGTGGCGGGCCACGCTGGACGACGATGCGCTGATGACGCCGCTGACCTACCAGGGCGCCGACGGCAAACAGTACGTCGTCACGGTCGCCGGCGGCGGCGACGCGGCGTTCCACATTCCCCCCAAGCCCACGCCCGGCGGAAACGCGACGGTCGTTGCCTTCTCCTTGAAATAGGCCGCGGATCACGCGGATAACACGGATAAGACCGAGGACGTAAATGGATCGACGCCAATTCCTTCACAGCAGCATCATGGCGACGCTCGCGGCCAAAGTACTTGGTGACGTCGCGCTCGCCGAGCAGGGCCAACCCCCCGCGACGCCACCCGCCACGCCGCCCGCGGGCGCGCCGGCGGCGGCGGCAACGCAGGCCCCCACGGCACCGCCGCGAAAACTGATCATGGATTGCTACACGCGCAACCTGCACTGGCTGCGCGACCACGATCAGATCGCCGAAGCCGCGATCGAGATGACGTGCGGCGGCGTGCAGCCGACCGTCGGCAATGCTCCCGCCCACATCGACGCCGCCAAGGTCTCGACCGAGCTGCCCGCGTTCGTGAAGACGATGCAGAAGCACGGGCTGCGGGTGAAGCAGATTCGGGGCGGCAACCAGACGACCGTGGACGCGCCCGGCCTCGAGCCGATGGTCGCGGCGATGGGCCAGGCCGGCGCGACGCACTACTGGTGCGGCACCGACAACTACGACCTCACGAAACCGATCATGCCGCAGCTCGACGCGATCAAGAAAAAGGTCGAGGGCTTCGTCAAGTTGAACGAGAAGCACGGCACGACGCTGATGTACCACACGCGCGCCGGTGCGAATTCGGTCGGCTCGGTCGTGTGGGACCTGCTCTACGTGATGAAGGATTTCGATCCGAAGTACGTCGGCTTCCACTGGGACACGGGCCACATGGCGGTGCACGGCAGCAACACCTGGGAGCTGCTGATGCGGACCGCAGGTCCCTACGTCGTCGCGGTGAGCTGGAAGGATCGGACGTGGGAACAGAACCTCGGCTTCCTCGGCGAGGGCGGACCGTATCCGGGTCCTGTCAACGAGGCTGCGGCGCTGGCGGCGGCGCCGGCGGGCGGCGGACGCGGCGGCGGCCGTGGACGCGGCGGCGCGCCGGACGCGGGTGCTCCGACAGGCGCACCTGGCGCCGCTCCGGGTGCGGCGGCTCCCGGTCGTGGTGGCGCGGCTCCGGCCGGGGCGGCCCCGGGCCGCGGCGGCGCGCCTGGACAGGGCGGACTCGGTGAAGGTGACGCCGCGGCAGGCGGGCGCGGCCGTGGCCGCGGCGGGCGCGGCGCAGGTCCTCGCGAGTTCCCACTGCCGCTGGCGGGCAACACCTACGCGCGCGGCGGCGGCTGGACGTCCCCAATGGTGCCGATGGGCACCGGCCTGGTGGACATCTTCCGCTACGCTCGCGTGCTGCGCGACATCGACTTCACCGGTCCGATGGAGCTGCAGGCGGAGTATCCGAACGGCGGCGCCGAGCGAGGCGCGGCTGAATTGACGCTCCCGCGCGAGCTGGTGATCGGCAATTTGAAGCGCGATGTGCTCACGATTCGCGCGGCGCTGGCGCAGTCCGGCACCGGGCTCTCTATTTAGGCGCTTTAAGACGATGGGCGGTCGCTGGGTTTCCATTTCGCCACGCGGCGATTGGCTTCAGCGACTGCCTGCGGCGTCATCCGCGCCCCGGCAACGTTGCGGAGCTCCTCGAGTCCCTTCCGATTGTCTTCCAGCGGCGTTTGACGCGCGGCGAGAGCGAACCACAAGTAGGCCGATGGATAGTCACGCGCAACGCCCGTCCCGTCGAAGTACATCTGGCCGAGCTCGAACTGTGCGCGCAGATCGTCGCCGTTCGCGGCGCGCTCGTACCAGCGGGCGGTCTCGGCGAGATCGATCTTCACCGTCCGCCCTTTCTTGTAGAACTCCGCGACGGACCGCTGTGCGGGCGCGCTGCCGTGCTCCGCGGCGCGGCGATACCAGGTCAGGGCATCGCGATCGTTCTGTTGAACGCCGAACCCGAAGTCGTAAAGCTGCCCGAGCTGAAACTCCGCCGGCGCGAATTGCTGCGCGGCCGCCTTGCGCACCCACTCGACGGCCTGCGCCGTATCGCTGCCGCCGTAATACAGCAGCGCTCCGAGAGAGAATTGGGCCATGGCGTCCCCGGCCGCCGCGCGCGCGCGTGCCTGCGCCAGGGCCTGTTCGACGTCTGGATACGGCTGGGCAGGAACGAGCATGAGAACCGCGAGCAGCAGGACGCGCATGAGTCTGGATGATTATAAGAGGATGCGATCGCTCGTCCCTGTAATCAGTGCGGCCTGTGCCGTCGTCCTTCTCTATATGCCGGTCACGCTGGCGCAGTCGAAGACTGCGCCCACACAGGCGCCTGCGGCGCCGCCGAAGCCCAAGGCGGATGTCGTCTACATCCCCACGCCGCAGCCCGTCGTGGACGCGATGCTGGCGCTCGCGAACGTCAAGAAAACGGATGTCGTTTACGACCTGGGCTCGGGGGACGGGAGGATCGTGATCACCGCGGCACAGAAGTACGGCGCGCGCGGTGTCGGGATCGAGCTCGATCCGGATCTCGTGAAGAAGGCGCGCGCCAACGCGGCGGCGGCGGGCGTCTCGAGCCGCGTACGGTTCGTGACGCAGAACCTGTTCGACGCCGACCTGCGCCCGGCGACGGTGGTCACGCTCTACCTGCTGCAAAGCCTGAACGAGCGTCTCCGGCCGAAGCTGGTTCGCGAACTCAACCCGGGCACGCGGGTCGTATCGCATGTTTTCAACATGGGGCCGGAGTGGCCCCCGGAACGCACGGAAACCATCGACCGCAGCCGTATCTACCTCTGGTCCATTTCAAAACGGTAGTTCTACAATGTCTGTGATGCACTCAGTTCGACCGCGCTGGATCCTCTCGGCCGCCGCGATGCTCTTCGCAGCCGGCATCGCGACGAGCGCCTCCGGCCCGCCCCAGGCGAAAGCCAAGGCCCCGGAGAAGCCGCTCCCGCCAGCCCTGACGAAGCCGGTTGGCGAATTGACCGTGGACGAGGAAACCGAGTTCTCGGAAGCCGCCGAGAAGACGATGGAGCGCGTCTGCATCGCCTGCCATCCATTCGAGAACATCGTCAAGACGCGCCGGAACCCGAAGGAATGGACCGACCAGGTGACCGTCATGGCACAGCGTGGCGCGCCCGGCACCGACCCTGACTTCTCGCTGGTCAAGAAGTACCTGATCCGTTACTACGGCATCGTTCGGGTGAATAGCGCGACGGCCGAAGAGTTGTCCGTGGTGCTCGGACTGCCGATGAAGGTCGCGACGGCCGTGGTCGAGTACCGGACCGCGAACGGCAAGTTCACCGACCTCGCGTCGCTGGCGAAGGTCGAAGGGGTGGACAAGGCCAAACTGGAGGAACAGCCGGAAGCGATCCTGTTTAACTAAGACGCAGCAACTGGCTTGGAATTACAAAGGAACAATATTTGTGGGGGTTCGTAAGAACCTCCATGAAAATTCTCGGCGCTTTCGCTCTTCTCCTCGCGACCCTGGCGCCCGTCCAGGCGCAGACCACCAAACCCGCCGCAGGGAACGTGACCGGCAAATGGACCGGCACGATGACGCGGACCGCTCCTGACGGCCAAACCCAGTCAATCAACTTCATGATGGACCTGACCCAGAAGGGCACCGTCCTCACCGGAACGGTCGGTCCGAACGCCGAGCGGCAGTGGCCCCTCGAAAAGGGCGCGGCGGTCAAGGCCGGCAAGGTCACGTTCTGGGTGCAGCAGCCCGAGGGCCCGAAGCGCACGTTCACGCTCGCGCTGGTGAAGGACCGGCTTCAGGGCGAGATGCTGGCCGAGCCCAGCAACGCCCCGTCGTTCACCGCGAAAGTCGACGCCGGCCGCGCCAAGTAGCTCCTCCTCTTACAAACTAGGACATCGCCCGCAACGGCTTCCTGCGCATTTAGCGCGGCGAAGCCACGTGTCACGGGGAGGCGCCTGCGGCGCGAAGCGGGGCGCCCCGTTCGCGCCACCACGGACGGCTCCGCTTGCGCGGGAGCCGTGACACCCGTCATGCACACTCCGAGGTCAGTGACCTGGGCGATTTCTGATGTAATAGACGGCCATGCCGAAACCATCGCTCATCTTCACCTTCTATATCGCCGCCCCTGTCGACAAGGTCTGGAACGGGTTTGTCTCGAAGGAAGCGAACCAGACGATCTTCATGGGCGCCGACTTTCATGTGGACCTCGAGCCCGGCGGCGCGATGAGCTGGTCGGGCCCTGGCAAGGATGGGCGGCCGACGCGCTACGTGACGGGTGAGGTGATCCGCGCGGAAGCGCCGACGCTGTTCGAGTACCGATTCGGCATGGGCGACGGGGCCGTCAAGTCGCGAGTCAAGATCGCGCTGACACCGGAGGCCGAAGCGGTGAAGGTCGTCGTGACGAACGACGAGTTTGCGGACGACGATCCTGCCTATCTCCAGAACGCCGACGGCTGGCCGCGAATCCTGTCGCGACTCAAAACGCTCCTCGAGACGGGAAAGACGTTTCGGCCGCACTGACAGCGTGCGGCTGCTGAAGCCTACGCCTCGGACCGTGCCGTCAGGCGGTCGGTTCCCCGAATCGTATCCGATGCCCGTCCGGCGTGCGGATGCTGAATTCCCGGAGGCCCCAGGGTTCGTTCGCAGGTTGGGACAATACCTCTGCTCCTCGCTCGGCGACTTCCGCGTGAAACTGATCGACGCCCTTAACAGTCAGGTACGCCACGTACGAGTGGTTCCCCAGCTCGGTTGCGGGCTTCTCGTCGGCACACTCGCCCAGCATGACTTTGAACGCATCCCGCGACAGGAAACTCCAGCCATCCGAACCGTCGCCGAAATCCCTGCGAAATCCGAGTACGTCGACGTAGAACCGCGTGGATGCTTGCAGATCGCGCACGGCAAGAACGCAACGGGAATCGACGATGTGATGCATGGTTCCCTCCCCTACGTCTTCCGAGAGGTTGAGACCAGTATCCATTTACCGAAGAAGTCAGGCGGGATTGCGCCGGAAGGATGGAGGTCCCGAGACCAATCAGCAACGTGGCTGTCGAGCTGACTACGCTCACTAACTGAGCATATGGCCCTCCGCGCAGTGCAGTACGGAGTATAGACGCTTCCAAAGAGCCACCGAGGTGTTTCGAGTGTCTAATGAAAAACGACGATGGTCGAAACTGCCTTTACAGTCGCGATGCTCGGCGGTTTCCTGTGGGCTGTGCGCTTCTTGCTTCCGAAGGCGCTGAAAGAGCACGACGCTTTAGCGATCGTGGCGGCGGTCGTGACTGCGGCCCTCGCGCTACTGGCGTGGCTCCTGATTGGCGTTCGCGTGGTTAGCCGGTAGCGGTTGTTCCTTCAGCGGGATCTGCCAATCGCGTCGAGACGGATTTCGCCTTTCGCAATCTGCGCCAGCGTTTCGACCACGAACTCCTTCTCTCGGGCCCGTACTCGCGCCTTCAGATCGTCGAGGGAATCGCTCCGAAACACCGGCACGCTGCACTGACGCACGACGGCGCCGGTGTCGTAGTCACCATCGACCAGATGAATCGAAACACCCGATTCTGACTCGCCAGCCTTCAGCACGGCTTCGAACACTCGATCCCCATACATCCCGGGCCCGCCGAATCGCGGCAACAGGGCGGGGTGCGTGTTGAGGATTCGGCGCTCGAAGGCCCTGAGTACGAGCGGTCCGAGTTTCTTCATATAACCCGCCAGGAACACGACGTCGACGTCAGCCGCAACCAGGACGCCTCGAATCGCCGCGTCCAACGCGGACGGATCCTCGTGGGTTTTCGAAGACAAATGAACGGCCTGAACACCGGCCTGGCGAGCCCTCCTCAAGGCGCCGGAGTCGCCATTGTTGCTCAGGACAACTGCGACGCGCCCCTGAATGCGGCCATCGGAAAAGGCATCCAACAGAGTTTGAAGCGTCGTTCCCTCATGCGAGGCGAGAACTCCAAGGTTCATGGTTCGGGTTGCCTCTGTCGGGCTAGTAGCCTGTCTGACCGTCGCGCGGCATGACCCGATTGGCCGGCGCTTCGCGCCTTCTCGGCCGGGGGTGCCCCCTGATGCTCAGGATCGCAAGCGTTCTCCTTCTGCTCGCGTGTGCCGGGTGCGACGGGTGCGAAAATTACGGACCGGAGACGATTCCCAAGGATCCGGGCACTGTCGTTGCCCGTGTCACGGATCAGTCGGGTGCGCCGATCAGTGGCGTCTGGGTCTACGTCCACGACATTCCGAATAGCGTCGGCGGCACATTCAGCCGCGGCCGGGCGACCGATGCTTCTGGCGTCGCGGCGATCATCGGTATCCCTGCGGGGCGCCTTCGCGTCGAGGTGAAGCCGCCGAACGGGTACGCCGCCCCGGAGATCCTGACCGTCGACGTCGTCAAGGGGCAGTCGAGCAGCGTCGTGTTCGCGCTCGCGAAAGCGTGATTCGGTTTCGGCGCCCGACCGCGACCACTTCGTCAGTTGCACTACGACTGCTCCAACTTAGTAACCAGCCGCTCGGGCGGATCTCTGCATGAGCAGAAGCAAGGAACTGGCGAATGTTTCAGAGCCAGGGTTGTTGCACGACTGCTCGCGATACTGCCCATCGACCGCCGTTTTTATCGAGAGGTGCTCGCAGTCGGCACAGCCCATCGCCACGTTAGCGTCGTTCCTGGTCGGACAGGCACTCTGAGACGCCAGACTTGCAACCACTTTCGCCCAGTCGTGTGGCTCCTTGATGTCGATGGGCCTCACGCACACTGCTTCCAGGCAGAGAATGTCTGTTCCCTGGGGCCTCTGAACAGGTGCCATACGCGCCGGAGCCCAGAACACGAACAACTGGGCAGTCACGGCTCCGTCAACTCGTACCAGTCGGAGAAATGGCACAGGCGCACTGGCTGACCACGGTCGCCTCACAAGACGAGCCTCGAACGTGTTCGGGCCGGCTGTCCGTAGGTCCGAGAGTCGGGCGGCTGCTTCGACTTGAGCAAACGTGATCTCCCATTGCGCCCGCTCTGGAATCTGCGCCGGCAGTGCGGCGCTCAGCGCTGCCGCCACAATCCCCAAGGATGCCGTCGTTCTCATCGAGAACCTCCCGAGCGGGTCGTGCCTTCTACGACCCACATCCCGGGCGCGCAGCTACCTGCGACTCGTACGATGTCGTCCGCGAGTGAGTCGAGCCGGACGTTCGCGTTTGCGATTTCCGGAGTGAGAGACAGATGGCGGACGGCGGTCGCCCATCGATCGCAGATCCGATTTCGATTTCACGGACAGGACGCGAGCCTCAGATGAAGTTGACGTGGGCTGGGGCGGCCCCGGGCCCGCCGCACGTGGGTGGCCGGTTACCGTTACGGCAACGAATGTGATGACTAGTGCGGACATCGTCCACCCAGCATGGGCAATTCGTTTGGTCATGACTGAATCCTCGCGGAGGCCAGCGTAACTGCAAGGCGTTTCGACAACCAGTAGCGGCTGTGGCCGGGCGGAAGGTCCGGTACTTCTCCGAAGATCTGGTACCCGAGGCTTTCGTAGAATCGCGGGGCCTGAAAACTGAACGTACTCAGAATGCTGATCTCGCAACCACGTTCGCGTGCAATCTGTTCCGCTCGTCCGACCAACGCGCTGCCGTGGCCGTTCTTCCGTTGATCTGTCGCGACCCATAGGTCATGCACGTACAGCGCGTTCCAAAACGTCTCGCCCTTAAGACCGGCCACGAGAAGTCCACGGGCATCACGCACAGAGAGCATGAATCTGAACGTGTTCCGAGGTCCGACTTGCGCCTCGTTGAACTCGACTAGACGGGCGCTCAGTTCAGCCTCAAACGCCCAATCCGATTGGAAAGAGATCACGGGGGGTGCGCCTCCCTGGTTGGGCCGCGAGTATAGCTGCTACGCGCCGAAGTCCGGTCGCGCAGCGTAGAGGCCGCATTACCTGAACGCAATTCCAATTCTCGCGGCCCAGTAATGCTTGGTTCCGAGCGGTTGAGCCAGAACGTCGCGAAATTCGACAAGCAGCCCTTTGCGGTCTTTGAACCAATAAGTCACCCCTCCTCCAACATTCAACGCGGCGATGCCGCCGGATCCTGTAAGAAAGGCCGTATAGCCGCCGCTCACGAATGGAACCACTCCGTTCTTGGTGCCCTCCTTCGGGAAGTGCAGGCTGCCGTTGAGAAAAAAGGTCGCCCATGTGTCACCGCCGCCGTGGGCGAGACCCAGTTCGCCGCCGATGCCGAACCGGTTCTGGATCAACGCTTCGTCGCCCGCGCCGACCTGAAGGACGGGTCTCGAGCTGAAGCCATTTGCATTAAAAGCGCCGACGACGAAAGTGCCCTGGCGGGGTGTTTGTGCGTTGGACGCAGCAGCCGACAGCATCAATCCAGCGAGTCCAATCAAAAACGGTTTCCCGATCATCCGACCGAGCGCGGTCGTGCGGCCCAACGACACGTCCTCCATCGATCACCTCTATCGCCGAAGGCGAAATTCTGCGATGGACTGGCTCGGCGGACCAAACGCTCAGGGGGATTCGAACCCGCGTTTTTAGCCTTGATAGGGCCACGTTCTGAGGCGTGCTGCGAACTATCGGTGATACCACGAGGTCAGCGGCGCACGATCGTGCCGCGACGCTCGCGTCCGGCCACGAGAATCG
>Ga0193738_1000764_pt1 | contig 14657 bp, 16 predicted proteins | sample L2a1metaG_FD_144927 | JGI IMG/M metagenome (GOLD analysis project Ga0193738, IMG submission 144927) | Soil microbial communities from a riparian zone of the East river system, Colorado, United States - L2a1 | ecosystem: Environmental > Terrestrial > Soil > Riparian zone | place: USA: East River...
ACAGTCGCCGAAACGACCGATGTCGTCAAGGCCGCAGACTCGCGATGTCGACCCATGACTTTCGGGTGGTGCTGGAGGGCAGTCTGTGGCGCGAGAATCAGCCGAACCCGAAGGCCCTGGAGGACACATGCACCAGCACGAGCACGCCGCCCACGGCGTTGAGATCGAACCCGGCACCCCCGCCTGGTCGGAGTGGGTGAAGGATTACTACCGAGATGTCGAGACCTACGACTGGGTCGACGTCGCGGACAACCTGCGCGGGCTCGAGGCGTTCTTCCATCGCAACCGCGCATGGGTCGTCCGCAAGATGGTGGCCAAGTACGCCACGCCGAATGCCCCGATCCTCGACGCGGGCTGCGGGACCGGCCTGAACCTGCGCCACCTGCCGGAGGGGTCCACCGGCGTTGACATCAATCCGCGCAACGTCGAGCTGCTCCAGACGCGCCTGCCGAACCACACCATCGTGGAGGGCGACGTCGAGGCCCTTCCCTTCGCGGACGCCAGCTTCGGGACGGTCCTGTGCACCGAAGTCATCGAGCACATCCCCGATCCGTCCGCGGCGCTGGTGAAGGTGGAGCACCTGCGCTACTCGCTACTCCATTTCAACGTCCTCTTCGTCGCCCGCAAGGAGGCCTGACGGAGGGGGACCGCTGGTCCCCCGGCTAGGCCATTCGTACCGGGCGGACCGGCCCGGACCCGGTGCTACGCTGCACCGGCCGTGCGTATCCCCCTCCTCTTGTACGGGCTCGCCCTCGTCGTCCGTCTGGTGCTCCTGTGGCACTTTCCGGACCCGGCCTACCCCGATTCGTTCTATTACGTCGACGTCGCGCGGGCGCTGACCGCGGGTGAGGGGTTCAACGTCGACTTCATCTGGATCTTCCCCGAGGTCGGCGGTGTCCTGCCGGTCGATCCGGTGCTGCCGATCCCGTCGAACGCCCACTGGATGCCGCTCGCGTCCGTGGTCCAGGTGCCATTCCTGTTGGTCTTCGGCAACGTGGCCTGGGCATCGGCCCTGCCGTTCGCGCTGATCGGTGCCACGGCCGCGCCGCTGACGTGGGCGATCGCCAGGGACGCGGGCGCCAACCGCACCGTGGCCATCGGGGCCGGCGTCCTGATCGCGATCCCGGTCCTGTCGCTGACGTTCATGGTCCAACCGGACAACTTCTCGCTGTACCAGCCGCTGGTCGCGGCATCGCTGTGGATGGGCGCGCGCGGCCTGAAGGGCTCGCCGCGATCGTTCGCCCTGGCCGGGCTGCTGGCCGGGTTGGCGACGCTGTCCCGGAACGACGGGCTGCTCGTGCTGGCGGCGCTGGGGCTCGCGTTCGCCTGGGACCGCTGGCGAGCCTGGCGCTCGAGCCGCGTCCGCGCCGGCGGTCCGTACCGGCCGGCGATCCCGTTCACGGCCGCGATCGCGTGCGTCGGGCTCTTCGCGCTGGTGATGGCGCCGTGGTGGATCCGCCAGCTGGCGGTGTTCGGGTCGCTCTCGCCGTCGAGCGCGTCAGGACGCGTCTTCTTCATCCGCGACATCGGCGAGTGGAACAGCATCACCGCGCCGGCGACGCTCGACCACCTGCTCGGCATGGGCATCGGGCCCTTCCTGGCGACCCGGATCGGCGGCCTCGTGTCCGCGTTGACGATCTTCACGACGTTGATCGCCGGCTTCGTGCTGGCGCCATTCATGATCATCGGCGCGTGGTCGCGACGCCGCTCGCTCGACTTCGGTCCCTTCTTCCTGTACGCGGGGCTGCTCTTCGGCTTCTCCACGCTGGTCTCGGCCGTCCACGTCCCGGGCGGGACGTTCATCCATTCAGCAGTCGCCCTCGCGCCGCAGGCCTACATCCTGGCGGTCGAGGGCATCGCGATCGCGGTCGCCTGGATCGCCGCGCGCCGGCGGGCATGGGATCCGGCGGCCGCCACGACCGTGTTCACCGGCGCGGCCCTCGCCTTCGCGGCCGTGGCCGCGCTCTTCGGCTCTTTGTTCGTGCACCTGGTCTGGGAGGACAGCCGCGCCAAGTTCGTGGCCGTCGCCGACGCGCTCGACCAAGCCGGCGCTCCGCCGACGGACCGCGTCATGTCGATCGATGCGTCCGGCACCAGGTACTGGACCGGGCGCGGCGGCGTCGTGCTCGTCAACGACCCCATCGAGACCGTGGAGCGCGTCGCGCGCGCCTACGACACCCGCTGGCTAGTGCTCGACGGCGAGGACAGCGTGGCCGCCGCCGCGCCGATCCTCGACGACGTGTCACGGCCGCCCTGGCTGGGCGACCCGATCGTCCTCCGCGACGGGCCGAGCCCGCTGGTGATCCTGCCCGTGGTCCCCGCGTCATGACTCGTCGCGAGATGGTCCTCACGGCATTCGCGATCTTCGTCGTGGCCCTGATCGCGCGCGCCTACTTCGCGGCGCAGATCGTGTTCCCAAAACCGGAGGACACGGCCTATTACGTCGGCGTGGCGCGCAATCTGCTCGAGGATCGCGGCCTCGTCAGCGACGCCTTGTGGAGCTACCAGACCCCGCCGCTCGTGTTCCCGCGGCCCGCCTTCGAGGTCTGGCTGCCCCTGCCGACCTTCCTGGCGGCCATCCCGATGGCGATCTTCGGCCTGACGTTTCCGGCCGCGCAGGTCTCGAGCGTGCTCGTCGGTGCCGTCGTCCCGGTACTGACCTGGCGCCTGGCACTGGACGTCGCCGAGGAGCGCAAGCTCAACATCGAACGAACGCGCTGGATCGGCATCGGGGCCGGCCTGACCAGCGCGGTCTACCTGCCGCTGCTGCTGAGCTCGGCCCTGCCCGATTCGACCATGCCGTTCGCCGTGGTCGTGCTCGGCGCGTGCCTGCTGATGACCCGCATCGTCCGCGACCCGCGGGGCGCCCGGCTGACGGATCCGCGACTGATCGCGCTCGGCTTCCTGCTCGGGCTGGGGGCACTGACCCGCAACGAGACGGTCTGGCTGGCGTTGATCTGGGCGGGGCTGGCCTGGTTCTCGGTCGATCGGCCAGCCGGCGAGCGCCTGCGGCTGATCGGGTTCGTGGCGGTGGTCGCGGCAGTGGTCTTCGCGCCGTGGGCGTACCGCAACCTGGTCGTCCTCGGCAGCCCGCTGCCGGGTCAGGCCGTAACGAACGCGCTGTACCTGTCCGGCTTCGACATCTTCGCCTGGAACGACCCGCCGACGCTGGCCCGCCACCTGGCCATCGGGCCGGCGGCCCTGGTCGAGCTCCGGATCGCCGGGCTCTCCCACAACCTCTTCAACGTGCTCGTGCTCCTGGGCATCCCGGTATCGGTCATCGGGCTCGTGGCGCTGCCGTGGCAGGGCCGCGGCCTGTCGCTGCGACCGCTCCTCTGGATCAGCCTGATCATGTTCTTCGTCACCAGCCTGCTGTTCCCCGCGGCGACCCAGTGGGGCACGTTCCTGCACGCCGCCGCGCCCGTGCACGTGCTGATCGTCATCTCGGCCATCCTCGGGCTCGATGCCGGGCTCGCCCGGCTTGGCCGCCGGATGGACTGGACCAACCCGATCGCCTGGATCGGGACGGCCGTCGGGCTCGGGTCGTCGCTCCTCTTCTCGATGGCGCTGCTGCCGCAGTTCGGCGGCGGGTCGCAGGGCACCAAGGACCTCTATGCGGAGCTCGGAGCGCGGATGGCGGCGATCGATCGGCCACTCGACGCGACGGCCGGCCCGGTCATCACCAACTTCCCGATCTGGATGGCCGAGACTCAGCGCATTCCATCGCTGGCGCTGCCCGACGAGCCGCCCGTCGACGTCCTGGACCTCGCGCACACCTTCCCGGGAACGCGGCTGGTGGTCTTGATGTCGCCGGAAGGGAAGCACTGGCCGGGCGATCTGGAAGCCGGGCTCCCCGGCTCGGAGTGTTTCCGGCCCGTGGACCTCGGCCCACCGATCGCCAGCACGAACGGACAGGACATCCTCGAGGACGTGCTCGTTTACGAGATCGTGTGCCCATGAGCGGCCCCTATACTCCGAAATCGATGGAGGCTGCACGCGGCGTGACCGGGGACAGCCGCTTCGACGGGCTCCACGCGGAGGCCAGCGCGGCGGTAGGCTACAGCGCGAATACGCTCCGCGAGGTGCGCGAGCGATACCGCGTCGCGTACGCCGATACGTTCGCTCGCTGGCAGGAGCTGCGCGACGAGCTGAACGGCATCGACCGCGAGCCCCGCGATCAGCGTCCGCGTCTCGTGGCGCGGCTCGAGCTCGCGGAGCGGACCCTGTCGCAGACCTGGTTGTTCCTGGAGCACGGGGATTCCACGCTTGTCGCACCCGGCGACTCCCCCGATGTCGATGGCGGCATGGCGATGCGGATCGTCGAGGCGCAGGAGGCCGAGCGCGCTCGGATCGCCCGCGAGATCCATGACGGACCGGCCCAGGCACTCTCCAAGGCGATCTTCCAGGCGGACTACACGGAACGGCTCAGCGCCACGGACTCCGCCGCCACCACAGCCGAGATCACCAAGCTGCGCGACCTGCTCCGTCGCGAACTCGATGACCTGCGCGGATTCATCAGCCAGCTCCGCCCGCCGATGCTCGACCAGCTCGGGCTCGATGGTGCGATCGAGGAGGCGGTCGCCGACCTTCGGGCGATGAGCGACCTGCAGGTGACGAGCGACCTTCGTGCACCGAACGATGCGCTGGACGACCACCAGCAGACGGTGGCCCTGCGCGTGACCCAGGAAGCGCTGCAGAATGTGCGCAAGCATGCCGCCGCCTCGACCGTGGTCGTCAGCACGGACGTGGCGGACGATGCCTGGGCCCTTGAGATCCGCGACGATGGTCGCGGATTCGATGTCGGTGCGGTTGCCGCGCGTGGCCGCCGCAACTTCGGATTGCAGTTCATGCGCGAGCGAGCGGAGTTGATCGATGCGCGCTTCGACGTACGATCCCGAGCGGACGGCGGTACCGTGGTCCGACTCGAGATCCCGACGGGCGCCCGGACGGGAGAGAAGGAGAACGGATGAGTGCGACTGAATTCGGCGGAGTCGATCGACGGCGGGGCGGTCCCGACCGGAGAAGCACCGAGGACACGATCCGGATCCTGATCGTCGACGACCATGCCCTGTTCCGCGCCGGCGTCGCCGGTCTCCTCGCGCGTGAGCCCGACCTGGAGGTCGTCGGCGAAGCGGACGACGCCCGGAGCGCGATGGATCGCTCGCTCGAGACGTCGCCCGACATCATCCTGATGGACCTGTCGCTGCCATCGCCCGGCGGCATCGAGACGACCCAGCGCATCAAGCGCGAGCTGCCGTCGACCGGGATCATCGTCCTCGCCGTCAACGAGGACGAGGACGCCCTCTTCGATGCGATCAAGGCCGGCGCCGCCGCCTTCATCCTCAAGGACGTCGGCCCGGATGACCTGGTCACGATCATCCGCCGGGTGGCCGGCGGCGAGTTCCTCATCAACGACAAGGTCTTCGCCAAGCCCGCCGTCGCATCGCGCGTCCTCAAGGAGTTCCGCGAGCTGGCGGTCTATGGCCAGGAAGCCGCGCCGATCTTCGCGCCGCTGTCGCCGCGCGAGGTCGAGATCCTCGACAACATCGCGCAGGGGATGACCAACAAGCAGGTCGCCTACGCCCTGTCGATCAGCGAGCAGACGGTCAAGAACCACATGAGTTCGATCCTGCGCAAGCTGTCCGTCAACGACCGGACACAGGCCGTGGTGTACGCGATGCGTCAGGGTTGGATCCGGACGGCCGACTCGCGGACGATCTCGTCAAGCTCGACGGGGAGTTGAGCGAGGTCGATCAGCTCGTCACCCAGGCGAAGGCCGAGGCGACGCGCCACGAAGGACGTCGCGTGGCGGCTGCCGAGAAGTTCGAGACGCTCACGCCCGACGGCGATGCCAAGGAGCGCCTCGACCAGACGACGAGCCTCGTCACGCTGACCAAGCGCGCGGCCCTGATGGAGTCCCAGGTCGATGTGCTCGAGGGGAAGCGTCGAGCGCTGGCGCGCTACCGGGACGCCCTGGTGGAGTACCTGGCTGCGTTGGGCGGGTTCGACCCGTCGGCGCTGCTTCCCACCACTCCGCCGCCGGCCGAGGGCGAAACGGGTGCCGGCGCTGGCGCCGAGGAAGATGCGCCCATGCCGGCCGCGGTCTCGCGTCTGGTCCTCGGCGCCCAGGAGGAACTGCGCCGCGAGATCGCCCGGGCGATGCATGACGGCCCGGCCCAGAGCCTGACGAACATCGTGCTCCAGGCCCAGATCGTCGAGCGGCTCGTCCAGCGCGACCCCGCGATGGCTGCCGGCGAGGTCCGCCAGCTCGTCGCCATGGTCCAACAGACCCTCGACGCCACGAAGTCGTTCATCTTCGACGTCCGCCCGATGGTCCTCGACGACCTCGGCCTCGTGCCGACGCTCCGGCGCGCCACGCGCGAGCGCGGGCGCCGTGCCGGCATCCCGGTCGCGTTCGATTCGCTGGGTGCTGACCGCCGCCTGCCGATGGACCTCGAAAGCGGCCTGTTCCGGATGCTCGACGAGGCGCTGGCCGCATACCTCGGCGCGGGCCCGGATCACGTCGCCCTGCGGCTCGACTGGGCGGAGCAGCTCGAGGCTCGACTCAGCGCCACGCGCGCAGTCGCCGAGCCACGGCGGACCTCGACCGTCGACCTGCCCGCACCGGAGCCCGGGAAGGAACTTCCACCGGCCCTGGCCGCGATGTTCGAGGAGCGCCTCGCCGACGAACGCAGCGCGGCCGAGGCCGCGATCCGCGAATCGATCGTCGCGTTGCCCGCCGCGAACTGGCGGGAGATCCAGGACCGAGCCTCGTCGATCGGCGTCACCGCCGAACTTCACGCCGATGGCAGCGAGCTGCGCCTGGTGGCGGACCTCCCGGCCCCTGACGCGACCCCTGAGCCCGCGCCTGACGCGCCGCCGGAGGGCTGAGTGGCGGTCTGGGCGCTCCGGGCGCCGAGCGAGGGGCAGGGTCTCGTCGAGTACGGGCTCATGATCGCGCTGACCAGCGGGCTGACGGTACTGTGGCTGGCGGTCTTCGGCGGGACGCTGTCGGATGCGCTCACAGCGATCGGCCAGGCCATCGATCAGGCTACCGGCGGCTGACGCACGTACCGTTGCGGCGGAGCACGTAGCCGTACCATCGGATTAGTGACATCTCAGGATGAGTCTCCATATAGTTGCGCAGCCCTCATCTGGGGGTGAGTACTCATCCAGGAGAAGCATCACATGACGTCGATCTATCTCAAGGTCATGGAACTCATTCATCGCGACGAAGACGGCCAGGGCCTCGCGGAGTACGCGTTGATCCTCGCCCTCATCGCCATCATCGCCATCGTGGCCCTCATCTTCCTGGGCGGCCAGGTCAGCAAGATCCTGAGCACGGTCGGCAGCTCGGTCTAACCGGGAACCAACCGCGGCCGCCGAGTCCATCCGGGCTCGGCGGCCGTTCTGTGTCCGGCGTGGCGGCGGCCGTTCTGTGTCCGGCGTGGGACTTTCGGGTCATGCCGCACCCAAACGGGATTTCCTAGTGTCGTGGTCCGGGGGAAGCCGAGACGCTCGAGACAAGGAGAACAACGGGATGCACATGATCCAGGCACTCATCGACAAGATCCGTCGCGATGACGGACAGGGTCTCGCGGAATATGCACTGATCCTCGCGCTCATCGCCATCATCGCCATCGTGGCCCTCATCTTCCTGGGCGGCCAGGTCAGCCAGATCCTGAGCACGGTCGGCAGCTCGGTCTAACGACGGCGCCGAAGCATCAGGGCGGTGACCGCTGGTCACTCGACCGGCGGTCGGCCGTTTTGCAGGTGCACCACGAGCGTCAGGTCCTATTGACACACCCGGAAGCGCCCCTTACCGTGGCGCCTCCCCCGCTCCGGCGGGGAGATCGAAAGAAAGGAGGTACCCGCACATGACGTCCATCTATCTGCGAATCATGGAACTCATCCATCGCGACGAGGACGGGCAGGGTCTCGCCGAGTACGCGCTGATCCTCGCTCTTATCGCCATCATCGCGATCGTCGCCCTCATCTTCCTGGGCGGCCAGGTCTCCAAGATCCTGAGCACGGTCGGCAGCTCGGTCTAACCGGACTTCCGCTGAAGATCTGAAGACCGCCGGCTCCGTCAGGTGTCGGCGGTCTATCATGTGTGGTGCGTGCGGTCGATGCCGAGACGGTTGTCCTATTGACACCGTACCGGACTCCCATACCGTGGACTCACCTCAACGGAAAGGAGGTGAATCGATGACCGCTCTTATCGCGTCCTGGATCGACAGGATGCGCGCAAACGAGCAGGGTCAGGGCCTTGCCGAGTACGCACTGATCCTCGCCCTTATCGCCGTTATCGCCATCGTTGCCCTGATCTTCCTGGGCGGCCAGATCAGCGACAAGCTCAGCGTCGTCGGCAACGCCCTCTAGCCGCTCAAGCGCACGCAGGTCCTTATCCAACGGCTCGCCGGACTCAGGTCCGACGGGCCGTTTCATCTGTCCAGGGTGGTGCGCTCGGGCGATCGGCGTCGGTCATCGGCGGTCGTCCGACGAACCTTGCGCGCAACCTTGCAATATGCGGAGAATCCTGCCGTTTCCTACCAGGGGTCCTAGCCCATTGGTATAGTCGCGCGGCATTTTCGCGGTGCTACAGTGGTGCCACCTGTCACACATCACGCCTCGGGGAGACCCAACTTTGAAGCGCTCGAATCGATTGGTCCTGCTCGTGGGGGTATTCCTCGCGATCGTCGCATTCATCGGCATCTTTGTCGTCCTTGGGACTGGCGAACGGCCCTCCGACACGCCAACGGTCCCGACCGAGCTGCCGACCGTCATCGCGACCCAGGACATCCCCCTTGGCACGGCCATCCGGGCCGACCAGGTCACGACCGAGATCAAGGCCGTGGAGGCGCGTGACGTCGATGCGTTCGGCGATACCTCCCAGGTCATCGGCAAGATCGTCCGCCAGCCGGTCACCGCCGGTGCCGCGATCACGGCCACGACCTTGAGCGGCGGCCAGCAAGGCCAGATCCTCGATATCCAGTGCCCGCCGACCCAGCGCTGCATGGCCGTACAGGTCGACCAGGTCAGTGGCGTCGGTACCGTCATCAAGACCGGTGACTACGTCGACATGGTCGTGGGCTTCAACGTCGCCGTCCTCTCTCCCGATCAGGCCGGCACCGGCTTCCAGGTCGTACCCGGCATCGACGGGACGACGGTCAAGCTGATCCTCCAGGGCCTGCAGGTCATGGGCACGCTGCTCCCGCCAACGACCGCGGCTCCCCCGCCCGCGGAAGGTCAGCCCGCGCCATCCCCGGGGACCGTCCTCTCCGGCCAGCAGGAGATCGTGATCCTGTCCGTCTCGGCGCAACAGGCCGAGGTCATCAAGTTCGCCCAACTGAAGGCCAGCGAGCCGCCGTCGGGGATCACCCTCGTGCTCCGCTCGGCGTCCGACTTCATCGACCCGACCACCAACCTGCCGTTCCCGAACGGCCCGGTACCGGACACCACCAGCGGCATCATCTTCCGGGTCCTCGTCGAGGAGTACGGCGTGCTGCCGCCGAACATCATCGAGGTCGTCCTGCCGACGCCCGAGGCCCCCTAGACCGGCGGTCCGGCGATCGCGCCGGACGGCCCACGACCCAGGCGCAACGGGCGCGATGGACCCGACGGGTCCCGCGCCCGTCGGCGTCAGGGACACCACCAACACACGAATGTATCGACCACCAAATCGCTAGGAACGAAAAGACCGCCTGATGGCAGACCAGATCCGCGTCCTCATCGTCGACGACATCCCGGAGACCCGCGATCACCTCACGAAGCTGCTCGGCTTCGAGAGCGATATCGACGTGGTCGGTTCGGCGGCGTCCGGCGCGGAAGCGATCAGCTTGGCGACGTCCCTCACGCCCGATGTCGTGTTGATGGACATCAACATGCCGGACATGGACGGCATCGCGGCCACCGAACAGCTGGGCCGCGCCGTCCCGACCGCGTCGGTGGTGATGATGTCGGTCCAGGGCGAGGCCGATTACCTGCGCCGATCGATGCTCGCGGGAGCGCGCGAGTTCCTCGTCAAGCCCTTCAGCAGCGACGAGCTCACCGCGTCGATCCGCCAGGTCTACGACCGCGAGCGCGACAAGGCCAGCCGGCTGGCGATCGTCGCCCCTGCCAACGCGGCGGCCGGCGGGCCCGTCGGGACGAATCCCAGTGGCGAGCCGGGCCAGGTCGTGGCCGTGTTCAGCCCGAAGGGCGGCGTCGGTCGAACGACCGTGGCAGTAAACATGTCCGTCGCGGCGGCCACCGAGCTCGGCAAGAAGGTCGTGCTCGTCGATGGCTCGTTCCAGTTCGGCGACGTGGGCGTCCTGCTCAATCTCAATCCGAAGAACAAGTCGATCGCCGACCTGGTCCCCGAGCTCGAGCAGGCCGGCAACGAAGTCGAGTCGATCGACACGTTCGTGATCAACCACTCGGCCGGCATCAGGGTCCTGCTCGCACCGCCGTCGCCCGAGATGGCCGAGCTGATCACGCCGTCCGGGATCAAGCGCGTCATCGAGGCGCTGCGGCTCACCCACGACCTGGTCGTGGTCGATTGCACCGCGTTCTTCAACGATACGACGCTGGCCATCCTCGACTCGGCCGATATCATCCTGACGATGCTGAGCCTCGAGATCACGAGCATCAAGAACATGCGCCTCTTCATGGAGGTCGCCGACCAGCTCGGATACGAGAGCGGCAAGGTCCGGCTCGTCCTCAATCGGGCCGATTCGGCGCTCGGCATCCGCGTCGCGGACGTCGAACACTCGATCGGCCGCAAGGTGGACGAGACCATCGTCAGCGACGGGCGGAGCGTCGTGTATGCGCTCAATCGGGGCGTCCCGTTCTTCCTGAGCAACCGGGAGGCGCAGGTCTCCCAGGACATCCTCCGGCTGGCCCGCTCGGTCGTCGGCGATCGGTCGCAGGTCGCGGCCACCGAAGAAGAGCCGCGCAAGGCCACCAACAAGAAATCATTGTTCGCATGGCGCTGAACATGTCGACCGGCAACGCGGTACCAGTTCGACCCTCGGGGCGAGAAGGGGCTTAGATCATGTCTCTGTTGAAGCGGATCGAATCAGCTCGCCCGGGTGGGGCGACCGAGGCGCCTCCGGGCGGCCCGCCATCGAATGTGCCGGCTCCGCCCGGTGGCGGCCCGCCGACCATGCCCACGGCCCCGCGACTCCAGTCGCAGGCACCAGTCCGCGAGTCGTTCCGGGACGTCAAGTTCCGGATCCAGAACCGTGTCATCCAGGACCTCGACCCGAAGCTCGACCTGTCCAACCAGGTCGAGGTCCGGCGCCAGATCGAGGAGATCTTCGGCAAGGTCATCGACGAGGAAGGCCTCGCCCTGACCCGCGCCGAGCGCGTCCGGATGCTCGAGCAGATCACGGACGAGATCATCGGCCTCGGGCCGCTCGAGCCGCTCCTGCGCGACGAGTCGATCACCGAGATCATGGTCAACGGCCCGCGCCAGGTCTACATCGAGCGATCCGGCAAGCTCGAGCTGACCAACGTCGTCTTCCAGAACGACGATCACGTCATGCGCATCATCGACCGCATCATCGCCCCGATCGGTCGCCGCGTGGACGAGTCGTCGCCGATGGTCGACGCGCGCCTGACCGACGGTTCTCGTGTCAATGCCATCATCCCGCCCCTGTCGCTCGTTGGGCCGGTCGTCACGATCCGAAAGTTCGCCGCTTCCCCGTTCACCACCGACGACCTCATCCGATTCGGCACCGCCACCGCAGACATGTTCGACTTCCTTCGTGCCTGTGTGGAGGCTCGCCTGAACCTCTTCGTGTCCGGCGGCACCGGCTCCGGCAAGACCACGACCCTCAACGTCCTCTCGTCGTTCATCCCGAATGACGAGCGCATCGTGACGATCGAGGACGCCGCCGAGCTCCAGCTCCGCCAGGAGCACGTCGTGACGCTCGAGTCGCGCCCGCCGAACATCGAAGGCAAGGGTGCGATCCCCATCCGCGAGCTCGTACGTAACGCGCTGCGGATGCGGCCCGATCGCATCATCGTCGGGGAGTGCCGTTCCGGTGAGGCCCTGGACATGCTCCAGGCCATGAACACCGGGCACGACGGCTCGATGTCCACGGGCCACGCCAACTCCCCGCGCGACATGCTGTCGCGCCTCGAGACGATGGTCCTCATGGCCGGCGTCGACCTGCCACTGCGCGCCATCCGCGAGCAGGTCGCCTCGGCGGTCGACCTCATCGTCCAGCAGAGCCGTCTCAAGGACGGGACCCGGAAGATCGTCAACATCACCGAAGTCCAGGGCATGGAAGGCGACGTCATCGTCATGCAGGATGTGTTCGTCTTCGAGCAGACGGGTGTCGTCGAGGGCAAGATCCAGGGCCGGCTCAAGCCGACCGGGATCCGGCCCAAGTTCGTCGAGAAGTTCGAGATCATGGGCATCAACCTGCCCCCTGGTCTCTTCGGGTTCACCTACTAAGCGCGGAGGAGGAGACCGACCGTGGATCCCATGACGCTTGCGGTGGCTGGAGTCGCCGCCCTGGCCATCTTGCTCATCGCGGTCGGGGTCGCCAGGTCCGGGAGCTCCGGCATCTCCGACCGACTCGAACGGTATGCATCGGCAGGCGGCGGAGAGCCCGCGGCCGGGGCCGCCGGGGCCGGCGGGTCCGGGCCCATCACGGACCTGATCGCCCAGAGCCAGGTCGGGTCGCCCATCGCCCTGCTCGTCGGGTTGCTCATCGGCTTCTTCATCCCGCGCTTCTGGCTCGGGCGTCGCAAGAGCGGCCGGTTGAATGCCTTCAACAAATCGCTGCCCGACACGATCATGCTCATCGCCAACGCCCTGCGGGCGGGCTCGTCGTTCCTGCAGGCCATCGAGCTCGTGGTCCGGGAAACGCGCCCGCCGATCTCGACCGAGTTCGGTCGGGTCATCCGGGAAGTGAACCTCGGCCTGCCGTTCGACCAGGCGCTCGAGAACATGGTCCGCCGTGTCCGCTCGGACGACCTCGAACTGATGGCCACGGCCATCGCGATCCAGCACCAGGTCGGCGGCAACCTCGCCGAGATCCTCGACTCGATCGCCTACACGATCCGCGAGCGGGTCCGCATCAAGGGCGAGATCCGCACCCTCACGGCGCAGCAGCGCCTGTCCGGCTACGTGGTGGGCTTCCTGCCGATCGCCCTGGCCGGCTTCCTGTTCATCGCGGCACCCGGGTTCATGGACCCGATGTTCGCCAATCCCCCTGCCGTCCTGGGTCTCCCGGCCGGCGTCGTGATCCTGATCTTCGGCGGATTCATGATGTTCATCGGCTTCATGCTCATCCGCAAGATCGTGGACATCGAGGTCTGACCATGGAGATCATGCCTATCGCCGTCGCCGCCCTCGCCGCGGGCGCGATCCTGCTGATCGTCCTCGGGCTCGCGGGTAGTGCGCCGGTCGACCCCGTTCAGGCTCGTCTGACCCAGCTCGGGACGATGCAGGCCAAGAACCTCGAGGAGCTCGAGCTCCAGGCCCCGTTCATCGAGCGCACGCTGCGCCCGCTCGCGATCGGCCTGTCGAGCCGCATGTCGCGTGTCGCGTCGAGCTCGTTCACCGAACGGACCGAGAAGCGCCTGGCGCTCGCCGGCAACCCGGGCGACCTGCGGGTCGCGGACTGGCTCGGCATCAAGGCCATCGGCGCGATCATCGGCGGAATCGTGTTCTTCCTCCTGTTCGCGATCGTCGGCGTGATGGGCCTCCCCTTCATCCTCGGCGCGTTGTCGAGCATCGTGGGAGCCCTGTTCGGGTACACGATCCCCGAGTTCTGGCTGGGCGGGCGCGTCAAGAAGCGCCAGAAGGCCATCATCATGATGATCCCCGATGCGCTCGACCTGCTGACGATCTCCGTCCGCGCGGGTCTCGGCTTCGACGCCGCGCTCGGCAAGGTCGTCGAGAAGCTCAAGGGCCCGCTGTCGGACGAGTTCCGGCGTGCGCTGGCCGAAGTGCGCGTCGGCAAGGCGCGGCGCGACGCATTGCGCGACATCGTGCCACGCACCGAAGTCGGGCCACTGACCAACTTCATCGGCGCGATCATCCAGGCCGAGCAGCTCGGTGTGTCGATCTCGAAGGTGCTGCAGGTCCAGTCCGAGCAGCTGCGCATCGAGCGCCGCCAGCGGGCGGAGGAGATGGCCGCGAAGGCCCCGATCAAGATGCTGTTCCCGCTCGTCGGGTGCATCTTCCCCTCGCTGTTCATCGTCATCCTCGGGGGGCCGGCGATCATCCTGATCGTCCTGAACCTCGCGGTCTGAGCGATCCCGGGGCGGCCGGCGCCGCCCATAACGTCACCCGCGGCACGGTCCTGGCCTCCCAGATGGAGGTCGCCGGTTCGCTGTGGGGCAAGTTCAAGGGCCTGATGGGCCGTCCCACCCTGGCGCAGGGCGGCGGCCTGTGGCTACCCGATTCGAACGGGATCCACATGATGTTCATGCGCTTCCCGATCGACGCCGTGTTCCTGGGACGGCCCTCGACCGACGATCCCGCCGTGCGGCCGGTCGTGTCCGTGCACTGCGGCCTGCGCACGTGGACCGGACTCGTGCCGCTCGTCCGGGGCGCGCATGGCGTGCTGGAGCTCCCGGTCGGCACCATCGAGGGGTCCGGGACGATCGTTGGGGACCTGGTTCGGCTGAGCTGACCCCGGCCGTTGAGCGACGGC
>Ga0193738_1000766_pt1 | contig 14651 bp, 11 predicted proteins | sample L2a1metaG_FD_144927 | JGI IMG/M metagenome (GOLD analysis project Ga0193738, IMG submission 144927) | Soil microbial communities from a riparian zone of the East river system, Colorado, United States - L2a1 | ecosystem: Environmental > Terrestrial > Soil > Riparian zone | place: USA: East River...
GAATCCCGTTCCTCTTTGTGGATTAAACCAGGAGGAAGTATGAAATTGATGGTTATCATAAATTACATTAACATTATATTTATCTGCGGCTTGTGCAACAGATTGTAGTTCAAGCATAAAATTAGTTGGGTCTCTTTCGTAAGATTCCCAATAAAATACAAACCTTACATGATTCATACCAGCCTCCGAAATTAGCTTAAAGCTATTGTCAAAATAATTCGCTGGCATAATGCTTCCTATAGTTCTGCTCTGTGGCATGCTTGTATGATATCCTTTCATATTTACGCCAAAAAATATTTGATTTGTCTCCTGTCCATGCGAATAAAGTACAAATGAATTAGTTAGCAACAAGGTGAAAATTACAACCAATAAAACCAGTTTAGAACTAACAAAGGGCCTTGTTAAACTAATGCTATGCATTTGATTTAGGATAAATATCAACATTATAAAATAGTTTCCAGCCAATTTTCTTGCATTAAATTCATTCAGATTGAGCTTTTTGTTCATTTTTCTTAATTTACTTCCATAATCTGCCCATTATCTGGAGCTATTGCATCAAACCCATATTTTTCTTTGATTTCACTGGCAAACTTTGTACATGACATATCATCACCATGAACAGTAAGGACTCTTGGATTGCCTTTGATTTTATCGAGTATTTCAAATAGTTCTGTTCTGCTGCTATGTCCGGAAAATTCAAAATGATTTACATCTGCAAGACTTTTCCTTGTTTTTCCATTATATGATACGAGTCCTTTTTCAAGCAGAAGACGACCTGGTGTACCTTTACCCTGGTACGATACTAATGCTATACCATTACTAGGATTTTTTGCTATTTCTTGCAGATAGAAAATTGCCGTTCCACCCACAAGCATTCCTGCAGGTGAGATTATTACTCCTGGTTCTTTTACCAACTGTTTTCTTCTTTGCCATCCTTTAACCCATTCAATCTCCGATATAATTTTTTTAAATCCTTCAGCATCTCGTAAAAATGATGGATTTCTTAGCATTATTTCATTAGCTTTTAATGCCATCCCGTCCATGGATATCCTATATTTGAAATTGTTTGCCTTCAAAACGCATGCAATCTCTTGTGCTCTTTCAACTGAAAACGCAGGTATGAAGAGGCTTCCTCCTCTTTCAACTACGTCATAAGCAAAGTGCACAAGATTCTTTTCCGATTCGTCTCGTGGAGTCTGTTCTGTTTGAGAATAGGTACTTTCAATAATTAAGACATCAACTTCAGGTAAATCCAAATCTGCAGATCTCAATAGTTTTGACCCTCTAGTGTTTATGTCACCAGTATAAAAAATACGCTTACCTTCACTTTCTACAATTATTGAAGAGCCCCCTATGATGTGCCCGGATTCGTATAAAGTAATTTGCATGTTATTAATCATGTGTCTTTCCTTATACTGTAAGGTCTTTGAATGACTCATCATATTATTCAAATCTGCATATTCAAAAGGCAAATAAAATCCAGAAATTTTGAGCATATCTTCAATAAGTAAATCGGAAAGTTCGAAAGTTGGATTTGTTCCTAAGACTGAGATATTAGAATTGGATAAAAAAAGTGACGGAACATATCCCGAATGATCCAGATGAGCATGCGTAAGAACGACTGTGCTAATATCTTTTGGTCTAACATGAATTGGAAAAGATGGTTCCTTCTTTAACATCACGCCATAATCTAACAAAATATTGATATTGTCTGATGTTACCAAAAATCCTGAACGCCCTACTTCTTTGCCGGAGCCTAAAATAGTTATTTTCATTTAATAAGCATTTGTTTAAGCAGACGGGTTTTAAGTCTTTCATTTTTCTCCTTTTAGTAGGAATTAATAACAAATTAAAAACGACAGAATAAAATTAGAGTTACTGTAATTTTAAAAGTTGTCAAGAATCGTCATTACAGGCAATCCGGGAGTTGGAAAACGTACTATCAGTGGGTTGTTGTCAAAAAGACTAGGATTTAAGATAGTCAATTTAAATGAATTTGTAATAAAAAACAAGCTCGTATTCCCAGATAAGGCATTAGGTGTCTATGATGTCTATATAAAAAAAGCATCTCTAATGCTTAGAAAGGAATTAAAACAAAATAATGATGTGATTATTTCAGGACATCTTGCTCCATACTTACTAATCGCCAGTCAGGCTGATCTAGTCGTGGTTTTACGACGTTCACCACAACATCTTTTACAGACATTTAAAGAAAGAAATTATACAATTTTGAAAATTAGGGAAAATATAACTAGTGAGATTCTCGGAATAACCTTATATGATAGCATAAGAAAATTTGGAAAGGAAAAAATTATTGAATTTGACACTACAAAAACGTCAAGCAAAGTAATTATCAGACGCTTAATTGAGGCGTTGAATGATAATTCAAAAAGAAGAACGGGAAATATCGATTGGATGTCTACATTAAAAGATCAGCAGGAACTTTTGAAATTAGTATCATATTAGCTCTACCGCACAACAATTTGCTGTTGGTAATACCAAGACTTTGTTTCACCCAAATCTAGCAGGATTTAAATAATAAATGATGATGAGAAAAAATATCATGCGGTTTTCATGATGAACAGGGTAAGAATTGGTGTTGATGTTGGGGGGACGTTTACCAAATCAGTAGCAATAGATATGGATACTGGTAGGATAATCGGGAAGGTTACGGTTCCAACTTCACATTTCTCGCAAGAGGGAGTATCAACTGGTATTGTAGAATCACTAATCAAACTTATTCGCAAAGAGGGTATTAATGAATCAAATATTGAATTAATATCTCATAGTACAACTCAGGCTGTTAATGCATTATTAGAAGGCGACACAACAAAGGTTGGTATTATTGGTATGGGGGTAGGTTTAGAAAAAAATGATATCATGAAAAGAACAAACTTAGGTAACGTTAAACTCGGACCGAATAAATATTTGAAAACATGTTATAGGTTTTTGGATACTTCAAAGTTCTTAGATGAACAAGAGATTTCTCAAATATTAGAAGAATTGAAGGAAGAGGGAGCAGAGGTCCTCATAGTTAGTGAAGCGTATGGTGTTGATGATCCTAGTAATGAATTATACGTTATGGAAAAATCAGACCTACCAGCAACTGCAGGACATGAATTGACAGGAATATACGGTCTTGAAATAAGGACCTTGACCGCCGCAATAAACGCTAGTATATTATTAAAGGCTATTGGGACTGCAAAATACGTTGAGAAAGCGGTACGTCAACAAGAAATCTCTGCTCCACTTACAATAATGAAGGGTGATGGCGGTCTGACTGATATGAATACTTTTAAAACTAAACCAATTTTAACTGTTTTATCAGGACCTGCTGCAAGCGTTGCAGGAGCTCTGCTGCATTTAAGGATACTTAATGGAATTTTCATAGAAGTTGGAGGTACATCAACAAATATTTGTGTAATAAAAAATGGTAAACCTGAGGTCAAATACGTTACCATAATGGAACATCCAACATGCATAAAATCATTAGATGTGAGAGTAGTCGGAATAGCTGGTGGTTCTCTCGTGAGATGGTCGGGGAAAAAGATAACCGATGTGGGACCTAGGTCTGCTCATATTTCCGGTTTGAAATATTCATGTTTTGCTGAACCGCAAGAATTGGAAGGAGGGCAAATAGTAACATTTATGCCTAGAGAAGGAGACCCGATTGATTATATAGGAATTGAAGTTGGTGCTGGTAAAAGGTTTGCAATAACCAATACTTGTGCTGCCAACGCTTTAGGAATAGTCCCTGACAATGATTATGCAAAAGGGAATCAAAAATCTGCGCAACTAGCGTTATCAATTTTGGGACAGAGATTAGGTATGGATATGGAAGAAGTAGCTAATAAAATTCTTGATATTTCAAGTAGAAAGATACTCCAGACAATAAGAACTTTAATGAGAGAATACAAATTAAAAGATAATAAATTTGTATTAATAGGTGGTGGTGGAGGTGCATCGGTCCTTGTTCCAATGATTGCAAAGAAATTGGATTGTCAATATAGAATCGCTGACAATTCGGAAGTCATCTCCTCTATTGGTGTTTGTACTGCGTCAATACGGGAAGAGAGGGAAAAGATAATAGAAAATCCTACTCCCGATGACATATCACTTTTTGTTCAGGAAGTTGAAAAAATTGCAATTTCTAAGGGTGCACTTCCTGAATCGATTTCTACTCAATCCGAATATATAGGTGAAAAATCTCTTTTGCGTGTCACTGTTTATGGTAATATGAAATTAGATGTGGGTACCAATGATGTAAAAGAAATTGATGATGAGGAAGCAGAGGTATTGGCGTGTGAGTTATTTGGTATTAATGAAGGTGTGCATAGAATATTTGATATGAAAGATTATTACATTTTTGCGTGTGAGATACATAAAAAGAAATTGTTTTTGAAATCAAGAAAGCAACCTGTTTTAGTACTAGATAAATATGGCCATGTTAGAATATCTATTGAAAATGCAGATATATACAGTGGTAGTCCCCAAGAGATGAAAGAAAAAATTCATTCATTAATGAATGAACACGGTCTCTCAAAAGATGAACTCGCTCCACAGATTCATATTGTTGATGGAAAAAGAATTTTAGATTTTTCTAGTTTGTCGTCTTCTGCACATGTCCTAAAAGCAGTAACTGACGAGCTGGATAAAACTGTCAATAATCACGTAACAATAATCATAAAAGTGTAAAGGGAAATATTGCCTTGCCTGTTAAAAACTAGGGATCATTGATCTAAGAAATAATTCGATATTAAACTGCCTAAATCAACTTTAGCAAAATCATTGGGAATTGAATTTGTAGATATTACTTCCTTAACACCTGCTTTGAATAATTTTTCTTTGGCATCATCGAGTAAGAGTGCATGAGTACATATTACAAATACATCACCAATATTATTTTTTTTCAGTATTTCAGTCGCTTTTATAATACTATTACCTGTACTTATCATATCATCTACAATAAGAGCGTCTCTTTTTTTCAGTGTTTGTTGTTCACTAAGTGAAATCGATATGTCGCCTGTGAATCTATCTCGTGTTTTGACTAATGATAGCATATTTACGTCGATAATTCTTGCGAATTTTCTAGCTCTTTCTATTCCTCCTTCATCTGGGGAAATGACTATGGGGTTGTTTAGTGTAATATTTTTTTTAACATAACTAGCCAAAGATGGAATAGCGGTTAAATCTACTGTTTTAAAAGAATAATTAAGTGAGTTGGGACTATGGCTATCAATAGTTATTAACTTTGTAGTTCCTAATGACTCCAAAATTCGTCCAACTAAATTGATAGTTACTATCTCTCCGTCAACAAATACCTTATCCTGTCTTGTGTATGCTAAATATGGACTAACTACACAAATATCGTTCGCACCGTCTCCTCTGCATTTGTAGATAATCATGAATAATTGCATGAGATGCTGATCTGTAGGAGGATATGTAGAATGAACGATGATGCAGTTCCTTTTGGCCACATTATCTAGTCTAATTTTGCTTTCTCCATCTGCAAATACACGTAATTCGGCATTTCTATATTGAGCATCCAAATCTAATGAAATTTTTTTTGCGAGAGAAGAATTTCGCTTATCCGAAATAATTACAGTGTTGTTGTTTTTTTGCAATGTAAGAATATGGAAATATTTTTCAACAACTATTTAAAAGTGTTAAATTAGCTTAATGAATTAGTTATTCTGTATATGGAATGTAAAAGGTTTTCATATCTTCAGCTAAATCTACGTTGTTGTGAATAGATCTTGCTTCGTCCAAGAGAATATTTGGATCATCATATCTTGAACTGAAATGTGTGAGAATTAGCTTGCTACAATTTGACTCCTTGGCAAGTAGAGCTGCTTCAGCAGATGTAGAATGAAATGTCTCTATTGCCTTAGTTTGGTAATCATGGTTGTAAGTTGATTCGAAAATTAAGATATCACATGAATCAAAAAAATTTCTAAGTTTAGAAGACGGTCTGGTATCCCCAGATATACCTATTTTACGGCCCCTCCTTTTGGGCCCAACTACTTCATTTGATTTTATTAATTTACCATCAATAACTACATCTTCACCATTTTGTAACCTATGATACAACTTTCCTTTAGGAATGGAAAGCTTGTATGCTTTCTCAATATTGAATATTCCTGGTCTGGGAAGCTCATTAATGCAATAAGAAAATGCAGGCACTGAGTGGTCAGCTCTACAACAGCTGATCTGATAGTCATCTTCGGATGCAATTACTCCTTCCTTATCAATTACGTGAATGGCGATTTCAAATGACAATCCAATATTGATAATACGAAAATTCTCATGGATAAATTCTCTCAATCTTGATTCGCCATAGATATCAATTTTTTTTGTGCGCCCGAGAAGAGACATGGTTTGAAAAAATCCTAATAATCCTAGACAATGATCAATATGCAAATGAGTTATGAATACTTTCATTTTCTTATTTATTCCTAGTTTGGCTTGAAGAAAATTCTTTTGCATTCCTTCACCGATGTCAAATATTAACAATTCACCTCCTCTTTTAATTACAATTGAGGATAAACCCCTTTTTTCAGTTGGAATGGCTGCGGATGTTCCAAGAAATACTATCTTCATGTCGGCCATAAATTATACATCAATAAGTGTTCCAGTAAATTATAAGCGTTTGTTTTAACAGTAACATCATGAGAAATCTTTATTATCATCCATACCTTGGTCTTGTAAACGCAAAATACTGAGTAAGATGGTGAATTGAACCGGAATTAGCTTATTATTTTGAAAAAATCTTTTAAGAGTAGTTTTTGGTTTTGAGACAGAACATCATATGATTCGATAAATTCTTTTTCTATAGATATCTGTTCTTTTAGGACGGAACGAAATTTATCAATAGTAATAGGAGTGATGGTATCTATTTCACCGGCGGTGTAAGCATAAATATATGCACTAATAATTTTTATTACAAAAGATGGTATTGTTTTTAATAGGAGTAAAATACTTTTTTTCATGACGTCATTACCAGATGCATTACTATTCATATTATCGAAGTAAGATTCAAGTATTTTCATTCTGATATTTCCCAACTCTTCAATGGATGATGCAACTAAAATTCCTGTTTCTGTTAATTCATAGAAAGGAACTCCCTCTAATTGGAGTGCCTTTGGTCCACGTCTCAGTGGCAGACGACCCGCTTCCTTAACTACGCCAGATGGTATTAAGACTTCATCGAGATCTTTGAATATGCCGGAGTAGATATTCTGCCATAATATACCATTGTTCTTTGCTATTGCGTGTGCAATTGATGTCCGTGTTCTCAGTTCTGGATTTTTTTCCAAAACAAGGTGAGTCATAATTCCTCTTTGTCTCTTAGCCTCACCAGTGAACTTATTTTTCTTTGTTTTGAAAGTATCAAAGATAGCAATGTGAGCTGTTTTCTGCTTCAAAAAGCGCTCTCACCACTTATTATGAGCATATTTTCCAATTATCAATCAAGTCTTTTATATTCTAATTGTATGATTTCTGATTATTATTTTGGTTTATATTGTAAATAGCAAAAAATTCTTGTCAAAATTATAATATCATATACTTGGTCACTACGCTAACCGGAATTTCAAACATTAGCAATACCTGTTTTGAAATTAAATGAAATCAATAATTGTGTGCTGATCCTTTACGTCTTGCTTAAATAACAAGTTTAATTCTGCTTGCAATGTGTTTATTCTGCTAGTTAGATATTCATTTATCTTAAATTCTGAACAGATATTTAATGCGGTCTGTACATATTTCTCTACCGAACCCCGTGTTACAGTTTGTAATAGTTCATTATGACATTCCAGGCATCGACCAATCAGTGGCATTCTTCTGTATTTTTGTCCACATTTAGTACACCTAAATGACTGTGATGAATAGGCCCTCAAATTTCCCATGATATCAGGTAAAATATGAGTCGTTAAAACCATGGACATTACTTCGTCAGCATCAACGGCATTAATTAGCTTGGCAGTACTTATTTGCATTTTTAGTTTTTCTTCCATTGTGCTCAAAGTTGAATACAAACTCTGTGATTCATCCAGCATAATATTGTCAGTGGTATGAGTGAATTTATAATCAAAGAATTGATTTGCATGTCCTAGTCTCTTTTTGATAAGATCGATGTTGTCAATTACATTGGTTTTTTCCATATTCCAAGAAGATCTATAAAAATCCAATGGATATCTCTCATCAACATCTATGTTGTGAGCTTGCCTTTGAACTTCATGTGGAAATACTAAAGGTTGAATAAGTAATGGTGCGTCCATTAGTCCACCAATTCTATCAGGCAGATATTCCTTTGAAAAGTTTAGAAAGATATCCATTAGTAACATTATAGAATCTGCGTCACCATCACAATCTCTTCGTTTTGCAGAATGCCAGATGGGTGAACCAAGACATACTTGGGAATTGACAAATCCAATGACTCTACCAATTATTCCTACCGACGTATGTGGTGCTAAGCCAACAATCAAGTGTCCAATCAAATCATCTATTGAATCTATTTTATAAAATGCCTCAACTCCATAGAATCGAGTCAGTTCTTCATCTACAAACTGAGCAATTTTCACAAGGTGTTCTGCAGCATGAATGGGTATTATTATATCCTGTATGAATAGTTCTAGTAATTGTTCTGATTCTAAGTCATTCTCTATCTGATCTTTGAGATATCCGAGATCTCTTAATTTTGTAATATCTGTTTTGATCCATTTTGGTTTAAAGTGGGTTAAAGGTTCATTTGTTGCATCAAAACGTATAGTTCCATCCTTAAATGTATACAGGTTATGCTTCTGTCTCAGGATTCCCTTTTCTAGAGGTTCTGCGCATCTATTTTTACCCATTAGGGCTTTAACTCCTTTTAATGGCTCAACCGGTGATATGTCAAGATGCTTTCTTGCTTTTTCAACTGCAAGTTTGAGAGGATAACTCGTTGGTGAATGTGTTTTTAAACGATTTCCGCAAACAGGACAAACTCCATTTGGTTCCTCACTGTTAACTTTGTATCTACAGGTCGAGCACATTATTCTAATTGGGGTATTAGAATGACAGTCTTGACAGCAAACAGAAATGGATGGTGATTTGCAGTTCGTACAAAGTCTGTTAGCAATTTCAATATAAAGTGGTTTTTGCATTGCTTTCAGAATATCTCTAGTTGGACCACCATTCGTTCCTATTGGGAATAAGACATGAACAGGAGGTTTCATTTTTCTATCGGCTGCTTTTTCTGGACGTCCAACTCGAACAGCAATTGAAGAAGAAAATTTTTCTTTTATACTAACATTTAGTAACTTAGAAATAGAATCCAAAATATGTGTTTTAACATAATTTGGATCAGAGTTTGAGGGAACGGTTGATTCTAAGAATTTATCGAGATTCGATCCGTATTCGATACATCTGGCAACCAATATTGAAAGGATGTATAGTTGATCAGGATCATCTATTCTTATTTTGCTGTCATCAAGGCAAAGCGAATGAAATATTCCGAGTTTTTCAAAAATTTTTTTTAATTCTGAATCATTAGTAAGAAATTTTTTTTCCTTGGTATCTTTTATTGTCTTTTTGTTTTCTAGTAATCTGGTGATTAGAATACTAAATTCATCCAGTGTTAAAGCACTCCAATAAAAGACGTATCCAGGATAAAGAGGCATATCAAACTGTTGACTAATTTTAAACGCTTCAGTAACGGATGGTTTTTTTTCCAATGGATATTGTACTAACTCAGTTAATCTTTCACTGTCAAAGCTTTTCAAGTATGAATTAGGGTGCGAGCTACTTAGTTTTCTTTCTAGTTCGAGAGCCCATATTTCTTCAACATATGATGAGGGAAGTAATTGAGTATTATTTTCGAGAAAGTCCCCATAGCTTATCAAAATATCTCCCAAATAGAGAATGTTTGTAATTTTATTAGCTACGGATTTTGCTTCACTAATTGTTTTTATTTTCCTGACACTTCCATCATTTAGTTTTACAATTGGTGGTTCGATACTGTCTACTAGGGCGATGGTAGAAGCCTTACCTGGTGCATCTATTTTTATTTGTGTACCTACAGCAATTGCATAATTTAATAAAATCGGAATGGTTGGATGAATTCCAATTGTAGCTAATCCGGTATTACAGCTTCTTCCATAACGCAATCTAAAACCGCCAATTTTTTTCTGCATTGAAAGTACAGGTCTCCCAGTTATGACCTCAGTCATTCTGTGGGATATTGTATCATCTTCTGGGGTTTGAATTGCTCCTTCAAGATTTTTTAGCCAATCCCATCCTTCTAATTTTAGAGTTTCAACTATCTTCAATAACTTTCTGCTTCTACCTATCAAACCATCATTCATTACTCTCAATGCACCTCCACGAACTCTATTGGTAGAAACCCTTTGCAGATTTCTATGACCTACTACTTCTACAGGGTCCGTGTCAACACCATCAATTTCTACAGGAAGAGAACCTATACAATGAATAACATCCTTATCAGAAACCTTGAACTGGAAGTTGCCGACCTCCCTTTCATATATCCTTAATTCTTCAACATATCTACTAATTTCATCATCATATGAATTCGCAATGTACTTGTCTAATCCAATAACTTTCCTGACATGATCGGCGATAAGCATTGTTACGGCAGCCTCGGTTCCTCCTGCTGATCTTATTGGCCCAGCAAAAGAAACCGATAGATACTGTGTTCTGTTGGCATTAGATTTTATTTTGACATCATAAATCCCTTGCAATGGTGCTACCGTGACGCCTTCTGTAACAACAGAAAGTCCAACTCTTACTGCATTGTTTAGTTTTTCCTCGATGGTTATCCCTCCAAATTTACCAAGCGCTATTTCTTCGGATATCTTTAATGCTGTTAGTTCTTTTCCTAATTTTGGAAGAAGCGTTCTTAACCTATTTGAAATATCGATTTCATGTATCTTTGCTATCCTGTCCGGTAAGTCATAACCAATCTGTGACTCTATTTTTTCGGATACATCAAGACCGTGTCTTTTAGCTTCTTGCGCAACAGATATTGAATCATTGATGTATTCTGAAATTTTTTGATGATATTCTATATAAGATGAAGGAATTTGGACATCTTTGCTTTCCTTGGTATGAGTACTCAATTTCTTATTGCTTTCATGATATTAACAAATTCTGATTCCCAGTCTTTTTCTCTTTCAATCATGGTTCCAATAACTATGATATCAGCTCCCGCTTCAGATATTTTTTTGGCAGTCTCAGCTGAATTGATTCCTCCGCCAACTATTAAAATTCCCTTATAGAATTTTTTTACAGCTCTTACCATCTCCGGTGGGATATTCTGTGATGCGCCTGAGCCTGCTTCTAGATATAAAAATCGCATACCCATGTAGAGTGCTGCTAGGGCGTACATTACAACAATATTTGATTTGTTGAAAGGAATAGATTTAGCTTGACCTATGAACCATGCCGTGGACCCATCACCAATGATAAGGTAACCGGTTGGTATTGCTTCTAGATTATATTTGTTGATGACTAATGCTCCTTGTGCCTGTGCGCCTGTTATGTAGTAAGGATTTTCAGAATTAAGTAATGAATTGAACAAAATTGCATCCGCAGCTGGTGATATTCCTGTGATATTTCCTGGAAATAAAATAATTGGGATTTTGACATTGTTCTTTAAATCTGTCACAAACTTAGATAATTCTATCGTCTTGGAGGTGTTTTCAGAGTCTATAAGTGGAAAGCATAAGGTTTTTTGTTTCTTGATTTCGTTCAAAATGTATTTTTCGGTGTTTTGTATTTCCATCATTTCTCAAAGTAATTACTCGTATAATAATAATCTCATGAGATTTAGAAAGTATTGAGTAGCTATTTGGATATAAAAGTTAATTAGAATATCGTACTATACAAGTTTGTATAGTACATGGAAAACAACAATTTGAGTTATTCGGTGTTTTTGAATCATTTTATTGCAAATTCTATATTTACAGAGAAACAAACATCAATTATCTATAATAAAGTATTGAAGTCGAAACCCAATAAAAACATGACTTCTGGTGCGTATTATCGACAATTAGGACAGTGTAGGACGAAGACAAGACAGGTTGTTTATACATTGTTATTGTTGCGGCTGCTCAGTGTTGTCGATACTGAAACATTTTCTGTCCTGGATAAATTGAATAATCAATTGAATGTGATGTTAAATAGTTCAAGTGATGAAATAGATGCAATTACTTTGGATGATGTGATTTCATTGATTGATAATGTGATTAGTAAGATGGTATTGATATAGAAAATTTTAATAAATATGTCCACTAAATCACATGATATCACATGAATATATTTGATTTTACCTTGCAATATACATTATCAGACGTCTTAATTTCAATCACACTTTTCATGCTATCGTTTGTAGCCTTTTTCTATTTTGGATTTTTCAGAGAATCGAAAGAACGAGAAAAAGAGAATCATAAATTTAAAGATATGTTGATTGAGGGATATTTTCATAAATTTGATGAATATAATGAGATTATTTCAGATTTACGAACTAAACTGGATATGATTGAAATGAAAATAAATCCAGTAAACATTAGAAGCAACCACGAGGAATTTATTTCTACAAGTGATATAGGAAACAAGAGGTCACATAAAGACATGTCACATACTATGACTCCTGTGATGAAGGATGTGATTATCACTGAAAAGAAGGGTGATGTAAATGAGGATGAAGCATTGCGACTTAATACTGTGGATACTATCCTTAGGATGCTTGAAGTACCACTAACGTCAAGAGAGATTCAGAGAAAAATTAACAAGTCACGTGAACATACATCTCGATTGTTAAAAAAATTATATTCTGAAAACATAGTGATGAGAGATGGGAGTACCAGACCTTTCAAATACAAAATCACAAATGAAGGTCGTAAACTGTTGGAACGGACAGCAAATTTGGATGGTTAGATTTCTCATAATTTTCTTTATAATGATTCAGGTTCTCTTTAACAAGTGTGTATACCCACTGTTTGCCATTTTTTGATCTGTTTAGTTGTTTCTTCAAATAAAATCTAGATAAATAGATAGAGATGACGCTTAATTGAATGGATTGGTAGTACAGATCCTGATAAATTCTTAGTATATCGGAGGAAGTAAATGTGTGGTATTTAAAGTTCTCAATAATCAAATTCCATAATTTGGAACCCAGTTTTGTGTCACTTTCTCTATGTTCAAAACTGCTGTCAATGGAGTTTTTATCAAATAATTGTACAAATTCAATGACATTCATTATTTTTTCTTTTGATAAAGAGCCTTGTAGAGTTAGATTATATCTTTCTCCATTTTCATCTTCCAATTCAATTTTAATTTTCTTTCTCGCAGTTGACAGATCGGGATTTGATATCACATCACACTTAACAATTAAAGTGATTAACAAGTTAACCAAGAGCTCAGCTTTTGTTAACTAATTATTCGTGCTAAAATTCGAACCCATTTTTTATTGTGTAGTTATCAATTTTATGGTTTTCCTTATCTAAATATTTTCCAGTGGAAATAAAGGGGTTATATCAGGTTCTTAACATTGTTGATTTCTGTTAACAAGCCTGCAATGGAAATAAAGGGGTTATTTCGGAGACTTTTCATTCCTTCAAATTAACAATCCTAAACAATAGTTACATCCACCCCTACATTTCTCATTGAAGTTTGGTTCATTCATCATCCTATCTACAAAGTACAATAATTAACAAACAAATAAAAGAAAATTGATTTAGGAGTTTTTATTTTATATACATCCCACTTACTAAATGAGTTTATTATATTGAGATACAGAAGAAAGAAAGGGGTGTCAGAGGTGTGTACATTTGGATGATGACATCTTAAACACTATTTTTGATAGCGCGATTAAAAATAAAAACATAATTAAGAATAGGCAGGTCTTAACTATTGATTATGTACCTGATAAGCTATTATTCAGGACTAAGGAAAGTACGGCAATCGCGCAATCATTATCTGTTATATTAAAAAAAGGCCGTCCGTCTAATTTGTTAATTTTTGGAAAACCGGGAACCGGAAAAACAGCCGTCGTAAAAAACGTTATCGAACACCTTTATAAAAAAACCAACGAATTGGACATAAATCTAAAAGTTCCTTTCATTAATGCAAAAAATTCAAACACACCATACAAAATTCTCTATGAAATTGCAGAGTTATTGGGTATCAATAAAGAAGGAAAAATGCAAGTTTACTTTACAGGCCTATCCATGAGTGAAGCTACTGATAGAATTCTTGATTTCATAAGACGAAGATCTATCAAAGTTGTAATTGTCATTGATGAAATAGATTCGCTTGTTAATAGAAAAGGTGACGACATCCTGTATAACTTTACAAGAGCTAATGAAAGGATTTCTTCAGATCAATTCATTAGTTTAGTCGGTATTTCAAATAGCTTAACATTTAAAGATAAATTGGATCCACGAGTAAAGAGCAGTTTAAGTGAAGAGGAACTAGTTTTTAATCCATACACCATTGAACAATTAAAGCAAATTCTAATTGACAGATGCAAACTTGCCTTTTATGATAACGTTATTCCTATTGGTGTAATTAATCTGTGTGCTGCAATTGCTGGTAGAGAAACAGGTGATGCTCGAAAGGCCATAGATCTTTTGAGGGTCGCTGCAGAAATCGCA
>Ga0193738_1000767_pt1 | contig 14648 bp, 10 predicted proteins | sample L2a1metaG_FD_144927 | JGI IMG/M metagenome (GOLD analysis project Ga0193738, IMG submission 144927) | Soil microbial communities from a riparian zone of the East river system, Colorado, United States - L2a1 | ecosystem: Environmental > Terrestrial > Soil > Riparian zone | place: USA: East River...
ATCCTGTCAACAACGACTTCAATCGTATGTTTTTTGAATTTGTTAAGTATGCGATTTTTAATATTTTTCTTAACATCAACTTGTTTATTATCTTCATCGTTGTCGTCACTCAGATTGATAATTTCGTCATCCAGTCTGATCCTTGTGTATCCATTTTGTTTTAACTCTTGAAATAATTTTTCATATGTTCCTTTTTTTGCTTCTACTATGGGAGCCAGTAAAAGCACATTCTTTCCTTTTGAAGTCTTAATAATGGTATCAGTAATAAAATCTGCTGACTGTGCAGTAATCTTTCTTCCGCACTGAGGACAGTGGGGTACTCCTATTCTGGCATAAAGCAATCGCAAATAATCATAAATCTCCGTCACCGTTCCTACTGTAGAGCGTGGATTTTTACTTGTTGTCTTTTGCTGTATTGATATTGCAGGTGATAAACCTTCTATAGAATCGACATCAGGTTTATCCATCATTTCTAAGAATTGTCTTGCATATGCGGAAAGAGATTCGACGTACCTCCTTTGCCCCTCTGCGTAAATAGTATCAAAGGCCAGAGTTGACTTACCCGATCCAGAAAGCCCCGTTAGGACTACTAACTTGTTTTTGGGAATTTCAACGTTGATGTTTTTTAGATTATGCTCTCTTGCACCTTTTATTATTATTCTTTCGCCAATGTAATTATTGTTTACGTTATTCAATTTTAATTTACACCTGCATGATACTATCTTGTTGATGCCTCAACAGTCCGACTGTCTAAGACCTTTTTTATTTTCGTCAATTGGTCTCTTAATTGTATCGCCTTCTCAAAGTCCAAATCTTCTGCGTATCTCTTCATATTTGTCTCAATTTCAACGGAAAGTTTTGATAAATCGTTTGAAGACATGGATTTGATTTCGACATTTATTCCTACGTCATCTTCCCTCTTTGCAACTGCTTTTACTATAGTCTTTGGTGTAATGCCATGTTTTTGATTATACAATATCTGTTTTTTTCTTCTTCTTTCTGTTTCCGTAATTGCTTCTTGCATCGACTGAGTAATATTATCTGCATACATTATTACGGTTCCATCGATATTCCTTGAAGCTCTTCCGAAAGTCTGAACCAGGCTCGTTGTATTGCGCAAAAAACCTTCTTTGTCTGCATCAAGTATTGCTACAAGCCCGACTTCTGGTATATCAAGGCCTTCTCTTAACAGATTAATTCCTACCAGGACATCAAATTCCCCTATTCTTAGTTGTCTAATAAGCTCCGTGCGCTCAAGGCCCTCGATTTCTGAATGCATGTATCTCACTCTTACTTCTTTTTTGGCCAAATATTCTGCGAGGTCTTCTGCCATTCTCTTGGTAAGTGTGGTAACAAGAGTCCTCTGGTTCTTCTGAACATGAGCGCTTATCTCATCTATCAGGTCATTGATTTGGTTTTGCGTGGGTCTAACCTCTACCTTTGGGTCTACGAGTCCTGTAGGTCTTACAAGCTGTTCTACAATAGCGGAACTATTTTTCCTTTCATAGTCTGCTGGTGTAGCAGATACAAACACCACCGGCTTTAGATATTTCTCAAATTCAGGAAATTTGAGCGGTCTATTATCAAAAGCACTAGGCAATCTGAATCCATAGTCTACTAGATTTTTTTTCCTACTATAATCACCTTTATACATACCCCTAAGCTGAGGTAGAGAAACATGGGATTCGTCTATCACCAGCAGATAATCATTACCAAAAAAATCAAGTAGACAGTACGGAGGTTGTCCTGACTTTCTACCATCAAAATGTCTAGAATAATTCTCAATTCCAGAACAATAACCTAACTCTTGTATCATTTCTAAGTCGTAATTAGTTCTTGAAGTGAGTCTTTGCCTTTCAAGTTCACCAGGCAAATTTGGTAGCCAGGTTTCAAGTTCTCGTCGTATGGACGATAAAGCATCGTTCTTTGCACCCTCATCTATAATGTAATGTTTTGCAGGAAATATTTTAACTGTACCCACGGTACGTTTCTTTGACATGGTCACACTATTATGAATACTAATCTGTTCTATTTGGTCTCCAAAAAGGGATACTCTGATTACGTCATCTGAATACCCTGGTATAATATCAATAGTGTCACCTTTAACTCTAAAACTGCCAGACGACAGGGTTATGTCGTTTCGCTCATAGCGAGCTTCGATTAACTTGTGAATTAATTCTTTTCTCCCAATTTCCATATTCTCTGATAGGGTAATGGCACTTTGATCCCATTCCTGCGGTGAGCCTAAAGAGTAAATACACGAAACAGTTGATACTATAATTGTCGGTTCTCCAGACATGAGCATTGCAGTTGCTTCAAGGCGCATTTTCTCAATTTTTTCGTTCACCTCAGTGTCTTTTTCTATATACGTATCGGTCTGGGGCAAATAGCTTTCAGGTTGATAATAATCATAAAAACTAACAAAATAGCCTACGTTATTATTGGGAAAGAATTGCTTGAACTCAGAATACAATTGTGCTGCAAGAGTTTTGTTATGCGAAATAACCAGGGTGTTCTTATTTGTTCTTGCAACTACATTTGCAACTGTAAAGGTCTTACCGCTGCCAGTCACTCCCAATAATGTCTGAATCCTTCTGCCGCGGCTTAGACCGTCTACAAGACCTTCTATTGCGGTTGGTTGATCACCTCTGGGTGGAAATGTATCAGGGGCAAGGGAAAACTGTTTAGACATTTGGAATAGGAGTAAATTTTTTCGTTTATTGAATATATATTGTTACGGTAGGTTTTTAAGAATTAATTAAATCTAAAGAATAGGTTTGCTTATATTCACTTCTAATAATTTAAAATTCTCTCTTCGTCGCTAAAAGCAAAATGCCAACAGGTAAAATACACAGGTTCGAATCCCGACGGGCCCGAACTAGATTTTTTTAAATGTCATCATTATGGTCTTTATTTGATTCAGTCAACATTAAGAGGAACAGTCTTTGATTCTGCTAGTAACCGTAGACTTCTATAAAGGAGTGAAATGCCGTTACATCTTTTGTACGATCACGTCATAAGATTCAATTGGGCTCTCAGAAAGTCAAAGGTACAAAACCGATGAAGTCAATCATCCTGACACGTTGATAAAATAATTATAAAATATAAAAAAACATATCGTTAGCGAGGTAATAGCCATTACGAGAAACAAATAATGCTTTTCGCGAGCAATGATAAAATTGCTAGGAAGGGGCAAAAGTCGTTACATCTTGACTGAAAGTCGTTACATCTTGACTGAAAGTCGTTACATCTTGACTGAAAGTCGTTACATCTTGGCTGAAAGCCGTCACATCGGGGATATAGTCATTAGCTTTCACGGTCTTCAGGAACAGTCTGAGGAACACAAAGATTACTTTATTCAATAAAATCCTACTTACCGATTAAAAATATCATATTATACAATAAAAATTTGTTCAATACTGAAATAAATCAAATTAGAAGAAACACATAGGGGTATGCGTAACCCATGTAGACTTGTACTACAATTGAAAAGCCAATTGTATCTTTTTTAGAAAAATTCAAGTTATCAGATTTCATTTGATTATCTTTTCTATTTAGAATTAAAAAAGACTCAATTGAAAATTCAATTATGTCCCGACGGGCCCGCAAAATATTGTGTTAATATGTAAATGTAAATCCCAAGGGTTAGAATCCCACTTCCGCGGTAAACTTGTAATCTATAATATTAATTAGAAAAGTTTAGAGCTCAGAAGTTCGTTCCTATTTCAGAATCCAATTTTAGAACCGACGGCATCGTGGCTACCGACGGACTTAATGATCTACCAATTCATCATGTAGTGATCTAGCAAATCTGTCGTTACTATAAATCACATCTGTTAGGAAGTAATTCCATCCTAAATGGTCCCACTTTATTAGAGGGGCCAAGCAGATATGAATCCAAGAATTAATTATTATCTAATTAGCATAACTGAAGATCGTGAAGGATGTACAATCTTCCTTGACACGCTACCTAGGACTAATTCTTTAAACTTTCCCAACCCTCAGATGCAAAACAACATCCCTAAATATCATTTGGACGATATAGTAATATGGAATCACCAACTGGGATTGCCATAGGAAGACCTCCAGGTATAACTGCAGGTTTGACCGCAGCTTGGGCAATTTTTGGATTATTCTTGGCCCTAGGTCATGAGTTGGGAGGGGAACCAGGTGCGTTATTTCAAATGGTTGGATTAGCGTTTGGAATAGATTCATCTTACGCAGTATATATTGGATTTTTCTTGTATATGATAACTGCCGTTATTATAGGAATTATTTATAGTGCTATAACGAAGAGAATTAAAATTCTGTATATTCATTCTGTATTAAAGGCAGTAGGCACTGGTATCTTAGCAGGAATAATAGTCTGGGTAGTTCTGTTCTTGCCAATAAACCATCTAATTATGGAACCAACTTTACAAAAGTTGCTAGTAGAATCAGATCCTTCTTCTTCACAATATGAAATAGCAAAAAATCTTACCGAGCTTTCAAGTAACATCTTTTTGGGTTCACTATCGTTACATATAGTGTTTGGTGGTGTAATGGGATTTTGTGCAAGACTGGCTATAGCAGAAGGCAGTATTATACATGATTAATTCGCTTTGATAAAGTGCCAACAGAAGTAAGCAATATTTAACAATATTTTAAAAGTCACTGGATCCACCAGCGCTAAACTTACTGCCTTTGATACTAATCACATCTCGTCGATCATTTATCCACTTTAAGAATTCCAAGTCAAGCGTGTGACTGACTATCATTTTTGTTCCTGATAGATAAAATGATGGAGCCATTCCAGTGGTTTCGATAACCTCGTCACGAAGTGCTTTCATATTCTCTCCTGGTTTTAATATAACCTCTACAGTATAGATATGTTTTTCATTTGCGTATCTGTCAAATATTAAAGAAACAACCAATAATGGATCTACCTTGGAAAAAACCTTCTTTAGCGCATTATCCAATATGTTGAATTTGTTTACTACATCTTCTACTTCGCTCAATTCTATGGATCTATCAAATTCCAGCCATAAAAATAGATCCATTTCTGCGGAAGATTGTATATTATGGTAAAGGGTTGAAGGGTTCCAAAATATTGATGTCAGATAATCAGATCGATAGTAATGGTAGGCAATAATTTACAGCGAGATATCAAAGAAGATCAAAGTACTGTAGATTAATTCTGTGCGCGATATTGCTGCAGTTGCGGTATAGATTCTTACTGGGAATTTAAATGGTTTGCATAATGGCAAATCATTTACTCTAACTGGATCCGAAGCAATTTCTTACAGGCATGCCGCGAATATTTTATCTCAGCATATAGGCAGGGAAATATCCTACGAAAACATTTCAGAAGATGATACCCGAAAAGGGATTAAAGAAATGGGTATGAATGACTGGCACGCCAATATATTGCTGGAATTACTTCACCTTTCTAAAGAGGGAGATCTTTGTAACATTTCTCTATTTGGAGTACTGACCCCTTTTCCTAGCAAGGTTCAAATCCCACGAATCTGGTTTAAAAAGTACTTAATCCATTAGCTCCTTTGTTGGTCCCGTTTTATACGTGTATTCTAGGTAGGATATTTAGTAACATTGTTATGTTTTATGTGGATATGAATCCTTTCCAAAGAAGGGGCTAAGCAGATATGAATCCGCAACTAATTCCCTTATGCTAAGGTCTAATGGCCCGCTCTGGTCTAATGTACGCGATATATTCTTCCATCTTCCTTATCATATGCAAGAACATACAGATAGCCATCTGGTCCAACCTCCAAATCTGTTATACCTCCAAATCCATGCCCAAATATGATGCTTGATAGTTCCTCCTTTTTGTCGGCAACTTTATCATCAAGTGGTTCATTCAAATCTAATGATTTTCTGTTTTCACTTAAATTGAAGATATATATGTTACCAGATTTTATGTCTCCTACTAAAATATCATTTTCATATTCTGATCCAAGCTTATTGGTGTTAAGAAATTCTAGAGCTGTAGGGGCTACCGAGCGGTCCCAAGTAAATTCCGGCGAGCTGTACTTTCCCTTGTTATTAAAATCAACTAATTCGCTATGATTCATAGGGGCAACCTCTGATTTACCCATCGCAGCATCCACATACCAAATGCCCTGGATCTTTTTCCAGCCACTATTAAAACCTGGCTCAACCAAATTTACCTCGTCACCAAAATCAGGACCATTCTCTGTATCCCAAAGCATTCCTGTAATTGGGTCAAAATCAATCCCAAAGCTGTTCTTTATTCCGTACGAATAATAAAGATCAAGAGGATGATTATTACCAAGCAGGCCATTTCCGACAGGTTGACCATTTTGAGTTATCCTGAGAATACCTGCTCTTCCATCTACCTCTTTACCGGCTTGAAAATTCTGAGCTAGTGTTTCATAAGGTTGGCTCTGATTGTCGCTTGAACTTATCATGTCACCTATTGTAATGTAGAGATTGTTATCTGGACCAACCTTCAACACCCCACCATTATGTCCTGGTCCTGGTTCCCATGGTAGATCTAACAGTAGTTTCGATCCTGTCAATTTACTTCCATTTTCATCTAGTTCATAGCTGTAAACCCTGTTTCCAAGTATCTGGTCATTTGTTGGACCTTTCTCAGTGTAGTAAAGAAAAAGATGAGTTTTTTTACTAATTGGATCCTTTGAAATTGCCGTACCGAGTAATCCTCTTTCATCTTTACTAGCAACAGGAACTGTAACAAGTGGCTCTGTATTTTTCACACCATTTACAATCCTTTCTACCGTACCTTCGTTTTTTTGTGCTACCAAAACATCATCTGGGCCGAGAAATATCATTGATGTCGGTTTTTTAAGTCCACTAAAAACTAAGTCAACAGTTAGATTTGGATCATTTAAAACAGGTTCGGAAGCATTTACAATTGCTCTGCCTGCATATACAGATGAATCATAGCCAAGAATACCGAGTACAATAACAAAACTTGTAATTGTTAGAAGAAATGTTAGTGTTAAGTAGATATCTTTGCCCATATTTATTATTGTGACCTCCAGGAATTTTTTTGTTGTATCTGTAGAAGGACTTGCATATCCGTAAACTATGATAATGATTTATAACAACATATAAAAAGTTAAATTCACGCATTGAATGTGAAATAAGTATCCAATTAATAAGGCAACTCGTCGTACACTGTATACTAGTTTTAAAGCTATTATGATAAATATCGGTTGGTTAATATTAATTAGATAAATTCTTTGGATACCTTCCGTCCACTACTTATTATTGCAGGGACAACTAGTGGAGTTGGCAAGACGACTATATCTCTGGCTATTATGCATGCTTTAAAGAATAAAAAAGGTCTATTGGTTCAGCCATTTAAGATAGGACCAGATTTCATTGATCCGAGCTATCACAAGATAATTACAGGAAAAGAATCGCGAACTTTGGATGCCTGGTTTATGGGCAAGGATGGTATTATCTCAACGGTCGAGAACGCCACCAAAGATGTTGATATCGGTATAGTTGAAGGAGTCATGGGATTATTCGATGGAATGTCTGGAAAAAATGATTTTGCCAGCACAGCGTATGTTGCCAAGATTCTGAATGCACCCATTATACTGGTAGTGGATGCAGCAAAGGCAGCGCGTTCCATTGCCGCGATGATTTTTGGTTACTTGAATTTTGATAAGAAATTAAGAATAATTGGGATAATCCTTAACAATGTTTCAGGACCCAAACATGAAAAATATCTGATAGAAGCATGCAGGAATTCATTAAACGTTCCTATATTAGGGATAGTAAAAAGAGACAACGACTTGAAAATGGATGAACGTCATCTGGGTTTGATACCGTCCGATGAATTAGAACCATCAAAAAGAAATAAAATAGTGCGATTGGCAAATAAAGTATCAGAGGAAATTTATTACGACAAAATTCTTTCGTTAATAAAACTAAGAAAATCAAAGCTGACCAACCCAATTAATGATGGAAGTAAAGTTCCAAAACTTGTTAAAATCGCAGTAGCACTTGATAACTCTTTTAATTTTTACTACAATGAGAACTTGAAAATCTTGAGGAATCTTGGGGCAGAGATCACATATTTTAGTCCTATCAGTGACAACTGTATTCCTGATGGCATTTCTGGAATAGTTTTGGGCGGTGGTTTTCCTGAAGTAATGGCAGATAAACTAAATTCAAATCAATCAATGCTAAAATCAATAAAAAAGGCCGGTGAACAAGGAATTCCAATATACGGCGAGTGTGGAGGGCTTATGTATCTCACCAAATCAATTACTGGATACAAAGATTCAAAGAAAGTGTTTCGAATGGTAGGAATAGTTGACGCAAGAACGAAAATGACAGGTAAACTTACTCTAAATTATACAAATGCGGATATGAACTCAACTACTTTTAGGAACATAAAAAATATAAGAGGTCATGAATTCCACTACTCTAAAATTGAAGATTTGCCGTCAGACTCAAAATTCGTATATTCGATGAAACGAGGGATTGGTATGGATGGTGGTAAACATGATGGGATCTTGACTCATAATAGCATCGCTTCCTACATGCATCTGCATTTCTACGACAACCGATTTCCAAAAATGTGGATAAAAAAATGTATTGAATTTCAGAGGAAATAGGCCGATACTAATAACCAAAATATTTCATTCGGATTAGAAAAACTATTTAATTTTATTGTTCCCTTGGCCAATTGTAAGCATCTTATGTTTACCTCCCAAATTGGTCTCTAATAGTCCTCGACCATCATAAACTGGAATGTTGCCAAAAAATGTCTTTCCTAATTTCTTGTATTCCTGATGATCTGTTGACAAAATTACGAGATCGGAATTTCTAATTGCTCTTTTTAGATCGGAGGTCAAGATTACATTTTGGAAATTTGATAAACTTGGATCGTCCCTAACAAGGGGATCATGAACAATAATATTCTTTGCTCCAAACTTCTCCAGTTCTTTTATTATCGAGTAAGTGGGTGATAATCTAGTATCTGAAACATCTCCCCTGAAAGCCAGTCCCAATATAGTTATTGTAGATTTAGGAAGTTCTGAGAATTTTATTAATCTGATTGCCTGTCTTACGCAATAAGCAGGCATACCGTCATTAATTGATCTACTTATGTTCGTTACTTCACATAGGACATTAATTTTTTTAGCTACATCAAGTACAAATTGTGGGTATACCGGTATACAAGCACCTCCAACCCCGATTCCAGGCTTGTGAATATGAGCATATGGTTGGGAATTTGCTGCTTCCCTTGCTTGCCAAAAATCAATTCCTGCAGCTTCACAAAATTTTGCCAACTCATTGGCCAAGGCAATATTTACGTCTCTATATACTCCCTCAAATAATTTTTCAGCTTCAGCAGTTCTAATACTATCTAACAGTAACACTCCTTTTTTGAAAATGTGTGAATATATCGTATATGCTATCTCCTTACTTTTTGGACCCACGGCTGATAATATTGCTGGATAATTTTCTTCAATATCCTTAACCGCACGTCCTTCATAAATTCTTTCAGGATTATATATCATGCAGAAATCCCTTGTAACACGAAGTCGGCTTTCCTTTTCAATTATAGGTATTACAACATCTTCAGTAGTTCCGGGAGGAACGCTAGGATTAAGGGATACAACATCATCTTTTTTCAGTCCCTTTCCAATCATCGTAGCTACCTCCGATACTGCTGAAAGATCAGCTGATAAATCCTGGTCCTGTGATAAAACTGGTACACAAATCATTTTAAAATAAGAGTCTTCTGATGCCTTGATTGGATCATCAAAGAGTTTGAATCGTCCTGAGACAATACCACGCTTAAATGCCTCGTTTACGTGAGGTTCTGGAATTGTAGTCCTACCCCTTCTTGCCTCGGCCAAAACTTTCTTGGATTTATCAACACCTATGACATAGGCGCCTGCTCTAAGCCAGACAGCCGCCAATGGTGCGCCTACATGACCCAGACCATAAATTGCAATTTTGAGCTTACCACTCTTTATTTTTTTTATTATCTCTGCATTCTTCTTCAGACTGGGAGATTTTAGTGCCATAGGGTAACTTTAGCGGTCCTTAATATGTACATATTGGATTTTATCTTGATGATAAAATTTATCCAAATTTTTGAATCAACTAAACTTTCTTGTTTGTAGATAAATTCGCGAAAATCTATTTTCACGCACAAATGAAACATGTCTTGTTTTATGATTCTAATTTCTTGATAGTCCTAGCAATTCTTTCTACCACTTGAAAGAATTCAGGATCGAATTGAAGTTTGTCCTCTCTTTTCCATTTCGTGTACACTCTAACCCTATCTTTTTGGGGATCGATACTAATTTCACCTTCCTTCAACATCAGGGGCTTTAGCATTTCAGTGAGCTCCTTATCTGCTGCCAGTCTTTCAGCCAGTCTTCCTCCTACCCATTCTATTTCAGTGATTCTCTTTTCTTCTGAATGTCCTTTGGTTTTTGCTCTGCACTTTGCCATATATGATGATGGGGTGGAAACATTCACTGGCTCAACTAGATAATGGATCTGAAAATATGGTAATGCACCATACGGGAGAGGATTTGGGTCTGGTTTCGCCATCAATTAATCTACGAGATTTTGGATTCAATCATATATCAATGTAATGCATTCATGTCCACAGGATCATACATGAATTCAGTGCATGGTTTCCATCCTTCTACACTAATCACCAAGAATGTTTAGTTCTGTACTATAATTTTTCAATTGACTTTCGTCGAATTAATACTATCAAGATTGATAATCTGCCCCCTAATCTCACCATTTTCGTGGTATGGCGTGTCTATATTGATATAGGTAGTTCCATTTTTCATTGCAAGAATCAGGTCTGTTAGGACCTTTCCCTCAAGTGAACCTTTAAGATCAGAACTATTGATGTTTCCTCTTATTGATGTTTCCTGCCTTATCCCATTCTTCTTGCTATCCTTTAAAAGATCAACTACCGTTTCACCATTTCGGCCCATTTCGCCCAAATGGATATCAGCACTCGTTACATCTGATGATCCTGATACCTTAATCTTGTACTTTATCACAGTATCATTCGATGTAGTTCTAAATGAAGCCGTTCCATTCATGCTACTCTCTGTAGGGGGCGTAACCTGGTCTCCTGACATCGACGCTGTAAATTTTACTGCCTGTGTGTTTGTTGATAAGATCGTTGTTCCTAAAAGAGTAACCAGACTAATGACCAGAAGTACAAGTTTTACATATGTAACTCTCTTCAAAATCATTAGCTTGCAAGTTTGATATAGTACCATCCTCCTAAAAGCATTATGATCAGTGTCCATACGCTTGAAACGATGTGGCATTTAACACATGCGCACAAACGCTGCTGCCTTGTGTTAATAACGCCAAATTATTTTGAATTTAATATTGTATCTAAAAATTTTGGAATATCTGATATACTTAGTCTTTCTTGCTGCATGGAGTCTCTATGTCTTATAGTAACCGTATCATCATTCATTGTCTGATTATCAATAGTCAAGGCAAATGGAGCTCCTATTTCTTCAAGCCTTCTGTATCTTCTGCCTATGGAACCTGACTCGTCATAAAATGCTGAATAATCTAGTTTTAGGCTTGCATGTATGTCTTGTGCTTTTTCTCGCAGTCCGTCCTTGGTTACGAGCGGGAAAACCCCTACAAGTACAGGTGCAACCTGCGGAACAAGTTTTAATACAACTCTCTTTGACTCAAGGTCTTCATAATAAGAATGTTCTAAAATAGAGTAAATACTTCTATCAATCCCCATTGAAAGTTCGAATATGTGTGGTAGAACTTTTGTATTATCAGTCGGGTCAATTACATTAAGATTCTGCTTGCTTATTGCACTATGTTTGCTTAAATCATAATCCGATCTATAATTGCATGCAACCAATTCTAACCAACCATTGCTTGTTTCAACTTCAAAATCAAAGGCCGTCGATGCATAAAATGCTTTTTCATCATCCGACAATTGCCTAAACCTGGTGCGTTCCATACTCATGCCGGTCTTGCTGTAAAACATTGTCAGTAGTGACAGGTAGTAAGCGACAAGTTTGTTTGGCAATACTCCCTTTTGCAGCGCCTCTTCTGCGCTGATTGTCTGAGATGAATTATCAATGAATAATGTAAGTGATGTGTCTTTGACTTGTTCAAATTTCGGTACATCATTTAACTTGTTGGGATTGCAAAACACCTCAATTTCTGCTTGATAGAATTCCCTCAGCCTCAGCAGACTCTGTCTTGGCGCAATTTCGTTCCTAAAGCTTTTACCAACTTGTGCCACGGCAAGTGGAAGCCTTCCTCTCATAGTTTTAAAAATTCTGGAGAAATCTACAAAAATTGTCTGACATGTTTCTGGCCTAAGATATGCCTCTTCTTTTGAAGGACCAATTTCTACTTTAAACATCATGTTGAACCTACTTGACTCGTAAAATGTTCCATTACAACTAGCACACTTCAAATCAAAATCTTGCACCATCTTGTCTATTTCATTTCCGGAAAGCAATTCTGGAACATCCTTGCCAGTTTTTTCCGTGATGTACCTATCTGCTCGGAAGGTGGCTCCACAATTTTTGCACTTTAGTATGGGGTCTGTGAAATTGTCAAGATGGCCGGAAGCAACAAAGACACTTCTACTCATAATCTGCGAACCATCTATTTCTATCATGTCATCCCGTCTCAACAGTTCTCTTCTCCAAAGTTCGATGAAATTGTTTTTCATTTTAGTTCCTGTTGGTCCATATTCCCAAAATCCTGCAAGGGCATCGGAATAAATTTCACAGCTTGGAAAGTAGAAACCTCTTTCTAGTGCTAGTTTCATCACCGTTTCATAAGTCTTCATTTTTTCTCTTTTCTCTTAGAATCTGTGATTCAACATGCATTTATTATTATTTCCAAAACAAATTATATATCTAAAGTTAATTGGGCTGTTTTCTAAGTTTACGTATTAATGCAAGGTTCTTTACATCATCTTCCTTAGACACGAATTCAGGCTCCATCACCATCGGCACGTTTCCCATTTTTTTGTCGTTAATTATTGTGCTTAATCCTTTCGCTCCTATTTTTCCATGGCCAAATAGCTCATGCCTATCCCGATGAGATCCAACTTCGAATTTAGAATCGTTCAAGTGAATGAATTTGAGGAATTCTAGTCCAACTGTTTTGTCAAATTCACCAATAAATTCTTTACACGCCTCTTCATTACTCAAATCATATCCAGATGCAAATGCGTGACAGGTGTCTAGACATATGCAATATGTCTTACTAGAAAGTTTATCAAGAATTTCTCCTAGATCTTCAAGTTTACTTCCTATACTACCTTTTTGACCTGCACTGTTTTCTAATAAAATGGTAACATCCAACTTTCTCTTGAACGCCGATTTATAATTATCAACGGCTTCGCCGCAACTTTTTAACAACTGTTTAATACCATGTTCTCTTCCCAGATCCTTATGGCTTCCGAGATGTATTACAAGATATTCAATACCTAATTGGGAACACCTTAGTAACTCACTTGTAAATGAATTCAATGACTTTTCGAATAATTCACCATCCGGACCGGATAAGTTAGGCAAATACGGCATATGAACAGCAACTGAATTTTTGTTTATTGCACTTTTTTTCAGATTGGACTTGAATAGTTCTACGTCAGCTTCTACGAGATCCTTAGAGTGCCATTGCCGGGGACTCCTTGTAAAAATCTGAAATGCTGTACATCCGATGTCTAGGGCATTTGTAACTGAGTTTTGTATTCCACCTGCTATGGAAACGTGAAATCCAACCCTAAAATTCAATTGTTGGTATTTTTGTTACTGGGATATTAAAGATTTGTATTTGTATTTATTACAGTATTTCCTATTATAGCATCAAACCTGAATTGTCAATAAAATTAGGATCATCTGAATTGGCAAAGTACCCGTTCTTACAGGAAGCTTCTGATTATATCCATAAGACGAAATTTGACTTTGATGAATTCGATCGTCCTGAAATGATCCACATAATAAACAGGGCAGTAGAAAAATTGGAAAATGAGCTTAAAGGGAATGTTTATTCAAATTTGGATGAATATGAAGTTGAAATTATGACATTTATGGTTTCACTATTGCTCATAAAATCAATTGGATTGGAGGAAGTATCAAAAAAGTGCTCTCTCTTTGAAGCCATGAGAGTAGAAAAATTCCTGACTTCTGATTTGAGCAATGAGCGGTCAGTAGAAAAGAAGAGGCTTTTGGTTCAAAAGATTTTTCTGGAGTTGTTCAAAATCAATATAGATGTAAACTCAACATCGAGTATCTGCAAATTGAGTGTCCCTGATTATCTTCAAAGAGCTTCAAAGATGAATGAACAAGAATGGAAATTAATTAACAGATCTGTAAAAGATGGATATGTATATCTTGACACTGATGAAACTGTAAGACTAATTCGAAATGAATTGAGCAATTTAATCTATTCTAGAATAAAGAATATGAAAATAATTGAAATACCCGTCTCAATAAAATCAAGAGCAGATGAACTTCGAGATAAATATGCAGGACGCTATGTCTATAGGAATCAATTTAAAATTCTCGAGTACCCTCCATGCATTAAACACGCAATGGAGCTAATTAATAAGGGCGAGAATCTTCCTCACTCAGCCAGATTCATGTTAGCAACTTATA
>Ga0193738_1000768_pt1 | contig 14645 bp, 11 predicted proteins | sample L2a1metaG_FD_144927 | JGI IMG/M metagenome (GOLD analysis project Ga0193738, IMG submission 144927) | Soil microbial communities from a riparian zone of the East river system, Colorado, United States - L2a1 | ecosystem: Environmental > Terrestrial > Soil > Riparian zone | place: USA: East River...
AACACGCGTAGCACTTGAGAACGCTGCTTCAATTGCAGGCATGCTGCTCACTACTGAGTGTGTACTTGCTGACATCAAGGAGAAAGAAAGTCCAATGCCGGGCGGTGGCGGAATGCCAGGCGGTATGGGCGGAATGGACTACTAAGAAGTTGAGAGTTGAGAGTTGAAAGTTGAGAGCGCTCAACATCACTGATAAAAGAAAAACCCTGTCCGCCTAAGGCGGACGGGGTTTTTTGTTGCGCATTTTTTTTGCCACGAATTACACTAATTGAAACTAATTTTTTTTCATGAATCAATTAGAGTGAATTCCTGCCTGCGGTAGGCAGGAGTGGAAATTGGTGGTTGGATTTAACATCTGATTTTTCTGCCTTGAATTAATTGGCGCCAATTCGTGTCCCGATAGCTATCGGGATTAGTTGCGTGTTTTTGTTGTTATCTTTGAAATGCCGCACCACTCATGAAAAAATCAAAAGTCTGCTTTATTATTTTTTGTCTTTTTCTATTATTTCAATCAAAAAAAACTTCATCGCAAATTATTGGAGGGGAGATTACATATGAATTTATTCAAGGTCATACTTATGAAATAAAGATCAGTTTGTTTAATTATTTAGCTGGAGGCTTTGTGGATCGTCCATCGATAGATTCAGTTCATGTTGGAAATACTACAGTCACTTTTAACAGGGATTTATATTATGATTTTGCTATTGAAGGCATCCGGCAAAGCATTTACATAGAAACATTTACATTTCCTGGTGCTGGTATCTATACAATAGATTTTACGTTACCTGGTCGTCCCGGAAATACCATAAACATTCCAAACTCATTCTATACGCCATTCGCAATTGCAACAGAACTGATTATATCACCTTCATGTCCGAATACCTCTGTTGACTTTTCCGACAATCCTATATGGTTCATGCAATTAAATAAAAGCTACCGTCAAAACATGGCCGTATTAAATCCTGATCACGACAGCTTATCCTATGAGTTAGTCTCATGTCTTGGAGAAAACGCTCAGCCAATTCCAGGTTATTTTATTCCTCCTGGGTTCAACATTGATCCACTTTCGGGAGAGCTATCTTCAGGAGGCTTTGATGACACAACTGGTATATTTGCCTTTGCTGTAAAAATCACTGAATGGAAAGACGGAATTAAATCAGGATCAGTAATGCGTGATTTTATAATTGACATTCATCCCGATACGATCAATTCATATTCTTTTGAATCTCCCGTAATTAGCGGGATTCCATATTTAACGATAAACATTAACTATGTTGATAGCAGTACTTTCCCCGAATTAAATGTTTATGGTGAGGCTTTTAGTGTCGGCAATCCTGCAATAGTCAATATAGTTTCAGGAACTTCAATATCTGCTTCGGCACAAGTCACCTGGAATTTTGATTCTACTCACGCCAGGAACCATCCATATATATTTACTTTCAGAGGATCGAATGCTGTCCAGAAAACTGATTTTACTATTCTCGTAAATATTTATGGACCCAAACCTGACAGCTGCTACACGATATCTACGATTGGCATTGAAGAATTTGCGAAAGATGATGTATTTATTATTTACCCTAACCCCGTGGGAGATCAGTTTGCAATTAGCAGTTCACAGTTTGAAATCGATAAAATAGAAATTTATAATTCCCTTGGTAGCAATGTCTATTCCTCGGCTGTTAATTATGCTCCCGAAAGCAATCAGGAGTGCATTGTGAATTGTGAATTTTTCCCTCGGGGAATTTATTTTTTGAAAGTCACCTCCGGCGGAAAAACCTTCTTCGAAAAATTTATCAAAGAGTAACATCGGCTCCAGTCATAATACATAGTACATAATACCTTGTACTTTTTTACTCAACCATCAGGTTACACCCCCGCACATCACTGAAGTCCGTTCTCCCCAACACTTCAAATGATCCATCAGGATTTTTTCTGCCGACATCCTGCGTAGTGATGAATGAACAGGAATAAATATTCGCCAGATCAATAACGGAAATCACTCCTGTTTTTCCATCGTCTTCTTCGCTGAATAAATCATGCTGCTGCCGGATCACAATTTTCATCCACGGCGGACAATGAAATATTCCGTTCCCGTTTGAATAGGCCTGCGATAAGAGTTCAGTCATTCCATATTCTGAATGAATGCGATTGACGCAAAAACCTTTTTTCAAAATATCGTGAACATCAGCCCGAATCATCTCGTCTCGCTTGCCTTTCATGCCCCCCGTTTCCATGACGATGAGTTCCGGAAAATCCATGGAATAATTTTCTGCAAAATCTAGCAATGCATAGGTGACGCCAAGCAAAAGTGTTTTCTGCTTCAGCTCACGCTGTTCTTTAAGAACTGTTGAGAGCTGTTCATGGTCGTGCAGGTAAAAGCCGCTTAGCTTATGCGAGGAATCTTTGATCAGCCGGTCCATCATGTAGATCAGTGAAGATCCTTCACGTTCGAGATAGCTCGGCAGCAATGCAAGGATGCAGTAGTCTGTTACGGGACCATAAAACATTTCAAAACCCTTCAGGAAACTTCTTTCATAAATGGAAATATCATTTACAATGTGCCTGCTTACCGTTTCTGTGGAAGTGCCGGAGCTTGTAAATATTATTGGGATGCTATTCGAATCCGAAGATTGAGTTTTGATGTCATGTGTTTTGAAAAACTCAACAGGCAAAAAAGGAATGTCAGAAATAGAATCTACTGTTTCCGGGTTGCAGTGTAATAATTCCAGGTACTTTTTATATACGGGATTGTGTTCCGACTGAAAGCGAAAAATTTCAAGCGCAGATTTTTCAAATTCCGTGTTCGAATGATTATTAATTAGAAACGCTGTGTTCATTATTCCATACGCAAATCCCGGTTCAATTTATAACTGAGCTTGCCGCCGCAACCTCCTGCCCCCCTATCAACATCCTCACGGAAATATTCCATGGTTTCTTTATTCCATTCAGCGGACATGAAACAACTTCCATGTAACGGTCTGAGATATCAATGTCGATAGGAATTTGTGTTGACGATGACTGGTCTTCATTACTCACATGTACCTGAAAATAATTTTTGTCAATTGGAAGTGACGGAATTTTTTTTCCTGAATTGTTGCTGACTTCCACCGGCACAAAGATTCTTGAATAAGCTTCAAGAGATTTTTCAGGTTTCAATGCAAGAGATATTTTTCCTGTAAAAGGTTCGTTCGCAATTCCGGAGTCTACGTTATTGAGTGGAATATAATCTCCATACTTCATATTAAAAAACTGCAGCAGGTTTGAGTTGTCCCTGATTTCCCACCTGCGCAAAATAAACCGGTAAGGTGTCAACGCAATTGTTGTGTCGCGGTAATCGAAATCCTCATCCGTTATAAGAGAAACTGTATTGGCCGGTCCATCAAGCGATGATAATAAAAGTGTTTCCATCGGGTAGCTCCAGTTCAATGCCCATCTTTCCTTCTCAACGTTCTCCAGCCTTATCAAACTTTTTCTCAATCCTTCCTTCCGTGAAGCATTAACCATTTCTTCAAGTTGAAACGTTCGCAGTTTCAGGTATTCGCCGTTTATCCTTATGGTATTCAAATAGATTCCAGAAATTAAAATGAGTGCGATAAAAGCAATCATCCTTGTTCTGCCAGAAAGAAGTATATAAAATTCCCTTAGGAAAATGATTGTGATTAATACCACAACCGGATAATACAGTGACTCTATGTTGCGTGTGAATACCCCTGCATAATTGGTTGCATTGATCAGGATGATTAGTCCGCCCACACAGAAACAAGTCAACGCCAGCAATTTCCATCTCCTTCGAAGCATCATTGTGACGACAGACAGCAAAAGAAAGATGAACAGGATCCGGTAGTGGTCAATAAATATCCCCAGGACACCGGCCATGTAACTTTTATCCCAGAGATTTTTATACAGGTGATTCTGGTCAAGGTTCAGCATATATCCCAGCTTACCTCCTTCATAATCACTAAATGTCAATGTTTTGAAAATGATGCAGGCGATCATCACAATAAAAAATGTGATATGGACCTTCTTCCTGAAACCATTCCTTATCATATCGCTTATGATCACGAAAAAGAAAAGCACAAAATTCTCCGGATGACTTGTCAGCACAAATGTTTCGAGTACGATAAGCCAGAACAATCTTTTTGAGGTAAATTTTTTTTCATCGAGAAGGACGCTGAATACAACAAGCAAAGCCGCACCATAACAAATCTCAAACATCGGAGAATAATAAATCCAGATGAGCCCGATTGACTGAATCAATACAATTGCAATTCCTCCCGCTTCGTTTCTATGCACGTGGTAAATAAAAATGAACAGCAAATAATAAAACAGCACATGACTTAACGACCACGTGAGTAGAATGGTATGAAGGTTTCCGCCCAAATAAAAAACAGCAAGCGAAAGAATTTGAGAAAAATACAGAACGATACGGTCGTTTGGAACTACGAACGCTCCGGAATCAATGACATGAAAAATAAAATACGCTGAGTCTTCGTAAAGTCGCTCCTTGAAAAAATACCAGGCCATAACCAGCATCAGTCCGAAAATGCCATGGAGGAGTATTGTCTTCCAGGGGTGAAGTGACTGCCGTTGAGCCGGAATAACCATAGGCGCAAGTATACCAGTCGCAGTTGAAATTGCGAAACAATTCTCAATACCGATCAACCGGTTTTATCAGATGTCATTCATAAACTCATTTGCAACAGGCATCAAACTTTTTGGTTCGCCTGAGTGTTGTACCTTCGCATCCAATGGAAAAAACTCAAAATATTGTCATGGTTTACGCAGAGAGCACGCCCAATCCTGCTGCTATGAAATTTGTTGTCAACCAATATTTGCTTTTGGAAGGAAGCGTGGAATACATCTCTCCGGAAAGCGCCATCAATTGTCCATTGGCCAGGGAACTATTTAAGTTCGATGGTGTAGCTTCAGTTTTCATCACAACTAATTTTGTGACGATCAATAAAAAACCTGAGTTCGACTGGTTTGAGCTGATGCCTATTTTCAGGGAGTACATCAAGGGATATATCCAGTCAGGAGAAAAAGTCTTTACCGGCGACTATGAACAAAAAGCGGATCCTGAAATAGCACAAACAAAAACCGGGTCAGCCATCGAAACCAAAATCATCGAGGCGCTTGAAGAATATGTGAAACCTGCGGTTGAACAGGACGGCGGTGCCATTCATTTTAAATCTTTCGAAGATGGAAAAGTAACACTGCTGATGAAAGGAAGCTGCAGCGGGTGTCCGTCTTCTTCTGTTACGCTCAAGGGCGGAATCGAAAGACTGTTACAACAACTTGTTCCTGAGGTAAAGGAAGTTGTGGCTGAAGAAGCTTGAATTATCTCCCCGAAGCACCTGCCTACCGGCAGGCAGGCGAATGAAAGCATACGAAAATACGAATGATAAAGTCGGGTTGTATATCAAGTCGATGTTAGTTCAAAAGAAATTTAATTTTCCTCTCCTTCAAAAAAAATTCTCAATTCATATATTCGTTGGAGCCCAATCTGTATTCGATGGAGTAATCAAATACCCAACAAACGCTTAACCGGATCACTTCCCCCAAATAATATCAGCGTTGGCTCCTCCAGCATCTGTTTCACTTTCACGAGAAAGCTTACCGATTCTTTTCCGTCTATAATTCTGTGATCATAGCTGAGGGCAACGTACATGATTGGCCGCACTTCAACTTTTCCATTTATAACAACAGGGCGCTCGACAATATTATGCATTCCGATGATTGCTGACTGTGGAGGATTGATGATCGGTGTTGAGAGCATGGATCCAAAAACTCCTCCGTTTGTAATGGTAAATGTTCCGCCTGTCATATCTTCAATGGAGATTTTTCCATCGCGTGCTTTTGCCGCCAGTTCTAAAACCTGGGTTTCAATTTCTGCAAGTGAAAGCGAATCTGCATTCCTGATAACAGGAACCATTAATCCTTTTGGCGCACTCACGGCAATTCCGATATCGCAATAATCATGATATAGAATTTCATCGCCGTCGATCTGTGCATTCACTGCGGGAAATACATGTAATGCTTCGCAAACTGCTTTTGTAAAAAATGACATGAACCCCAAGCCGACGCCATGGACTTCCTTGAATTTATCCTTGTATTGTTTCCGGATATTCATGATTGCACTCATGTCCACTTCGTTGAAAGTGGTGAGCATCGCAGTCTCCTGCTTTACTGCAACGAGACGCTGGGAAACTTTTTTCCTGAGCATACTCATCTTTTCCCTGCGCACATTTCTTTCACCGGGTTTGCGTACTTCTTCATTCTGTTTCGGAGAACCATTGCCTGCATCAGCAGATGCGTTGGTTTTGAAATCAAGTACGTCCCCTTTTGTTATCCTTCCTCCTTTGCCCGTCGCTGTAACCTGGTCGCCGGTAATATTTTTTTCACTCATCATCTTCTGCGCAGCCGGACTTGGAACTCTTTCTGAATAAACTTTTTCCTTGCCACTTCCAGGCTGCTCCAAGGCTGCTTCCCCTGCAGAGCTTTCAGTCTGCATGGCAGACTGCCTACTGGTACTGCTCACTGGTACTGGCTGTTTACCGGCTGTTTCCTGCCGACTGGTACTGCCGACTGGTACTGGCTGTTTTCCGGCTGCTTCCTGCCTACTGGTACTGGCGACTGGTACTGGCTGCTTAGCTGCCGTCTCATCAATACTGCAAACGACAGAACCTACTGGAATGGTCTCGCCTTCCTTTACCAGGATTTTCAATGTGCCTGAAGCTTCTGCAGCAAGGGTCAGTGTAGCTTTATCAGAATCGATTTCACAAATCTCCTCATCCTTCTCCACATAGTCACCGTCCTTTTTTATCCAGCGTGCTATCTGCACTTCTGTAATGCTTTCACCCGGACTGGGCACTTTCATTTCTACGGCCATGGTTTTGAATTTTGCGCAAAGTTAGCCACTAATTACACGAATTGACACCAATTAAAAACCATTAAAGCCAGCCACTAATTTTCACGCCTGCCTGCCGCAGGCAGGAATGACCACTAATTAAAAACCACTAAAAGCTTGCCTACTCTACACGCCTGCTGCCTCGCCTTCGCATAGCCACTTCGGCAGAGCAAGGCCGCAGGTAGGAATCGACACCAATGAATATTGTTATTGCCTCGTGTCAATTCCTGGAATTCATGATTATCTGCGGTGAATAACTTCGTGTTAATTCATGAAATTAGTGGCTATCTCTGAGATGGATTCCTTCGTGTCAATTAGTGCAATTAGTGGCTATCTCCGCAAGAATAGCTTGGTGTTAATTAGTGCAATTCGTGGCTGAATTTCTAACTTGCACCAAAAAAAAGGATGCTTCCAAGAATAGCTTTTTTACTGACGATTGTGTTTCTCTTTTCATGTGCAGAAACAAAACAAATCACATTGTCTGATACCGATTTAAAGACCAATCTTAAAAAACATATTGTAACGCTATCCTCCGATGAATTTATGGGGCGCGAAACTGCGACCAAAGGAGAAGAACTGGCTATGGAATATATTATCGCTCAGTTCAAGGAAGCCGGTCTCAAGCCGAAAGGTGAAAAAAAATTCGTCCAGGAATTTAAATTTACAGAAGGAGCGAATATCGGCGCGGGTACTCAACTTTACATCAATGACAAATCCTTTAAGCTGAACGAAGATTTTTACCCGCTGCAGTATTCCGGTAATGGCGTTGTGACGGGTTATACTGTAAAAGTTGGTTACGGAATTTTTGCGCCGAAGCTCAGCTACGATGACTACAAAGGCAGTGCGAACATTGCGAAGAAAATTTTTGTGATCGAATCCAGTACCCCGGATGGAAACGACCCGCATGGAAAGTACGGAGACTACGACCTTGCACAACGGGTGGAAGTGGCAAAATCCAAAGGAGCAATAGCGGTTATATTTTTGAATTCAGATACTGCTATGGAAAATCCAAAAGCGGATTTCATGCACAAATTTTCTTCCTCGACAATTCCTGTTGTTTTCGCCTGGGGCGAAGCAGCACGCATGCTCAAGAATGATGTGATACTCAATTGTACGGTCGGTGCGGAAATTCAGAAGATTGAAAAAATTGGACATAACGTCATCGGGTTTATTGATAACAAAGCTGCAGCAACAGTTGTGATCGGTGCGCATTATGATCACCTTGGAATGGGTGGAGAAGGTTCTTTGTTCCGGGGAGATGCAGCCGTTCACAATGGTGCCGACGACAATGCAAGCGGTATTGCAGCATTGATCGAGTTGGGAAGAATGCTGAAGGGGGCGTCCTACAAAAACAATAACTACCTGATCATGGCTTTCAGTGGAGAAGAAAAAGGTTTGCTGGGTTCAAATTATTACATCAAGCACCCGGTAATAAGCAATCGCAAAATCAATTACATGATCAACATGGACATGCTTGGAAGACTGAAGCCCGATGAACCGGTCCTTATCATCAATGGAACAGGAACATCTTCTGCATGGTATACAGTGATTGATACGGCAGGCATGCAAGGGTTGCGCATAAAAACCAGTGACGGTGGTGTCGGCCCTTCTGATCAGACGTCTTTTTACCTCGACAGCATTCCGGCAATACATTTTTTCTCCGGCACGCACAGCGATTATCACAAACCCACCGATGATGAGCCTTTGATCAATTACGACGGAGAAATAAAAATTGTAAGAATTATTTATGATCTCGTTGCAAAGCTGGACAGCAAGGGAAAGATTGATTTCATTAAAACAAAAGACGACAGCAATGAAGATGCGCCGCGTTTCAAAGTCACGCTGGGCGTTGTTCCTGATTATGCTTTCGAAGGTGAAGGCATGCGTATCGATGGCGTAAGTGATGGACGCCCTGCAGCCAAAGCGGGTTTATTGAAAGGTGATATTGTGATTCAGCTCGGTGAAAACAAAATCACCGACATGATGACCTACATGAAGGCACTTGGAAAATTTACCAAAGGCGAAACAACAAAAGTAAAAGTGAAACGCGGAACGGAAACTGTGGAGAAGGATATTACTTTTTAAATAGTATTTAGTATCCAGTATTCAGTATTCAGACAAAACATAATACTGTAACGGATACTGAGATTGGGGTACCGACTACTGGGTACTGACTACTGAGTACTGACTACTTTAGAAGAATCAGCTAACAATTTATAAAGTCCTGCATTCACTTCGAGTCCGCGCGCTTTCATCGTATCTGCTTGTGCCAATGCTTCAGCATATTTTCCCTGGTCTTTGTAAAGCAGAATAAGGTTGTTGTTGTACACCTGGTCGTTGGGTTTGTACTCGAGGAATTTCCTGACATTTTTTTCTGCAGCGGGTAAATCCTTTTGAGCAACACATACCTGCGCGAGATCGGCATAGGTATCAGAGTATTTTGGATTTACCTGCGTTTCGCGCTCGAGGTAATACCGGGCTGAGTCCCAATTCTGCTTAGGCATGTAGACAAGCCTTGCTAAAAATAAGCGCGTGTAAATTTCAGTTGTATCAAGTTCGTATGCTTTCCGGATATAAGGCACAGCTTCCGCTTCTCTTTTATTTTCGGCGAGCTTAATACCGAGCAGTTTATTCGCATACGCATTTTCAGGAGAAGCCGCTACGGCAGCATTCCAGAAGCTGAATGTATCCGCAAATGCCGGCGTGTATACATGAATGTTTACGATACATATTACAAGTACGCCAACTGAAATGGCCTGCCTTGTAGAAACTTTTACCAATGAAGTAAAAAGAATTGATTCACGTATCAGAAGCAAGATGCCGATCATGGGCAAATATAACCGGTGCTCAAAGAGTTGGTCATTGATGTTCTTCGGAACAAAAAATATTGGAAGCAGGAAAATTATAAACCAGAAGAGTCCCGCTAAAATATTTTTCATGTTACGTTCCTTATTCTGAAAAATAAGAACGCCAACAAGAATGATTGCTGCAATTCCCCAAAGAATATTAGTCGCTTCAATTGTTGGAAATACAACAAGATTGAAAGGCAGGATGCATTTTCCAAAATACTGGATGAGGCCGGTAGCGCGGTGAATGAGAAGTCCCAACATTTCAGAATCAATCAGGGATGGTGTGTTTTCCGGCAACACATTTTTGCGTGCGAAGAACCATAACGCCCATGCTGTGAGCGTAAGTGGAATATAAGCCAGGAACTTTTTCAGTGTCGATCTCAGGTATCCTTTATACCACAATAGCAAGACGCCCCCAAACGGAATAAATGCTGCGCTTTCTTTTGTAAAGAGTGCGAGCAGAAGGAATAAAATATTCAGAGAAATATGTTTCCAGTTTCCGTCTTCCGCAATTTTCAGCAACGTTAGAAAATACCCGAGTGCAAATGTGGTGAGCAGTAAATCATTGATCCCAGGTATCCATGCAACGGCCATCGTAAGTGCAGGATGTACACAGAAAAATGCCGCAAGCCAGAAGCTGTGATTCTTCTTACCGGTCAACCGCATCAGTAACCTGTAAAGCAGGAGCACATTCAGCACATGAAAGAACAAACTGCCGAAGTGATAGATTGTTATCGAGGTTTTTGATGTGAGCGGATTGAGTAAAATAAAATACACGAGCAGCATGGGCCGGTAATAAATATCTTTTTCATTGAATGCTCCCTGCACAAATGCTTTTGGAATATTGCTGATGTGACTTACAAAATCGTGTTTGTCGTTGATGAAAACGGTATCATCCAGTTGGGTGAGATCCAGGTTCAGAACAGGAAGGTAACAGATGAGTGCAAGCAGAAGGAGCAGCCAGTTTGCGTATTGATAGAAATCAGTTGGTTTCTTGACCGGCTGCTTTTTTTTATGAGGCTGTGGTTTGGCCATACGTTTTTCTTTCAGCGACAAGTTTAAGGAAAAGGCGTTGAAATACTAAGTGAGATTTGGGTACGAAAGAATATATCGTCCCTACGGGACTTAAAGCGTTTGGGTCATTTTATGGTACCGTTGTACCGTCCCTACGGGACTTGAAGAGTGGAACCCTTTATATACCGATACCACATCTCTAGGGGACTTGAAGAGTGGGATCAATTGATTGTGCCGATATTAAATCCTTTGGGATTCAAAACAAAATATTACTGCACGATTAACTTTTTTTATTCGCTCCATTCAGAGCAGTTGATCTTTACGAAGTAAATTCCTTTTTGCAATGACTGGTAATCTCAACCGGTTTTATCCAGCGTCTTTTTAAAAATAAAATACACAGGAATTCCGATTAGCATGATGATCAATCCGCGTAAACAATTTGTGTTGTTGTTAATGAGCATGAAGAATGCTACAGCCGCCGCAAGTATGACGTAGATGGCGGGAAGCACGGGATATCCAAATGCTTTGTAAGGACGCGGCATGTCAGGACGTTTTTTGCGGAGGATGAACAATCCTGAAACCGTTAGCACATAAAAGATCATGACGGCAAACATGACGTAGTCGAGAAGATCGCCGTAGGAACCAGTGAAGATGCCCAGATGCACTGGAAGACAAGCGACCTTGCAGGTGAACCGTTTTTGTTGAGCTTCGCTGCGGGACGAAAAAATAATTTGTCGTTTGCCATGGCGTAGTACACGCGCGCCGCGGAGAGAATGCAACCATTGAGGCAGCCGAAAGTGGAAACCATAATCATCGCAGCCATAAAATAATTTCCGTTGCTGCCGAGTATGTTCTGCATCATGACTGATCCGAGACGTTTGTTATCGGCTGCTGCAATGCCGTCGATGCCGAGAACATAGATGTAAGCAACGTTCGCAAGAATATAAATCCCGATTACACTAGCCGTACCGATCAGCAAAGAGAGCGGCAGATTGCGCTGCGGGTTGCGCACTTCACCCGCTGTGAATGTAATGTTGTTCCATGCATCAGCGCTGAAAAGGGATCCGGTAAGCGCTGCACCGAAGATGGAAATGGTTGTCCAGCCGATGACATCAGGAAATGCTGGCGAAAAATTTTCAGCACTGCCATGTCCGTGCATACCGAAATACAAACCGAGGATGACAAGCAGCAAAAGTGCAAGCACCTTAATAATTGTAAAAATATTCTGAAGCATGGCTCCGGTTTTCACTGCGCGGAAGTTGTACCAGGAAAGCAGGATGATAACTGCAATGGCAAGGACCTGCTGTGTGGAAACACCAAAACTTCCGATGGAGAATATAATATTCGCAGGACTGATCTCAGGAACGAAAACTCCGGTAAACAATGCGAAAGCCATGGCCACGGCCGCAATGGTACCGGTCTGAATAACGCTGAAGAGCGTCCAGCCATAAAGGAAGCCGATCATTTTATTGTACGCTTCGCGGAGGTAAACATATTGTCCGCCGGCTTTCGGCATCATGGCAGCAAGTTCTCCGTAACTAAGCGCACCCAATATGGTGATGACTCCGGTCACAATCCAGGCTAGCAACAGCATCCCCGGTGTGTGTACCTGCTTGGCAATGTCAGCACTCACAATAAAAATTCCCGAACCGATCATGGACCCCATGATGAGGGTGGTGGAATCGAGGAGGGAAAGTTTTTTCTTGTCTTCCATTAGTTGAAAGTTGAAAGTTTAGAGTTCGTAGCTAAGACAACCTGCTTCTACACGCAAGAAAAGGTTTTTAAATTTTGAGTTCCGTGTTAGTTAGAGAATTGTTTGAACATCCTGTTTTGGAAACTATTATATGATTCATTGCCGAAGATTCCTGGCTGTTTGTTATTAACTGTACTCCCGATACCTAAAGGAAGTGACCTGTTTCCCGGGCTGTTTACTCTCAACTCTGAACCCTCAACTCTAAACTTTTTTTAGATACTTTCGGGCGCATGACACGATCGGAATTGTTTGAACAGATAAAAAGAAAAGCGTCGTACCTCTGTGTGGGCCTGGATACGGACATTACAAAAATTCCGAAACATCTTTTAACTTCTGAAGATCCTGTGTATGAATTCAACAGGCAGATCATTGATGCGACAAAAGATTTCTGTGTTGCATACAAACCCAACCTTGCATTTTATGAATCGCTTGGACCGCGTGGACTAGAGAGCCTTGAGAAGACAGTGAAGTACATTCCGGAAGATTGCTTTACGATTGCGGATGCAAAGCGCGGAGATATCGGGAATACTTCTGGCATGTATGCGAAAACATTTTTTGAATATTATGGATTTGATTCAGTGACTGTAGCTCCATATATGGGTAAAGATTCAGTGACGCCATTTCTTGAGTTTAAAAATAAATGGGTGATTTTGCTTGCGCTGACGTCGAATGAAGGGGCGAAAGATTTCCAATTGTTGGAATCAGGAATCAAGACCCAGGAAGGAAGGAGTAAACTCTTTGAAAAAGTACTACATACTTCGAAGCAATGGGGTTCCCCGGAAAATATGATGTACGTTGTTGGAGCTACACATCCGGAGATGTTCAAAGAGATCAGAGAAATTGTTCCGGATCATTTTCTCCTGGTGCCGGGTGTAGGCGCACAAGGCGGAAGTCTGGAGGAAGTGTCAAAGGCAGGGATGAATGGTAAGTGCGGCCTTCTTATCAATTCATCACGGCAGATTATTTATGCTTCATCAGGAGAAGGTTTCGCTGAAGCTGCAGCTATCGAAGCACAAAAACTCCGTGATGAGATGAAAAAATTCCTGGAAGCCATTCCAAGATAATATCCTGAATTAATCAGTTGACATAATGGTCAATCGCTGTTTTTCTTTGCACAGCGATGACGGAAGCATTTTTACATCACATCTGGAAATTCAGATTATTTAATTCCAGGGAACTTGCAACAACTGATGGAGAGCCTGTAGAGGTAATCAGGCCGGGACAACACAACACCGATGCAGGTCCTGATTTTTTTAATGCGCAGGTTAAGATCGGAACAACAACATGGGCGGGAAATGTTGAGATTCATCAGAAGTCATCGGAATGGAATAAACACCAGCATACCATCGATTCCGCTTACAACAATGTTGTGCTGCACGTGGTGTATGAACACGACGAAGAAGTATTCACGCAAGAACATATTCGAATTGTAACTGTAGAGTTGAAAGGTCGGTTTGATCCGGGACTCTTTAACAACTACCTGGATCTTATAGGAAGCAGAAGGTGGATCCCTTGTGAGAATCATATCGGCAATGTTGACGAGCTTACAATTTCCAAATGGCTGGAAAGGATGCTGATCGAAAGGCTGGAAATTAAATCAGGCTTCGTTCTCGACACGCTGGCTATAAATAAGAACAATTGGGAAGAAACTTTTTATCAGTACCTGGCCAGAAATTTCGGCTTCTATACAAATTCACTTCCCTTTGAAATACTGGCGAGATCTCTTCCATTACAATTGCTTGGGAAGCATAAAGATCAGCTAAAGCAGATAGAAGCCCTGCTTTTCGGGCAGTCGGGATTGCTGAAACCCCGGCTGGCTGATATCTACGGCGTAGAGCTAAAAGCAGAATATGAATTTCTCAGAAAGAAATATTCGCTGCTGCCGATGGACGGTGGACAATGGAAATTTCTCAGACTTCGACCTTCCAACTTTCCCACGATACGGATTGCCCAGTTTGCACAGATGATTCATAAAAGTGGTTTATTGTTTTCCAGGGTCATGGAGATTGATAGCATAAAAGATTTTGAATCTATATTTTCCGTGGGTGTTTCTGATTACTGGAACAGCCACTATACTTTCGACAAACTTTCATCCAGCCAGGAGAAGCCCCTTGGAGAAGCC
>Ga0193738_1000769_pt1 | contig 14643 bp, 12 predicted proteins | sample L2a1metaG_FD_144927 | JGI IMG/M metagenome (GOLD analysis project Ga0193738, IMG submission 144927) | Soil microbial communities from a riparian zone of the East river system, Colorado, United States - L2a1 | ecosystem: Environmental > Terrestrial > Soil > Riparian zone | place: USA: East River...
CCTTGGAAAATTTGATTTCAAGTCACAGGTGAGTGCTGCGATTGAATTATTGAAAAAGGAAGAAGCTTCTATCAAGAAGGAAGCAATGGCTGTCACGGAATTCCTTTTCAAAAAGGTGCCCGTGATTTATGCTGTTGATGGTTACAACGGAGTGGCCACGCGCATCCGGCAGCAGTTGAATGAAAACAGCAAAACACTTTGCTGGCACCATGTGATTCCGGAAATGAACCACAACGAGCTTGTAGGTTGGGCTGGTGGAAATGAGACCATTGCCGTTCTTTTAATCAGGAACAAAAGCGACTTCTCCCGTTCACAGGCAAGGATAGAAATCAACAAAAAAGTTTTTCAGAAGCATACGCCGCATGTATATGAGCTGTGGTCCAAAGGCAATTCGCAGCTCGAGCAAAGTCTTTACCTGATTCACTTAACTGATTGGGTGTCGTGTTACCTCGCTGAAAAAAACAGCGTGGATGCATCGGAAATCGATGTGATCAACGACCTGAAAGGCGCACTTGCGAAAATCTAAAATCGCCCACAGTCAACTAGATATCAACCTCTGATTTTCCAGAATGCCTTGTCTACTGTTTACTGTCTACTGTCTACTGGCTCCGGTATTTCTGACGCAAACTTCATCTGCATCCGTGCATTGATCTCAATCCTCATTTCGCGCGCTACTTTATTTTCGAAACCATTTGGAATCTCAATCTTGTGTTGTGCCAATTGTACTGTAACGATTGCATTCAGCACGAGCAGTTGGTCTGCCATAAATATATTCATGGCTATTGTTCGTTCGCGTTTGACACCATGAACTGTGAGGTGACCGAAAATAAATTCTGTTTGCATTCCCTTTTTCAGCTCTGAAAAATCAGCCGGCAGCCGGCCTGTAAAAATCATATCAGGATATTTTTCTGTTTCCATCAGCTTGTCGTTGAACATGGCCTGCCGCGATTTATCGCTGAAATTCCTGAAGGTTGCGCATGGAATACGTATGACAACGGTTTTTTTCAGGGGATCAATTACGGCGATAACCTGGTCGGTTGAGGCAACGATGAGCTCTTCGGGAGTTTCAGAACGCAAGCCGGCAGTTGCGGCAGAAGTGAAATAATATCTTTCGATTACATTTGCCTGCAGCGAAAACGCCGAAACAAGCAGCATTAAACAGAACCATTTTTTCATCGTGTTGTTATACTCAGGACGCTGTAAAAAGTTTGTATCGGGAAATCTTAACATGCAAAGGGAAATTCTGAGCTATGAATCATGACGTCATTTACAGGGACCTGGGACTGATCACATATAAAGAAGCCTGGGAACTGCAGGAAAATCTTCATAAAGAAATTGTGGACATAAAGCTGGCGAACCGGAATTCAGGCAGCCTCATTCCTTCGCATAACTATTTGCTTTTCTGCGAACATCCGCATGTGTACACCCTCGGAAAATCAGGCAAGGATGCACACCTTCTCATAGATGAATCGGGACTGAAAAAAAACGAAGCGGAATATTTCCACATCAACCGCGGCGGAGATATTACTTATCATGGTCCCGGACAATTGGTTGGCTATCCGATTCTCGATCTGGAAAATTTTTTCACTGACATCCATAAATACCTGCGTTACCTCGAAGAAGCTATTATCCTAACTTTGAAAGAATACAATATCGATGGCGGAAGAATCAAGGGCCTTACAGGCGTATGGCTTGATCCAGAAAATCCAGTGCGCGCAAGAAAGATCGCAGCCTTCGGTGTGCGCTGCTCACGATGGGTTACCATGCACGGCTTTGCTTTCAATGTGAATACCGACCTCACCTATTTTGGAAATATTGTTCCCTGTGGTATCAGCGACAAAGCAGTCACGTCATTGGAAAAGGAACTTGGCAAAAAGATGGACATGGAAGAGGTGAAAGCGAAAGTCAAAGGACATCTCGCCGACCTTTTTGAAATGAATGTAGTTGAGACCCCTGTAAAGAGTTATTGAAAACTTTTACGGTTGCAGGTTCTCTCATAGAAAATCATTTTTAATTTTCCACAATGAAGAACAAATACCGGTGGTGGGTTATCGTGCTTTGGGTGCTGGTTATGTTAATCGTCAGCGCCAACCTTGCCATACTCATTACGGGCAACAACTATATATACCGGGCGCTTGTGTTCAACTATGTGAACATTGATGACCTGGACCTTTTTCACACGCGCACCATTGATGCGGGAACACCACAGCCGTGGAAAATTTCAACTGACTTTAACAAGGGAAAACTTCCTGATTCAGTGCGTACTGAACTGGAAAAACTTGAGACGGTAGCATACCTTGTCATAAGGAATGATTCTATCCTGTATGAAGAATACTGGGATCGATATTCGGAGAAATCGCTGAGCAATTCATTCTCCATGGCAAAGAGCGTCATCGGTTTGCTTGTCGGTATTGCGCATGATGAAGGGAAGATCAAATCGCTTGATGAGCCCATTGGAAATTATCTTGAAGACTACAAGGAAGGGTTTGCGGGGGAGACCACGATAAGGGACGTCCTCATGATGAGCAGCGGCAGCAACTGGGATGAGAGTTATGCAAGTCTCTTTTCAATTACGACAAAGGCTTATTATGGAAGCAACTTGGAAAAGCTGATGCATAATGAAGTGAAGATCTCGGAGCAACCTGGAAAAACATGGAATTATAAAAGCGGCGACACGCAATTGCTTGCATTCATACTTGAGAAAGTGACCGGAGAACACATCGCCGATTATGCTTCAAAGAAACTCTGGAAACCCATAGGTGCAGAGTTGCCGGCCGAATGGTCGCTCGATCACAAGGATGGACATGAAAAAGCATTCTGCTGCATCTATTCGAATGCACGCGACTTCGCAAGGATTGGAAAGCTGATGCTCGACAGCGGAAGTTGGAACGGCAACCAGCTTGTATCAAAGGAATTTGTAAGACAGGCATTGTCGCCAAACGATCTTCTGTATGATGATGATCCTGCCTCGCATGTCACTACCTATGGTTACCAATGGTGGCTGATGAAATACAAAGAGCATCCTATCTTTTACATGCGCGGACTACTGGGCCAATATGTTTTTGTGATACCTGATAAACGGCTAATCGTGGTAAGACTTGGCAAGCAGCGTGAAAAAATCCAGGTCGACCGAAGGCCCATTGATATAGATTATATTCTTTCGGGAGCGTTGGAGGTGGGGAGGTAAATCACAAGTTTCAAGTTACAAGTCATAAGAGTGACTCCTTTATACGTTTCACGATTTACCTATATTACATGGGTTTAATACAAGACCCAAAACAATTGCTGCAGATAAATTAGACGTAAGTCCATAAATAACTTTCCGAATCCGTCGGCTGATAACAGGCAGATAAAATTGCATTATATATAAGAAGCAGTGCATTACCCTTTTTAATTTCATTGATCTTATGAAAAAACGGAATACCATATATTTAATGATTGCACTAATTGCATTTTCATTTTCTTTCTGTAAAAAAGATTCAGATTCTGAAGATGTCTATGGTTGTACCGATCCTGTCTCAACCAATTATAATCCCGCAGCAACTGTTGACAATGGTTCATGCCAATATTTAAAACACGGCTGCATGGATCCTATTTCAATAAATTATGATTCCACCGCTGAGGTTGATGATGGTTCCTGCTTATATGCCGGGACAGGGGGGAATTTAAATATTATCGCATCGCCGGAGCACCATGGAGTGCCTATCCCTGGCTTTCCGGGAAATCTTGATACTGCTTTTATTAAATACAACGCAATAAGTTCCCCCGGTGCTTCCGCTTCGGATTATGATACCCTTATTACCGGACAAGTTGGTGATAATTTTGTTCTTATCCCCGGCGTGAAGCCTGGAAGATATTATATATTTATGGCGGGTTATGATACTTCTATAAGTATGCCGGTAAGAGGAGGAGTTCCATTTGTCTTTACCCTGACTTCCGGCAATTACGATATAGTTGTTCCTGTGAGTGAATAATATATAGTATCACATTCAGATTCTCGTTTAACAATGACGACAACTGACAATGCATTTAAATTCTTTCCTGCTTTTCGATACATCGTTGTATTTGATTTTTTATCCTTTATATCTTCCTGGAATTCTCTTCGCTATATTTTCAATTTGTGCTGTTCAAAAAAATAAGCAATAACTAAATACTGGCATATGAAGAAATTAATAAAAAATATCCTACAGGCAAGTGCCCATGAGATTAGCAATCTGAAGTATAAAAAAACTGAAATTAGTTCCAGCAAAAGACCTGTTGGCAGAATGGATTATTTTTTAGAAGACATTCAAAAACGTGGCTTGAAGTGTCATACAATTCTTGATGTCGGAGCAAATAGTGGTGGGTGGAGCAGGATGGCGAAGAAGATATTTCCATTGGCAAATTTCTGTTTGATTGAACCTCAGGTTGAGATGAAAAATGAATTGGAAAACTTCTGTAGGGAATTTGAAAAATCGAGTTATGTTTTAGCGGGTGCAGGGGCACGGGAACAAGTTCTGACATTAACTGTTTGGGATGATTTGGCCGGCTCCTCTTTTCTACCTCATCCGGATGATAAACTTAAATATAACGGCAAGCAGAGGGAAGTTAAAATAATAACTATTGATGATTTGATATATTCCTCAAAAATAGAATTGCCCGAGTTGGTGAAAATGGATGTCCAGGGTTTTGAACTGGAAGCATTGAAGGGTGCATCCAAAACATTTGGTTATACTGAAGTTTATATTTTAGAGGTTTCTCTCTTCCCTTTTTCTGATGTGCCAAACCTTCCTATACTTTCTGATATTATAAATTTTATGTCGGAAAGAAATTATGTCGTCTATGATTTTGCGGGATTTCTCAGAAGACCATTAGATGGAGCATTAGGTCAATGTGATATATGCTTTGTAAAAAGAAATGGATTTCTTAGAAGCTCTAACGATTGGAATTATAACAAGCTGAATTGATTTCCGAATATTAATTATAACATTATTGCCGTTCATTTTTCAAGCTGCTGCCTGGCTTAGCGGCGAATGTTTAAATATATAATTCGAACGGTCCTTTTCCAGGGCAAACGTTTTCCAATCCATCGTTATAATTTTTTTCAAAGCAGATACAAGGAGCTGAAAGCTCGAAGGTTTTGTGAAATACAAGTTGGCTCCGCCCAGGTAGGTTTCGTCAATATCAAATGAACTTGCAGAAGTAGAGTAAATCACAACGGGAATAGATTGTAAATATGATGTGTGCCTTATCGACTGCAGACACTCATGACCGCTCACCATTGGCATATGTAAATCCAGGAATATCAATTGTGGTAAGCTTTCAGGAGAAGTACCGATGACGTCAAGAATATTATTGCAGCGGGTGGCAATTTTTAAATCGACATTCAATTCGGTTTCTGTCAATGCCTCACGGAAAAACATGTAATCATCAATATCATCTTCAATAAGAAGAATGCGGAAGGGTAAACTTTGGGGATTCATGCAAGGATGATTTAAAAAATTGTGCCTCAATACCGGACATCATCTCTCTTTTGAGATGCCTTTTAAATAAGCACTATCACACTAAAGCTAAAACTTCCTGATGACAATCATCCACTAAGACGGATCGATGAAAGTAAAGAACCCCACCCAAAAGATAAGTTAAATGAAAGCCGCGAAAAGGGAAGTTGGAAGTAAAGCTTTTTAAAAGAACACAAGGAATTCAACCCTTCTGTTTTTGGCTCTTCCTTCGGCTGTGCTGTTATCGGCGATCGGATCTTCAAGCCCAAAGCCTTCAGAAGTTATCCGGGATCCATCAACACCTTGCTGAATAAGATAAGCCTTCACATTCTCAGCACGGTCTTGTGAGAGTATTAGGTTATCGGCTGCATTACCGACATTGTCAGTGTATCCGTTAACGTTCAGTATATAATCAGGCTTTTCCTTCAGCATCGTTGCCAACAGGTTCAGATGTGCAAAGGAAGTTTTCATGATCACTGCTTTGCCAGTTTCAAATTGAAGTCCTTCATAAGCCTGCTTGAGAATTTCTTTCTCTTTTTCGTTCAGGACTGCAGGCTGCCGGCCTTCTATGTCGTTAGGAGAACGTGCAGGTGCATTGGCGACCACCTTGCGTTTTAGATAATCAATAAAAAAAAGGTTTCCGACCATGTCATCATCGGTGCGGAAAGAAGCGGACATGCCGTTTACGATATCAAATCTTTGTACATCGAATGATTCTTCCTTCCAGGTGTGCGCATGCAGCATCTTTTTTGAATGTTCATAGGTGCCGTCAACTTTTTTCACGAGCAATGGCGGGATTATTTTTCCATCTTTTACGGTTACTTTTCCTTCGCCGCATCCGCAGACCTTGCCGTCACGAACCGAAAAAACCACATTGTGTTCACCATCCGGAACAGGATCAGCACCGCGCGCAATAAAGGTTTGGCGGTATTCATCGTAGCAGTTCTTTTTATGAGGTACAAGAGTGCCTTGTGCGTTTGCTTGTTGAATGCCTGTCAGAAGCAGGCAGGCTGTAATAAGGAATGAGGATAAGTGTATTTTCATTTGGGTTTGATTGGTGTTTCAAATGTATAAAAAATACATCAACTCCAAATGGAGGCAATGAGTATTCCTTTGATGTATACGGTAGGGATCAGTCGAAGTCAACCCAATTGAAATGTAAAAACCTATCTACAACTCAATTAGTTGTGTTCGACTCCTTCGGAGTCGCATGTTTATAGCAATCCATTTATCTATAAACATACGACCGCATCGCGGTCGAACATCCATCCGCTTACTGAGACTTCGGCGTGAGATCAGTCTAATCGCCTGTCGAAGTAAGCATTGTTTCAAACCGAGTCACCACCCATTATCTTCTGTTTCTGTCTTTTAAAGAAAGTAACATTAACTTTGTTGCCCAAGACGGAAAAAATGAATAAATTCTCTTTTCTCGGAGGCGCTGATGTAGCGGAAGTCGAAAACCTTTACCAGCAATTCATCTCAGATCCTGAAAGTGTTGAATCAAGCTGGCGGGAATTTTTTGAAGGCTTTGAATTTGCCCGCACTTCATTCGGCGAAAAAAAAGGCGCAATACCCGAGCAGCTCCAAAAAGAATTTCGTGTACTGAACCGTGGACATTTGTTCACCGACACAAATCCAGTTCGCGAACGCAGGAAATATTCTCCTACACTAGCGTTAGAAAATTTCGGTTTGGATGAAAAAGACCTTGAGATGGTTTTCCAGGCCGGAACGGAAATCGGAATCGGACCTGCAAAGCTTAAGGATATTGTCGCGCACCTGGAAGAAACATATTGTAATTCTGTCGGGGCTGAATATAAATATATCCGTACGCCTGAAATCATTAACTGGCTTGAAAAGAAAATGGAAGGCAGCAGGAATTCGCGCGCCTTTTCTATAGAAGAGAAAAAAAGAATCCTTGAAAAGCTGAACGAAGCAGTCGCTTTTGAAAATTTCGTTCACACAAAATTTGCAGGCCAGAAAAGATTCTCCCTTGAAGGTTGCGAAACCCTGATCCCCGCACTGGATGCAGTTATCGAAAGAGGTGCTGAGCGCGGCATTGTGGAATTTGTAATCGGAATGTCACACCGCGGACGGTTGAATGTGCTGGCAAATATCCTGGGCAAAGCGTATGAAGAAATTTTTTCGGAGTTCGAAGGACTGGAATATGATCAGATGACTTTTGCAGGTGATGTAAAATACCATCTGGGTTTCTCCGGTAACGTAGAAACTTCTACCGGAAAAAAAGTGCATTTAAGTGTCGCTCCCAATCCATCACACCTCGAAGCTGTGGATCCCGTAGTGCAGGGAATCGTTCGTGCTAAAATTGAAAACACGCCGGGCGGTAATGAGAACATGATTGCACCCATCCTCATTCATGGCGATGCAGCCATCGCCGGTCAGGGTGTTGTGTATGAGGTCACGCAGATGTCGCAGCTCAAAGGATTCAGAACAGGAGGAACGGTGCACCTCGTCATTAACAACCAGGTCGGGTTCACTACAAATTTTATTGACGCGCGCTCATCAACTTACTGTACAGATGTGGCCAAGGTTACACTGAGCCCCGTGTTCCATGTGAATGCCGACGACGTGGAAGCGCTCGTCTATACAATTGAACTTGCAATGGAGTTCAGGCAGAAATTTCACCGTGATGTTTTTGTCGACATACTTGGCTTCAGAAAGTACGGACACAATGAAGGCGATGAACCAAGATTTACGCAACCGCTATTGTATAAGGCCATTGCCGCCCATCCAAATGCGCGTGAGATTTATAACCAGAAGTTATTATCACAGGGAGAAGTGGAAACAAATCTTGTGAAGGAGATGGAAAAATCCTTTAAAGATCTGCTGGAGAAAAATCTGGATTCGGCACGACAAAAAACGAAGACGGAAGTGTCGCCTTATCTTGAAGGTTCATGGAAAGGATTGCGGATTGCAGGAGAAAAAGATTTTGATGCCTCGCCGGATACAGGTTTCGAAAAAGAAAAACTAATTGCGATCAGTGAGAAGATCACTTCCCTTCCGGAAGACAAAAAGTTTTTTAATAAAACAGCAAAGCTCTTCAACGATAGAAAGTCCATGGTTGCAAACAACAGGCTGGACTGGGCGATGGGAGAGTTGCTTGCTTATGGGACCTTGCTGAGTGAAAATTTTCCTGTGCGTTTCAGCGGGCAGGATGTACAGCGCGGAACGTTTTCTCACCGGCATGCTGTAGTGAATCTTGAAGATAGTGAAGAGCAGTACGTTCCTTTAAATCATATTTCCGAAAAGCAGGCTCCATTCCGGATTTACAATTCCCTGCTCAGCGAATATGCCGTGCTGGGATTTGAATATGGCTTTTCTCTTGCTTCTCCAAATTCACTCGTGATCTGGGAGGCGCAGTTCGGCGACTTCATGAATGGTGCACAGATCATCATTGATCAATACCTCATCAGCGCCGAAGATAAATGGAACCGCATGAACGGACTTGTGCTGTTGCTGCCGCACGGATATGAAGGACAGGGCGCTGAACACAGCAGCGCAAGGCTTGAAAGATTTTTATCCTCATGTGCTGAATTGAACATCCAGGTCGTGAACTGCACCACGCCTGCGAATTTTTTCCATGTAATGAGAAGACAATTGAAGCGCGAATTCAGAAAACCGCTGGTCGTATTTACACCAAAGAGTTTGCTTCGTCACCAGCGCTGTGTTTCAACCGTTGACGATCTTGCAAATGGAAAATTCAAAGAAGTGATTGACGATGGGGGCGATGGCGGCAATGTGACCAGGGTTGTTCTCTGCAGCGGAAAAATTTATTACGAACTTCTTGAACAGAAAGAAAAAAACCAGGCCAATCACATTGCCCTCATAAGGATCGAACAGCTTTACCCTTTTCCGAAAAAACAATTCGACGATCTTCAGAAGAAATATAAAAACGCAAAAGAGTGGATGTGGGTACAGGAGGAGCCTGAAAATATGGGAGCGTGGAGTTACCTGCTTCGTACGATGAAAAATGTTCCGCTTAAATTAATTTCAAGAAGTGAAAGTGCAAGTCCGGCAACGGGGTCGCATCATGCGCATGCGCGGGAGCAGCAAGAGCTTATATCAAAGGCTTTGCGTGTATAATTCAACCGCACGAGAATTAGTACCAGTCAGCAGTACCAGTCGCCAGTACCAGTAGGCAGACAACGGCCGTTAAAAAGCAGTAGTCCAAATAAGTGTAGTCATTGTGAGGCACGAAGCAATCTCTCTAATTGTAAACTGCTGTTTCACCTATACTCAGTCAATGAAACACTCGTATTCAAATCTTCAAATTGGTTTTCCAATTTTAATTTGATCCTTCCTGCTGGAAGAGTATCTTTCCGCATTAGGTACATTTTCAGAACTTCATTAAGTTTGACTTATACAATGAAAAATATTTTTGCAATTCTTTTTTTCACAGTTGGAATTTTTGGTATGGCATCAGCGCAAGCGCCCACAATTCAATGGGCAAAATGTCTTGGGGGAACTGAATCAGATAAATCGTATTCGGTTATTCAAACAGATGATGGAAGTTATGTGATTGCCGGTGTGACTTTGTCTCCAAATGGCGATGTTGTGGGATTACATGGCGGCTTTTTAGACGATATGTGGATTATTAAACTTGATAGCTTAGGAGGAATTGTATGGAAAAAGTGCTTAGGGGGGTCAGTTGCTGAAGGGGCATCTTCCATTAAAGAAACCTATGATAAAGGATTTATTATTTCTGGTTACGCTACTTCTACTGATTTTGATGTCACTGGAGGAGGATTTCATGGAGGACTTGAAGATTTTTGGATTGTAAAAACAGATAGCCTTTGCAACATCCAATGGCAAAAATGTTTTGGGGGAATGAATTTAGATTGGGGCAATTGCATTTTGCAAACTAAAGATTCAGGGTTTGTTATTGCTGGTGAGGTAGAATCACTCGATGGTGATATAGATACCAGTTATGGGGGCGGTGATGCCTGGATTGTTAAATACAGTAACTCCGGTAATCTTTTATGGAAGAAAATGTACGGAGGAACAGGTACTGAATATGTTTACGCAATTGACCAGTTGAATGATGGATGCTTAATTGTGGCAGGGGGAACAAACTCTAATGATTTTGATGCCACCGGAAATCATGGTGATTTAGATGCATGGGTAATAAAAATGGATCAACTCGGAAACTTGTTTTGGCACAAATGTATTGGAGGATCCAGTGGGGAAGTATTTTCTTCAGTGTTAATTAATTCTCGACAACAAATTGTTTTAGGCGGGGGTACATCCTCTATAGATGGAGATATTTCCGGAAATCATGGAGGAGAGGATTCATTTATTATTGTATTAGATTCAACCGGTTCAACTATTTGGCAGAGGTGTTATGGTGGTTTTGGGATGGATTATTGTCTTTCCATTGAAGCCACAAACGATAATGGTTACATATTAGCAACAAGCAGTAGCTCTTATGACAGTTTGGTAACTTGCAATAATGGATGGGACGATTACTACATTATTAAATTAGACAGTGCAGGAGATGAAGAATGGAATAAATGTCTTGGTGGATCTTCTGCAGACGAGCCATGGTCTATTTTACAATCAATGGATAGCAGCTATATTATTACTGGGCATACGTATTCCAACGATGGGGATGTTAGTGGCCATCATAATAGTGCAGAATGGGATATATGGGTTGTTAAATTAGCTCAGTTAGGATTGGAAATTCAAACTAATGAAATGAGCATTGATTACCTAGTTAGATTTAATTCTTTTCAAAATCTTGATATAAGCTTTTACTCAGATTATTCTGAAGATTTATCTGTTCAAGTGTTTGACCTTGCAGGAAAAATTGTTTTAGGCCAAACATTAAAAGTAGAACAAGGAGTAAATACGAAAAGCTTGAAAACTCCGCATCTAAGTCAGGGTCTTTATTTTGTCCAACTAATTTCAAGCAATGGAAGCATAACGAAGAAAGTTCCTTTAAACGGGAGTTACTAATCGAATTTCGTATCGGCTGTTCCCATCTTCAAATCTTCAAATCGAAACATTTTCAAATCGGCTGTTCAGCTCTTCTTCCCCACATTCTTAATCTTTCCCTCTTTCTGATACCGTTCAAGTTCCCGTAACGCATCCCCAGCAATCCATCGCGAAGCCGCATCTCCTTTTTTCTGCATCTGTTTTGCAACAGCTATTGCTTTTTTATAAAGTCTATCATTTCTTTTTCCAATCTGCCGCAATGCCCAGTTCACAGCCTTGCGAACAAAGTTCCGATCATCAGAGGATTCCCGGAGAATGGGTTCAAAGAATTGCTCCATCATTTTGTCTAATGCTTTCTTGTCGTGCACTGCAAGGTTTGCCATCAATGTAAATCCCGCACGCTTCTCAAATTCTTTTTCACGATGCGACCATTCCATTGCTTTTTCATACGCTGAAGGAAGTTTCCTGAACAGATAAGTACAAGTGCCGTCTACGATATCCCAGGAATTAAAATCCCTCAACCATTTTTCCATGAGCTTGTCGTCAGTCTGCAAAGGATCAGCAACGAGTGCGGCGATGTGTCGTGCCTCATGAACATTCGTCTTCCAGAGTTCAAGTGCGAGCTTATGATTTTTTCCGATCTTCTTTGCGATGGCTTTCGTCTGCGGCGTGGTGAGGCCGTAACTGGTATCCGTAGAAATACTGAAGTATTCCTTTGCAGCTATTGCTTTTGCATTGGAGATTTTCTTCATCTCAGATAATACATCGGCGGCAGTTATCATCTTATTTGTTTAGTATAACTTTTGAAATTCGGAAGATATATGGGGAGTACAATGTATGATGTATATTGTACATAATACAGAGTACACTGTACCTGATACCTTTTAACTCAGTTGATCTGCAAGTAAGCGCATTTCCATCCGCGGAGAAATTTTCTCATACAGTACGCGATGTACAGCTGAAGTGATGGGCATGTTGATGTTGTGCTGCTTGTTGATTTCATGGATGCACTTCGTTGCATAATATCCTTCTGCTATCATATTCATTTCGAGCTGGGCGAATTTTACTGAGTAACCTTTGCCGATCATGGTGCCGAACATGCGGTTGCGCGAAAAAGATGAATAGGACGTAACCAGCAAATCGCCGAGGTATGCAGAATCGTTGATGTCTCTTTTAATAGGATGAACAGCATCCACAAACTTTTTTATTTCCTGGATGGCATTGCTGATGAGTACGGCCTGGAAATTATCTCCGTAACCAACGCCGTGACAAATTCCACTGGCAATGGCAATAACATTTTTCAGAACGGCGGAATATTCTGTTCCATAGATATCGTCACTCACCGTTGTCTTGATATACCTGCAGTTCATTTTTTCAGCGAGGAGCGATGCGTTGGATGCAGTCTGACAGGCAATGGTAAGATAACTGAGACGTTCCATGGCAACTTCTTCCGCATGACATGGTCCTGTGATGACGCCGATATTACCGATGGGAATAGAAAATTTCTGTTGCATGTATTCGCCAACGATCAGCAGCTCGTCGGGGACAATACCCTTGATGGCGGAGAACACAACTTTATTTTTAAAATCGTCAGCAGTAAGTGATTCAATGCTGGCTTTCAGAAATGCGGACGGTACTGCAAGGATGATGATGTCAGCATCGGCAATTGATTTCTTCAGGTTGTTGTTGACATTGACCTTGTCGAGATTGATTTCAGCATCACTCAGGTAATTCGGGTTGTGCTTATACTTCCGGATAAATTCAGCGGTCTCAGCAGAGCGCACCCACCATTGAATGGTTTCAACATTATTGGAAAGAATTTTTACGATGGCTGTGGCCCAGCTTCCTCCTCCGATAACTGCAATCTGCGGTTGTGATTTCATTTTTCTGATGGCCAAATGTAATCAGTATTCAGTAATCAATTCAGCCATCAGCAAATAGCAGAGTAAAGCATCTGAATACTGGGTACTGAATACTCTGCTACTGAACAGTAAAACTTCCTTTGAACCGCTCAGCGTTTTCGCTTGAGATTGTGAAATAATAAATACCTGCAATTAAATCCTCGGCGGGAAGTAGAAAAGAACTCGCGCGTGAAGGTTCAGATTGGTAAACATGTTTGCCTTCTCTTGTAAAAACATTCAGTATGCGTTCCTCGTGCGAAGTGTTCAGAGAATAAATTGCTGAAGTCGAAGAAATGGGATTCGGATAAACCAGTACTTCATTTTCTGACAGGTCAAGATAAAATACGCCGGCGATTCCGGAAGTGGGCAGGATGCCTGGCTGCAGGCGATAAAAGTTTTTGGAATTTTTTAAAGGCGAATAATCTGTATAAGAGTACGATTCATTTTTGTCGGTGCTTCCGCAAATGCCCTCGATGTCGCCGATCAGTGTAAAGTTCAGGGAGTCCGCTGACCGGTAAATCCCGACCCCATTACATGTGTTGCCGGATTTAATGGTGAAATCCAGCTGAATCTTATTTTCTATTTGCACAACTGAAAACTGAATGATGGCATCCTGTCCAAAGGAATGTAAAAAGCAAAACAAAAGGATTAAAAGCGCGGATAATTTCATTTAGATCAAAGGTAAGGTAAGTATTCAGTATTCAGTAATCAGTAATCAGTACAAGACAGAGAAACCAGTACCTGGTGATGACCTGACTGTTTCTTAGTTACCTGGTCACCTAGTCACACCTACTCACTTCTTCGTTGATAAGAGTTCATACACCCAGCGGAAATGAGCCTGTAAAAATCTCTACTTTTAGCGGCTCACACAAAAGCATTTTATACTGACGAATGGCAGGGAAAACGAAAAAGAAAAAAGATTTCAGGAAATATATACTTGTCCTTTGGGGACTCATGTTGCTTCCCTTCGTGTTGCTTGCGGGCTTCATCTGGCTGGCCGCTACGGGTAAAATCGGGGAACAGCTACCTACTTTTGAAGAACTTGAAAATCCTAAAACCAACCTTGCGAGTGAAATCATCAGCAGTGATCAGGAGGTGCTTGGGAAGTATTATATCGAGAACAGGACCAACGTTCATTATTATGACTTGTCGCCCAACCTGGTGAATGCGCTGAAGGCGACAGAAGATATCCGATTTGAACAGCACAGCGGTGTAGATCTTCGTGGATTATTCAGGGTGCTTTTTAAAACGGTGTTTGCACGACAGGAAAGTTCCGGCGGCGGAAGCACCATTACGCAGCAGCTTGCAAA
>Ga0193738_1000770_pt1 | contig 14642 bp, 11 predicted proteins | sample L2a1metaG_FD_144927 | JGI IMG/M metagenome (GOLD analysis project Ga0193738, IMG submission 144927) | Soil microbial communities from a riparian zone of the East river system, Colorado, United States - L2a1 | ecosystem: Environmental > Terrestrial > Soil > Riparian zone | place: USA: East River...
GGGTTCGGGGCATCGGAGATGAGCACAGCCGGTCGAGGGCAGAATCTGCTCCCCTGGCCTAACCGGATTCGCGACGGTCGCTACACCTTCAACGGGGTCACACATCAGCTGGCGCTCACAGAACCCGCTCGGCACAACGCCAGTCATGGCCTCGCCCGCTACGTGCCGTGGGTTGTCGTCGAGAAGAAGACTGATGCAGTGACCAGTCGCGCTCGCATCCATCCGCAGCCCGGCTGGCCCGGCACGCTCGAGGCGATGATCACGCATCTGGTCGGCGAGGAAGGCCTGACAGTGACAGTGGCAGCGACCAACATCGGCGCCGGCGAGCTGCCATTCGGCTATGGCGCGCACCCCTACCTGACTGTTGGAGAGTCGACAGTCGATGAGGTTGTGGTCACCGTGCCAGCCGCGTCCTACCTCGAGGTCGACGACCGACTTCTCCCCATCAAGATCTCTCCGGTTGATGGGACGGTCTATGACCTGCGCCGAGGCCAGGTCCTGGAATCGCTGAGCCTGGACACCGCCATGACCGACCTGGCCCGCGAGTCCGACGGGCGCTGGCGGGTGAAACTCGTGCTCGATGACCGCTACGCCGAGTTGTGGGGTGACGAGGCGATGCGATGGATGCAGATCTTCACAGGAGGGCCGAACCGCGACGGGTCTATCGCCGTCGAGCCGATGACCTGCGGGCCGGACGCGTTTAATCCTGGCCCGACGCACGGCGATATGAAGGCGCTCGCACCAGGCGAGACCTTTATCGGCCATTGGGGGATAACCGGCCGATAGTCCCGCGACTCGCCTGGCCGCCAGTGAGAGGTTGTGCCCGTAACCGAAACTCAACCTCAATCCCGCGCCATTTCGTCGGCCAAAAGGTCTAGGGTCGGCCCCATGACGGAATCTGAAATCTCGTCAGAGGATGCACCCACCGAAGCCGAACCACAGTCCGAGCCCATTTCGGATCCGACTACTGGTCCGTCGGTGGCTCCAGAGCACCTTGGCGGGCCCTTGGTGGTGCTGAGCAATGTCGACAAGCACTTCGGTCAGCTCCATGTGCTGCAAGACATCAACCTCACGGTCCACAAGGGTGAGGTCGTCGTCGTACTTGGACCGTCAGGCTCGGGCAAGTCGACCCTGTGCCGGGTCATCAACCGTCTGGAGACCATCGAGTCCGGAACGATCAGCATCGACGGCGAGCAACTGCCGGAAGAAGGCAAGGGCCTGGCGCATCTGCGCGCCGACGTCGGGATGGTGTTCCAATCGTTCAACCTCTTCTCCCACAAGACGGTCTTGGACAATGTCACGCTCGGTCCGATCAAAGTCCGCAAGAGGTCCGCGGCAGAGGCCAAGAAGCGAGGCATGGAACTGCTCACCCGCGTCGGCGTCGCCTCGCAAGCCGAGAAATATCCAGCTCAGCTATCTGGCGGCCAGCAGCAGCGCGTGGCGATTGCTCGGGCACTCGCCATGGATCCCAAGGTGATCTTGTTCGACGAGCCGACCTCGGCCTTGGACCCGGAGATGGTGAACGAGGTGCTGGATGTGATGATCTCACTGGCTAGCCAGGGTATGACGATGATCGTGGTCACTCACGAGATGGGTTTCGCCCGCAAGGCCGCGAACCGGGTGGTGTTCATGGATGAGGGCCTAATCGTGGAGGAGGCTGACCCGGACTCGTTTTTCACGGGTGCACAGACCGCGCGAGCTCAAGACTTCCTGAGCAAGATCTTGACCCATTAGCTCAGGGCGACGCAGTCCGCTGCGTCTATCCGGTTACAAACGCAAGGAGAGCAATGCACATCAGCAAGAAAATCCTCGCCGTAGCGGCGGGATCAGCGTTGGCGATCACCATGGCTTCCTGTGGTGGCGGCGGCAGTGCCGGAAGCACGGCAGGTGACACCATCACCATCGGCATCAAGTACGACCAGCCAGGCCTTGGTCAGAAGGTCGGTGAGGACTACAAGGGGCTCGACGTCGACGTGGCGCGTTACGTCGCGAAGGAGCTTGGCTTCGAGGGCGACAAGGTGATCTTCAAGGAGACCCCGACGCCGCAGCGGGAGACTGCGATCCAGGGCGGTCAGGTCGCGCTGATCTTCGCGACCTATTCGATTAACGACGAGCGCAAGAAGAAGGTGTCCTTCGCTGGTCCGTACTTCATTGCCGGTCAGGATCTGCTCGTCAGCGCCGACAATACCGAAATCACCGGACCGGACGCGATGGACGGCAAGACGCTGTGCTCGGTGACTGGCTCGACTCCGGCGGAGAAGATCAAGAAGGAGTACGCGACTACGGTCAAGCTGTTCGAGCAGGACACCTACACCAAGTGCGTCGAGGCGCTGGTTGGTGGCACTGTTGACGCAGTAACCACAGACAACGTGATCCTGGCCGGCTTCGCCGCACAGCCGCAATACGCAGGCAAGCTCAAGGTTGTGGGTAAACCGTTCTCGACCGAAAGGTACGGCGTTGGCCTGAAGTTAGGCGACACCGAGCTCTGCGGCAAAGTGAATGCTGCACTCGAGAAGATGATCTCCGACGGCTCCTGGCAAAAGGCTGTCGATGACAACGTCGGCCCATCTGGGTTCAAGGTCGACACATCGACCAACCCGCCGAAGCCTGACCCCTGCGCGGCGGCCTAGGCGTCTGGCAGAAAGGGGGCCGGCAAATGGTGCCGGCCCCCGGGAAGCGGAGGGTGTAGATGCTTCAGGGTCTTTCCGAGCTGCTTGCGGAGTACGACGTACTCGCCGCTTTTTGGATGACGATCAAGCTAGCCGTCGCAGCCGCCATCGGGGCTCTCTTGCTCGGCACCATCGTTGCGATTATGCGAGTATCTCCGGTTACCGTGTTCAGGTCCGCCGGGACGGCGTACGTCACGCTGGTGCGCAACACGCCCCTGACTCTGATCGTGTTCTTCTGTGCCTTCGGGTTCTATATCACTCTGCAGTACCGGATCGGGGCACAGGACTCGCCCATCGATGTACAGAACTTCCGCTGGGGGGTGCTCGGCCTCGCGATCTACCACGCGGCTTTCGTCGCGGAGGCGCTGCGGAGTGGCATCAACACCGTGCCTAAGGGTCAGGCCGAGGCCGCTAGGGCCATTGGCCTTGACTTCACAGCGACCTTGTCCACCGTGGTGCTGCCCCAGGCGTTCCGCGGGGCCATCGCACCGCTGGGGAACGTGATGATCGCGCTCACCAAGAACACAACGGTGGTGGCCACCATTGGCGTGGCCGAAGCGTCGTACCTGATGAAGGGCATGATCGAGTTCCGTCCCGACCTGATTTACATCATCTTTGGGATCGTGGCAGCCGGGTTCGTGATCTTGACGCTTCCCCTTGGGATTCTTTTCACCGCCTTGTCGCGGCGACTGGCAGTGAAGCGATGAGCGCCGAAACGAGCGTGCTGTTCGACGCTCCAGGCCCAAAGGCACGCACCCGCTACCTCATCATCGCGGTGGTCGGCAGCCTCGGCATCCTTGTGCTCCTCTTCCTACTGGTCAGGGCGCTCGCCGCCAAGGGCCAGTTCACTGCCGAGAAGTGGGCTCCGTTCATCGACCCGGAAACGTGGACTGCCTACCTGCTGCCAGGCCTGCGGGCCACCTTGGTCGCGGCCTTCTTCGCAATCATCCTTGCGATCATCGGTGGCATCTTGCTGGGCATGGGCCGCCTGTCTCAGCTGAGACCGGTGCGGATGGCCTGTGGTGCGTTTGTGGAGTTCTTCCGCGCGGTTCCGGTGCTGATCATGATGCTCTTCGCCTACTACCTCTTCCTCTTCGGTTTCCAGATTTCCGGCGACGCTCTCCCGCTGCTGGGCGTCGTCGCCGGGTTGACGTTCTACAACTCCTCTGTCATCGCTGAGCTCATCCGCTCCGGAGTCGGGTCGCTGCCAAAAGGTCAGCAAGAGGCCGGCCTGGCCATTGGACTGACACCCTTCGCGACGCTTCGGCTGGTGCTGTTGCCGCAGGCGATCACCTTGATGCTGCCGTCAATCGTCAGTCAACTCGTCGTCATCCTGAAGGACTCTGCGCTGGGATTCTTGATCTTGTATCCGGAACTGGTGCGCAGCGGCCAGACCCTGGCCTCGCTCCAAGGAAACCTGATCCCGACATTCATCGTGATAGCTGCGATTTTCATCATCATCAACTACCTGCTGACTCGACTGGCCCACTACCTGGAGCGCAGGTTGCAGGCCCGGAGACGCGGTCCGAAGCAGCCCGAGTTGGAAACAGTGATGAGTCCAACGCTACCGGGAGGCGCGCTCGAAGTATCCGGTCAGACCTAACGAGCAGTCTCGGTTGCCCTCGACTCTCGAACGACCGTCACCTTGATCTGGCCCGGGTAGGTCAGCTCCTCCTCGATCTGCTTGGCGATGTCGCGAGCCAGAACTTGAGCTTCGATGTCGTCGACGACCTCCGGGGCCACCATGACCCGAATTTCGCGACCGGCTTGCATCGCGAACACCTTGTCCACACCGTCTCGGGCAGCGGCAATCTCCTCGAGCCGTTCCAGACGCTGCACATATGCCTCGATGCTCTCCCGGCGCGCTCCCGGTCGGCTGCCGCTGATTGCGTCGGCCGCCTGAACAAGTACGGCTTCGACCGTACGCACCTCGACCTCGCCGTGGTGGGCCTCGATGGCATGCACCACGTCAGCATGCTCGCCGTACCTGCGAGCCAGATCGGCCCCGACGATAGCGTGCGACCCCTCCACTTCATGGGTCAGCGCCTTGCCGATGTCATGCAGAAAGGCGGCACGTTTGCAGTGAGCGACGTCGAGCCCTAGTTCGGCTGCCATCAGCGCAGCGATGTTGGCGCTCTCGACTAAGTGTTTGAGGACGTCCTGGCCGTACGACGTGCGGTAGCGCAGCGTGCCGAGGACTGGGACAAGCGCCGGATGCAAATCGGAGATTCCCACCTCAGCCATCGCATCCTCGGCGGCTCGCAGGCACTGAGCCTGGATTTGGCTCTTGCTCCGCTCATGCACTTCCTCGATGCGAGCAGGGTGAATGCGGCCGTCGGCAACCAGCTCCGTCAAAGTCATGCGAGCGGTCTCTCGCCGTACCGGATCAAAGCACGACAGCAACACCGCCTCCGGCGTGTCGTCGATCATCACGTTCACTCCGGTCACTTGCTCAAAGGCCCGAATATTGCGGCCCTCTCGACCAATGATGCGGCCCTTCATGTCGTCGCCGGGAAGGTGGACTGCCGAGACCACGGACTCTGAGGTCAGTTCCGACGCGAGACGCTGGATGGCTCCCACGATGATCGTTTGTGCCCTCGCGTCTGCCTCCCGGGTTGCCTGCCGTTCGATGTCGCGAGCCAGAAGAACCGCCTGTCGCTTCGCATCGTGGGTGACAGCGGAAACGAGCTCCGACTTCGCCTGCTCAGCAGTCAAACCCGCGATCCGCTCCAGCGTGAGCTGCTCCTGCGTCTCTAGATCGGCCAGCATCCGGCGTTGATTCTTGAGCTCGTTCTTGAGCTCCTCGAGCTGATGGGTCTTGTCCTCCAGCCCTCGCACGTCGTTGTCCAGACGTTCCTCGCGATCCGACAAGCGCTGTTCGCGACGTTCCAGGTCGGCACGCAGCTCGCGAAGCTCGGTCCGCCGTGCGCGTGATTCCTCCTCAGCCTCGGCTCGGGCAGTCTGGGCTGAGGCGAGCAATGTCTTCGCTTTCGCGCGCAGGTCGTCAAGCTCCGCGTCCGAGCTTTCCTCTTCGCCTGAACGGGAATCTGAGCGCCCCATCGGGGCACGAGGCTCGCCTGCTAGCCCAGAACTCGACGGTAACGTCAACACCGTTGAATGAGCGGCTCCGGGTTGCTCACGGGTGTTGTCATTGTGTCCACGTCGGACCATGACCAAAGTGGCCACACCGACCACGGCAGTAAGTAAGAAAAGACCGACAACTACAAGTGCTTGAAAGACCCCGGTCACCGTTGCGCTCCTATCTACACGCCAGCAGCGTGTACCTCAAGAGGATCCGCAACGCGAATATGCAAAATCAGTCAACGTTCAGTCAGTGAACGTTGGGTTCCCCATTAAATCCTCTCAATTAGAAGAAACTGACTTTCATTGCTTACTACATCCGGAACGCTGTTTCGTCCGGGTTTACGTCATATCGTTCAGGCGTTGGCAGATACCTCGTGACTGCAGAGTATGTCCGGCCCCGGCCTTGGTCAAGCACAAATGTGGCCAGTCGACTAGCTGGCCAGGAGGCACTGGACTCGCGGCTCACTCACCTAGCACATCTGCCAACACCTGGGTGGTGATGGCGGTGTCGAATCCGCGCCGGCTCAGCATTCCGGCCAGCCGCCGATACTGCACCTCACGCGACAGTCCGTTCATCGCCGCATGTTTGCGCTCGGCCAGGTCACGTGCAGAGGTGAGTTCCGCATCGCGATCGATGCGGTCGAGAGCCCTGTCAATATGGCTCTGCTCGACTCCTTTTGCCTGCAGCTCCCGCATGAGCAGGCGACGAGACAAGTGGCGGCGCTCTTGGCGCGAGCTGACCCAGTTCTCGGCAAATGAGGCGTCGTCGACAAGTCCGACCTCTTGGAATCGATCGAGCACTGCATCGATCACGCCTTGCGGCACGCTCTTGGCCCGCAGTGCCCGATCAAGCTCGTGTCGCGTACGGCCTCTCGCGGTCAACTTGTGCAGCGCGATCGCACGTGCCACCGACTCGACATCGGCGTCTATATCATCATCAGCCGGTTGAGATGGCTCCGGTGGAACTGTCGATGACGACAGCTCATGAGTGGTGTCAACAGAGCGCTCTGCCGATCGAGGAACGGATTGCTCAGTTACCCCATCCGCTGCCCCGGCGCCGCGGCGTTGCAACCACTCACGTGCCTCGACTAGCGCTCGACCGCTAGCCCCGTTGTCCCGGTCGACTTCGCCCCCATGCTCAGCGGGTTGCCTGTGGTTGACTGGCACAGACTAGAACTCCACCTCACCAGTGACCGGATCGATGCCTGCGGGCAGATTGATCTTGGGGCCGATGCACATCCGCTCCTTAATCTTCTTCTCCAACTCGTCAGCCAAATCGGGATTGTTGCGCAAGTAACTACGAGCGTTCTCGCGCCCCTGACCCAATTGATCGGCGTCATAGGTGAACCAAGCCCCAGCCTTGCGAATGATTCCTGCATCCACACCCAAATCAATCAGGCTTCCTTCGCGGCTGATTCCATATCCATAGAGAATATCGAACTCGGCTTGCTTGAATGGCGGCGCAACTTTGTTTTTGACGACCTTCACCCGAGTCCGATTGCCAACCATTTCTTGCCCATCTTTGAGTGTCTCAATACGACGTACGTCTAGTCGCACTGATGAGTAGAACTTGAGTGCCCGACCGCCTGTCGTGGTCTCAGGCGATCCGAACATCACTCCGATCTTCTCCCGAAGCTGGTTGATGAAGATCGCTGTCGTGCCAGCACCGCTCAATGCACCGGTCATCTTGCGTAGTGCCTGACTCATCAGTCGCGCCTGAAGACCGACATGGTTGTCGCCCATCTCCCCCTCGATCTCCGCTCGCGGTGTCAATGCGGCTACGGAGTCGATCACAATGAGCGCCAATGCGCCGGAACGGATCAGCATGTCGGCGATCTCCAACGCCTGCTCGCCGTTATCGGGCTGGCTGACCAACAGCGAGTCGGTGTCGACACCGAGACGCCCTGCGTACTCAGGATCCAGCGCATGCTCGGCATCGATGAATGCGCAGATCCCACCTTCAGCCTGAGCGTTCGCGATCGCATGCAAGGCCACGGTGGTCTTGCCGCTTGACTCGGGGCCGTAGATCTCCACGACCCTGCCGCGCGGTAAGCCGCCGATGCCGAGAGCCACATCGAGCGCAATGGAGCCGGTCGGAATGACCTCGATTGGCGCCCGGACCTCCTCACCGAGGCGCATCACCGATCCCTTGCCGTACTGCTTGTCGATCTGCGCGAGTGCTGCCTCCAGTGCTTTCTCGCGGTCTTCCGTGGCGGCCATCGTGATCCTTCCCTCGTCCGGTCGGGCAGCTTCATGTCCCAAATTGGACACTGCCTCCGGCGCTGCTTTTGTGTTTGAAAGTCTTGCGCTGTGACCCTAAGGACGGCCACTGACAATCGTTCGGTCACACGGGATTCTGTGGATAACCAATCCTGACCCCTGGTGGATAACCTACCGAACGTTTGTTCGAACTGCATTCGACACGCCCGCGTCGGGAACGCATACGCGCACATTCAGTCGCGAACGGCTTAGCGCTCTCGCGCCGGCAGTTCGAGCGCTGCCCACACGGCGCGCCAGATGATCTTGCACGGCACACCATCGGCCAACGCTTCAACGACAGTGCGCTGGCCTAGCGCCGCGAGACTGTACTCCGATGCCCACACGCGGAAGTAACCCGCACCGAGGTGGAGCTGCAGGCGCTGCCAAAGCTCGGTCTCCTTCACAGCCGCCATTGTGCCTGTGCACACCTGCTGCAGCGATCCAGCCACACCCGGTTCACCCCGTCCGTCTTCACGGCTGTGATGAGAAACGTGCGGGTTCAGGCCTCCAGCGCGCCCGTTTCGACGGCCGTGATGAGACACGTACGGGTTCAAGCCTCCAGCGCAGCCGTTTCGACGGCCGTGATGAAAACCCGTCAGAAATCGGGGAGACGGCTTGGGAGCCATGAGAATGCTTCTCACGTACGCATGGCCACGAGCCGTACGTAGCTCGCTCTCGCTGTACATAGCATGCACGCCATGTACAGCGTGAGCGTCCCACGGAGCGTGGGTTATCGACAGTCCGCCGATGAGCCGTACGCAGTTGGCAGCCGACTGTGACGTATGCCTGGCGAGTGAGGCTGTCAGTGCGGGAGAGCAAGATAGAGAACGTGCCAGCCGATCCATTGGAGGTGTTCTCCCCCGCGACCGCCACGTGGTTCCGGGAGGTCTTCGCGCGCCCGACTGCCGCACAGGTTGGGGCATGGCAGACAATTTCGGCGGGCGAGAATGCGCTGGTCATTGCACCGACTGGCTCTGGCAAGACGCTGGCAGCCTTTCTGTGGGCCCTCGACGATCTCACGCGATCCCCGAAGCCAGGCGCCAAACAGCGATGCCGCGTCCTCTATATCTCCCCTCTGAAGGCGCTGGCAGTCGATGTCGAGCGAAACCTTCGAGCCCCACTGGCTGGCATCACCCAGACCGCGCTGCGGCTGGAACAAGCGCCACCGAGCGTGACCGTCGGCGTGCGATCCGGGGACACATCGACCGCCGATCGGCGTGCGCTCATCAACCGGCCGCCAGACATCTTGATCACCACGCCGGAGTCGCTGTTCTTGATGCTGACCTCCGCGGCACGCGACCTCCTCCGGTCAGTCCGGACGGTGATTGTCGACGAGGTGCATGCGCTGGCCGGCACCAAGCGCGGAGCCCACCTCGAGGTCTCACTGGAGCGGCTGGAAGCGCTCACCCAGTCCGACGGTGCGTCCTCCTTCTCCAGACATCCTTTGCAGCGGATTGGCCTGTCGGCGACGGTACGGCCTCCCGAGCGCGTCGCCGCCTTCCTCGGTGGGCCGAGGCCGGTACGGGTAGTGGCACCCCCGGCGGAGAAGTCGTGGGATCTGTCAATCGTGGTGCCGGTCGAGGATATGAGCGATCTCGGCGCAACTGCAGCGACGCCGCCGCCACCACCGCCAAGCCTGGATGACGAGCAAGCCCCGCGGAGACCTCCATCGATCTGGCCTCACGTCGAGAACAGGATTCTGGATCTGATCAGCGAGCACCGCTCGAGCATCGTCTTCGCCAACTCACGCCGGCTTGCTGAGCGGCTCACTGCCCACCTCAATGACCTGAACGCCGAGCGCCTGGGTGATGTCACCGACCCGTTCCCACCGCCGGCGCAGGTGATGGCGCAATCTGGCGCCTCCAGTGGTCGTGACGGGAGCCGCAGCCCGGTTATCGCCCGAGCACATCATGGCTCGGTCAGCAAGGAACAGCGCGCCCAGATCGAAAATGATCTCAAGACGGGCCAACTGCCATGTGTCGTGGCGACGTCATCTCTGGAGCTGGGTATCGATATGGGCGCGGTCGATGTCGTGGTGCAAGTTGAGGCTCCGCCCTCGGTGGCCAGCGGGCTGCAGCGCGTCGGCCGGGCAGGGCATCACGTCGGCGCGACATCTCGTGGAGTGTTCTTTCCCAACCACCGGGGAGATCTCATCGCGTCGGCGGTGGTCGTCGAACGGATGCGACAAGGTGCGATCGAGGAGGTAGCGGAGCTACGCAACCCGCTCGACGTGCTCGCCCAGCAGATTGTGGCAGCCGTATCGGTCGAGGACGCCAAGGCAGAGGAGTTGTACGCGCTGGTGCGCAATGCGAGCAGCTTTCGTCACCTGCCCCATAGCGCCTTTGAGGCGGTGCTCGACATGCTGAGCGGTCGCTATCCGAGCGAGCAGTTCGCGGAGCTCAGACCGCGCCTGATCTGGCACCGCGATACCGGGGTGCTCGCCGCACGTCCTGGCGCTCAGCGGCTTGCCGTGACCTCCGGAGGCACGATCCCCGATCGCGGGCTTTTCGGAGTCTTTCTGGTCGGTGAGGGGAATGCGTCGGGGCGGCACGCACCTGGCCGTCGAGTCGGCGAGCTCGATGAGGAGATGGTCTACGAGACTCGAGTCGGCGACATCTTCACCTTGGGCACCACGAGCTGGCGGGTCGAGCAAATCACCCATGACCAGGTCCTGGTATCGCCGGCCCCGGGCAGTCCAGGTCGACTGCCGTTCTGGAAGGGTGATGCACCAGGTCGGCCGTTGGAGCTGGGACGCGCCTACGGCAGGTTCGTCCGCGAGGTAGGTGCGCTACAACCGGCCGCCGCGAGAGCTCGACTGCGCGAGGCGGGGTTAGACGAGTTTGCCGCGAACAACTTGGTCTCCTATCTAGCCGAGCAGCAGGCAGCCGCTGGCGCGCTGCCGACCGATCAGACCGTCGTTGTGGAGCGGTTCCGCGATGAGCTCGGGGACTGGCGAGTCTGTGTGCATTGTCCCCTGGGTACCGGTGTCCTCAGCCCGTGGGCGCTTGCCGTCGAGCGGTCCGCGCGGGAACGCTACGGCATGGACGTGCAAGCGACGGCGACCAATGACGGCATGGTGCTACGCATCCCTGACACCGAGTCGGAACCGCCTAGCGCGGAGATGATCATCTGTGACCCCGAGTTGATCGAATCGGTCGTGAGCGACGAGGTGGGCTCGTCGGCTCTTTTCGCCGCTCGCTTCCGAGAGAATGCCGCGCGTGCGCTGCTGCTCCCACGGCGTGATCCGAGGTCACGCTCCCCGTTGTGGCAGCAGCGGATGCGCTCGGCACAACTACTGACCGTTGCCGCGCAATATCCTGAGTTTCCGATCGTGCTCGAGACCATGCGCGAATGCCTGAACGATGTCTTCGATCTCGATGGCCTCCTCGAGGTGCAACGGCAGATCGCCTCCCGGTCGCTCCGCATTGCCGAGGTTGAGACAAAAGAGCCATCTCCATTCGCCCGCTCACTCCTCTTCGGCTACGTCGGTGCCTTTGTGTACGAGGGTGATGTGCCGCTGGCGGAGAGGAAGGCGGCAGCCCTCTCGCTCGATGCCACGCTGCTAGCCGAGTTGCTCGGCAAAGATGGCATCAAGCAGCTTCTTGATGCCGATGTCATCGCCAGCATCGAGGCCGACCTGCAAAGCCTCAGCACCGAGCGACGGGTCGCCACGGTGGAGCAAACATTTGACCTGCTGCGCACGGCAGGCCCCTTCACGCGTCTGGAGCTGGCCGAACGTGCTGCTCCTGGGCTTGACATCATTGACGCGATCGACACGCTGCTCAGCGATCGCCGCGTGGTGGATCTGCGGATTGCCGGGCAGGCGATGCTTGCGGTGGCTGAGGACATTCCGCGCCTCCGTGATGGCCTGGGAATTCCGGTGCCGCCCGGAGTGGCAGCTACGTTCACCGAGGCTGCCGCACATCCCATCGATGATCTTGTGCTGCGTTGGGCTCGCACCCACGGGCCGTTCGTCGCCTCATCGATCGCGCAGCGCTACGGGTTGGGGCGCGCGATAGCTGAGGCAGCCTGCGACGGGCTGGTCGCACAGGGCACCTTGGTCGCCGGTTCCTTCGTCGACCTGGCGGGGGAGGCAGCCAGCGAACGACGCCAGTACTGCCACAGCCAGCTCCTGGCGTTGATCAAGAGGCGAACGCTTGCGCTGCTCCGCAAGGATGTCGAGCCGGTCGAGCAAGTCGCCTTTGCTCGGTTCCTTGCCGAGTGGCAGGGCGTGGGCTCGAGCAGCCGAGGTGTCGATGCCGTGCTCGGAACAATTGAACAACTGTCGGGTTACCCGATGCCCGCCAGTGCCGTGGAGTCGATGATCTTGCCGGCGCGGGTACCCGACTACGCCTCCTCAATGCTGGACGAGCTGACCGCCGCAGGAGAGATCTATTGGGTCGGAGATGGGCAGATCGGTGATTCCGATGGCTGGCTGCGTTGGTACGTCACGGATCAACAACCACACCCGCCACGCGGCGAGCCATCACAGTTTCGCAGCCAGGAGCTTCTTGCTGCGCTTGCCAGCGGCGGCGCCTACTTCTTTGAGGCTCTGCTGCCACCCGGGCTGCCGATAGCAGATCGCTCTCGGTATCTCGACGCGTTGTGGGAGCTGGTCTGGGCGGGCCTGGTAACCGGGGACACCTTTGCCCCGGTTCGCAGCCTGGCTGCCAGTGGGGTTCATAGGAGACCGAGTCGGCCGGTCGCGAGGACGCATCGCACTCGGCTCGCCGGCGGAGGCGTCGGCCGACCCGCCCGTACGCCACGCTTCATTACACCGACAGCAGCCGGTCGCTGGTCTTTGGTGAATCGCTCGTCAGCAACTGCAGCGGACCGCCTGGCCTCGGACATCTTCGCCCAGCTGGACCGCTACGGGGTAGTGACCCGCGGCAGCGTATTGACCGAGAACGCCGAAGGTGGCTTCGGCGCGGCCTATCGGGCACTGAGCTCACTCGAGGAGGCGGGCCAATGTCGCCGTGGATATTTCGTCGAAGGTCTGGGCGCGGCTCAGTTCGCCTTGACTGGTGCCGTGGATCGCCTTCGTGGTCATCAGCGTGTACCGGATGACCCTGCTGCCGTCGTGCTCGCTGCAGCTGATCCGGCTAACCCGTACGGCGCTGCTCTTCCCTGGCCGGAGCGAGAGGGGCACCGACCCGGCCGCAAGGCAGGAGCACTCGTTGTGTTGGTCGGTGGCGCTCTGACCTTCTATGTGGAACGAGGCGGTAAGACGCTGCTGTCGTTCACCGAGGACTCGGCCCGTCTTGAGCCTGCGGCGGCAGCCCTCGCCAGGTCAGTGCAGCAAGGGCTACTGGGAAAATTGACGGTGGAACGAGCCGACGGCGCGCATGTCTTTGGTTCGCTTCGTGTGAGTGAGGCCCTCCAAAATGCGGGCTTCCGCATGACACCGCAAGGGCTGCGGCTAAGGCCGAACGTCTAGTGTCCTAGTACCCGCGAAGCCAAGGCAAGAACTAACTCAGGCGGCCGCTTGTGCCATCGACCGGACATTCGGCAATGCCGTCACGCGCTCGTAGCTGGCCATCTTCTCGCTGACCACGTTCAGCACCACTGAGAGGGGCAGATCCAGCGCCGCACAGATGGCGGCCAGCAATTCGCTCGATGCTTCCTTCTGGCCGCGCTCAACCTCGGAGAGATATCCCAGACTGACGCGAGCGTTCCTGGACACTTCCCGCAGTGTCTTTCCCTGCGAGACGCGCTCCTCGCGGAGTGACTCACCGATGAGCTCGCGCACCAGCACCGGCTTCACCGGGAGTTCCTCCGACCGCATATGGAAACTGTACCCATCCTCACTGACAACACCAGAGCGGTCCACGCTCAGGGCTCGGTCGCGTCGCTCACATCGAGGGAAGCATTCTTAAAGCCAAGGGAATCGGCCAACAGTGCCAGCGCAGCCATGGCTGCTTTCCGCCGGATCGCAGCACGCTCCCCCCGCAGCGAAAGTTCTTCGACTCGCAATACATCGCTTGCTTGGTGACTGACGGCCACGTAAACCTGGCCTACCGGGTGGCTGTCCTGAGGGTCCGGCCCGGCGACCCCGGTGGTCGACACTCCCCAATCAGCGTCACATCGTTGCGCCACGCCCCAGGCCATCTCGGCAGCGGTTCGTGCGGCAACTGGGCCGAGCTCTGCCAAGGTCGCCGCATTCACTCCTGCCAGAGTTGCCTTGAGTCGAGTGGCGTAGCTGATCACCCCACCTAGGTAGCTGGCCGAGGCGCCCGGCACATCGGTCAGCAGCTGTGCAACCATCCCCCCCGTCAGTGACTCAGCAGTTGCCAGAGTTTCACCGCGACGGTCCAGCTCGGCAAGAATGTATGCGGCTAGTCCGGCCTTCATCGCCCCGCATGTGCTCGCCGTCGAAGCCGAACAGCCTCTCGGACATAGTCCAGGCCGGTAACTATGGTGATCAACCAGGCGACCGCCATGACCACCACGGCGAGGATATGAGCCTGAGGCGGCAACGGGAGCAGATACATGATCACTGCAATGGCCTGGGTCGCGGTCTTGATCTTGCCACCGCGGCCGGCCGCCATCACACCGTAGCGCAGCACCACGAAACGCATGATCGTAATACCCCACTCGCGGACCAAGATCGTAACGGTGACCCACCACGGA
>Ga0193738_1000771_pt1 | contig 14640 bp, 10 predicted proteins | sample L2a1metaG_FD_144927 | JGI IMG/M metagenome (GOLD analysis project Ga0193738, IMG submission 144927) | Soil microbial communities from a riparian zone of the East river system, Colorado, United States - L2a1 | ecosystem: Environmental > Terrestrial > Soil > Riparian zone | place: USA: East River...
CGACACCTTGGCGGCGAATATCCAGCGGCTGGCACGTACCGAAGGCATCTTTGCCGAGACGGCCGGCGGCGTCACAGTGGGCGTCACAGCCAAACTGCTGTCTGGCGGCCTGCTCGACCCTGAGGCGGAGACAGTGATCATTAATTCCGGTGACGGCCTGAAAACCCTCGATGCGGTTTCCGACCGGGTCGGCCCGAAGATCACGATTCCGCCGCGGTATGAGGCGTTCAGCGACTTCTGGAAGGCTGCGAATTCATGAGTGCCACCGTCCGCATTCCCACCATCTTGCGTACCTACACCGGCGGCGTCGGAGAGGTGACTGCTGACGGCAGCACCCTGGCAGAGGTTCTGGATTCCTTGGAAGGCAATCATCCAGGGATCCGGGCGCGGATCCTGGACGATGCCGGGGCGCTTCGCCGCTTCGTCAATGTCTACGTCGGTGACGACGACGTGCGTTTCATCGGAGGCTTGGACGCTCAGGTGGCCGAGGGCACCAAAATCTCGATCATTCCGGCCGTTGCAGGCGGGGCTGAACACTAGCCCCGGCATGGATCTCGAGCATTTCGTCAGGGCGCAGGACAGCGGCGGCACGTACCAGCGGGCGGTCGCGGAACTGCGGAACGGACGCAAGACCAGTCATTGGATGTGGTTCATCTTTCCGCAGATCGCAGGTCTTGGGCGCAGCGCCATGGCCCAGGCGTACGCGATCAGTGACCTCTCGGAGGCGCAGGCCTATCTTGCGCATCCGGTGCTTGGACCGCGGCTCATCGAATGCGCGGAGATCGTTGTCTCGCATCAAGGACTCAGCGCGCAGCAGATCTTCGGCGGCATCGACGCAATCAAACTTCGATCCTCAATGACCCTGTTTGCGCGTGCCGATCCTGATCAAGCGATCTTCCAACAGGTCATCGAGCAGTATTTCGACGCCCCCGATGCGGAGACAGAGCGGCGAATCTGAGATCACTCTGCGCTGGCTGTGTAGGGCTTGCCGGGCCAGTAGGCCCATTCCTCAAAGTCGCTGACCCGACCGTCGTCCGCGAACCGCAATACCCAGAGGTCCCGGTATTCCTGCTGTGCTGGATCGCCGTAAGCAACATCGAGGCGTACCACAGCAGAATGACCGTCAACGGCGACCGGCACCGCCCGCACGGCGAAGCTCTCGCCTGCGTCGGCCAGCCAGAAGGCCTTGATCGCGTCATGCCCGACGTTGGACTTCTCGTACGGTGAGCGCCGATAGCGCGCATCTTCGGTGAAGAGGCGCTCCACGCCCTGCGGATCCTCCGCCCGCCATGCGTCGATGTACCCATCTACCCAGCGCATTACCTGGTCTCGGTCCATCTCGTCATGATCCCAACAGGCCGCCGTACTCTGAACGGGGCACGTCATGTGCTGTTTAGGAAGGTGTGAGGCAGGCCTTGTCGGATAGCAGTCGCGCAGCCAAAGAGCTCACGATCATGATGACCGATGTCGTCGGCTCGACCGCGCTGCGGCGAGCGCGCGGCGACCGGATTGCCGACGACATCTTGGGTTTGCAGGCAGCAATCGTCCAAGACCAGGTCACAGCGTCCGGTGGCCGGGTGAGCAAGTCCCTGGGTGACGGGTTCCTCATCTCCTTCCCGTCCACTGTGGCAGCAGTCCGTGCCGCCGCCGCTATCCAGCGCTCGTTGCACGAGCACAACGAGGCCGACCCGCAGCGCGCCGTCGAGATCCGCATCGGGATTACCATCGGGAGGGTCCGCGAGCACGACGGTGACGTCTCCGGTCAGGCTGTATACGCGGCGGCCCGGGTGATGGATGAGGCGATCGGCGGGCAGATACTGACTTCCGACGAGGTGCGCAAGCACGCCGAGCCGCAGCTGGATTGGGCATTTCTCGACTTGGGGCTGTTCTGGCTACGGGGGTTCCCGGAGCGCTGGCGGTTGTACGAGGTGTCCTGGAACGACGCCTCAGCGGGCGTGCAGCCGCGTGCTGAACAGGCACGTCTCACACCTTCCGTGGAGCGAGAAGCCGAGCGGGCCAGTCTGCGCCGGCTCCTAGACGACGCGCTCTCCGGGCACGGCAGGCTGGTGCTGGTAGCCGGCGAGGCAGGCATCGGCAAGTCGCGGCTGGTGACCGAGATCGGTGACGTGGCTCAAGCGCGTGGGATGCGTGAGCTCACCGGGCACTGCGTGGAGATGAGCGGGGGACCACCGTACTTGCCGTACGTGGAGATGATCGAACAGGTGATCAGCAGCCCGCGCCGCTCACTGGCACTCTCGAACGCGCTTGGCAACGTGGCCGCGGAGATCGCGCGTATCGCGCCGGCGCTGCGGCGCGCCTTTCCGAATATCCCGCCACCAGTTGAGTTGCCGACCGAACTAGCGCGCCGCTATGTGTGGAACAGTTTCAGTGAGTTCATCGGCCGAGCCGCGCAGGCGCAGCCGCTCCTGCTAGTCCTGGAAGACCTCCACTGGGCCGACGAGTCGACCTTGCTGCTCACTGAGTACCTGGCGCCGTTGCTGCCCGAGATGCCGGTGCTGGTCATCGGCACCTACCGGGATGTCGAAATGGATCTTCAGCATCCCCTGGCCCGGATCATCGGCCAGCTGGGTCGCCGCCGCCTCGTGGAACGGATAAACCTTCGCAGGCTCTCCTTCGATGGCGTACGCGCGATGCTGCAGGCGCTAGCCGGGCAGCCAGCATCTGATCAGTTGGCGCGGATCATCGATCGCGAGACCGAAGGAAACCCGTTCTTTGTTGAGGAGGTTTACCTACACCTCGTCGAGTCGGGAGTGCTGCTCGATGAGCATGGCCGGGTGCGTGCTGACCCGGAGCTGGCCGAGGTGTCGGTGCCCGACAGCATCCGGCTGGTACTTATGCAACGACTGAGCCATCTGAGCGCGTCGACCCACGAGGTCCTGGTCGCGGCCGCTGTGTCGGGCAGGGTGTTCACCTCCGAGATCGTCGGCGAGGTTGCCGGCGCAAGCGATGACACGCTGGTCGATGCATTCGACGAAGCGGAGCGAGCCAGGCTCATCACGTCCGTCACGACCACTGGCGAGCTCATGTTCAGCCACGAGCTGATCCGCCAGACGCTGCTGTTTGGCGTCTCTGCGATCGAGCGTGAGCAGCTACACCAACAGGCGGCGGGGGCAATCTCGCGGCTCTACTCCGACGATCTCGAGGCACACGCCGGAGAGCTGGCCTACCACCTGTCCCATGCCGGGCGCACCGGAGATCGGGACAGCCTGGTTCACTACTTGAGGATCGCGGGTGAGCGGGCGTTCGACGCTGCGGCATTCGACGACGCGGTTGACTACTTCGAGAAGGCGCTGTCGCTGATCCCGAACGATGATCAGCTCGGCCGAGCGCAGCTGCTGGAACGGCTGGCGATGGCCCTCCGCAGCGTGGGCCGCTGGCAAGACGCGCTGCGCACGATGAACGATGCGTTGGACCGCTACCAGACGCTCGGGCAAGTCGAGGCAATCGGTCGGTTGGGTTGGGCCATGGTGTACCAGCTGGTGTGGACTGCCCGGTTTGTCGAGGGAGTGCAGGTCGGCCAGCGGACGCTTGCGGCACTCGGCAACACCGTCAGCGCCGACAGAGCTCGCCTGCTATCCGCACTGGCGTTTGCCATCAGCGTAGGCAGCGACTATGCCGCGGCGACGGCCACCTTCAACCAGGCGCGTGCGCTTGCTGAGCAGGTGGGCAACCAGCGAGCGCTTGCCGACGTGCTGCACATGCAGACCATCCACCATTTCGTCTACGCCGAGTTCGCAGAGGGAGTCCGGGTCGGCCTGCAGGCCGCAGGGACGTTCGAGCGAGAGAGCGCGCTGTGGGATCTCTGTAGCGTGCAGGCGTTCGTGATCTTTGAAGACGGCTATCTCGGCAGTCGCGAGCAGGCGACACGACTGGCCGACAAGACGCTTGGCCTCGCCGAGCGGCTGGGTCACCTTGGCGCGGAGTTCCTGGTACTTTCCGACCGGATCCGCGTCGCCGCGATGCTCGGTGACCTGCCGCAAGTGGAGGCGCTCGGTCCGCAGATCGTAGACATTGGCGAGCGAGGCGGCCTGCCGTGGCGCTACTTCGGCCACCTATACCTGGGCCTGGCCGCGCACCGGCGAGGCCATGCTGAGCGCGCCGAGGTTCACTTGCGAAACGCCGTCGAACTGGAGCCGCCGGGCGCATTCGCCGGGCAAAGCGTCGCGGTGCTGGCGCGGCACTTCGCCTACCACGGGCGCGCCGACGAAGTGATGGAACTCTTCGAGTCAGCCCGATCGAAGCTGCCCAGCCTCGACCGGGCAAACGGCATGGGTTCGTGGAGCTGCCTGCTCAACTTCGTTGAGGCGCTCTACCTGTGTGGTCTAAACGAGGAGGCGGCGGCACTGTCTCCACTTCTTGAAGGGGTACTCGAGTACGACAAGAGATGGATCAGCTATGACGGCAGGCTAGCGTCGACTCGTGCCGCTCTCGCCGCCGCAGCGGCTCGTCGGTGGGAGGAAGCCGAACGCCACTTCGGCATCGCGCGGGAGGTCGCCGCACAGATGTCCAACCGGGTCGAGCTGGCCGACCTATGCCGCCTACATGCCCGGATGCTGTTGGATCGTGGCGGCACCGGCGACCACGAGCGTGCCGCCGAGATGCTTGAGGAGGCTTTATCCGCTTACCGCACGTTTAGCATGCCTGCCTACGCCGCTGAGGCGGAGCGCCTACAACGTCTGGTCAGGGTTAGCGGTGCTGCGCGTAGTCTGAACGGGCAGATTCGCTGCTAAGCAGCTAACACGGAGGCAGGCTTGACGGATCGCAGCCCTTCAGTCAAGGTGCTCACGATCATGATGACCGACATCGTCGGCTCAGCTGCGTTGCGGGGAGCCCGCGGCGACCGGGATGCCGACGACATTCTGGGGATGCAGGCCGAGATCGTGCATGACAATGTCATCGCTTTCGGTGGCAGTGTGCACAAGTCCCTGGGTGGTGACGGATTTCTCATCTCCTTTCCGTCCACCGTTGCAGCGGTCAGCGCTGCCGCCGCTATCGAGCTCGCATTGCATGAGTACAACATCGCTAATCCGCAGCGCACAGTCGAGCTCCGCATCGGCCTTCACGTCGGCGAGGTCGCCGAGCGCGACGGCGACCTGCTCGGGCAGGCCGTGCACGTTGCAGCCCGGGTTATGGCCGAGGCGGCCGGTGGGCAGATTTTGACCTCCGACGACGTCCGCAAACAAGCCGCGCCGCAGGTGGATTGGGCTTTTCTCGACTCGGGGTCGTTCTGGCTGCGGGGGTTTCCGGAGCGCTGGCGGCTTTACGAGGTGTCATGGAACGACACCGCAGTGGGCGCCCGGCCCACTGTTGTGTCCGCGCGGCTCACGCCGTTCGTGGAGCGTGACGCCGAACAGGCCAGCCTGCGCCGACTTGTCGACGACGCACTGGCCGGTGACGGCGCACTCGCGTTGGTCGCTGGGGAGCCAGGGGTCGGCAAGTCGCGGCTGGTGGCTGAGATCGGCGACGAGGCTCAAGCGCGCGGAATGCGGATGTTCACCGGGCACTGTGTGGAAATGACCGGCGCCCCGCCCTACCTGCCATATGTCGAGATGATCGAGCAGGCGATCAACAACCCGCGCAGCCCGCTGGCGCTGCTAGAGGCGCTTGGTGACGTGGCTGCAGAGATCGCCCGTATCGCGCCGGCGCTGCGGCGCGCCTTCCCGGACATCCGGCCGCCCGTCGAGTTGCCAGCTGAGCTCGCCCGCCGGTACGTGTGGAACAGCCTTAGCGAGTTCATTGACCGCGCCGCGCGGGGCCAGCCGCTACTGCTGGTGCTGGAGGACTTGCATTGGGCAGACGAGTCGACCGTGCTGTTCACTGAGCACCTGGCCCCGCTGCTGCCCGAGATGCCCGTGTTGGTCCTGGGCACATACCGAGACCAGGAGGTTGACGTCTCCCATCGGCTGGCCCAGGTCATCGTCCATATGGAGCAGCGGCGCCTGGTGGAACGGGTGAACCTGCGCCGGCTGTCCTTCGACGGCGTACGGACGATGCTGCGAGCTCTCGCCGGGCAACCGACGCCCGAGCACTTGGTGCGAGTGATTGACGGGGAAACCGAGGGCAACCCGTTCTTCGTCGAGGAGGTCTACCTCCACCTTTTGGAATCCGGTGTGATGCTCGATGACCATGGCCGCGTGCGTTCTGACGTGCGGGTGGATGAGGTTTCGGTGCCGGAGAGCATCCGGCTGGTGCTGGGCCAGCGGCTGGATCGTCTGCATCCGTCCACCTATGAGGTGCTAATTGGGGCGGCCGTGTCGGGTAGGGTCTTTGCCTCGGACTTCGTCGGTGAGGTTGCCGGCGCAGGCCAAGGAGCGCTCCTCGAGGCCTTCGATGAAGCGGAGCAAGCTCGGCTAGTCCTCCCCGGCAAGGTCCCGGGCGAGCTGATGTTCAGCCACGAGTTGGTCCGCCAAACGCTGCTATCAGGTGTCACTGCAATCAAGCGTGAGCGCCTGCACCTCCAGGCGGCCGAGGTGATCGAGCGGCAGTTTGCGGATGACCTGGAGGCGCACGCCGCGGATCTCGCCCACCACTTATCCCATGCGGGCCGCTTCGCAGACCGGGCGCGGTTGGTGCGTTATCTGACGATCGCAGGCGAGCGGGCGGTCAACGCCGCCGCGTTCGATGACGCTGTCAATCACTTCGAATACGCGCTGTCGCTGCTACCAGCTAATGACCAGCTCGGCCGTGCGCAGCTGCTGGAACGGTTGGCGATGGCGCTGCGCAGCGTGGGCCGCTGGGACGACGCGCTGCGCACTATGAACGAGGCGCTGGACCGCTACGAGGCGCTCGGGGAGGCGGAGGCGATCGGCCGAATGGGCTGGGCCATGGTGTACCAGCTGGTGTGGACCGCACGAATGATGGAAGGCGTGCAGATGGGCCAGCGGACGCTTGCGGCACTCGGCAGCACAGTCAGTGCGGACAAGGCGCGCCTGCTGTCCGCGGTTGCCTTGGCGATCAGCATCGGTGGCGACTACGCCGCGGCGAAGGCCAGGTTCGACCAGGCTCGTACGCTTGCCGAGAAGGTAGGCAACGAACGAGCGCTGGCCGACGTGCTGCATATGCAGACCATCCACCATCTGAGCTACTGCGAGCTCACCGAGGGAATACGGGTTGGCCTGAGGGCCGCCGAGATCTTCGAGCAGGAGAGCGCATTATGGGACCTCTCCAGCGTCCAGGCGTTCGTGGTTTACCAGGACGGCATTCTCACCCGTCACGGGCTGCCGGCAAGCCTCGCGGACAAGACACTAAACATCGCGGAGCGCCTGGGTCACCACGGCGCTGTCTTCATGGTGCTCTCCGACCGGATCCGCCAGGCGGCGATACTCGGTGACCTGCCGCAGGTGGAGGCGCTCGGTCCGCAGATCCTAGACATCGCCGAGCGAGGCGGACTGCCGTGGCGCTACGTGGGCCACATTTACTTGGGCCTGGCCGCGGAATGGCGAGGCGACGGCGAACGCGCCGAGGCCGAGCTGCGAAAGGCTGTCGAGCTCGAGCCGCTGAGCGCATACGCCGGTCAGAGCGTCGCGCTGCTGGCGCGGCACTTGGCCTTACAGGGTCGGGCAGACGAGGTGATTGAACTCTTCAGGTCGCCGCATGCACAGTCGAGGTGGCCCAGCCTGGACCGAGTCAACAGCCTCGGGTCGTGGAACTGCCTGTTTGGCTTCGTGGAAGCGTTCTTCTTGTGTGGCCTGCACGATCAAGCTGCGGCACTGTCCCCGCTTATAGCGCGGGCGCTTGAGCTCAGCACCAGATGGACCACCTTCGATGGCGGGCTCATGGAGACCCATGCCGGTCTCGTCGCCGCAGCAGCTCATCGGTGGGAGGAAGCTGAACGCCAGTTCGTCATCGCCCGAGAAATCGCCGAACAAATGCACGACCTGCTCGAGTTGGCCGACTTGTCGCGCCTGCACGCCAGGATGCTGCTGGATCGCGGCAGCACCGGCGACCTTATCCGCGCCGTCGAGATGCTCGAGGAGGCGCTATCGGCCTACCAGTCCTTCACCATGCCTGGCTATGCCGCGGAGACCGAACGCCTACTCGGTCAGGCCCGGGAGTCCGGTATAGAGCGTCGGATTTGACGTCCATGATCAACCACGACCGAGTGCTGCCAGCAGTGGCGCACACCGGGCAAGATCATCTACGCCCGCCAGGTCTGGCAGCGCCACAAACACCGTACTGACTCCGAGATCGGCGAGCTCGAGATAGCGCTGTGCATGATCAACCGCAAGCGCTGCATGGTGGCGAGCAGCGTAGGCCGCGGCCGGCGTACGTCCCCGGAGCCGCTCCACCCTCCCTGCGACATCCTCGCGGTCGGTACCGATCACCGGCAGATCCAGCACAGTGATCTCCACGGTTGACGGGTCACGACCAACCGCGGCGCAATGCCGGCGCAGGATGTCGATCTTGGCTTGCAACACGGTTTGGTCCGAGGACAGGTTGCATCCGTCGGCCTGCTCTGCGACGATCCGCAGCGTCCGACGCGCTCCGGAGCCGCCGACGATGATGGGTACGTCGCTGACCGGACGCGGATAGCAAGTGGTCTCAGGCAGCCGCACGTACCGGCCGTGGTACGCCTTTGTGCCGGGCGCCCAGAGCGCGCGAAGGGTCTCGATGCAGACCTGAAGTTGATCAAGGCGTTGGCGGTCGTTGGGAAAGTCCAGCCCGTACGCCTGGTGCTCCCGCAGCCACCACCCGGCGCCGAGTCCGCAAAAGGCGCGCCCATTGCTGAGCGTGTCGAGGGTTGCGACGGTCTTCGCAATGATGCCTGGTTCGCGGAACGTAACCGGGGATACCAGCGTGCCCAGCCGGAGGTTGGTGTCCAAGCCGGCAAGCAGGCCGAGCGTGAGCCATGGCTCCGGTATTGGCTCCCAAGCGCGGTCGACCTGGGGAATCTGAATCAGGTGGTCCATCAAGGCAATGCCCTCGAAGCCGATGGCATCTGCTGCGTGCGCCAGGTCCCGCAGCCAGCCGGACGGATCCTCAGCCCAAGGAAACCGCGAGATCTGCAGCACAAGTCGCGGCCTCGTACTCGAACCATGATCGTGAACGAGAGTGGGTTCCTCGGTGACCGGCGGAGCGGTAGCGCGTTGCTGGTCAATGATCAACACCTGGTCCCAGCCCTCAGCGTAATCCGCCTCGAGCAGCCTGGTGATCTTGCGTAGCTGGTCGGTGAGAATCGGGGCCGGGACCGGCCGGTCGCGCCGACGGTTGCGCTCGCGGCACAGTGCGGCCGCGGTATTCATGATCACCAGCACTGCAGGGAGTCCCGCCTCACGAGCGACGCGCCGATAGTCCGCTCGGCGTTCCGGATCCAACCCCAGGGTGTCGATCACTGTCGTCAATGAACGCTTGGTCCGTGCGGCCACGATCTGGTCGAGCAGCGCGAACGCGTCCGCGGTTGCCTCAAGATCAGCTGGACCGCTCCCCACCGTTGCTCGCAACGCATCCGAGCTCACGACCTCGGCCGTACGGAATCGCTCAGCAGCCCAAGTTGATTTCCCCGAACCTGCCGCTCCAGCCAGCACCACCATGACAGGGTCCGGCAGCCGGGCATCGGTCATATGCGGAAGTTTGACAGCAGGTGGGTACCCGAGCTGCGTGGGTTACGGCAACGGTGCACGAGAATGACTTCCATGACTGATCCCAAGCCCGTCGAATCGTGGCTTACTGATATGGATGGCGTCCTGGTGCACGAGGAGCGGGCGCTGCCCGGTGGGTCAGACTTCATCGCAGCGCTGCAACAGCATGGACGTCCATTCCTGGTCTTGACCAACAACTCGATCTACACCGCCCGCGATCTGCGAGCGCGGCTGCTGCTCAGTGGCATCGATGTGCCCGAGGAGTGCATCTGGACTTCCGCGCTTGCCACAGCGCAGTTCTTGGCCGACCAGAAGGCGGGTGGCACCGCGTACGTGATCGGCGACGCGGGCCTCACGTCAGCATTACACGACGTGGGGTTCGTCCTCACCGAACGTGATCCCGACTATGTGGTCCTTGGGGAGACTCGGACTCACTCATTCGAGAACATCACGCGGGCCATCAGGCTCATTGAGCGCGGCGCACGGTTCATCGCAACCAATCCCGACCCGACCGGGCCATCACAAGAGGGATCTCTGCCCGCCTGCGGCTCCTTCGCTGCCTTGATCACTGAGGCGACTGGAATCCGGCCGTATTTCGTAGGCAAGCCCAATCCCCTCATGATGCGGTCTGCGCTCAACGCGATTGATGCGCATTCCGAGACGACAATGATGGTCGGTGATCGAATGGACACCGACGTACGCACGGGCATTGAGGCCGGGCTGCGCACCATCTTGGTGCTGACAGGCTCAACCAAGGCCGAGGACGTGGAACGTTTCCCTTATCGCCCAACTCGCGTGGCGAACTCCATCGCCGAGGTGGTGGAACTAGTCGGTGCGCCTGCGGAGGCCATGGCCTAGCGGACAATGGCGTCCACAGTTGCTTGGAAGCGCCGTATGTCCGTTTGCGGCAGGAGAGTCGGCCAGTCCTGCGCTGCCCAGCCAGGATGTGGCTGGTCTGCCCGATAGGTCCAGAAACCAGTTTCGCGTACGGCAGGCCCGGCCGACCGGAATGTCGAAGCGGGCGCGGGCGTAACGGCGACGTCGGTGAAGGTCGCCAAGCCCGGAAAGACAATGTCAACCCTGGCGGTGCCTGACGGCAGGGGAGGCAAATTGGTGATCACACGCATCTGCTGCCCGGTCTGGCGCAGCGCCGCACCCCCCGACCGCAGGTCAGTGCACAGGCATTCCAAGGCACCAAGGCCCGCAAGTTTTGTGGTCACCAGCCGTGCTCGCCACACTGACCGGTGGTGTAGTCAAGGCGCAGGTTTCGTTGCGCGAGCGAGAGCGGAGTGCAGAGGCGCTGAGAACCCCATCCTTTCCGGGTCAGCGGCCGATAGACCCGGGCTCGGGCGGCATCGACAAGGAGGATGTCCGGATAGCCTTCGCCCGGCCTGCTGAGCCCCAGATTGGCAGTTGTCGGTAGCGGATCCTTCGGCCGCAGCCCTGCTCCATGGAGGGGTGTCACTGACCAGTCAAGCACCGTGACGCCTTCGACTCGCCGCACCGCGTGCACAGCAAGCCGCATGGTGATGTCCAGGCCATCCGCGGAGGTCCAGATCGCTTCGCCGACCACTGGCAGGTCAGGGTTTGGGGTTGGCAGGGTTTCCTCGGGTGTGACGGGCCGGATCGGCGGCGCCGTTGTCTCTCGTGTAATGGAGCGGCCGAAGAGGCCTGGCTCAACCTGGTCGTACGAGCAGCCGGTGACGACGCACGCGAACAGGAGGAGCGTTGGGACGAGCCAGCGCCTCATCTAATGATGCTACGACGACTCGCCGCGATCGGTGATCGAGCGATTGGGCATGATCAACACCGCGGCTAGCAGCAGCACCGCGACCACTCCAGCGGCAAGGAAGACCTTGTGCAAGGCGGGCTCGAGAACGCTGACCGGAATTGCGCTAGCGGTCGAGAAGTTATCCCCCCCGATCCGCTGGCTGAGCGACGCATTGGCGATCGCGCCGAAGACGGCGATACCGAGAGCGCTCCCCATCGATCGGGCGAACACGGCGGTGCCGGTGACGACGCCGCGGCGCTCCCACTCGACGGCGGACTGTGCGGCGATCAGCGTCGGACTGGCTACCAGTCCCAGGCCGAACCCGATCACGAAACAGGTCGCGGCCACCTGCCAGACCGAGCTACCAGACGACAGCAAACCCAACAGCGCCGCACCGATTATGAGCACGACTGCACCGATCAGCGCCGTACGGCGGAAGCCGATTCTCAGGTAGATGCGACCCGCGATCGAGGCGGCAAGCGGCCATCCCAGCGTGAGCGCCGCGAGCGCAAAGCCTGCGACCAGCGCACTGGTATGGAGCACACCTTGGGCGTACAGCGGGATGAACGAGGTAAGGCCGATCAGCATCACACCAACCCCAAGGCCGGCGAGATTGGTCGAGTTGAGCAGCCGACTGCGAAAGACCCAGCCAGGAAGGATTGGCTCAGCGGCTCGTCGCTCCACCAGTGCGAAGCCGATCAGGAGCACCGTGCCGAGGGTGAGAATGGTGATGCTTCGTGCCGAGTCCCAGGCCCACAGGATGCCTCCCTCGAGAAGCCCTAGGATGATCAGCGAGGAGCCGACGCTGAGCAGCAGCGCGCCGCCGATGTCAATGCGATGTTGCTTGCGGATCACCTGTTCGTGGAATCTTCGGAACAGCCACCAGGCCGCGAGTGCTCCCAGCGGGATATTGACGAAGAAGATCCAGCGCCAGTTCAGGAAGTCGACGAAGAGGCCGCCAAGCGTTGGTCCGATAACGGCGGAGAGCGCCCAGACGCTGGCAACGTAGCCCTGGACCCGAGCGCGTTCGGCTACGGAGTAGATGTCGCCGATGATCGTCATCGAGGTTGGCATCACGGCGCCCGCGCCGAGGCCCTGGAGCGCCCGGAATGCGATCAAGGCCGGCATGCTCCAGGCGATGCCGCAGAAGATCGAACCGATGACAAACAGGCCGATGCCGACGAGCATGATCGGCTTACGTCCCATGAGATCGGTGAACTTGGCGAAAATCGGTACCGACACTGCCTGCGCCAGCAGGAAGATGGAGAACAGCCACGGAAAATGGGCGAAGCCACCAAGATCATCAACGATCGATGGGACAGCTGTGGCGAGGATGGTCGCGTCGATGGCGATCAGACCCACGCTGAGCATCACCGAGAGCAGGATCGGACCGCGCTCGGAACGAAGGCCTACCGATGCGCGTGAGATCGTCTGCTGCTCGGCGGAGTGGGCCATATACCCGGCAACCCCAGACTCAGGTCCAGCATTCCCGGGCGTGCAGGGTGGCAGCTAATAGGAGCTACGGGCCGCTCTGTACGCCGCGACGGTGCGGGACTGTTTGCACTCGCTTGGGGAGAGTGCTAAAAATTGCATTAGCACTCTCGCCCGGAGAGTGCCACCTCTCTTCTTGCCGGTGAAGGCCCAAATGGGCTATCCGTCGCGGGCACCGCTCGAAGAGCAATCAAAATCACTGACAGGACTGCGGAGAAAATGCCCAAACTGATTCAGTTCAACACTGAGGCACGGCGCGGCCTCGAGCGCGGGATGAATATCCTCGCCGATGCCGTCAAGGTGACCCTTGGACCCAAGGGCCGCAATGTCGTGCTGGAGAAGAAGTGGGGTGCTCCGACCATCACGAACGATGGCGTGAGCATCGCCAAGGAGATCGAGCTCGAGGATCCGTACGAGAAGATCGGCGCCGAGCTCGTCAAAGAAGTTGCCAAGAAAACCGACGATGTAGCTGGTGACGGCACCACCACGGCGACCGTACTGGCGCAAGCGATGGTCCGGGAGGGCCTGCGCAACGTGACCGCTGGCGCCAACCCGATGAGCCTCAAGAGGGGCATCGAGAAGGCCGTGGCTGCGGTCGTCGAGCAGTTGGCTGCCATCTCGAAGGACGTGGAGACCAAGGAGCAGATCGCTGCTACCGCTTCCATTTCCGCCGGTGACACCCAGGTCGGCGAGATTATTGCCGAGGCCATGGACAAGGTCGGCAAGGAAGGTGTCATCACCGTCGACGAATCCAACACCTTCGGACTCGAGTTAGAGCTCACCGAGGGCATGCGGTTCGACAAGGGCTACATCTCGCCCTACTTCGTCACCGATACCGAGCGCATGGAGACCGTGCTCGACAACCCGTACATCTTGATCGTCAACTCCAAGGTCTCCAACCTGAAGGATCTGCTGCCGGTCCTGGAGAAGGTCATCCAGGCAGGCAAGCCGCTCCTGGCGATCGCCGAGGACGTCGATGGCGAGGCGCTGGCGGCATTGATCGTGAACAAGATCCGCGGCACCTTCAAGTCCGCGGCCGTCAAGGCGCCTGGATTCGGCGATCGTCGCAAGGCGATGCTGACTGATATCGCAATTCTCACCGGCGGCCAGGTGATCAGCGAGGAAGTCGGGCTCAAGCTCGATAGCGTCACCCTCGAGTTGCTCGGGCAGGCGCGTCAGGTGATCATCACCAAGGATGAGACGACGATCATCGAGGGGGCTGGCAGCTCAGAGCAGATCGCCGGCCGAGTCAACCAGATTCGCACTGAGATTGAGAACTCCGACTCCGACTACGACCGCGAGAAGCTGCAGGAGCGGCTGGCCAAGCTTGCCGGCGGCGTTGCGGTGATCAAGGTCGGCGCAGCTACCGAGGTGGAGTTGAAGGAGCGGAAGCACCGCATCGAGGACGCCGTCCGCAATGCCAAGGCGGCCGTCGAAGAGGGCATCGTCGCCGGCGGTGGCGTGGCGCTCGTTCAGGCCGGGGCCAAGGCGTTCAAGGACCTCAAGCTGGAGGGCGACGAGGCGGTCGGCGCACAGATCGTGAAAGTAGCGCTGGAGGCGCCGCTGAAGCAGATCGCGATCAACGCCGGCCTAGAGGGTGGCGTCGTCGCGGAGAAGGTCAAGGGCCTGCCCGCGGATCATGGTCTGAATGCAGCGACCGGGGTGTACGAGAATCTCCTCGACGCTGGCGTTCCGGACCCGACCAAGGTGACTCGCTCGGCGCTTCAGAATGCGGCCTCGATCGCAGGTCTGTTCTTGACCACCGAGGCCGTCATCGCT
>Ga0193738_1000772_pt1 | contig 14630 bp, 18 predicted proteins | sample L2a1metaG_FD_144927 | JGI IMG/M metagenome (GOLD analysis project Ga0193738, IMG submission 144927) | Soil microbial communities from a riparian zone of the East river system, Colorado, United States - L2a1 | ecosystem: Environmental > Terrestrial > Soil > Riparian zone | place: USA: East River...
ACAACAGGCAAAAGATAAAAGGCTAGAGAATAGGATTAATCTTGATTGGCGGTTCATTCCTAAGAAGCGGATTTTGATAGACAATATTAATCAATAAAATTCGTATTTGCTATTTCACTACTCTTCCTAATTTCAGATAAATAGGAAAGCTTACTTTTCTGACTTCGCCCTTTGGCCAAAGCTTATTTATCTCTTCTTCAATGATAAGGATGGGAGAGTTGCCGTTTATTGTAATATATTTCTGAATTGCACTCCAACTGCTGATATAACCGATCATGTCTTCTCTTTGCCAATTCAAAGTTGTTTCAAAAACTTTTACAGGCAAAAGATCATAATCAAATTCAACAGTAGAATATTTTTCTTCAACATATTTTCTTGCATCGTCCCAATATGGCCTTGTGACGTTTTCATAGAAATTATAAACTGCGTCATCTACTTTTTTAACACCGGTCGTATTTCTATAATAGGTCCAGATTGCGATAATAGCACTGGGTTTGCAAACTCTTGTCACTTCTTTTTTAAAATCCTTCCATTTGATCCAATGATAAGCCTGTGCTACAGTGACAAGATCAAAAGTATTTTCTTCAAAAGGAGTTGATTCAGCAGAACAAACGCTGTACTCAATATTGTCTTTTTTGATCGCTTTATCAATTTGTGCAGCACTGATATCTGTTGCCATAACTTTTTTAAAATGATCAGCCAATACAACTGCGGCTTGACCATTGCCGGTTGCACAATCCCAGGCAGTATTTTTTTCTTTTATAAAAGATAAGATGTGATCGTAAAGTTCTTTTGGGTAAGTAGGCCTGTAACGGGCATAAAGATCAGACTGTTTGCTAAACAGATCTTTTCCCATAGTAGTTATAATTTTTTCAGTTGTGCAATAGTTGCTTTTGGATCAGGAGAGCTGAACACTGTATTACCTGCAACGAGTACATCGGCGCCGGCCGCTACAATGGTTCCAGCATTTTCTAGTGTAACACCCCCATCAATTTCTATTAATACATTCAAACCTTTTTCATCTATCATTTTACGGAGTGTCTTTATCTTTTTCAAAGTATAATGAATGAATTTTTGCCCGCCAAAACCGGGATTTACACTCATCATGCAAACAAGATCAATGTCAGCAAGAACATCTTGTAAACTTTCAACTTGAGTATGTGGGTTGATGGCAACTCCGGCTTTCATACCCAATGCTTTTATCTGCTGAATATTTCTATGCAAATGCGGACATGCTTCAATATGTACGGAAAGAACATCGGCTCCTGCATTCTTAAATTGTTCTGCATATTTTCCCGGTTCTTCGATCATCAAATGCACATCACAAACTTTTGTTGTTGCTTTTCTGAAAAAAGAAACAAGCATTGGTCCAAAACTAATGTTTGGAACAAAACGACCATCCATTATATCTAAATGATACCAGTCAGCCTGGCTTTCATTCAGCATTTTACAATCGGCATCAAGATTCAGGAAATTTGCAGAAAGAAGGGAGGGAGCAATAATGGGCATTCTTTACTATTTGCGCTGCAAGATACAACGCATGAAATTATTTAGTAATAAATATTATTATTTAATTCTGTCAGCCGCTTCTTTTGCTTCTGTCAGCGTTTTATCAAATGCATAGGCCCGCTGGTAACTGATCTTAGCTTCTTCTTTTTGACCCAGGGCTTCCTGGCATTTTCCTTTCCATAAATGCGCATCTGCAAAACTGTTGGAGACTTTTATTGCGATGTCATATACCTCCATCGCCTCTTTGAATTTTGATTGCTTATAAAGTATTCTTCCTTTTTCCATATATGCATCCAAAAAAGTATAATCTTTTCTTATACAGGAATTGAACAGTTCAAGAGCTTTACTATAATCGCCAATATTATAATAATAAACACCTTTTAAGTAATCAGGATTGGGGTCTCTTTTGCTTTCATCGTTTTTATTCATCGAGTCGCATATTGCGATAGTTTTTGGGTTTCTTGTTTCGGCATAAAGATTAGCCAGTTGTAAACCAGCTTCAGTTAATTCACCTGGAATTACAAAGAACTCAAGCGTTTTAATTGCATTCGCTGTATCACCTGAGAGTACAAGTAATTCAGTCCTTTTAAATAAATAATCAAAATAAACTTTCATTTGGGTGGAATCGCCCATGGTGATATTCATAGAGTCCAACACGTTGATGGCTTCTTTATATCTCCCGGCTTCCTGTAATGTGAGGACAAGATTGTATTTAAGTAAGGTGTCAGAAGGATGAATTTTTAATGAATCACGATAGGATTGGAGCAACCGTTGCAAACTATCCTGCGTCTGCTTTTGACTATTAATGGAATTGCTATTATTACAGGCAAATACGATTGTTAAAAGAACTGAAATGACTAAAAGATTTTTCATAAAACATTTAAGTGATATGACAAAAGTCTGACATTTGCCGGGGTTTCCGAAAATAGTTTTGCTAAAATTTTTTAACTGATGAATTATATGAAATTTTTGACTGCAGGTTTTTTTATGGGGTTAGTTTTTTTGATTTGTCTCTCGTTTACAAGTAAGAAAGTGAACCAACTTATTAAAGCGGACATAAAACATAAGATAGATACTTTGCAATATCCAAGTGAAGCACATCTGAAAAATGTTCAGCAGCTCACTTTTGGTGGTGACAATGCCGAAGCATATTTCAGTTTTGACAGCAAATGGGTAGTATTTCAACGTACACAGCCAAAAGATGGGTTGATGTGCGACCAGATCTTTGTTGGTAAAGTTCCAAAGCAAGGGGAAGCATTCACCTATAAAATGGTAAGTACAGGCAAAGGCAGAACAACCTGTGCTGCTTTTTTAAAAGATGGTAAACATGTCATTTATGCATCTACTCACTTAGGAGCCGATACATGCCCTCCTGTTCCTGATAGGAAAAAATATGGTAATAAATATATCTGGCCTTTGTATGATAGCTATGATATTTTTATGGCAGACCTGGAGGGTAAAATTGTAAAGCAATTAACCCATAGTAAAGGATATGATGCAGAAGCAACAGTTTCTCCTGATGGAAAGAAGATGTTGTACACAAGCGATAAGGACGGCGATATAGATCTGTATATGATGGATCTGAAAACCGGTAAGGAGGAAAGGATTACTAATACACTTGGCTATGATGGCGGTGCGTGGTTTAGTCCCAATGGAAAAAAAATAATATGGAGAGCAAGTCGTCCAAAGACAGAAGCGGAAGTAAAAGAATATAAAGATCTTCTTGCTGAAAATTTAGTGGCCCCAACAAATATGGAAGTGTTTGTTGCTAATGTTGATGGCAGCGATGTAAAACAAGTAACAAAGTTCGGTCAAGCCAATTGGGCGCCTTATTATATGCCGGATAGCAAGAGAATAATTTTTGCCAGCAATCATGAATATAAAAGAGGTTTTCCTTTTAATCTATACACGATTAATGAAGATGGAACAGGTCTGAAAAAGATTAGCCATGATGGTGGTTTTGATGCTTTCCCAATGTTCAGTCCCGATGGTAAAAAAATACTTTTCTGCAGTAACAGGAACAACGGCGGTACAAGAGATACCAATGTTTTTATTGCTGATTGGACAGAATAGTTGATTTGATATTTGAGGTTGGGTAGAAACATTTACCTTCGAACTTCAAACCAAAACTTCAACTACATGGAAACCGGGATGCTTCATCTTCACAGCATACTTCGCTGGATCATTTTATTATTAGTACTTGTTTGTTTAGTTCAGGCATTATCTAAAAATCCCGGGGTAAGAAAAGCAAGTTTATGGTTATTGATCAGCGCACATTTAATGTTTGTTGTTGGCTTGTATCAATTGATAGCAGGAAGATTTGGCATAGCAAAAGGATTGCCTGAAGGTATTGAATTAATGAAGGATAAGTTTTATAGATTCTTTTGGGTTGAGCATCCTTTGATGATGTTTTTAGCAATTATTCTTATTACTGTTGCACGGGGTAAGGCAAAGACTTTAAATTATAAAGCAGTCGGTTGGTTATTGTTTATTGCATTGTTACTTATACTTGCTGCAGTGCCTTGGCCTTTAAGAGCAATTGTAGGAGAAGGGAGAACATGGCTCCCCGGTATGTAAAAAATTAAAGCCCCATGCGGGGCTTTTTTTATTTTGATTTGTCTTCGCGATAAAAGATCTTCCCAACTATCTTCCAACCATCTTTTGTTTTTAGAAGACTCATGATGTCATGAAAATAGAATGTTGGATATTCAATTGTAAGTTTAGCCGAAGCTGCATTTCCAAAAACCTGGATATTTTCAATTTTAGTTTTGCGTTCTTGTTTTGTACCGGTGTTTCTCATCCTCCCCATAAAATCTTTCAATACCACATTCATTACTGTGTCGTTCCTCATATACCTCATTTGTCCATCGGGTACAAATGCTTTGGAGAACATCACGCTATCACCATTCGTGCCGCCATCCAAGTAATAGGTAAGAACAGTTTGAATATCCTGCATTGTCTTAAGATCGGTTTGGGCCTTTGTTGTAAACGAGAAAGTAAAAAGAAAGACAGAAAATAAAATAATTTTACGCATACAATTGGTTTTAGTGAACTGAAAGTAAAATGCTTTAACTATAAGAGAAAGTTAAAATCAACCAGCGATCGATTTCAGGGTTGAACAAAAGGGTTTCGTTTATTTAGAACTTAACGGGAAGCCATATTATTTTTTGGATCACTGATAACCTTGATAAATTGTTTCATTTCATCTATGGTTCCTATGCTTACTCTTGCCCATTGACCATCACTGTATTTATTTGACCGCATGATTATTTTATGTTTGTCAAACATATCAGTCGAGTATTCGCCGGAATAATTTTTTACAGGGTAAAAAATAAAGTTGGTATAAGAAGGGATGAACTGGATCCCCGTTTTTTTCATTTCATCCATTGTATATTTTCTTGCGGCTTCATTTTTCTGCTTGCTCATTAATTTATGAGGCTCATCATTTAAGCTAGCCATTGCTGCATTCAGGCTGAGCACACTTACTGCCAATTGGGAACTTTGAAAATAATCAGGTTGCAGTTTCTTTATTAAAGTTGGATGTCCGATAACAAAACCAATTCGTAAACCTGCCATCGCATGTATCTTGGAAAAAGTTTTAATGACAAGAATGTTTGGATTTTTTTCTATCAACCCGATCATTGATTGGCTGTCCGGGTTGTCTAAAAATTCATTATACGCTTCATCGATCAGCACAACTGTTTTTTTAGAGGCCTCTTCACAAAATCTTTTAAGTTCATCTGCTTTTACAATGGTACCAGTGGGATTTGCCGGGTTGCAGATATATACTAATTGCGTTTCGCTATTGATCGCTTTCATCATGGCCGGCAGATCATGTACTTTTTCTTTCGTAAGCGGTATTTCTATTACTTTGGTACCGATCTTTTTTGCTGTGTTTGGAAGTATTCCAAAAGTTATATCTACTGTAACAATATTTCCTTTGTTAAAATGACGAGCCAACATAGCTAATCCCTCACCTGATCCTGCTGTTATTAATACCTGGTCTTCGGACACTTTATAATAGTTACCAAGTGTTTTTTTTGCTGATTGTAAAGAAGCAACATTAAAAGGATAGCGGTTGGTTTCACCTATCATGTCAAGAATAGCTTGCTTTGCTTTTGCAGAAATGCCATAAGGGTTTTCATTGGAACCTAAATTGATCAGGCCATTTTCGATACCTGTTATTCTTTTGATGCCTTCCTCATTTCCCATTGATTTAAAAGAAATACCCAATCCTAATAAGGCAAGTGATGATTGCTGTAACCACTGGCGACGTGATGAGTGAATAGACATACCCGGAAAGTTTTTAGTAGTCGAAAAGCTACGCCAAATTTCACAGAGGGAAAAGAAATTTTATACAAAAGGTTCTATAAGTAACTTTATCATAGCATGAAACAGCAAAAATTAAAATTTGATCCATTGACTTCTGCCAACTGGAAGCAGTTTGAAATTTTGATGGGAGAGAAAGGAGGCTGCGGTAATTGCTGGTGCATGTATTTCCGATTGCCATATAAAAACTTCCAGGAAAACAAACCCGATGGAAATAAAAAAATGATCAAACAATTAATGAATAAGGGATTGCCGCAGGGATTGATCGCATCTATCAAAGATGAACCGGTAGGCTGGATCGCATTGGCGCCAAGAGAAGATTATATGAAGATCGAAAACTCAAGAGTCTTTAAAAGAATTGATGATAAGCCGGTCTGGAGTATTACTTGCTTTTTTATAAGAAAAGAGTTTCGTCATATGGGTTTGTCACAACAATTAATTAAATGTGCTATCGATTTTGCAAAAAAGAAAAAGATAAAAACATTGGAAGCTTATCCCGCTATTCCTTATAGCGAAAAAGTGCCACACGCATTCTTATGGGTAGGTGTGCTATCATCATTTATTAAAAATGGATTTAAGATCGTTAAGCAGAATAGCAAGAGTCGGGCAATGGTAAGAATTGATCTTTAACATTCTTTTTTATGAAAGGATAGGTTGATAACTTATCTGAATTAATATCAAATAAGCTTCGTTATGGCAACAATTTTGCGGGTTATGTAGTCCGAATTATTTTTTTGAAAACAATTGTTGGAACTTATTTTTCACTTTAAAAATTGATTACTATGGCAAAAACTTCTTATATCCCTAAAGGATATCACAATGTGACCCCATCATTATCATTTAAAGGAACAGATGCAGCCATTATTTGGTATAAAAATGTCTTTGGTGCAAAAGAAAAAATGAGGTTGGATGGACCTGATAAAAAGGTCATGCATGCAGAGCTTATTATTGGTGATTCATTAATTTTCCTGGCGGAAGAAAATCCGCAGATGAAAAATAAAACGCCTCAATCAACCAATGGCAATTCTGTAAACCTGCATGTGTATGTTGAAGATATAGATGAGACAATGAAAAAAGCGGTACAGAATGGCGCAACGCTTATAATGCCAGCTGAAGATATGTTTTATGGTGACAGGGTAGGTCGTGTTGACGATCCGTTTGGGTATGCCTGGGTACTTGCAACCCATGTTAAGGACGTTTCCGATACGGAAGTGAGACGCAAAGCAGAGGAAATGGCACAAGAACATGCCTGATCATTTTTTTCCTAATTCAATTATTTCACAATTCTTAATATCAGAACCATCGATCGCAAAGCGAATGATGGTTCTGACTTTATGCCAACCATGTTTGCCTGCAGCACCCGGGTTTATATGCAGGCATTTTATTTTATCATCATAGATCACTTTTAAGATATGTGAATGACCGCTGATGAAAAGTTGTGGTTTGTGAATTGCTAATTCTTTTCTTGTCTCGGGATTATAATTGGGCGGCGAGCCTCCAATATGCCGCATCATCACTTTTACTTGTTCACAATTAAAAATAAGTTGAGCAGGAAATTCATGTCTTATTTCCTGTTCATCAATATTCCCATAAACTCCTTTTATTATTTTACTTTTTTCTTTTAGTCTTATAGCCACATCAGGACCAAAGTCACCTGCGTGCCATACTTCATCACAATCTTTGAAATGTTCAAAAACTCTTTCATCAAGAAAGCCGTGTGTATCTGATATTAATCCGATTCTTGTCAAGCTAAAATGTTTTACATTTGAGATAGCAAATTACGGTAAATGCCTTTTCATAGAAACTTCACCTACTGGATCGATAAACGTAAATGGAAATATGTTTTCCTTCTTGCTACTTTAGAACTGTCACGAAGATAATTGCTCAATAGAATTGTTGTCGTACAAGAGTGCGACCCTTCGACAGGCTCAGGGCAGGCTCCACGACAGATTAATAGTAGTAATTTAGTCTGGTTCATAGATCTCTTTAGCAAATTATCACTTCATCAAATTATCAAATTCATTATGGCACATTATTATAGATTAGGAAATATTCCTCATAAACGCCATACACAATTTCGCAAGCCGGATGGAAAGTTGTACAGCGAACAACTTTTTTCTACGGAAGGGTTCAGCGATGATTATTCATTGCTTTATCATTGTCATCCGCCGACACAAATAATAAAAACAGAACCACAGGTGGATGTAAGTCCGCAAGTGGCAGAAGAAAAAATGCTAAAGCATCGTTGCTTTGAAGGGTTCCATGTAAAGCCGGGAGGAGAATTTTTAAAAAGCCGGGTACCGGTGCTGGTGAATAATGATTGCCATATTGTGTTGGCAGCTCCACAAAGCGGCACCAAAGATTATTTTTATAAGAATACCGATGCGGATGAAATGATCTTTGTGCACGAAGGCAGCGGCACGGTTCATTCGCAATATGGGGAATTGCCATTTGGTTATGGTGATTATATTGTATTGCCTCGGGGAACGATCTATCAAATTGAATTCAACGATGAGAAGAATCGTTTGTTCATCGTTGAGTCATTCACGCCTTTACGTTTCCCCAAAAAATATATGAGTCGCTTCGGGCAGTTGATGGAACATTCACCATATTGTGAAAGAGATATTCGTCCACCACAGGATCTGAAAACTTATGACCTGAAAGGTGATTATCTTATAAAAGCAAAGAAACGGGGAATGATGTATGGTTTGCATTATGGCACACATCCTTTTGATGTCATCGGGTGGGATGGTTGTTGTTATCCTTATATTTTTTCCATTCATGATTTTGAACCGATAACAGGTCGTGTGCATCAGCCTCCACCGGTGCACCAGACTTTCGAAACGAATGCATTTGTTGTTTGCTCGTTTGTGCCCCGGTTATACGACTATCATCCGCAGGCAGTTCCTGCACCCTATAATCATAGCAATATCGACAGCGATGAAGTGATCTATTATGTAGATGGTGATTTTATGAGTCGTAAAAATGTAACAAGAGGAATGATCACTTTACATCCTGCAGGTATTCCTCATGGGCCTCATCCGGGTGCAGTTGAAAAAAGTATTGGGGCGAAAGAAACAAAAGAATTAGCGGTAATGGTTGATACATTCCGACCATTGATGCTCACTAAACAAGCACTTGATATTGAGAATACGAATTATATTATGAGTTGGGCAGAGTAGGTCAAGCTTCCTCATATTCTCTTCTTTAACGATTGCCATTCATAACAAATTGCTATTACTCGTTACTAAAGCTGTGTAGTTTTAGATCAAATGAGACAGCTTGCATTTTTATTTTCTTTCTTCATTGCCGGGCTAACTGCAACAGCACAGAGCTATCAGAAAAATTTCGGCGGTGGCAAATTTGATCGTGCACTTTTCATTGATCATACAAATGATGACGGTTATATTGTTTGCGGTTACAGTAGCAGTTTTAGCAACAGCAACGATGCCTATCTTGTCAAATTGAATAAAGCAGGAGATGTTCAATGGCAAAAAACTTTTGGAGGCAGCCGAACAGATATTGGCTGGGGAGTGCATGAGTTGAAGGACAAAACATATTTACTTTTTGGTGCTATTGGTATTGACAGCACCAATGATGATATATTTATAACCCATCTGATGCAAATGGAAACAAGATATGGGAAAAGACTTATGGAAATGAAAAATATGAACGTTGCACACAAATGTTGCCAACCTCAGATGGAAATTTCTTACTCATAGGACAGAGGAATGTCGGGCCTGGTAAAAATATTGATAGTTATATTTTAAAGATCGACAAAAAAGGAAATTTGCTTTGGGAAAAATGTTTTGGAGGCAGTTTACCTGAGCGAACCTATTACGGAGCAGAGATCCCCAATGGAGATTTCCTGATCTCGGGATCGATACTACCTTATGAAACTTCTAAGGCCGATATTTTTTTACTCAGGATAAATAAACACGGCGAACAGGTTTGGACGAAAACGATCGGTGAAGAAAAAGTACATGATATCATACATAGCTTTTGCAAAAACAAGGACAATAAAACTTATACACTCACCGGCTATTCAGGAACTGCAAAAGAAGGATTTCACGAAGGATTGTTCATCCAGATAGATGAGAATGGCAATTTGCTAAAAAAACAAACCTATGATACGGGTGAAGACATGCGATTGATGCATTCAGAAGAAACACCTGATGGAAGCTTTATTGTTGCTGGCTATACGAGAAAAGATATTACTAAAGATATCAATGATGCCGTGCTTTTGAAATTTAATAAAAATGGGAAAGCTGAATGGATAAAAACATTTGGTCAGCCGGATAAAGATGACCAGGGTTACTGGGTCGTTGTGAATAAAGACGGTACTTATACATTTGTTGGGTATACGCACAGTTATGGCACTAATGGTGATGTCTGGATGATCAAGACCAATACGAATGAGGAATGATTTTTTGTTTGATCTTTTTTCTTTCTACTTTTTTACATGTGCTTTAAATGTTCCATTTGGTTGCGTCGAAGTAAGACCAACTGCTTTATCGCCATCCACCTCGAATTTTAATGTATATCCCTGTACTCCTTTAACAGTAAAAGCGTTTAATGATAAAGGCACCAGCTCAAAATCTCCCTGGCCAGGCGCAGATATCCAAAGAGCATTAGCTTTTATCATAGTCGTCGCGGTAAGTGAAATGCTCTCGAATTCAAAAGCCCCAACATATTTTTCCAATTCTTTTGAAGTGAGTGTGAATATTGCTTTGCCTTCCAACTGGTCAAGTTTGTGTTTGGTTTCTTCACTCTTAGTTATCGCATACGCTTTTTTATAATTGGCTATTGCTTTCACAGTATCTTTTTGAGCAATCAAAACATCTGCATAGGAATCGTACACATTGCCACTTTGAGGATAGTTTTCAATATTCATTTCAAATAAGGCCGCTGCTTTTGGATATTGTTTTAGAGAAAGGGCATTGTAACCCAAACCGTTTATTTGCATTTCCGGAGGAGAAACTTTAAAGCCAAATTCTTTTGAGACTGTTTGATAATGTTTTTTCATCCTCGTAACTATTTCAGTACCCGGCTCCATAAAATCTGCACGGGTAAACGTAAAACGATACCAGCTAAAAATAAAACGCAGTCCATCATATTCACTGATCAGCGGAACTGAACCATGATCATCATCTCCATAATACTTGCTTGCATACTTCAACCCGTTTTGGGAATTAGACTTAATAAACTTATCCATCGCAAAAATGGAACGGATATGTCTTGTGTCTACAGTAGTATCTTTTTTTAGTTTCTCCAGTGTCATTCCTTCGGACATGGTATTGGCAATGCCTACGAATAAACTTGTACCATTATATTTTTGTGCTGCAAGTTTTTTCTGAGTGGCTTTTAAAAATTGTTCTTTATCATACCACATACTTGGATCAATTGCTATATAGGCATTGAACAATTTGGTATGATTGGTAATGATATTCATTACTGTCAACCCGCCAAATGAGTGACCTATCAATACTCTAAAAGGTTGTGTTGGATATAGTGAATCAATATGGGGCATTAATTCTTTTTCCATGAAGGCTGTAAAATTTTCACCACCACCAGTACTTTTTGCGAAATTAGTATCCATCATTGGCGGATCGCTTACGATTTTTGTTGGTGTTAGATCCCTTGTTCTATCTGTGTTAGGGATACCGACAATGATCATTTCCGGAACGATCGTATTGCCATTTACCTGGCTTAGCTGTTGTATCATTCCTACTACTGATTCAAAATGTCCATCGCCATCGAGCAGGTAAACAACGGGATAACGCTGTCCGGGATTTTGCATACCCGGTTTCATATTTGGAGTGTACACCCAAACCTTTCTTTGCTCTTTAAGTATAGTTGAATACACACTATCAACTTTTCCAATTATAATTTTATTATCTATTTGTGCACGGCTGCCTAATGAGATAATTAAGAACAGGATGAATGCAATACTATTTTTCATATCATGTCATTAAATGTTGGAGATAAAGCCTTCTTGTCAAATGTATCGCAATTTTTACGCTTGCAAAGCAAATGGCCATCCGAATAGATGGCCATTTAAGCTTAGCTATAAATATTTAATTAGTATGCATTCCAGAAAATACCGATGTTATAATAAACATGTTTCAACTCATCAATTTTAAAAGCTTCGTTCTTGTTAGTGGCATAACTGAAACCCACATTGGCGTGGAGACCGAAATAATTGCTAAATCTATACAACAAACCTGCTTCTGGCCGGGCTACAAAACCCCAGTTATCATCTTCTGAAACAAAGATGTTATAATAAGCGCTTTGCTCGCTGTATTGTGCGCCGAGTCCGATACCGGCATAGGGCTTCATCTTATCACCGCCTTTAAAGTAATAATGAGCATTTAAATATATTGGCAATGTATATACCTGGTGAACGAAATCTGTATAGAGCTGCCTGGAACCATCAGGTTTGTCATAAACTTTGGGTGGAATATATTGTTCAAATGAATTCCAGCTGAATCCAATGCCAACACTCATTTGAGGTTTAATAAATCTGCGATACTCAAAATTTCCACCGGCCAGTGAAGTCTCTTTAAGATAATTAGTACTTAACGGCGTGGCAATTTGCCAGTTAAATGTCATAAAATTATCAAGACGCCAGGCTGTTTGTGCATTTGTAGAACCAGCACAAGCAGCACAGCTAAATATCAGTATGATTAATTTTTTCATGTTGTAAGGTTTTACTTTGTGAGGTAAGTGGATTGAGCGAAAGCCTGGTTGATCGCTGTCGTTGTGAGATCAGCATTCGTTTGATTGTTCGTAGTGCTGAAGACACCAAACATTGTAGCACCCCAAAGAGCCCGGATATTATGATTGGCTCCCTGGTTTTTTATATCAAAAAGATAAAGAGCTGAAGTGCCGATCGTGTAGGTGTAAGTTGTGCACCAGGGATAATAATATCCGCCACAATAATAACAACCCCAATACCAGGGTGGATAATATCCATACCATCCATCCCACCAACCACCGCAAACTGCTGTGCGGGTAATGTCTTTAATAACGGTGAGCCTCAGCCCAAGATCAGGAAGGCCTTGAGCCCGGGGTTTAAATGTGTATCCCTTGTTATTCATATTTGTTTTAACTGCATTCACCATTTGCAGAGCCATGGGACCCGTTAAGATGCTGTCTGTGGAAGCAGATGCCACAATACTTACTGTGTCAGAGATAAAATAAGTAACATAAGAGGAAAAGTTTGCAGAAAGATCTCTGTCGGTTGCGACTACCTGTTCAAGTTTGAGATCTTCAGTATCGGGTTCTTTTCGGCAGGAAAATAATACCGATACAAATAGGATAACTAAGAAGGTTTTTAGTTTCATACGATTTTAATTAAGGTTTATGATTAATGTTTGTTCTTAGGCAATGAAGGTAATTTAAATGCTGCAAGAAAATTTTGAACACAACAAAAAAAGTGGCAAACTCCTGTCGTTTAGGATGCTTGGGATGGAATGCGTATGAGTGGTATTAAAAGTCAGTAGTCTTGTCAATATTAAATATCAATTATTGGCTATGGATAGCTTTGACGTTGTGTTTAATAGCTGGCCAATTATCAGCTTTCACAAAAGAAGTTGAGAAAAATCCTTTTCCGGGTATCCAAACTTTTTTATATTCGGATACTAAAATCTTGCTATATGGTAAAACTTGGTCAGCTCCAGCCCGGCGATATTGTAATGGTAAATGATGAAGGCCTGATGCGTGAAGGAACGGTGGTCCATACCAATGGGGAAGAGCATATGGCTCTTATTGATAACGGGATCCAGGAATTCTGGTATGCTCCCCAGGACATTTTTCCGGTTGCGTTGGATGAGGCTCAATTGGTAAAATTCGGATTTGAAAAAGAGCCCCTGGATGGAAATGCGATGAAATATAAGAAAGGTGTCTTCAGGCTGGTTACCCCGGTAGTAGGTGATTTTTCAAAAATAGACATGTGGTATCGGGAGGATAACCGCCATTTCCATGTACCTATCGCTGTTCATGAGCTTCAAAATCTCCATTCTCAAATGACCAAAGTCCCCTTAGAGCGGCCATGAGAGCCTGATTTCAAGGTATTTTGGATCAATAAAATTTGCTTTAAAAAGAGCCGGGAAAAAAAATCCTGGTTTTTTTATTATTAAGATTGATACTCTTATCTTTGCGCTCCCAAAAAAACTATGTCAAAACAAGCCCTGATCAAGCAAGACGGTACCATTATCGAGGCACTTTCAAATGCTATGTTCAAGGTAAAGCTGGAAAATGGGCATGAGATACTGGCAACGATCTCTGGTAAAATGAGAATGAATTATATCCGCATATTACCAGGAGATAAAGTGGGAGTAGAAATGAGTCCATATGATTTGACAAGGGGAAGAATAATTTTTAGATACAAATAACCCTTCGATAATCCTTCGACAAGCTCAGGATGACAAGGGTGACATTGAAAAAACATAATTATGAAAGTAAGAGCATCAATTAAGAAACGTAGTGCAGATTGCAAGATCGTTCGTCGCAAAGGCAAGCTGTATGTTATTAACAAAAAGAATCCTCGCTTCAAACAAAGACAAGGATAATTTTCAATTCAAAATTTTAAATTTAAAATAGAATATGGCTCGTATTGCCGGTGTTGACTTACCAAAAAATAAAAGAGGAGAAATAGGACTTACCTATATCTATGGAATTGGTCCCTCTACTGCGAAATTTATTCTGGATAAGAATAGTATTGATCGTAATAAGAAAGTGAGCGATTGGAATGATGAAGAATTGAATGCTATTCGTAATACTATTACTGA
>Ga0193738_1000773_pt1 | contig 14628 bp, 16 predicted proteins | sample L2a1metaG_FD_144927 | JGI IMG/M metagenome (GOLD analysis project Ga0193738, IMG submission 144927) | Soil microbial communities from a riparian zone of the East river system, Colorado, United States - L2a1 | ecosystem: Environmental > Terrestrial > Soil > Riparian zone | place: USA: East River...
CGGACCCCAACCATTCACGTCATTCAATATTGCCGAATCCAGGTGCACAAAACTATTCAGCGTGTTTATTGAATCTGCCGGCATCACGGCAAGTTCAACAGGAATGCCCTGGTAGTTTCGATGAATGGTATAAAACGGCGCGACGGCAATGGCAGCGAGGTATGGAGGGATGGTCTGGTTCAATGTCCAGTTCCATGTGATCGTGCTGTCAGGATTTGTAACTGAAGAAGCAAGTACGCCATTACAGAAAGCTTTATGCGTCATTCTTGTTTTGACATGAAACTCATAGGTGGCGCGGTCAGTGAATTCATCCAGGCATGGAAACCAAATCTTTCCTAATGTATGCGGGTTTGCATTGAAGCCCACGCCGATATTGAAAGCGTACTGTCCGGAAAAATAAAACCCGCCCCACGATGCATCCGCCGAAGGCCCTCCATGATAATACACCTGCAGCACCAGGGAATCATTTATATTCATCATCGCCGGAGGAACAATAAAAATGGTTGTGTCATCATAAGAATATGCAAGCTGCGATCCGCCTGAGGTTACAGAATCCACGATCAGTAAATAAAGTCCGAGCGAAATATTATTTACGTTGTTCATTTTCGCATGCACGGTAAGCTCCGTCATTCCCGATATTGAAGTTCCCAGGTAATCAATGGTATCCAGTGAAATATTGTAATGGCTGACGTGTATTGTATCCGCAGAATTGCCAAAAGATTTCAGTCCAAAGCAGCAGAGGAAAAGCAGTAGTTTTAATTTCATATACGATAAAAAATTTAGGGAGACGAAGATAGAAGAAAAGTGACGAAGGGACTAAGTGATGAGGTGACGAAGTGAAAAATTTAACTGTCCGTTATATTCAACTGAATTGAAATATCCGACCTGGAATGTTTCATGGGGGATAACAGGAATGGGGTTTGCGGTAATCAAACGTCTCTCTTGAGGCTTAATGCAGTTTTGATATATTTGGTGCGGGTAATAAGTGTTATCTGCTCTTTTAAGTGTGAGACTACCAATCCTTCTTTTTATCTTCCAAAAGATGTTAGGCAATGCATATTGTCAGACACGACAGTTGGATATTCCAATAAAGGATTATGGAGATAACTTACTCCGATTAATTAACAGTGCTAATTAAAAACTAATGTCATTGAAATACTTTAAATCCAAACTTCTGACGACAACCCTATTTCTATCAGCAATTTGTTTAGCAACGAAAGCACAAACAAATGTAAGCGGCGGTATTTACACTAACACAACTTGGAGTTTGGCAAACAGCCCTTACATTGTCGTTGATACTGTTGTGGTGTTTCCGGGGGTAATTCTCACCATTCAACCAGGAGTAGTGGTGAAGTTTGCAAATAATAAGCAGATTGAAATTAGGCAGTCAACACTTATTGCTAATGGCACTTTAACAGATTCGATAACCTTTACAAGCAATGCTGGTTTGCCAATACCTGGGATTTATTCTGGTATTTATTTACATAATGGTAATTTTGTTTCACTTGAATACTGCAATTTTTATTTCGCTGACAAAGCATTACTTGGGAATACAAATGACTCTCTGAAAATAAAGCATTCAAAATTTGAATCAAATAATATTGGTATCAACTTTTATTTAGGCGCACGTTCTCAATTCGACAGTTGCTCCTTTTTAAATAACAACACTGGTATTTTAGGCTCCAGCCCCTCCATTTACAGACATTGTCTTTTCGCTCACAATCAATATGGAATAAAAGATTGCGAGCAAGCAACAATTGAAAATTCAATTATTGATAGCAATTCAGTAGTTGGAATTGAATTAGACCAGAAGGATACTATTAGGTTTTGTGAAATAAAACATAATGCTATCGGATTAAAAACACCAACCCCAGCTTTACCCTCAATTATTTGTAATAATTATATTGAAAACAATTCTCTCGGAATTGAAATTAACAGTCAAAATGATCAGATATTTTGTAATAAAATTTGCAACAATACGAGTTATAATGTGAAATATACAAGGACCCCCAATTCAAATTTGATTGAAAATAATTATTGGTGCACTACTGATTCGGGGATTATTGCAGGAACAATTTATGATGGTTATGATGATATTTCATTAGGACTCTTAGAATTTATGCCTATTGATACGCTCCAATGTTATTTGTCAACAGAAATTATGCGAGATCCACTTCAAAAGACTTCGTTCACAATATTTCCAAATCCGGTCTCTGATTATTTGACTATTTCATTGACAACAAATTCTGCTAAGACGGAAATTAAAATATTTAACCTATTGGGAGAATTGGAATATTCCTCAACTTCCACAGAGCAAAACATACATATTGATCTTTCAAGCCTAACAAGCAGCATATACATTATTGAAATATCTACGAGCAATAAAATATCTAAACAAAAATTAATCAAACGTTGAAAAGCTGAAAAGGTGACTAAGTAACTAAGTGAAAAAGTCAAATATACTCAATGAAAAACCAAATCTGCATCATCATTCTCGCAGCACTTGCACTCAATAGTTGCAACCAGCAACCCGACACTGTTGAGAACAAGCAAGCACAAGTTGATCCGGTAAAGGAGTTTGCAAAGCTCAACGCATTCCTGAAAAAGTTTGAAGAGCCTTCGCAATTTTTCCAGGCGACATCGGATAAGCCAATCAAGGTAACAGGAAAGCAGGGAACGATAATACATATCAATGCCGCTGACCTGGAAATGGAAAACGGCGACCCCGTTGGAAAAGATATTCGAATTGAACTGACCGAGCTTTCAACGCAGGGACAACTGATGAGATCAAATGCGCAAACTGTTTCTGACGGACAACTCCTGGTTTCAGGTGGCGCATATTTTATCAATGTAACTTCTAACGGACAACAGGTCAGATTGAAAGAAGGAAAAACTTATTCCGCAGAATTTCCAAATCTTTCAGCTGAAGAAATGACTCTTTACTATGGCGAACGCGATAGTTCCGAAAGCATGAACTGGAAACAAACAGATAAAGTTTTTATTATGCCTGAACCAACGATGGACAGTGATAAAGAATATTCTGCAGTAATCGTAACAGGGAAAGGAAGGTTTACTGATACCTCAATAGTACCAATGAAAAATACCAGTAAAGAGGAATATGCTAAGATCAAAAAGGAAGCTACAATTAAAAGTAAAGTATACGGTCCCGCAGCGATAGATAAATTCGGCTGGATTAATTGCGACAGACTATTTAAGCCTGATGCGCCGAGAACGAACCTGCAGTTTGCCATAACCAATAAAGCGGAAGAGGCAAATTTTGTGAATGTCTATTTAATATTTCAGGAAATTAAATCAGTAACGAGTGAATCCTATTTTAAACTTGGTGACACAATAGAAGGAAACAGTTTTGATAATGTTCCTGTAGGTATGACAGTGAGGTTCCTGGCTGTCTGTTACCAGAATGAAAAAATACTTGCCACGCTTTCCGATATAATGCCGGTTAAAGAAAATCATAATGAGATGCTGACACTCCAGGAAATGAGCGAAGAAGACTTTGATAAGCTGATGAGGAAGGTAGAATGAAACTGCATAAACTGCAAAACCCACAGAGAAACTCAAATACAGAAAGTAAGATTTTTAACTCTTGGCGATCTTGGCTCCCGATAGCTATCGGGATTTGCGCGACACAGGCTGCTCAGGAAAACAGCCATATCACACAGAGGCACAGAGCCACAGAGAATAACAAATTCAGATGCTAAGTTTTTTTACTCTTGGCGATCTACTTTCTTTCAACTGACTTCCCCGAAATATTTTTCGTTTTCTCCTCCTAAAAACGTTTCTTCGCCGTCAATGCTCCTGCGCATACTGAAAACGATTTTTGGCATCTACGCCGCACTGATCTTCATCGTTGTCATGCTACTGACATTACCAGGTTATTTCCTGGTCTTCTGGCTGGCACCGAAAAAGAAAGCGCCGCATTGGGCGCACAGGTACATTTCCTACAACTGGGCCGCAACGCTTTTCATTTGTTATCTCATCCGCTGGAAGGTGAGGAACCAGGATTACCTCGACCGCAATGAAAACTACGTGTTTGTTGCAAACCACAGTTCTGCCCTCGATATCCCGGCTTATGCTTTGTCATCCAAAAACACTTTTCGCTTTTTATCGAAAGCCGAGCTTGCAAAAATTCCTGTGCTCGGTTTCATCATCAGGAACCTTTACATCACTGTCGACCGCAGGAATAAAAACGACCGTGTCAAAAGTATGGAAGCCATGCTGCAGTCGTTGCACGATGGCGTTTCAATTTTTATTTGTCCGGAAGGCACACGCAACCGCACAAGCGCACCACTGCTTGACTTCCGCGACGGCGCATTTCGCACTGCCATTGAAGCGCAGGTGCCGATTGCTGTACTCACTGTAAAAAATGCCAACAAGCTTTTAACTCCGCTGCGGCCGCTGGAACTTCGTCCGGGAACGGTGCAGTTAATCTGGAGCAAGCCGATACCGACAAAGGGAATGACGCTGCAGGATGTGGAAAGGTTGAAGAGAATGGCGAGGGAGCAGATGCTTTCGAACTTGTAGAGTGGTTAACTTTGAATAATTTTTTACGGTGATTAAATGCATGGAAACAACAAAATATGTTTCGGCGAAATCGACTTGACTAATTTGTCTGCAATTATTCCGGCTATTTTATACTTTCATAGATTAAATTCTAATTATGACAACTACAACACAACTCGATGAAGTAAGAAACAAACAGCGCGAAAGCTGGAATAAATTTTCAGGCGGATGGAAAAAGTGGGATCAGCTTACCATGGATTTTCTTCGTCCCGTAGGAGATGTCATTCTTCGCAGCATTCCTTTTAAAGACAACTTCCAGGTCCTGGATATTGCTTCCGGCACCGGCGAACCGGGACTCACTGCAGCTTCTATAGTAATCAACGGAAAAATTGTTGGCACCGATATATCTGAGGACATGGTTGCCATCGCCGAAGAAAATGCGAGGGCAAAAGGATTGAAAAACTTCGAGACTAAAGTATGCAGCGCCGATGATCTGCCATTCCCTGATGAATCTTTTGATGCTGTGATCTGCCGCAACGGTGTCATGTTCTTTCCTGACCTGAATAAGGCTGCGGCAGAAATCCGTCGCGTACTGAAACCAGGCGGATATTTCAGTTGCGCCTTTTTTATTGCTCCCGACAAAAATCAGTGGGCAACTACCACCATGCATGTTATTCAGAAATATGTGGACATGCCACCATCCTCTCCTGATACTCCCGGATTATTCCGTTGCGCAAAGCCCGGTATGATGAAAGAAATCTTAGAAAAAGCAGGCTTCAAAAATTTTCAGGAAGAGGAAGTATCTTTTTCATTAGATGTGCCGACGATTGAAATGTACTGGAGTTTTCAAACCGAAGTTGCAGCGCCTGTTGTTTATGGTCTCAGCAAAGCTGATGAATCAGCCAAACAAAAAATTCGTGAAACAGTGTTTGAAGATGTAGCAGGATTTTCTAAGGATTCGGGATTCAGTCTTCCTGCTATGGAATTGGTACTCACAGCGCAGAAATAACCGTTCTGATTTCATCAATCGAAATGGGATTTTGCTTTGCGATGTTTGGATTATAAAAAATTCCACGCGTAGTATTTAATAGCATTCTGAAAGCCTGGCTATCTAAGACGAATAACAGAAGTAAGAAGAGAGGTACTGCGGGTATAAACAAGTTAGCGGTCATTGTAAAACGACGTCAGATATTCATCGACAAGAATTATGAACAAAATTTTCAAACCGACAGGTTACAATTCCGTTTCACCATACTTCATAGTAAACGGAGCACAGAAACTCATTGACCTTTTAAAATTAATTTTCAATGCGACTGAATTAAGACGTTATGATATGCCAGACGGCACAATAATGCACGCGGAAATTCAAATTGATGATTCGGTTATTATGCTTGGAGATTCGTCAGAAAAATTTCCACCTGTTCCCATCGTAATGCACGTTTATGTGCCTGACGTTGACAAAATATTTGAGAAAGCAATAGGTGCTGGTTGCGAGATTATTGAACAACCTAAACAACGAGACAATGACCCTGACAGACGAGCAACGTTTAAAGATTTTGCAGGAAATGTGTGGTCTATTGGAACACAGGTCTCCCTGGGCAAATGAAAACGGTAGCACAAAAAATGGGCATCAAGGGAAATGCTAAAACATATTTTGTCGATGCTCCCAAAGAAGCCATCGAAGCGCTAAATCTTCCTGATGTTCAGCTATCAAAAACTTTGAAAGGCGAATTTGATTACATTCATTTGTTTGTCGAACAACAAAGCGAGCAGGAGAATATTTTTCCGAAATTAAAAAAACGCAATACTGAAATCAAGAACAACGAACCGCTAACATCGGTTTAGCAAAAGCGGGGCGAGAGTACAAAATTGAACTTATGTATTTCAATCAACTTTTGTTCATTAGCTGAACGGAAGTGCTTCGATTGCCCCGCCTTCGACAACCCGCCAAACGTTATGCATTAATCTTGCGAGACTTTAATCATGGAAAGATTGTTACAATTACAAATTTATTTCGAATCAAGTATAGAAGTTTTCAATTCTATTTCTGTAATTACAGGACTCACACCACTCCCGAATACAGATAAAACTGAAATACCTAACAATTGGACTTATGAAGTGATAGAAAAAGAGAACGATCCTTATTTTGATTATATAAATATTTTTATGGACGTTGTTGAATCTAAATTTGAGCAACTCTCAAAATTGGGTATAAAAAGAGAAGATATTACTGTTTGGTTTATCTATAATTATGATGGACAATGTAACATGGAATTTGATCCTAAAAGATTAAAAAGACTTGCAGATAATGACATTAATTTATGTATTTCTTGTTATGATATACATGACTATGATGAAGAATAGCACGAACGCATAACATAGGTATTGCCACAACATTTTTTTCTCTTCTTATTTTTATATTTTTGTAAAAAACGCTGCGGCAAGCCCCCAAACGTTAGCGACAATAAATTTGCGACCGTGCTAACATTCGGGTTGTAAAGTTTACTGCTTCATTAACCTCAGCACAAACTTATTACCTTGGGTGTTTAGCATTTCAACAAGATAAATTCCCGGCAACCAACCTGCAGTTGTAATGCTTATCTCATTCGTGTTGTATTTACCTTCATAAATTTGCCATCCATGTATGTCTCTTACTTTTAAGTGAATTTCTCCGGGCCTGGCATTGTGTATTCTGAAATAAAACTCATCCGTGCCGGGATTGGGAAATACGGCCACATCATCTTGTATAAAAATATTTTCTGTACGATCAGTTGACGCGCTAGTAAACATTCGCGCCACCCTGCCGGCTTGCTGATTGTCGTAGAGCGAAAAAAAGCCTGTAACAATTAATTTGTTATTACTTTGATGGGCAAGCTGCGTAATATTGCCGTTAAAACCGGTGCCAGCAATATTGAAACCGAGATCTTCGCTTCCATCAGGCAACAGTCTTTTCAGAAAAAAAGTACCTGCGTCCGATCCTGTCATGTAGATGCGTCCTGCCGTATCAATAGCCAATGCATCGAGCGTTGCTAAAGAAGGTACTACCGCGTTAAAGCTTGTGTCTATGTCGCCATTGGGTCGGGATACAGCTGCTCCTTTATATGTGTTGAAAGTTCCTGCTACCAGTATATCACCATTATCCTGCACGAGCAGTCGCCTCACCATTGCATCAAGTCCTGTTCCGGTATTGAAAGTAGTATCAATGCTTCCATTGGGATGGAGCCGTACAATACGATTTACTGTTTGTCCATTATAGGTTGTAAAATTACCTCCGAGATACAGCTGATCATTCGACAGTATATGAAAATCATTTATGAAAAGAAACGATTCTGTTGGAAGGATAAAGGATGTATCCAAAGAACCATTCATCTGTAACACGGCAAAGCTGGGAACCGGAGTTCCCTGGTATGCACTGAAAAATCCATGAATAACAACCCGGTTAGTATTTACTGTGATTCCCTGCACTTCATTATTTGGTCCGGCACCTACCATAAATGCAGGGTCAATGTTTCCAACTGAGTCGAGCCTCACCAGGCGGTTGGCTGCAGCTCCATTGTACAAACCGAAAAGTCCACCGATCAGTACTTTTCCATCAGGTTGCAAGGCCATACCCCGTATATCGAAATCTGCACCTCCGGCAGAGGTTGTCCATGTGCTGTCAATTTCACCATCGGGCAGCAGCCTGATGATACGGCCTGCTGAGGTGCCGTTAAAGTTTACAAACATACCGGCCACAATTACTTTATCATCCGGTTGAATGATCAGTTCATTTATTCCGGCATCGGCACCTGAACCAATATTAAAGGTGGTGTCGAGCTGTGCGGGCTGGGAATAAATAGCTGCCGGGAAATGGAGCAATATTAAAAATAAGTATTTCATTAAAACACTTTTCTGTGGGGTAGATTTCAGCGGTCGCATAGAAAATAGTTTTGCTGTTGTAAGCAAAGATAAAATAATGTCTTAATTGCGTACAAGCTTTGTGCAGAAAGTCGGCTATTCTGATAACATGGTATTGGCGAAAAACTTTTTCTTCTAATTTTATATATTTGAAAACAGTAAATCGGCAATCACCTGAACTTTATGGACTACGTAAAACAATAGCTAGAACCTATCTCAATATTATCTTCATGCCTTTTTCTGCGTCCCTGCCTACCGGCAGGCAGGTTTGCCTTTTCTGCTGCGTTGCTTTCCTTGCTCAGACCCCTTCCAGTATGAGCTACGAAAAGCGCCTTGCATAAAAGCCAAATACTTGAAAAAGTCTATAAACCTAATATTGAGATAGGTTCTAGTTATTCTGATAATAACAGTATGAAAGATTAATCTAAACAAATATTTACATCATGAAAAAATTACAATTCAAAATAAGTATCAATGCACCCGCAGCCAAGACATATGATATTATGCTTGGCATTAGTAGTAAATCAACGTATGAACAATGGACTTTTTTGTTTAACCCGACATCAACCTATGAAGGAAGTTGGAACAAGGGAAATAAAATTCTATTTATCGGAGTAGATGATAAAGGAGAAAAGGGAGGCATGGTTTCCAGGATAGCTGAAAACATTCCCAACCGATTTGTTTCGATTCAACATTATGGTCTTTTTAAAGCTGACAAGGAAATTACAGATGGACCAGAAGTAGAAAAATGGGCAAACGGTTTTGAAAACTATACCTTCGAAGAAAACAACGGCCCCGGTGGCTATCGGAGTACAACCGTTACTGTTGACTTAGACACAACAGAAGATTTTTTAGGTTATATGAACGAGACCTACCCAAAAGCACTCGACAAGTTGAAAGAACTTTGTGAAAAATAGCAATCATTTGCGCAATGGTTCAGCTTCCTTTTTTACTTCATCAATTTCTTCGTTCGTTATAGGACATTTTAAAATCGACATAACCTGAGACGACTTTTGACAGTGGAAATTGAAATCTGCAAACGTTTTTCCTAATTTTGTAATATAATTTTTAAAAAGTTCAATCCTATGAAATCAAATCCGGTAGTACATTTTGAAATGCCTTATAAAGACCACGAGCGCGTAATGAAATTTTACTCAAAAGCCTTTGGATGGAACATGCATAAGCTAGGTAGCGACATGAGTGATTATGTGCTTGCTGGAACAACGGAGACGGATGAAAACATGATGATAAAAACCCCTGGAAACATAAACGGTGGTTTTTATAAACCTGATACCGCTAATCCCGCCATTCCTTCGGTGGTCATATCAGTCGAAAATCTCAACGACTCTATTACAAAAGTAACTGAGACCGGTGGAAAAATTTTAGGGGAGCCGGTAGAAATTCCAGGCATTGGACATTATGTGTCGTTTACCGATACCGAAGGTAACCGTGTCGGTATGTTGCAACCACCTAAGCAGTAAAAAAGAATTTTTGTCTGATTTTTCTAAAACCGCACGGAAGGAATGCGGTTGCTGCACTTCGGCAAGCCGCAACAGTTCCTAATGATTCACAGTATTTATGAGCAAACAGAAATTAGGAGAATACTTTCAGTATGTCAGGCGAGCGGCATTGTTAGTTAAGCCAAAGCAGCCCTTTTTTGATTGGTTAATAAAATTAGATCCCGAAGACGAAAATCTTCTCGAAGAAACCATTGAAGGAGATATGTATCTATTACCTGATCTTCAAGGTAGAAAGGAAATAGAACGATGGTTAAGAAAACATTTTGACGAATTTTTTTCGGAACAACTTTTCGGCTGGTATACAGATGAGACGTGCTGGGTTAAAAACAGAACCTATAAGATGTTTACGGAATGGTTTGAAATATCATTCTGCACAATGGTTTGGGATAGTGTGGAAGGTGCAATTGAAAAGGAATAACCAGCGCTTTCCTGCGCATAACAGGAAACTTGCCGCAAGGTCTACTTCTGTAATCAATGCGATTTTTCTTTTCTCAATAAGAGTAAAGTGTCTCATTTTAAAATTCTACATTTGATCAACACCACTGCGGCAAGCCCCCAAACGTTATGCGCAACTCTTTGGCAACAAAATGATAAAAGGATGTATCATAACAGTTCTGATTTTTATTTTCGGTTGCGGACAGCAACAACCGAATTATGAAACTTTAGTTGCTTCAACGCTTGACAGTTTGAAAACTGATACTATTTCTCAAATGTCTGTCAGTGCAATTCAGATAAGAGAAACTGATACGGTTATTGCTAGCGGACACAAACTAATGTTTCAAGCAACGGACAGCATTGCAATGACAGATATTTTTGGGGATGCGGCTTTGAGAACACAAATGACTGATACGATTGACAATTGGCATCAAAGAGCAATTTTTATAGAAAAATATTTGGGGGAGAAGTTCAAAATTTATTTTAGTGCTAATGATAGCACGCTGATTTTATTTCTTGCTAACAATAAACAATTGCAGTTACCAAAGTGGGATAATGAACAGGATGCAGGTTACAACTTTGAGCATTATTTTGCCTCGATTGATTACTACTTGCTCCATGTTCAGTATGGCGAAGGAAATGGTTGGATGCTTGTAAATAGAAAAAATGGGTTTAAGAAAAACATAATTGGCGAACCTTATATTTCTCCAGACGGGAAAAGAATTCTGACTGTAAATTCCGATTTAATTGCGGGCTACAGCGAAAACGGAATTGAGTTATTCTCAATTTCAGGAGACACTCTTAAAACAGAATTTCAACTTGATGTTGATAGTTGGGGAGCAACTGGAGCAAAATGGTTATCGGATAAAAAGGTAATAATTGAAAAAGAATACTTCAATTCAGAAACGGGAGATATTAACAACAAGAAAAAATATAGCGTGCTTACTATTGACTGAACAATATGACATCGCTGGAATAAAGCGTGCGTGGAATTCATGCATTTGTGCTTCGTGGATAAAGTAGAGTGTGCGTATAACAGGAAACTTGCCGCAATGGCTGCTGCAGTTATCGAAGCGATTTTTCTTCTCTCAATAAGAGTAAAGTATTCGATTTTAAAATTCTACATTTGATCAACGCCACTGCGGCAAGCCCCCAAACGTTAGCGGCAAGTTTTATCTATGAGAAATTATTTTTATTTCATATTGTTATTGACAATTTCTTGTCGTCATGATTCCAATATTGACTATAATAATTTAATTGGCAGCTGGACAAGTGAATTTAAAAGTGACAGTAGTGTCATTAACGTTCAGGACAGGTTGCTCTTTAAAGAATATGGTTCAGTGATTGCGGAAGCTACAATTAATGGCGAGTTGTCTCGTATCTTCTCAGGAACATACAAACTGGATTCAGCGAAGAGAACAATTGTTATTAACACCGACACATTTCAATCTGTTTCCAGAATCGAAAGTTTAACAAGCAAAAGATTAGTCTTAAGAATTCTTGAGCCCAAACCGGGATTATGGAGACTTGTTAAAATTGAAAATAAATACATCCCTGCACAATGATTACCTACCGCTATCATTACCTTGCCGAAATGCCGCTCAAGCCTTTTTGCCTTTATATGAGATTGTACAATGCGGCACTTCTGCAAGCTATAAAACGTTATGCGATATGATTGAAACTTATTCTATTCAGAAGGTTTTCATTCTCAATTTCAAGAAAATCAAAAGCAGTTAGGGTGCTTGCTTTTTTTCCAGTATTCGATAATTGCAGTTATATCATTTAATATTTGATCGTAGCTTGAAGCCTTTTTAAAAAAACCTTGAATACTCATTTGCAAAAATGCTTTTGACACCTCTTCAGAATTAGCTGAGGTTGAATAGAAAATGAAAGGAATACATTTTTTCTTTAATTCTGGATGATTATCAATATCTCTTTTAAAATCTAAGCCATTTTGAAATGGCATATTTACATCGCAGATAATTAGAAAGGGTTGCTGCTCCGTTTCTTTTAAATATTTCATGGCTAGAATAGTATTGGGGAAATAGACAAATTCATTTCCAATTTTTAAATCTTTTAATGCTTCCTGCATTGTTAAAGCATCATCATTATCATCTTCTATTAATACTATTGGACCGGTAGGAATCATAAAGGAGAATTTAGATAAGCTATATAAATGTTGTAAAATGTCTTAAGATTAAAAAGCAGTCTACAAAGTGAAAGTAGGAAAATCTTAACTAAGTGAGTAAATAATCCATAAAACATCGTACAACTTTGCATTGCCGCAAGTGTCGGCTTGACATAGTGACTTGGGCTGCAGTTCGCTATCAGCTTCAGTTTGGGGCCTGACTCGTCCTAAGAAACTTTTCGATAATTTTACAATCACATTCCTTTTCAACATTGCCACTGGGCAGACGGTTTTTAAAACCCACACCTGCGGCAATGCGGACCGTTAGCGGCAACTTAAAGACCTGTACTCTAAAAAACCGAAATGAGAGTTAACTCAATAAAAATAGTCTTACTGATTTTTGTATCAGGCAACTTCCTTTCCTGCAATGGACAAGTGAAATCTGAACACAAACAGGCTGAAACAAAAACGCTCGAAATCGGAAAAACAGCTTCTGAACTTGATAAACAAATTTGGAGAATATTTCAAGACTCAAAAGGAAAATATTGGTTTGGTAGTAATGGAAGGGGTATCTATTATTTAGATGGAAAACATTTGAAACTATTTACAACAATAGACGGATTAGTGAACGATACAATACGTGGTATTCAAGAAGATATTGACGGAAATATATACATTGAAACACCCGGGGGAATAAGCAGATTTGACGGAAAGCAATTCACTACTTTAAAAGCAATAAAATCGTCTTATAATCAATGGAAGCTGAATCCTACTGACTTGTGGTTTAGTTACAATGCAAACGATTTATATCGTTATGATGGAGATTCACTTTTTGAATTAAAATTACCACGAAAAGATTTAAAAAAAGCGTTTGGAATTGACACGCTAATTAGCTTTAAAAGAGACAATCCTTATGCCGTTTTCGGAGTTAACAAAGACAAAGACGGAAATATTTGGTTTGGAACCGTTGTCGCAGGTGCTTTCCGATATGATGGAAAATCTTTTTTGTGGTTTGATGAAAAAGAACTTTCAATACTTCCAGATGGCAGAGCGGGTGGAGTGCGTTCAATGATTCAAGATAAGAACGGTTATTTTTGGTTAAGTAATTTTTATTATAAATACAAAATTAACCCAAACCTACCCAAAGGATATGAAAAGATTAAAGCTGTTGATTTACCAAAAGAGATCGCAGAACTCTGGGTATGGAACTCATCCACCAATAGCTATAAACAAAAGGTGGATGATAAAATACTTGGCTTTAACGCTGGAATAACTGACAAGGAAGGAAATTTATGGATGACTATGTACGGTGGTGGGGTTTGGAAATATGACGGAAAAATACTCTCTAACCTTGAAATAAAAAATGATATAGAATATGTCTTGTTACTCTGTATCTGCCAAGACAACAATGGAACAATTTGGCTTGGAACCGAGAATGACGGAGTTTATAAACAAAATGGAGATAAGTTTGAGAAGTTTAAACTAAAAAAATAAAAGCAGCCGCTAACAGCTTGTATAAAAAATAGTGGGTTCCATGCTAAATCAATGGTCAGTGCTTTTAATAAAAGTCAGTTACAAACTGAAAGTGAAGTGCTTTTAAATTTGTTCTCATACATGCAAAACGTTAGCCCTAATTTCAAACCCTATAAAACAATGAAAACAATATTAACAATCCTGGCAGGACTATTTTTATCCTTAACAAGCAACTCTCAGGCATTAGACTGCAAAAAATTCAAAACAGGAACGTTTTACACAAAACAAGTTCCAGACAATGGTTACACAGTGCGTAATAAAAAGACTCAAACCAGCTTCTATAAGAAAAATAATATGGAAATCACTTGGAAAGTAAAATGGACCAGTGACTGCACATATGAATTAACTTTTGATAGCGCAAAAAATGGTGACGGGTTTTTTAAAAAGGGTGACAAAATTATTGCAACAATCACTTCAATTGATGGTGACTGCTATTCATTCAAGGCGACTTTTTACAATTCTGAATACGCTACAGGAAGAGAATTTCCACCAGCTGATATGTGCCTGAAAAAAGAATAACTGGTGCTAACACAAGCTTTGCGTCAGGCGGGCTGACATGCAAATTTTGAGCTGAGTGCTGCCATTAAACTTTAG
>Ga0193738_1000774_pt1 | contig 14622 bp, 5 predicted proteins | sample L2a1metaG_FD_144927 | JGI IMG/M metagenome (GOLD analysis project Ga0193738, IMG submission 144927) | Soil microbial communities from a riparian zone of the East river system, Colorado, United States - L2a1 | ecosystem: Environmental > Terrestrial > Soil > Riparian zone | place: USA: East River...
CCGACGCGAAGACGAAGAACGCCGCGTTCGATCACGCGAAGGTCGCCACGTCCATGTCGTCCGCAACCGGCAAGACCTTCACCGCGCTGACACTGCCCTTCAACACCTTTGATTTCGTGGACAGCGAACGCTCGATCCAGTTCGTGGCCGAAAGCGCCACCTGGCGCTGCGAGATCGCCTCCTCTTCCTGCCGCAAGGCGACGCCGGCCGAAGCGCAGCAAGGCGGGGGACGTGGCGGCCGCGGCGGCGGGGCTGGCGCGGGCGGGGGACGCGGCGTTGGCGCGCAGGAGGGAACCCCGCAGGTTCGCGTGTCCCCGGACGGCAAGAAGGAAGCGGTGATCTGGAACTACAACGTCACGGTCCGTGACGCCGGCACGCTGAAGAACGAGGTGGCGCTCAGCACCGATGGATCCGAGGGCAATCCTTACGAGTTCAACTCGATCGCCTGGTCGCCCGACTCGACGAAGATTGCCGCCAACAAGGTCAGGCCGGGATACCGGCGCGAAGTGCACTATGTCGAGTCCTCCCCGGCCGACCAGGTACAGCCGAAACACACCGTCAACGTCTACGCGAAACCAGGCGACGTCCTGGCGCTGCCGCAGCCGGTGATCTTCGACGTTGCGTCGAAGACGCAGCTCGCGCTCGACAACGCGCTGTTCCCGAATCCTTACAGCCTGAGCCGCTTCCAGTGGCGCAAGGACAGCCGCGCCGTCACCTTCGAGTACAACCAGCGCGGCCATCAGGTCTACCGTGTGCTCGAAGCGGACGCGAAGACCGGCACGGTCCGGACCGTCATCTCCGAAGAGCCGAAAACTTTCTTCAACTACCGCACGGCGAACGGAAACCTCTCGGATTCCGGCAAGCAGTTCCGCTTCGACCTCGAGGACGGCCGCGAGGTCATCTGGATGTCGGAGCGCGACGGCTGGAACCATCTCTACCTGATGGACGGCAACACCGGTCAGGTGAAGCACCAGATTACTAAAGGTGAATGGGTCGTCCGGGCCGTCATCAAGGTGGACGAAGCCGCCAAACAGATCCTCTTCAGCGCCGGCGGCATGACGGCCGGCAAGGACCCGTACTTCCTGAACGTCTATCGCATCAACATCGATGGCACCGGGCTGACGCCGCTCACGACCGGCGACGCCAACCACAACGTCGTGTTTTCCGAGGACGGCACGCTCTACGTGGACACCTGGTCGCGCGTGGACATGCCGCCGACGTCTGAATTGCACAAGACGTCCGACGGGAGTCTCGTGATGCCGCTCGAGACCGGCGACATTACCGAGCTCAAGGCGTCGGGCTGGAAGGCGCCGGAGGTGTTCGTCGGGAAGGGCCGTGATGGCAAGACCGACATCTGGGGCGTGATCTACCGCCCGTCCAACTTCGTCGCCACGAAGAAGTACCCGGTCATCGAGAACATCTACGCCGGGCCGCAGGGCTCGTTCGTGCCGAAGTCGTTCGGCATCTACAACGCCATGCAATCGGTCGCCGAGCTCGGCTTCATCGTCGTGCAGATCGACGGCATGGGGACGTCGAACCGGTCGAAGGCGTTTCACGACGTCGCGTGGCGGGACCTGGCGGATGCCGGTTTTCCCGATCGGATCCTCTGGCACAAGGCGGTCGCGGCGAAGTATCCGTACTACGACATCACCCGAGTCGGGGTCTACGGCACGTCGGCGGGCGGCCAGAACGCGCTCGGGGCGCTGCTATTCCACGGCGACTTCTACAAGGCCGCCGTCACCGCGTCAGGCTGCCACGACAACCGGATGGACAAGATCTGGTGGAACGAGCACTGGATGGGATGGCCGATCGGCCCGCACTACGGCGCATCTTCGAACGTGGACAACGCGAAGAACCTGACGGGCAACCTGCTGCTGATCTACGGCGAGATGGACACCAACGTCGATCCGTCTTCGACGCTGCAGGTGGTCAACCAGCTGATCAAACACAACAAGGATTTCGATCTGCTGGGGATCCCTGGCGCAGGCCACACCGGCGGCGGGACCTACGGCGATCGCAAGCGCTGGGACTTTTTCGTCCGGCACCTGCTTGGCGTCGCGCCGCCGAAGTGGACGGCCACCACGACGCCGACCGCGACGCAAGCCGCGGAAGAAGACGAGCACGATCCGCTGCAGTCGCCGTGGGTTACTGAACTTGCAGGGGGACCAGGCGGCGATCGCTGAGTCCCGACGCGGTCGCTGTCAGTTCGATGCTGTAGCTGCCGCGTGCCAGCGGCGCGAGGCTGAGCGTCACGATGAGCCGCGCGCGCGGCTCGTCGTCCGCAACGTTCACGGGGACCGCGAGTGGTTGCCCGCGCGAGTCGAGCAGCCGCGCGACCCGGCCGTCCAGGGGCGAGAGCCTCGGGAACTCGATCCTGACGCGATCGGTGCGCGTGCACAGCAGCGCACGCGTTGACTGGCCGTTGACGAACAGCGCCGCCTCACCAAGAAACACGGCTCGCGGATCGCGTTCGACACTCGCCGCCGCCGGCTTGGGTGCGGACAGTGCGGCGATCTCCTCCGCGGTCGGGGCCACGTACTGGCGGCGGGCGCGGATCTCCTTGCCGTCCCCCTTGAGCTTCACCTTGATGCTGCGGATCCTGCCGTCAAACTTCGTGTTGGTCGTGTAGTAGCCGAGCACGTAGTAGGCGGCGAGGTCGTCCGCAATCCGCTTGATCCCCGTATTCAGATCGTTGGTGTTGACGACGGCGATGCCGTCGGTCTCGTGCGCAAGCGTCAGCAGGTCGTCGGTGGACGTTTTCGCCCATTCGAGGCCTACCAGCCCAACCGGGGCTTGCAGCCCGCCCGGCGTGATCGGGTAAAACGAGACATTCCGGCGCCGCGCGTCACGGAGGAGATCGCGGAAGCGCTGGTCGAAGTCGAGATTGGCGAGGCGCTGCTGCTCGCCGACGATCGTGTTGAGGTCGGCAACGCCGCCTCGCGGGTCGTTCGTGCCAATGCGCCCGCCGTAAATCCCATTGGTGGGGAGAACGGGTCCGCGATCCTCGAGCAGCTTCGTGTTGGGCCGCCAGCGCGGCATGGTGTCGGTGACGAAGATGATGCTCTTCCGCTCCTGCCGAATCGAACCCAGGGTGGTGATCAAGCCTTCCAGTGTCGTGTAGGTCGAGTCGAGCCGGCTCCGGTTGCGGAAACTATCGACGAAGGCGTCCTGCTCGTCTTTGCGTATCGGCGGCGGACCAAACAGCTCGTCGGTGGTGTCTTTGTCGATCAACGAGGAGCGCCAGAGATCCGCGATCTGCTCTTTCGTCACGAGACTGCGACGCTGGAGGACCAGGTCCTTCGACGAGTTGCGCGACGTCAGGAAACCGTAAAGGTCGAGCGGGCCCAGGATGCGATCGAGGAAGTTCGACAGCGGCTGCTGGATGTAGTTCAGGTTGGCAGTCGCCTTGACGGCGCCGGCGGACCGGCTGAACGTCATGTCCACGAAAATTACGAAGACGCGGTTGCGCGGATCGGCCGCGAGATCGAATCCCTCCTGCCGGCTCACCGGATCGCGGCGCGTGGACTCCGGCGTGAACGTGTCGAACTTGACGAAGTCGAAGCTGTCGATCTGCTGCGGCTTGCCGTCCTCGAAGACTTCGAAGTCCTCCAGCTTCAGGTCCTCGACGACCTTGCCGTCTTTCAACGGATAGGCGTCCACGCGGACGAAGTGCGTGCCGCCGCGAAAGACCGGGCGCTGCTGCGCCTGCGTCGGTTTTGGCTCGGGCGGCTGAGGCTGCTGCTGGGCGCGCAGCGGAACGATCAGCAGTCCCGCGACGACAAAAATGGCGAACCGGCGCACGGTGTCCCCCTATTCGACCCGCAGGCCGACCAGCTTGCGTTCGCTCGCGCCGGCATGTCCGACGACCAGCTCCACAATGTACTCGCCGCGCGCCAGCGGCGCCAGCGCCAGTTCGGTCGCGACCGTGGACGGCCCGGGCTCGAGCACGGTCATCGGAATCGCCATCGTCTGCCCGCGGCGATCGAGCAGGCGGACCTGCTTCGTCTCAACCTGGCCGAGAAGAGGCCACTCGACCCGAATGGCGTCGGCGCGCGCACAGACCAGAAGCGGCACGACGCCCCCGTTCCGATAGACGATCGGATCGCCGGCCAGGACGGACGTGGGGGCGACCGCCGTCCTGTCGGTGAACACCATGCCGTCCGCCCGCACCTTGATCAGCGTCACCGCCGGGGCACCGCCTGAGAGCGGAAGGGTCACCATCGCGGTCCGGCCCGCGGTTTTGAGGACGTGACGCACCATCCCGACGCTCACACCGTCGGCCGTTTCCGCGATAACCGTGATCTCGGTTCCAGCAGGCCACGCGGTCGAACGAGCTGGCACGTTGAGCACGACCGCAAGCTCGGCTCCCCGATTCGCCGCATATGAAACGAACGAGGCGCGAGTTTTCTCTGTCGCGAGGGCCGCCAGGGCCTTGTCCTCCTCGGTCGGAACTCGGGCTGGCGGTGGGTTACTGATGGCGGCGATCTCCGCCAGCGTCGGCGCGCGGTACTGCGCGCGCGCGCGGATGGTGTTCCCTTTCGGCTTGAGCTTGACCTTGATCGACCGGACGCGCCCGTCCCACGTCGAGTTGGTCGTGTAGTAGCCGAGCACGTAGTAGGCCTGCATGTCGGCGGAGATGCGTTTGAGCCCGCCCGCGAGGTCGTTGGTCTCGACGACCGCCTTGCCGCCGGTCTCGCTGGCCAGCGTCTTCAGCGAATCCATCCGCCTGTTCTGGGAGTGCCACGCCGTCATGTCGATCCCGCCCTGCTTCGAGAACGGCATCGTTTGCAGGCCGAGCGGCGACACGGGGTAGAAGGCGACGTTGGCCGCTCTCGCGTCTTTCAGCAGGTCGCGAAAGCGCTGACCGAAGTCGATCGCCTGCAGTCGCAGGCGCTCACCGTTGCAGAAGTTCGCCGAGCGATTGCCGCCAACATGATCGCCGCGGACCAGCTCGCCGATGCGGCCGTTCACCACTCCGATGCGCGGCATCTCGCCGCCGCCGCCCGAGTTCACCTGTGCGCTGGCGATGCCCGGGGACGCCAGCCCGTTCGACACGAACACGATCCCTTTACGCTCCTGCCGGATCAGGCCGAGCAGCTTCACCAACCCTTCGAGCAGCGCGTAGGTGTCATCGAGCTTCTTGCGGCCGATCATCGACTCCATCCCGCACTCGACGTACTCCCAGTACTTGTCGGTCATGCGGTTGGGATCGAGCCAGTGGTCGCTGTCGATGATCGTGTTGGCGGTGGTCGTCGTCTGCCCGAGCACCAGGTCGGTCCATTCCTGCTCGGCGCTGAGCAGGCCGAAGAGATCGCGCGGCCCCAGGTTGCGCTCGAGAAAGTTGTGGAGTGGCACGCGAAGGTAGTGTCGGCCTTCCATGTCGTACGCGGCCGGATCGAGCACCAGCACGAAGACGCGATACTTGGGATCGCCGGCGAGATCGTAGGCGTCCTGCTGGTTGCGCGGATCCTTGCGCTCACCTTCGGGCGTCCAGGTCTCGAAGACGACGAACTCGCTGCTGTCGATCGCCTGGGGCTTGCCGTCCTCGTAGATCTCGAAGTCGTCCCTGGTCAGCCCCTCGACGATCTTGCCGTCCTTGGTGACCGGGTAGGCGTCCACACGGACGTAGTGCGCGCCGCCGCGGAAGATCGGCGGTCGTGGCTGTGGGGGTTGCTGTGGCTCTGGCTGTTGCGCCAGGAGCGGAAGGGTCAGCGCCGTCGCGATCGAGACCGCCAGCGCCTGTCTCATCGGCTACTTCATCCGGAACGCGAGCACCTTGCGGTCGGTGTCGGCGCCGCGGGTCACGACCAACTCGATGACGTAATCGCCGCGCCCGAGCGGAGAGAGCGACGCCTCGACGACGGCGTGCGGGCCGTCCGCCGTCTCCTGGATCGTCGGAGTGACCTTATGCTTCAACGCCTGGCCGTAGCGATCGAGCAGCTTCAGTTCGAGCTTGTCGGGTTTTGCCGTCAGGGGCCAGTCGAGACGAAGCTTCTCGTCGCGCGCAAACTCGTAGAGTCCCACGGGGATCGCCAGTCCGCGCGGGCCTGAGCGGTAACCGATGGGATCGCCAGCCAGCGGCGACGGCTCGGGGCTGAGGACAATGCGCTCGACGATCGACTCACCGTCCACGCGCAACCGCACCAGCACCTTCGTCGGCCGCGGACCGGTGATCGGCACTTGCAGCATCGCGCGTCCGTTCGGCGTCAGCCGGCCGCGACCCATCGCAGTCGTGACGCCGTCGTTCGTATCGGCGATGACCTCGAGCGATCCGCCGTCGCGCCAGCGCCCGGCGTTCACAGCGGCCTGGGGCACTTCGACCACGACATTCAGCGTCGAGGCGGCGATGCCGACATGCGTGAAGAACTGCGCCGACGGACGCGATTTGCTCAGCGTGTCGAGCGCCGTGACCACGTACGCGGGCGCGACGATGACTGGCTTCGGCGCCGCCTCGGCGAGGACCTTGATGTCCTTCTTGGTCGGCGCCCGATAGAACGGCCGGGAACGGACGACGCTGCCGCTGTTCTTCAGGCGGACCTTGATCGTCCGGATCTTGCCGTCGGCCTTCGGATTGGTGCTGTAGTAGCCGAGCAGGTAATGAGCCGTGGCGTCCTGGACGATCCGTTTCAGGCCACGGTTGATGTCTTCCATTGCGGGGATCAGGAGACCGTCCGTGCCGGATGCGAGATAGCCGAGTCCTCCATCCCTGCGGACGGGGATCTTGGCGACGGTCTTCGCCATCACGCTGCCGCGCTGGACCGGCAACACCGGAACCATGAGGGGCACGGCAACCGGGTAGAACGCCACGTTCGAGGCGCGCGCCAGATCGATGAGGCCCTCGAACCGCTTGTTGAAGTCCGTTTCGGCCAGCCGGCGAACCTCGTTCTTGCAGAACTGCTGGTGCATGTCGTTGGCGCGCGGGACCCGCTGGATCCGCCCGTTGACGAGCCCGACCGATGCCGGCATCGAGAGCGACCGCTGCTCGGCGGCGCGCTTGTCAGGCCCCTGGCGGCTCAGCCCGTTGGCGACGTAGACGATGCTGGTGCGATCCTCACGGACCTGCCCGAACAGCTGCACCAGCCCTTCGAGCAGCGCGTAGGTCTCCTCGGCGCGGATGCGTCCGTGCATCGCGTCCATACCGCAGGAAAGGAGCGCCAGCCGCTCCTCGCTCATCACGGGCGCGATCCATTCGGGGGCGTCGAGCTCGCGCTGGACCTCGGAGACGCGCTTGCCCAGCGCCAGGTTGGACCACTGGCGATCCGTGGTGATCAACGCCAGCAGATCGCGCGGCGTGACCTCGGTTTCGAGAAACTTGATCAGCGAGTCCCGAACCCCGGGCCACTGCTCGCGATCGAACGACTCGCGGTCGACGACAAAGACGATGACGCGGTAGCGGGAGTCGGCGGCGAGATCGAGCCCTTCGCGCGGCGTGACGTTGACGCCGCGATCGTCCTCGGGCAGCTCGTCGAAGGGCACGAAGTCGGCCGCCGCCACGTCCTGCGGCTTGCCGTCCTCGAACAACTCGAAGTCATCGGCGGTGAGGCCCTCGATGATCCGGCCTTCGATGCTCGGGTAGGCGTCCACGCGGACGTATTGCGTGCCGCCGCGGAAGACCGGACGCTGCGGATCCTGCGCCGCCGTTGGCGGCGGCGCCGGAGGTGGTGGCGGTTGCTGCTGACCGAGAGCCAGCACCGCCACGACGATGAGCGCGAGCCTGCTACCCATGTCTTATTTCGCAGGAGACCAGGAGATCAGGAGACCTTTGTTGATCTCCTTATCTCCTCCGCTCCTGCGAGGTTACTGCTTACCGCCGCCCGGCTTCGACAGCGATCGATAGTACTGCTCGACCAGTTTCCGGTATTGCTCCGGCACGTCGTCGGTGCCCGAAAGGAAGACCTGTGTCGAGTTGGCGTCGAGACGCCGGCGCAGCTGGTACTCGAAGCGCTTGATGTTGTCGGTCACCTGCTGCTCGAGCCGGCCGACGAGTTCGGGGTTCGCGTAGACGCTCTCGTCGTCGAGCCTGCGCAGCCCCTTGATGATCTCGTCGAGCTCCTTGGCGTCGATCTTCTGCTGACCGAGGAGGCGGCGCAGCTGCTCCGCGTCCGCGGCGCGCTGGCGCGCCTCGCCGCGGAACTGGCGGGCCTGTTCAGACGAGAACTGGCCGGGCATCGGGCGGGCATCCCCAATAGAGCCACCAGCCGGATTGAACATCGAGCCGGCGGTGTCACCCTGGCCGTCGCGTCCGCCCTGCGAGCGATCGCCCTGGTTACGGCCACCCTGGCCGCCGCCCTGACCTTGCTGGCCTTGTTGACCCTGCTGACCCTGCTGACCCTGCTGGCCTTGCTGGCCCTGTTGGCCCTGTTGCCCTTGCTGGCCCTGTTGCCCCTGCTGGCCCTGCTGGCCGCGCTGTCCCTGTTGGCCCTGTTGGCCTTGCTGGCCTTGCTGGCCCTGCTGTCCTTGCTGCCCTTGCTGGCCCTGTTGGCCTTGCTGTCCCTGCTGTCCCTGCTGGCCGCGCTGCCCTTGCTGATTCTGCTGCGAGCCGTCCTGGCCGCGCATCCGTTCGCCGAGCGACTGCATGCCCTGCGCGAGCTGACGGGCCTTGTCGAGCGCCTGCGCGTTCGGATCCGGCTTGGTGTTGCCGACGGCCGACTGCGCTTCGGCGATCTTCTTCTGCAGATCGTCGAGGTTGTTCTGGATGTCGCGGTCGAACGCGGCGACGTCTGACGTCTGGCTGCCGCCGCGGAGCATCGACTCCGAGTAGCGGATCTTGTCGCGGATGCGCTTGTCGCGAATCGCGTTGGCGGCGTCGGTCAGTTTGCGTGACGCGTCGCGCTCGTTCCGGAACATGTCGCCGGCGGTGCGATCGAGCTGCTTCTCGAGCTGATCGACCTTACCGGCCAGCTGGGTCTTGCGATCGGACAGCTGCTGCGCTTTCTCGCCGCGTGAAGCGCCCTGCTGATCGAGCTTCGAGACCTCTTCCTGGATCTGCTGCTGCTCGCGCGCCATCGCTTCGGCCTGGCGCAGCGCGTCCTCGACGTTCTGGCCGGTGCGCGCCGTCTGCGACTGCTGCAGCTGCTGCTCGGCGCGCTTGAGCTGCTCCATCGCGGACGCCGCCGCGGCTGCCGCGTTCGGATCGCCGTTCGCCGCCGCCTGCCGCATCGCGTCCGCGGCCTGCTGCAGCTGCCTCGCCGTCTGCTGGAGCTGCGGCCGGTTCTCTTCGCGCGCCAGCTTCTCGAGCTGCCGCGCCGCTTCCTCGGCCTGTTCGGCGAGCGCGCGCTGCGCGTCGCCGCCGCCCTGCCCCTGGCCCTGCGCCGCGCGACGGCGCTGGCGCTCGGCCTCCTGCTCCTGCCGGCGCGCCAGTTCCTTCAGCTTCTCGGCGAGCTCGTCGATCTTCTGCTCGGCCTGGGCCTGCGAGGCGCGCTGCGCGGTCTCGTACTGGTTGGCCATCTTGTCCACTTCGAGCTCGAACAAGTCCGCCAGTTCATCGGCCATCCGCTGCTGACCGCCGCCGCCACCGCCACCACCCTGCTGCTGGCTGGCGCTGACCTGTACCTCGTACTCCTCTTCCGCCTTCTGGAGGAATTCGAGCGCCTTGTGCTCCGGCGGCAGCGCCTGGTCGGGCGCCGCGGCCTTGAGCTTGCCCTCGGCCGTCTGCATCTCGGGCAGGCTCTGTTTCAGGAACTCGGTGATCTTCTTGAAGCGTTCGTCGGTGCCGACGCGCTGCGCAAAGTTAGTGAGCAGCGTGTTGACGTCTTCACGCAGCCGCTGCTGCATCAGCCCAACGACCGTCGTGCCCTGCTTCAGCTTCTCGGCGCCGGAGGTCTTGCGATCGCGCTGGAGGTTGAATGTCGCGGCGATGATTTGCCGCTGCTGTTCGGACAGCTTGCCGACCTGGTCCTGCTGCTGCCCGCCGCCACCGCCGCCACCGCCGCCCTGCGATTCCGCCTTCTTGAAGTCCTTCTGCAGCGGACGCACGCGCACGAAGTACATGTCGCTCAGCACCTGCTGCGTTCCGCCGACCGAATTGTTGTCGCCGGCGCGCGCGTAGTAGGCGACCGAGTCGCCCGCCTTCACGCCCAGTTCCTCGAGATACAGCGTGTGCCCGGCCGAAACGTTGGGCAACCGCGTCTTGCCGTCGAACAGCTTGACCGTCTTCTCGGCGGCGCCGTTGACCGAGTAGACCAGGTCGAGGCTCTTCACGCCGTAGTCGTCTTCCGCCTTCGCTTCGAGGAACACTTCCTCGATCGGCGAGGCCGAGGAATCGCGCCCCGGCTTGCTGAACGACACCGTCGGCGGCTGATCGGTCAGGACGTCGATCGAGTACTTCGGCGAACCGGTCACGAGCGCTCCGCCATTGGCCGCGAGATCGACGCGATAGAAGCCGTCCTTGTCCGCCGTGAACGATCCGGTCAGCGCGCCGTCGGCCTGGACCGCGAGCGGCACCTGTGTCTTGTCGTCGATGACGACGCCGCCGCCCGACGCGGCCATCGTCGTCACCGCGCGGACGCGGATTTCAGTCCCGCGCAGCACGGCAATGTCGCCGCCGTCTTCGATCTTTCGCGGCTGCAGCCCGGTGTAGGCCGGGAAGTGGTACTCGAGCTCGAGCTTCTTGACGTACGGCATGTCGGCCACCTTGATGGTGTAGACCGGCGACCGCACGCCAACCGCCTCGACGAAATACTCCACCGGCGCGGCGACGTCGAACAGCGTTCCTTCGTACTTGTCGTCTGTGCGAATCAGCGGCACGCGCTCGAAGGCCGCGGTCGCCGACTTGCGCACCATCAGCACGGCCTGGTCGGACTGGAAGCCGAACAGCTTCGCCGAGACCGACTGGTCGGCGCCGCGCGGGATCGTCGAGTGGCCGGGCGTCACCTCGATGCGATACGGGGCGGCCGCTTCGACGCTGCGCGAAATCACCAGCAGCGCCGACAGCGCGTGCCGCATGTAGGCCGGACCGAGCAGGAAGACGAGGGCCGCCAGCGCGACGACGCCGCCGAGCGCTCCCGAATAGCGGCGGAACGGATCGCGTTCAACGCGGCGGCCGTCCTCGATGCTCCTGACTTTCTGGATGGAGGACTCGACCAGCTTGCGGACCAGCGCCGGCGACTGCGCCGCGAGGCCGGAACGCTCCGCTTCGATGGCGCTGATGATCGCGACCTCGAGCGACGGCTCGTGCTCTTCCAGGTACATCGCGACTTGCTCGTCGGTGACCCGGCGCATCAGCGGCCGCGCGACGAACGCGTAGCCGGCCACCGCGACGATCACCGCGAGCGCGATACGGAACCCGAAGATCGACTCGGGCGTGAATCGCATCCACTGCAGCACCACCGCCGAGATGATCAGCGATGCCGCGAGGCACAGCGCCGCGAAGGCCGCGCCACGCAGCGCCAGCTTCATCCGCCACCGCTTGCGGACGTCGTGGATGACTGCGATCAGATCCGATCGACCACCGTGTTCCTGTGAGCGACCCAAGTCTTGCTGCGTCATGAAACCCTCGCACCGTTCTGCGAAAGACGATTAGAGAGGAGCGTCTCGCCCGCGAGCAGCAATCCCCCCGCTACGAGCAGATACCACCAGAGCCGCTGCGCCTGCGCCTGAGCATCGTCGCTGGGACGCGCGTTGCCGAGGCCGGCGATATCACCTGGCGCGCGGCCCGCGACCGCGGCCGCCAGTTCCTTCGGGTCGAGCGCCGTCAGGTCAGATTCCGAGAGATCGACGTTTGCCGCGAGCGTCGTGGCCGAGTCGGCCGGCGCGCCCTGCGTGCGGACGTCGTAGAAACCCTGTTCCGCCAGTTCCAGCGCGCCGTCCTCGGTTTCGACCGTCACCCGGGCGCCGGAAGGGGCTACCGCAATAGTACTCCCGCGCGCGCCGGTTACGGACGGGCCCGCCGCTCGGCCCGGGGCTTTCCGCGGGGCCGGGATGACCTGTCCTACCGTCAATGATGCCGGGGCCTCGGCGAAATCGGCGAGGTATCTGACGAGCGTGTGGACGAACGGCAGGAACACCGGCTTGAGGGGGGCGTCGTTCCACTCGAGGTCCAGCGTCGAGTTCCACTGCAGCACCCGTCCCGCCCCGACCTTCCGCTCCATCAGCGCAGGACTCCCGTCCTCGAATCGCGCCAGGACCTGCCCCGACGGTTTGATCGTCCGCCGGTACCCGTAGATGCGGGCGGTCGAAAAGTCGCCGCTCCTCGGCGCGCGAAACAGCTCGAACACCGGGTGGCTGTACTCCAGGCCGCCGAGGCGCGAGGGGCTGCCGGTCGTCAGATCGACGACGTCGCCAGGCAGCGCCGGCACCGTGTCGGCCAGCCGTTGCGGCCAGGTGGCCTGTGGTCCGGCGGCGATCAACAACCCTCCGCCGGCGCTGACGAAACGCGCCAGCCGATCCGCGAGATCGTCCGAGATCTGCACGTCATTCAGGATCACGACCGCGGTATTCCGCGCGTCCGCGTCGCTGAACGAGGTCGGGGTCTTCATCTCCAGCTCGACCCGGGGCGACTCGCCGATCGCAAGCGCGCGCGAGAGATACAGCGCCGTGCGCTCGGCGCCCTGGCGATTGATCACCGCCGCCTTCACCGGCTCCGATGGCGAGACGACGAAGTGGAACACGTTGTCGCGCTTGAGCCCGTCGTCGGGCAGCTTGACCGTGGCGCGCTGATTGCGCGACGCAATGGTGAAGGGCGTGAAGACGACGCTGCTCGACGCTCCGGGCGCGACGTCGGCCGGCAGCGACTGCGCCGGCTGGCCGTCGATTTCGAGCGTCACCTGGACGCGCGCCGGCTTGGTGCTGTGATTCACGACGCCTGCTGTCACCGCCACGCGATCGTGGTTTTCGAAGCGCGACCGCTGAAGCGATACCGGCGTGACGGAGAAGTTCGCCGTGTCGCCCGACGACACGCTCACCGGCGTCAGCGTGGTGCGCTCCGGAAGCCGCACGTCGTCGCGGCCGGGGGTCTGCTCCCACCCACGCCGCTGGAAGTCGCTGATCAGCAGGATCTCGCGCCGCGGCAGGGCCGATTCGGACAGGATGCCCGCGGCCAGTTTCAGCGCGGGCGCGTAACGGGTCGCGCCGGCGCCGGTCGCCGAGGCTGCGAGCGCGGAGTCGAGACGTCCACGATCCGCCGTGGACCGGACCGCCACCTCCGCGCCGGACGAGAAGAACACCAGCGACGCGCGGTCGCCCGCGCCCATCGATCGAATCGCGTCGTTGGCCGCCGTGCGCGCCCTCGACCACCGATCGCCGTACTCCATGCTGTAGGAAGTGTCGACGAGGATGACCGCTTCGCGCGCCCCCTGCTGAGCGGCCGCCGCCAGCGCGTCGCGCCGGAAGAACGGCCGCGCGAACGCCATGACGATGAGTGCCAGCGCCGCCAGCCGCATCGCCAGCAGGAACCAGTCACGGATCCGACGGCGCCGAACCGACTGGTACGGAATCTTCTGGAGGAACATCAGCGACGGGAACTCGACGACGCGCTTCTTCTCCCGCTGCACCAGGTGGATCAGCACCGGGATGGCGAGGGCGGCGAGACCTGCGAGGACGAGGGGGGCTACGAAACCCATTGGTGATTGCCGATTGGCGAATGCCGATTAAGCGGATTGTCGATTACGGATTGATGATTGGGCGCTGGCGATAAACAAGCGACGCCGCCCAATCGGCAATCGTCAATCGCCCATTCGTCAATCACCATTCCGCGAATCTGCAATCCGCAATCCACAATCTGCATTGTCTTATCTGACCCTGCTCATCTGCTCTCGAACCGAGAGGTAGGTGAAGAGCGCGTGATCGAGCGGCGTCGAGGTCGTGAGCAGCGTGTAATCGACGCGCAGCTCCGAGAACTTCGTGCGCAGGGCTTCACTGTGCTCGCGAATCAAGGCGCGGTACTGCTCCGCGAACGCCTGCGGAACGACCGGGATCTGCTCGCCGCTCTCGAGATCCTCGAACGCGGACGCGTCCTGGTAATCGAAATCCCACTCGGCCGGATCCAGCAAGTGAAACACGATGATGTCGTGACCGCGGAAGCGCAGCGGCGCGATCGCTTCGAGCACCGCCTGCGGCTCCTCATAGAAATCCGACACGATCACGAGCACGCCCTTGCGGGCGTAGTGCTCGGCCAGTTTCTTCATCGGCCCGAGCAGCTGCCCTGGCTTGGTCGGCTTCAGCCGATCGAGGACGTGCAGCGTCACGTCCATGTGCTTCGCCGACGCCGGCACGAACTCGACGATGTCGTCGTCGAACGCGGCGAAGCCGACGCGATCCCGCTGCCGATGTACCAGGTAGGTCAGGCAGCCGGCGAGGAGCTTGCCGTATTCGAGCTTGGTGATGCCGCGGCTGCCGAAGCCCATCGACTTGGAAGTGTCGAGCAGCACGGAGAAGTTGGCGTTGGTGTCCGCCTCGTACTCCTTGATATAGAACCGGTCGGTGCGGCCGTACAGCTTCCAGTCCACGCGGCGGATGTCGTCACCGGGGGTGTAGCCCCGGTGCTCCGCGAAATCGACAGACGCGCCGAAGTACGGCGAGCGGTGCATGCCGTTGATGAACCCGTCGACGACGGATCTCGACACGAGCTCGAGGTTGCCGACGCGCGCGAGGACCACCGGGTCGACGAATCGAGCCCCTGTGAGT
>Ga0193738_1000775_pt1 | contig 14611 bp, 11 predicted proteins | sample L2a1metaG_FD_144927 | JGI IMG/M metagenome (GOLD analysis project Ga0193738, IMG submission 144927) | Soil microbial communities from a riparian zone of the East river system, Colorado, United States - L2a1 | ecosystem: Environmental > Terrestrial > Soil > Riparian zone | place: USA: East River...
GACGCCCATCTCCATCACGAGCAGTTCGACGTCATGGCTTTGTAGGGGCGGGTTCCTGATCCAACGATGCTTGTACGTGGCGGTTGTGGGCGTGCTCACGCTCTCGTTGACCTACGCGTGTAAGGCAAGTCCGACCGGACCGTCGAGCCTCACCGTCGACCCGCCCGGCCCCATCACGCTGCAGGTCGGACAGACCGTGACAATCAAGGCCACCGCGGTCGTCAACGGCGAACCATCCTACGCCACCTACACATCGTCGAATGCCGGCGCCGCTACCGTCGATTCAGCGACCGGCCTCGTCCTGTGCGTCTCTCCGGGAAACGCGATCATCACCGTAACCGGAGGCGGGACGACCAAGTCGGTGGACGTCGCGTGCGGTGCAGCCGTCCTGATCGCCGTCGCGCCGATCACGATGTCCTTCACGCATGCGGTCGGCGTCACAACATGTCCCCAGACATTCGGCACGCTCCGCGTCACGAATCTGTCCAACGGTGCGGTGACGGTGGCACTGTCGGCGTCGGGCGCCGCCATCACGCTCGACGCCGCGGGCGCGACCGTCCAGCCCGGCAACTCCGTCGATTTCAACGTCAGCTTCAATTGCTCGCTGCAGACGTCGTTCACCGCCACGATCCTGGTGAGCGGGACGAACGGTCCCGCGACTGACTTCAAGACAGTGACCGTGCAGGGGAACATCACGCGCTGAGCGCGGCGGAAAAAATAAGGGCGGCTGCGAGCCGCCCCTACATCTCCGCCGTACGAATCCGGAGCTGACGCTATGCCTTGGGCAGGTGCACGAGGTAGTAGGTCCCGGCCCTGTTGATCCACACGCGGACGTAGTCGCCGCCCTTGAGCGTCTCGATCTTCGAGCCGCCTGAGGCAGGTGGCGCGTCCTTCTGGACGAGCTTGGCCTCGGCTGCCGGCACGATCGACACGACCTCGCGGCCGGCCACCTGTCCGCCCTTGACGAACTCGACCCAGCGCTCGAGCTTCTCACTGCTGCCCTTGGCGTCTGGTTTCGCTTCGTCCGCCGTCAGACGGACCGTGTAAGTCCCGGCGGCGATTGCCTTCCCGTCCGCCTTCAGGCCCGCTGGCAGCCTGACGGTGCCCAGACTCATTGCCCCAGGCGCGGTCGGCTCCTCCGCCGTGGTCGGCTGGGTCTTCGGCGCCGTGTGGCCCGCCTGCTGCTGCTGCGCGGCTGCGGGGATCCCCAACGCCAGAGCGCTGGCGAGCGTACCTGCGATTACGAACTGCTTCATCTCTGCCTCCAAGCCTGTAGCCGATTATATCGGGAGGTCAGGCTCCGGGCTTATAAAAGCAAGCCCGGTGCCAGCCGGATGAGTTTCTTACCGCTTGGTAATGACGATGGAGCCGCTGAAGGTGGTGAGGTCGAGCACGGCGCTGCCGTCGCCAAAAGTGCCTCGGATGGAGGTGCGGCGGCCGCGCCGCTCGCCCTGCTGACCGCGGGTCACGATGTCGAAGTCGGAGCTGATTTGCCCGGAATAGCTGTTGGCCTCCACTTCGAAGCCGACGCCCCCGGAGAGCAGGAGCCGGACTTCCCCGGAGAACGACCCGAGCTCGTAGCGGCCCGTCTTGACCAGCGGTCCGACGTAGATCACGCTCCCGCTGGTCGTGCTGGCCGAGACCCGGTCGCACTGGAGGTCGTCGAACTTCACGTGCCCGCTGATCGAACTGGCGGAGATGCGGCGGGCGGTGACGCGGCGCACGATGACGTCGCCGCTGACGCTCGAGGATTCGAGCGCGCTGTCCATTTTCGCGTCGGCGATCTCCACGGTGCCGGAGATCGTCTTGGCGGCGTTGACCCGCCCCGCGCCGGTGATGCGGATGTTACCGCTGATCGTGTTGGCGCTGACGTCGCCCCTGATGTCGGTGACCTGGATGCTGCCCGAGATCGACTCGACGGTGATGCGGGTGCCTTCCGGCGCTGTCACGTTGTAGGCGATCGAGACGTTGAGGTTGCGCCGGTTGTTGCGGCGAGCATCGTCGCCGCTGGGATACCGGGCGCGGATGTCGGCGCGGCCGGCGTGCTCGTTCACGTCCACCTGCACCAGGGGCAGCATTTCGCGCGCGTCGTTGATGTCGCGGCCGCGTGCAGTCTTGACGATCTCGACGGTGGTATCGGCGCCGGTCGCGCGGGTGATGGCGATGTCGCCGGCGATGTTGCCAAGCGACAGCACGCCAGCGGCGCCCAGCTTCAACGTCCGCGTCGTCCGCTCGGTCTGCTCCTCGCGGTTCTCACGCCGTTCGCGTCCCTGGTAGGAGATGAGCAGCGTCGAGCGTTGGACCCGCTGGATTTCCAGGATGCGTTCGGGATAGACCTGCGCCCCGGCCGCGACCGGGACCAGCAGCGCCGCAGCGCAGACTGCAAGCAGTCTCTTCATGACTTGTTCACCAGCTGTGCCGCTGCGGCGTTGTTTCCCTTGCGCATCTCGTTAATCAACGTGATCGTGTCCTGCAGCAGCGTGACCTTCTGGCGAAGAACCTCGAAGAGTGTTGCCCGCGCGGCGACGCTGGCTGGTTCAGCCTTGACGACGGCCCGATTCTCGGCGATCGCCTGGTCGAGGATCCCGAGGTTCTTCTCGATCGTCGCCGAGGTCACCGGGTCGAGTGCCTGCTGGTTCGCTTTGGCGACTTTTTCCAGCTCGGCGATCGCCTTCTCGAACTGATCCTGGGCGGCATCCACCGCGTTCTGCGCGCTTTCCACGGCCCTCTCGTCCGGCAATTTGACCGCGCCGGCGGGGACTTGCTGGATCTGCGCGGTTTGCGGGGTGGGTCCCATCCACGGCCGCAGCAGCATTACTGCCACGGCGCTCCCGAAGATTATCGCGGCCGCTGCCGCGGCCGCGAGCCACGGCATGTAGCTGGTCCGCGCGCGCGACGCCGACGTCTGCTCGTTGATGCGCCCCTCTTGGCGAAGGCGGCCGGCGATCTGGAGCCACGCGCGATCAGGCGCCTCTACTACCGGGAGGCTGGCGGCGGCGTCGTGGATCCGCTGCAGATCTTCGTGCAGCGCGCGACACGCCTCGCACTGGAGGAGGTGCATCTCCAGTTCCGCGTGGCGGATCGATCCCAGCGTGCCGTCCACGGCCTCCTGGATCGCGTTGAGATATCGCTCACACGCCATAACGTTCACTTGGGCGGCTCTCGAGCCGCCCCTACACCCTCGCCCTTAACAAACGTCTGAGCCGCAAACGCGCTTTGTGGACCTGGGACTTCGATGTTCCTTCCGCGATGCCGAGCACGTCCGAGACCTCGCGATGTTCCAATCCTTCCACGTCGTGGAGCACGAACGCCGCGCGGCAGCCTTCCGGTAGTTCGCTCATCGCGCGCTCCAGGTCCAGCCGATCGATCGCCTGGTCGGCGAGGCGGTGGCTGCCCGTGTCGGCCAGCAGCGTCGCATCGTCCAGCCCGTCGGTCACCTGGCCGGTCCGCGCCGCCCGGCTCCTGACGTGGTCCAGGATCTGGTTCATCGCCAGCCGGTACAGCCACGTTCCCAGGGCGGCCTCGCCGCGAAAGCCATCCAGCTTTCGGTGCGCCGAAAGAAAGATCTCCTGGAGGAGGTCCTCCGCATCGGCGGGGTTTCCCAGCATCCTCAGCGCGAGGCTGTGGAGACGCCCCGAGTGCTGACGATACAGCTCTTCAAAGGCGCCCAGCTCGCCGCGGCGGCACCGATCGACGAGTTGCAGCTCGGCCGCCCGCGGCCCTGCCGCCCGCTGCGCCGAGGGATGCACCGTCATCTTAGACGTCGCCATGGTCGCGCCGCGTTGCCCGGAACACGGGTTTACCTACGATAAATGAAGCGTTTTCGATCGAATTCGCGGATCCGGACGCCGGAAACGATAACCCCTTCGGCCTGGAGGAGGGCCCGTTTGAGCCCCTCGCTCCCGCCGTATCCGCCCAGCCGTCCACCGGCGGCGACCACGCGGTGGCAAGGCACGCCGGCAACGCTGCAGCCCTTCATGATGTTGCCAACCGCCCTCGCCGCGCGCGGCGCTCCCGCGGCCGCGGCGACATCGCCGTACGTGGCCACCTTCCCGGGAGGGATCCGCCGGACCGCGTTCAAGACCCGTCGGCGGAACGGGGCGTCAGAAGGCGAACCGTATTCCGCCCGCAACCTGCGCTCCCCCGGCGTCGAACGACACCGACCGATCGCCGGCGTTCGTCTTGATCCGCGCATGGGTGTACCGGAACAGCCCGCCCACACCGACGCCGCGCGAGAACATCCAGCTCACGTCGGCGCCGGCGTTGAAGCCGGTCGCCGATTCTCTCCCGCCCGACGTCTTGACCCCGGTGAACTCCGCCGTGTCGTAGGGGAACGTCTCGGCGTAGGTGACGTCCGTGATGATCGGCTGGTCGACGCTCAGCCACGAGGGACCGGCGCTCAGCAGCACGCGGAGCCGACGGTTCACCGGCCAGACGAGGCCGAGCATCAGGTGCGTGCCGGTCTCGTCGCGGCTCGACTTCGCCGCGCCCTCGATGGCGCGGAACGAGTTGTCGTAGAGCGGATGCGGCAGCTGCGCCGTCACGTGGGCATCGCCCGAGCTGCTGCTGCGCGAGGCGCCGAGTCCGACGACGAACTGCCGCCACAGGCGATAGCTCACGCTCGCCGCGATGAGGCCACCGATCTCCGACGGATAGTCAACGGTGATGTGTTCCTTCTCGGTGTAGAGCGTGAGGTCGAACGCATCGCTGAACGGTGCCGGCGCCGTCTGGATGCCGCCGCTCACACTGATGAACAGCCGTACGGGTGGCTTGGGCCGCACCGTCGCGCGCGGCGGGGTCCGTGGCGGGGTCTGCGCCGAGGCCGGTGCCGCGACTGCCAGGAGTACGAAGGCAGCCGTCAGCATTCGCGTCATCGCGATCCTCAATTCACACCCACCGCGGTCCACGCCTGGGTCACCGCGCGCTCTGCGTTGCTGTTGCTGCCAAACAGGTCGCGCGACGCCTGGATCGTCGCCGCGCGGGCCTGTGAGAACGTCGCGTTCATTGGAAGCATCGCCGTGAAGGCGCGGTAGAAGACCTTCTCGATCTGGTCGCGGTTCGCGGCGCCCACACCCTGGACGGACTGGCCCGACGTCCGGTTGGTCCCGCTCTCGATTGCCAGGTAGAACGCCTGGTTCGCGATCCCCGAGTTGATGTGGACCCCGCCGTTGTCGCTGGTGCCCAGGAACCGGCGCGAATAGTGGTCGGGATCGCCGTAGGCCTGCGGGTTCTCCATCGAACGGATCCCGCCGGGTCTGACCACGTCTTCCCCGGCGAGGTAATCGGCCCTCAGATCGCCGCTGCCGGCCGGCTGGAAGAAGAACTCGACGCTGGTGCCCATGATGTCCGAGAAGGCCTCGTTCAGCGCACCCGACTCGTTGCGGTAAATCAGGTTCGACGTGAACTGGGTGACCCCGTGTGTCAGCTCGTGCGCGACGACGTCGATCGCTCCCGAGAGGTGGTTCCACGACTGGCCCGCCAGCGTGAACCCCGGCGGCAGCCCGACGCCGTAGACCATGTTGCCGCCGCCGGCGTAGAACGCGTTCACGAAGAAGTCGGAGAACTGGTTGAAATAGAGCTGCAGGTCGGCCGCCGTCCGGCGCACGGGGTTCGCGAGGCTGCGGATCCTGATGTTGTTGTCGTTGAGGCCCTTCCGGCCGAATCGTTTGAAGTAGTAGTCGTAGGTATAGCCGGAGTAGACGTGGGCGTCGTCCACGGCGCCATCAGTCCAGTTGTTGTCGTCGTCGGCGGCGATGTCGCTGGCATTGAGGGAGATCTGCCCGTTCAGGTAGGCGACGGTTCGCTGGGGATTGCCCTTCATGTCGTTGGTCTCGATGACCGGCGGGCGAAGCCGATCGGTCAGCGCGAAGCTGCCGCTGGAACCGCTGACACTGATCTTCTTGTTGTCGCCGAGCACGCCGATCGCGCGCCCGACCGCCGACTGCGATTGCCGGTCGCTGTACTGCATCAGCACGTCGCCCGATCGCGCGTCGAGGAAGTACTGAATGATGTCGGCGCTGTCGGTCACGGCGCGGACCCGCCACGCGAGCTGAAAGGAGCCGCCGTCGTCTGACGGAAGGACGACGAGCTCGGGTTCTGCACCGTTCGGTCCCTGGTCGGCGCCCGCGAGCTCGCCGGCGCGTTCCCTCGCGGCCGCGGCGTCCAGTGCGGGATCGACGCGGATGTCGATGCCGGTGTAGACGTTTCCGTAGGTTGAGAGCAGGACACCCTGCGCGTCCATCTGCCGGGACACGTCCGCGCCGAAGACGCGGACGCCGCGGTGATACTGATCGGCGCGATCGTGGACGTGCCCGGCGATCTGGGTGTCGTCGCGGACCTGCCGGATCCGCAGGTCACCGCTGCGCAGCATCGACTGCGTCACCGAGTCCCACTGCCGGACCACCTGGTCCGACGAGGCGGCGAATGACGCCCGGCGTCCTGACGGCGCCTGTGCCGCTGGTGAGGGGTCGAAGCCGAGCATACCGAGCGTCGCGAGCGCGAGCGCGGCCGATCCGTTCCGCAACAGACGCAATGGAGTGTCCTTTCGCGCGAGGAGTCTAGCGTTTCTTCAAGGCCTGCGAGAGCACGCGCCCGTCGGGCGAGGGCAGCGTCACCCCGATGATCGACGCCACGGTTGGGGCGAGGTCGGCGGGCGTGGCCGCGTCGTTGCGGGCGCCGGACTGGATCCCGGCGCCGAAGAGGAGGACTGGCACGCGCTGGTCGTAGCTGTACCACGTGCCGTGAGTCGTGCCGGTGCTGGACAGCAACCAGTTTTCCTTCTGCACGACGAACAGGTCGCCGCTGCGCCCGGGGAAATAACTGAGCGCGGTGGCGCGAATCTGCGCGTCCTTCGAGGTGCGCGCGGCCGCGGATGAGACTTCGTCGCTGGTGATGACGCGCGCGACGCCGCTCATGTTGCTGATGGTCTTCGCGATCGTTCCAAGCAGTTTGCGGTCCGACTTGATCCGATCCCAGACGCCGGGTTTGAAATAGACTTCGCCGCCCGACGTAGCCGCGATGAACGGTCCCTCTCCGCCGAGCACCGGTTTCAACAGCGATTCGATCGCCGTGCGGATCGCCAGCATCGCCGTCCGCCCGGCGGACGGGATCTGTTCAGGAATATCGGCGACGCCATGGTCGGCGCTGAACGCGAGCACGTAGTTGTCCTTGCCGATCTTCTCGTCGAGGAAGTCGAGGAACCGGCCAAGCGTCTCATCGAGCCGGACCAGCATGTCCTGCACCTCGTGGCTGCGCGGCCCGTAGCTGTGCCCGACGCTATCGAGCGCCGAGAAGCTGACGCCGAGGAAATCCGTGCGGTCTTCGGTGCCGAGCTTCATCTCCGTGACGGCAGCTTCCGCCATTCGCTCGAGATAGTCGTTCGGGTAGGGGGACTGCAGCCAGTGCTGGATGTACGCGTTGTCACCCGCGCGCCCGAGTGGATGCGGGAACACCGGTCCCCATCCTGCGGCCCCCCGTTCACCGACGCCGTCGTCGCTGTACTCATAGCGATCGGCCGGCAGCGCGCGGTCCCACGTCTTCTCGCTGTCGCGATCCACCGGGTCGCCCTTGAGGTAGCCGACGAACCACCCGACCGGCGCGGGCGCGTAGACGCTCGACGTCTCCCAGACGTTGCGGTCGCCGAACCAGGTGACGAAATCACCGCCGTGGCCCGCCAGCCCGATCGCCGATCGCGCCTTCATCGACATCGTCGCCACGCGCGAGTTGAGCGACTTGCGCATCACGTCGGCCAGCGTCGGCGTCATCATCCTCAGCGCGCTGTCGCCGGCCCCCTGCGAGGAGCCGTAGCTGACCTCCTGCGAGTCTGGATCCGCGTTGCAGGTCACGCTCTTCTGCGTCTCCCGATCCCACCAGGCATTGCCGATCATCCCGTGTTGGTAAGGCAGCGTGCCGGTGCCGATCGTCGAGTGGCCGACGCAGGTCACCGTCAGCAAATACGGGTAGGCGCCGTTGCGGAACCAGGCGCCGTCTTTCGTCAGCCGCTTGAGGCCGTGCTCAAAGAGGTCGCTGTAGCGCGTCAGGTAGTCGCCGCGGAGCTGGTCGACGACGACGAAGACGACCAGTTTCGGCCTGGCGGCCTGGGCCTGGATCGGCGACGCGGGCGCTTGCAGCGTGATGAGACTGGCGACAAGAGCGGCGGTCAGGCGAATACGCAAGCGGCACCTCGTGAAATCAGCGGCGCAGGACCGGCAGGTAGCACACCGCGCCTATCACTACATCGTATACGGCGCAGCCGATCGCGTACCAACGGGGCGCCAGCGCGTCGGGCAGCAACCCGGGACGGTGGGCGACGTCGAGCACGGCGTGCGCCGCGAACGCCAGGGCGATGATGGTGAGCGCCTGCCGCGGATCCCGGACCATGGTCAGCGCCGCGATCAGCAGGAAGCCGACCGCCAGTGCGATGTCGAGGCCGACGCCGGGCTCGTTTTCCCGAACCACGGCGAAACCGATATAGGCCCCGGCCGTCAGCGACAGGAGCAGCGCCGCCATCTGCGCCAGCCGCAGTTCTTCCACCAGCCGCTCCGGCGACGCGGTCGGAATCGACGCCGTCCTGATCGACTGCCAGGTAAAGAGCGCGGCAAGCCCGCCGAAGGCGATGACGACGGTCCTGAGCGCTTCGCTCAATTTGAGCTTTCGAGAAAGGTCAGTGGATCGATGTTGAAGTCTGCCGGATCGACCGGCGAGATGACGGTTTCGAGGTCCTTCCCGCCGCGGTCGCGCTGCGGCTCCCACAAGTTGCGTTCGAAGGGGAGGTCCAGTCGAGTCCCGTCGGTCGCGAAGAGCACGCGTACGCGTGGGCGATGCGGATCCGGGGCGTGGACGCGCAGCACCACCGCGACTTCGCCGGTGCTCAGCTTCACGAGGTTCCCCGGTGGATAGATGCCGAGGAGCTGCACGAACCGCCGGACGAGGTGCTGATCCAGCTGCGCTCCCTCGTTCCGCTTGAGAACCGCGATGATGCGATCGGTCGGGTATGCCTGCTGGTAGGTGCGTTGCGAGCGCATCGCGTCGTAGACGTCCGAGATCGCGCAGAGCATCGACCCGAGGTTCATCGAGTCGCGAGTCACCGCTCGAGGGTACCCGCTGCCGTCGAGGCGGAGGTGATGCTCGAACGCCACGATTGGCGCCAGCACCGGCATCTCCGGTGTCCGGCGCAGGATCTCCGCGCCGTCCACGACATGCCGGCGCATGATGGTGAACTCGTCGTCGGTCAGCTTGTCCGGCTTGTTGAGGATCTCCTTCGGCGTGCGCACCTTGCCGATGTCGTGCATCAGCGCCGACATCCCGAACTCTCGCAGCAGGCGGCCGTCGATGCCGAGCGCGCGCGCCTGCGCCATCGCCAGGATCGACACGTTCACCATGTGCGTGAAGGTGTAGTTGTCGTAGTTGCGCATCGCCGTCAGCGCCATCAGCGCGGTCCGGTTCTGGGTCACCGCGTCCGCGAGCCCTTCGACGGTCTCGAGCGCGGCGGGCGCGTCCGGGATGCCCTCGGTCTCCGCCGTCTGCCACGCGACCTCGGCCGCGGCGACCGAGTTCGAATACATCTGGCGGATCGCGGCGATGTCGCTCGCGAGGCCGTCCTGTTTTTTCGTGGTGTCGCTCTTCAGCCGTCCCACGCGGATGTGCGGCGTGGAGAAGTCCTTCTCCGCGTCGCCAGCCTTGCTTCCGAGCCGCGCGAGGCTCGCCATCAGCGTGACCAGTTCGTCCTGCGTCACGCCGCGCTCGAAGGCGATCCGCTCGACTTTGTTGTCCTTCAGCTTCTTGATCAACTCGAGCATCGTCGAGCTGACGCGGTGCATCGGCGTGTCGGCGACGACGAGATCGGTGCCGACGATACCAACCGCGATCGACGCCTGCTGCTGATGGAGCGAGGCCAGGACGGCAACCAGGCCCGCCATGTTGCGCGCGACCAGCGGGTGATCGGGCGCATACAGAGTCGAGTTGCGCACGCCGGACGCGACCCGGCGCAGCAGGTCCTCGTACATCGCGATGCGGTTCGTGGCGTCGCTGCTCATTGCCTCATTCCGGGCCTCATTCCGGGACTCAATCCAGCCGCTTCAGTTCTGCGCGCGCCGCGGCGCGGACGCCCCGCGGTCCCTTCGTCGCGGCCTCGCGCAGGGCCGTGAGCGCCGGCCCGGTGCCGATCTTGCGCAGCGCCGACGCCGCAGCCGCGCGGGCCCGTCGCGTGCGCAGCGGCGCGAGCCAGTCGCCATGTTGCATCGCCTCTCGCAGTGCTTCGACGGCGTCGGGGCCGCCGGACGATCCCAGCGCCTCGAGGGCGCCGACATAGACCGCCGGGAACGCCTTGCGGTCGATGTGGCGGACCAGGTAGCAGAACAGCGGGCCCGCGCGCTCGTCCCGCATGCCCGCCAGCTCGCTGATCAGCGTTTCGCGTGGCCTTCCCGTGGTCGTGGTCAACGCCTGCAGGAGGATCTGCGATGCCGCGTCGGTGCCGTTCAGCATCAGCGCCTGCACGGCTTCCCGCTGCACCAGCGGCTCGGTGTCGGCGAGCAGCGGCTGCAGCTCGCGAAGTCCTTCGGCCCCGCCGAATTCACGCAGCAGGAAGGCGGCCGTGCGGCGAACCTCCCAGTTGGCCGCGTTCATCAGCTGCTGCACCGACTCTCGGCCCGCGGCGCCGAACTCGACGAGGATGTCACGGAGGCGACGGCGCGAGCGCGCATCCTGTTCGGCCGAGAGAGCCTCGGCGAGCGTCGGGATGACCGCCGGGCCGATGCCGTGCGCCAGCTTCTTAATCCGATTGTAGGTCGCGTCGTCGGTGGTCCGGAGCTGCTTGGCGGCTTGCCGGATCATGCCGCCGCGGCCGAGACGCGCCAGCACGCTGTTGGCGGCCTCCTGGCGGCCAGGCAGCCGGCTCCCTTCCGAGGCCACGCACTCGGCAAGCTTCAGCGCCTGGTCGATGTAACCGACCCGGACCAGGTCCTCGACGTGCGAGATCACCGTGTCGGCCACGTCACGCCACCGTGCCGGATCCTCCTCGATGCGCGTGAGATCGAGGAGCAGCATGTGGTCGAGCGTTCGCAGTTCGGCGTCCGTGACCGTCGCGAGCCAGCCCGCGATGCGTTCCGGGGGATCGTCGCTGGCGGACTCGACATCCACCGCCTTGGCCCGCGCCGAGCTCAGTTCCTTGGCGTAGGCCTCCGAGACGAACTTCTCGTCCGTGTAGGACGTCAGCATCGACTCGACCTTTTTCCAGAGATCGTCGAACGCCGACTCGAGCCCGAGCTCCGACGCCGCGACGTCGGGCTGCGCCAGCGCGATCAGTTCCCGCTGGCGCTCGGCGTCGGGCACGAGGGCGTGGAACGCCTGGGCAAGACGATCCGTCGGCCCGCGCTCCGAGATGACCGAGTTCGACACGAACTGCGCGACGGCGCCGTCGCTCATCCGATGGACCATCGCGCTGACGACGTCCACGTTGCCGGCCATCGCCTCGGGCTGGGCACGGTGGAGCAGCAATTCGAGCATCGCTTCCGCGGAGAGCCGCCCGGCGACCTGCCCGACCTGGCGGAGGGTTTGATCCAGTTGCGCCGGGTTGGTCTTGCCGACGTATTCCGCGAGGCCGCGCAGGAGGTTCACGAACGCGCCGACGCGGACGGCGCCCGGCGTGTTCTCCGTGCGTTTCTCGAGGGCCTGCATCAGCGCGGCGAGACGGATGGGATCGCCCACCATCTCGAGCAGCGTCCGCATGCTCTGTTCGTCGAGCTCGAGCTCGGCGCCGAGCGCCGCCGCGACGAGGCGGTCGGCCGTGGCCTCGTCGCCCTGCTTTTCGCGCAGGACCTCCGCATAGTCGATCTCGACGATCTCCATGCTGGGACCGCCGGCGGTGGCCCAGAGGCTGCCCATGCCGCCGTCCGAGCGGACTTCCTCGGGCGGCCGCGAAAGCAGCATCAACATCGTCCGCCACGACTCGGCGTTGGCGCCCGCGTTGAGCGTCAGCTTGCCGACGAGTTGGCGGCGCAGCAGGTCCGACAGCTCGACGATCGCCGCGTCGGGCTTCGCCGCCGCCGCGTTGGCGATGTGAATGTTGTTGGGCCGGATTTCGAGCGTGAACGGACCGGCGGCCGTGAGGCCGCCGGTGATTTCGGTGAGCTTGCCGAGGGTGGCGGCGATGGCGGGATGCCCGCCCGGATAGAGCGACACTGCGCGCAAGGCGGCCTTGCAGGCGCGCGCGAAGTCCGCGAGCTTGGCGGACATTTCGGCGTCGAGTGTGGCTCTGACTTCGCCCATCGTTCCTACATGTACTGCAGCGGGTCGATCCCGGCTGCTTCCGGGTCCACGGCCTCGACGACCGCCCAGGTAAAGTCGCCGCGGCCGTCAGGTTCCCACGTATTGACCAGAGGCATCTCCTCGAGTCCCTCACCGTCGCGATCGCGGATGATCTTCACCTGCGGCCGGAACGGGTCAGTCGGGTGCTCGTGGGTTACCAGCCCGATGTGCTCCGTATTCAACCGCACGAGGGTACCGACAGGGAAGAGTCCGATCAAGTTGATGAAGCGGCGCAGCAGTTTCTGGTTGAACGCCGGGTCGTCCTTCTTCCCCATAATCGACCTGATGCGGTCGCTCGGTAGCCCCTCCCGGTAGACGCGAGTGCTGCGCAGCGCATCATAAACGTCCGCGATGCTGACGATCTGCGTGCACAGATTCAGCTGCCGGTGCCCGATGTTCCCGGGGTAGCCAGACAGGTCCTGCCGCAGATGATGTTCGAAGGCGACGATCGGCGCCAGCGCCGGCATCTCCGGCGTCCGTCGCAGGATGTGCGCCCCGTCCACCACGTGCCGCTGCATGATGTCGAACTCGTCCTTCGTCAGCCTGTCCGGCTTGTTCAGGATCTCCTGCGGCGTGTGCACCTTGCCAATATCGTGCATCAGCGCGGCGAACCCGAACTCGCGCAGCAGCGCCCCTTCCATGTTCAGTGAGCGGGCCTGGGCCATCGCCAGCACCGAGACGTTGACCATGTGGGTGAAGGTGTAGTTGTCGTAGCGCTTCAACGCCGTCAGGGCCAGCAGCGACGTCCGGTCGCCGCCCACCAGCTTCGCGAGCGAATCGATGATCTTCCGCGCCGCCGTTGGATCCGGCTTGTCTCCCGACTTGGCCTGTTCCCACAACTGCTGCGCCGTTTCCACCGCCGTGCCGTAAATCTTTCGCGCCGCGACGACGCCGGTGCCCGCATCGTCGTCTTCCTTCTCGATCGACAGCCGCCCGATGACGATCCGCGAGACCCCCTTCTGCTGCAGCCGCTGCGGCAGCGGCAGGGCGGCGCGCTTGTCCGGCAGCTCGAAGATGAAGGTGCGGAATTCTTCCTTCGTGACGCCGCGCTGGATCGTGATCTTCTCGATCTCGCGCTCGCGCATGTCGCGGGCGAAGCCGGCCAGCGCCGCGGCCGACTTCGGCAGGCGGGCCGCGTTGACGACCACCTCGTCGCCGATGAATCCGATGACGATGGCGTCGCCCTTCTGCGTCAGCGTGGCGCACTGCGACGTCAGCGCATCAACGCCGCGCTGGACCAGCGGGTGACTCGACGAATAGAGCGTGGCGCTGCGGATCGCCGCGGCGAGACGGCGGACCAAATCGTCGTAGGCCGCGACGTTGAGATCAGCCATGGGTTACGCGACCGCCCTGGCGAGCTTGCGCAGCATCCGGTCGCCCGTTTTCGCGGCCTCGTCGATGGCCCGCTCGGCGGCGGGCGTGTGAATCGCGCGCAACGCCGCGAGACTGTTTTCCTTCAGCGCCCGCCCCTTCGCGCGCGCCAGCAGCTTCTTCTTCCGCATCAGCGTCGTCAGCGCCGGGACCGCCTGGTCGTCGCCGACGCGGCTCAGCGCGCCCACCGCTTCCAGCACGATCGGGTGATCGGCGCCGAACGGGTCGCTCTCTTCGATCATCCGGACCAGGACCGGGACAACCCGCGGGTCACGCTGTGCAACCAGCGCCTCGACGACGGCGCGACGCTGCTCCCCGGTGGCGGCCCGCATTACGGTGTGGACGGCGCGTGCCGCGGCGGGGTCCTTGATGTTGGCGAGGGCTCGCACCGCGGCGGTCGTGACCCGTGAGTCCTGCCCGCGCAGCAGCGGCTGCAGCAACGGCACTGCCTCGGGCGCGGCGATCTCGCCGAGCAGCTCGGCGACGTTGCGCTGCGCCGCCCATTTCCCCGAGCCGGCCAGCGAGCTGAGGCGCGACACCGCGCGCGACCCAAACCGGCGCACGATGGCGGTCGCCCGCGCGCGACCCGGCGTCAGCGCCTCCTGCTTGAGATGCGTCTTCAGCGCGTCGGTGGACGCTGGTCCGATCCGGCCGCAGACGTCGGTAAAGAGCGCCGCTTCCGCCTCGGACATGTCGCCGAGCAACTCGGCCGCTTCGACGAACGCAATCGTGTTGACCAGGCTCTCGAGCGCGAGCCTGCTGCCCTGGCTCGTCACGGCCTTCGCGTCGGCGGCCTGTTCCTGCAGTGCCCCGATGACCGCGAGCACCGACTCGTAGTCGCCGGCCAGCAGCAGGTCTTCGGCGAGGACCGCCACGTCGCTGGCGACCTCGGGGGCGCGCACGGGATCGCGCTCCAGCTTGAGAAGGTCGATCAGCA
>Ga0193738_1000776_pt1 | contig 14575 bp, 7 predicted proteins | sample L2a1metaG_FD_144927 | JGI IMG/M metagenome (GOLD analysis project Ga0193738, IMG submission 144927) | Soil microbial communities from a riparian zone of the East river system, Colorado, United States - L2a1 | ecosystem: Environmental > Terrestrial > Soil > Riparian zone | place: USA: East River...
TCAAGAACATTTTCCATTATTTGAGATTTTACTTCCTGCGGCATTTTGGAGTAAAGACTTGTGTCACCGGTAACTCCAGCAATAAATATCGAAACTGCTTTTTCATCATTGTTCGATCTGAAGGCATCTGCACTAGGTCTGAGGGCTTTGGTCATAAAATTATTAATGATAGTATCGCCTCCCGGAACATTTTGAAGCAATGGTATTACAGGTGCTTCGCCAAGCATAAGAGTTTTTACTAATTCAGGATGTTCCATAGTAGTTAAGAGTGCGGTATATGCTCCATAAGAATGTCCAACAAGATGAACGGGGCCAAGATTGAGCGCTTTGATAAACTCAGCAAGATCTTTTGCATGAATGACAGGGGAATAATCAGCGGAGTCATTACTTACCTGCCTGTTGGGAAAAGCATATCTCCTGCTATATGCGATCACCCGGTGACTTTTTGCAAATGTATCCATTTGCATATACCATAGGCGGTAATCATCCAATGTGCCATGTACAAATATTACCGGCTCGCCTTTTCCAATATCAATATAATGCAGCGAATCACCGTTAATAAGAACACTTTTAATTTCAGGAGTTGTTGGTTGTGTAGCCTGTGTTCCTGTTTTTTCAGGATTACTATTACAGGCAAAAAGAATAAATGCAAGGATCACTGAAAATGCAATTGCGGTAGTTTGCTTTTTCATAAAAGAGAAATTTAAGGTGGACAATACTTCATAACCTACGGAGAAGTTTTCGCGGGGGAGGAACAAAAGATTAAGAAAAGTACAACTTTGTTTTACAACAAAGATATTTCCGGTTTATTTTTCTTTAGGCACTTCTCTTATATGATATTCTTGTATCAGTGGTGGGTTTTCTGGTGAAAGAGTAAAATAGATCTCAATGTCTGTTTTCTCGCCTTCAATAATGAATGAACCACGTAATTGATTTTCTGCTTTCACTTCTTTTATAGAAATAATATTTCCTGCTTTTGCATAAAGATCTCTTGCATATTTCTTCAAGGTGTCAATTGGATAATCAGGAAAGAAATTCTCTGCAAAAATTCCACTTTGATCGGCATTATTCCAATCAGGTAAAAGTTTTACAATATCATTTTTCCTTTGTTCTAAAATTTTTGAAGGAGACAATTGCATTGGTTGCAGTTTTGCGATCTTAGCAATCGTATCAAGTATTTTGAGATTTACAAAACCCATTGGCGAATAAGTACGGTTGGCAAATGAAACAATACCGATACCATAATCAGGCATGATGCGCCATTGACTTCCAAATCCAGGTAATCCACCACTATGAGCAATATAAGTTTTGCCATCGCAATCTTTCATCCAGCCTAATCCATAACAATATGCTGCGGTAATTGCACAGCTTCTTCCATCAGGATATTTATAATTTGGATTAAAAACATTCCATCTCCATGGATGATGCATTTCTCTTACAGAACTTCTTTTTATCGGTCCATCATCTTTTGCATTATTTGGTGGCCATGCAGAAAGATGAAAAGCCATATAGTTTGCAAATTCATCAATAGATGAGATCATAGCTCCCATTGCACCCCAGCTTCCATCTTTTGTATCATGCAGCAATTCTTCTTCATTCCATTTTTCATTTAACCAGCGATAGCCATGTGCTAATTTATCAGCAGCAACATCTTTGAATTCATAAGTTGTTGTGTTCATCCCTAACGGCTCCCAGATATTTTTCTTGATATAATCCTGGTAACGCAAGCCAGAAACATTGGTAATTATTTTCCCTAATAACGCAAAACCAAGATTGCTATATTCATAGGCAATGCCGGGTGGATTGCTAAAAGAAATTTGTTTACCAATAAATTCCATCAGGTCCTTATCTGTATCAGCAAGCTGTCGGTCACCCCAGGGATTATCTTCAGGAAACCCTGCACCGTGTGTCATTAAATGCCGAACAGTAATATGTGGTGCATCAGCAGTTGGATATTTTACATTTTTTAATTCAGGAATGTATAAATAAGCGGGATCGTCAAGATTTAATTTTCCTTCATCACGAAGTTTAAGTATTGCCATTGACGCAAAACTTTTGCTCATGCTCGCAATCCGAAATAAGGACGATGATGTTACAGGAATTTTCTTTTCAATATCTGTATAACCAATATTTCCTTTGTAAACCAGTTTGCCATCCACTACTAATCCATATGCAACGCCGGGCAAATGATTCTCATCAGCATAGTCTTTAAAAAGTTTATCAATGATGGGAAAAGCCTGCATGATCTTTTCCATACGACCTGCATCGGGGAAAGTTGCCGGTTGATAAGCCGGATCAAAATTGACAGTTGCAATGCTACTACTACTTGCAGTTTTATCTTGATCACAGGCAGTGAATATCACCGCAAAGAATAACAGGAAAAAGAGTTTATACATTTTTAGAAATTTTTAAGCCTTATATCTTTCCCGAACTTTATCAAGCAATGCTTTTATTCGTGGATCCTCTTCTACACCTTTCATCATGGGGAGTTCGAGCATATAGTTAAATGGCCCCATCTGCTGTTCAATGCATCTATGCATGTAATAATATGTCTTATCAAAATCTCTTAATGACCACCAAACCATCATCAGGTCAGGGTCGAGAACAGCCTGTGGGTCTTCAATTTGTCGTTGTTCAATTTTTTTAATGATATCAAGTGCCTTTTCTTTTTCGCCCATTATGCCGTAAGCAAAACCAAGTGGCGCCAACCCTTTCAATGGATGATTTGTCAACCGGTGAACTTCTGTAAAGTATTCTGCGGCTTTAGGCCAATCGCCTTTAAATCCATAACACCAACCTTTTGTTTCAATAGCTACTCTCATTTCTGGCTCCATTTCCAACAGACGGTCTGTAATACGTAGCGCATCATCGTACTGGTTATTCATGATGTATGCTTCGGCCAGCATATGATTAAGATGTGGGGCCAATGGATCGTTTAGCGATGCCTTTTCAAGAATTTTTATGGCCTCCTCTTTCTTTCCGATAAGTATGTGAAATAATCCAAACACATCATAAGCTTCAGAGTGTGCCGGAGCCAGCTGAATTGCTTTTTGCAATGATTCGTACGCAGCTTTTGGATTCCATTTATAAAACATATGAGCATTGGCTTTTGCCAAATGACTTTCAGCGATCGTATCATCAAGTTGTAATGCTTTCTCACTGTATTCATTTACTATTTTAAATGCCTTTTCAGGTCTTACCTGGCCAGTGGCACCAAGATAGCTGTATGTACCTGCGATATATGCATAAGCTTCTGCATAATTTGGTTCAAGCTGAATGGCTTGCTCAAACAGATCAATTGCTTTAAGCATATCCGCAGGAGTGATCTTGCTTCGGAAATAAAGACCCTTTAAAAAAAGTGTGTAGGCTTCAATATTTTTTGTTGGTGCTTTTACAAGTTGTTCTGTTTGCTTTGACAGTGAAAGATTCTCTCTTAGCCTGTTGGCAATAATGCTGCTGATCTCATCCTGTACTACAAAAATATCAGTAAGGTCACGATCATAGTTTTCACTCCATATATGATAACCGTCCGCTGCATTGATCAACTGTGTGGTTATGCGAACCCTGTTTCCTGCTTTTCTCACACTGCCTTCTAAAATTTTATCGACATTTAGTTTGATCGCTATTTCGCGTACATCATCATGTTTGCCTTTGAATGCAAACGCTGAAGTGCGGGATGTAACCTGCAATCCATCCACTTTCGTCAGCGCATTTAATAACTCTTCTGTAATGCCATCACTGAAATATTCATTCTCAGGATCGGCGCTCATATTTACAAATGGTAAAACTGCCAGGCGATTAGTGGGTTGTTTAGTTTTTCCTTTCAGCTCTTCGCGGGAAGGAACTACAATACCATTATTTGCTATGGCAAAAAGATGAACCGGCTGTTTTACGTTTTTCAATTCAACAAAACCAAGGTCACGGGTTTTTATATTCTTATGATTTTTTATTTCATCGTACACTTTATCCGAAATAAAAATGCCACCAGGTACCGCCATCGATTCAATACGAGAAGCAAGATTGACACCATCACCAAAAATGGATCCTTCTTCCATTGCCACATCGCCGGTATGAATACCAATACGTAATTCCACTTTTGGTTCCAATTGTAATTGCTGTTGAATAGAGATAGCACAGTTCACACTATTAATAGCGCTGTTGAAAATGCTTAGTGAACCATCTCCATAATTTTGCAGAACCTTTCCATCATGATTTGCAACGGCAGCTTCCAGCACTTCTTTGAAACGTGTTCTTTTCTGACGGGCAAGGTGCTCGTTATCCTGCATCATTGCAGTATAACCTGTCATATCAGCAAATAGTATTGCGGCGAGTTGTCGCATGCCGTAAATGTAAGAAACACTCAGCTTCTCTGAGGGTGTAATTTTATAAGCTAAACAATAAGATTATGAGCTTTCTTTAAGACATTCCCATTGTATCTGTTGAAGAACTATTTTTTTTGAGTGATTGTTTTTTCCAATAGGTTAAACTTCGCCATGCCCATTCCAACGGTCCAAACCGGAAATAACGTAACCAGACATGACTCCAAATAATTTCAATGATCCAGACAATACCGGTGTAGATATACAGCTCATATCTTTCCAGTTTCCCGAAATAGTTCAACCCGATCCCATAAAAAAATAAAGCACCGATCAATGATTGCATCAGGTAATTTGTAAATGCCATTTGACCAACAGGACGAAATATGGCAAAGAACCATTTGAAAATCCCCGATTTGTACATTAGCATTATAAGACCAAATAAACCTAATGATCTGAACATTCTTTGAACCTGGTAAAAATTAAAGGAAACATTTTTTGTGTATTCGAATTGGCTGAAATGATTATCAACGACCGCTTTCTGGTTGAATTGTGATAATAAAAGACCCAGTCCCAATCCACCAATGAACATTAGCCAGTAAATTTTGGATGATGCATTACCCGTTATTACTCCCGTTTTAAAAAATGCCATCCCAAGGAACATAAATAGCAACACATCCCATGCTAGAAAATAGGTATAATACAATTCTACGTGTACACTTTTATCACTTTGTACTTTGTATAATGATGCATAATTGCCGCCGACCGCAGTTATTTCCTTTTCAGCTTTTTTTACTTTGGCTTCTTTGGAAGATTCTTCCTTCATGCCATTGAATGCTCCAAGATCATCTTGCTGTTGAACTGTAAGCTTTGTTTGTGTGGTATCTATTTTTGCAATAAGCTCCCCTTTCTTAATTACTTGTTTACCACGATACAGGTCTACATTCTCTCTTACTGTCATTAGCACTAAACAAACAAATGCAAGTATCAATAATGCCTTTGGTGATTTGCGATAGAAAACGAAAAGAAGCATTCCGAAAATAGCATAAGCATAAAGAATATCCCAAAACCATAATAACACAAAAGCATTGAAAAATCCAAAGGCTAATAACCACATTTGCCGGCGGTAAAAATAAATAGCCGGCTCCATGCCATTCATTCTTTTTTCAAGCCTGGAAATAAAAAGGATCATTCCTGCTCCAAATAGCATTGAGAAGATAGCCCGTTGTGTTCCTGCTAAAGCCCAATCAACTACATACCATGTTTTATAATTGATTCCTGTTTCATTAAATACAGACGGATCGGATGTTTGAACCTCCGGTAAACCAAAGCCGGGAATATTCATTAATAAAATTCCAAGTATGGCTATGCCACGAAGACTATCAAGTATTGTAATTCTTTCCTGCTGGGCTACGGGTGCAGCAAGCATTGTTGGTGTTTCGTTTGCCATCGTTGTTAACTTGTATTACTGTATAAATTAGATCTATCCCATTCCCTGTGTATCTGTTGAAGAACTATTTTTTTTAAAGGGTTGTTTTTCTAAAAAAATAATTCTTTCCTGCTGAGCAATAGGTGCAGCAAGTGCGATGCCTGGTTCGTTTGTCATTCAGTTGGTTTTGGTGGTGTTGATGAATTACGTTTACTCAGTAACTAAGAAGGATTCAAAGGGGAAGAACAAATGGTGGGAAGATTTACAAGTTAAGGAAGTGGTGGGAATAAACAAGCCATCAATTAAGAAGAATAAATCTTAGATTAGTATATACATTTTATATCTTATTTAGCAGCCTATGGAAGTTCATCATCATGCTCATACCGCGAGAAAAAAATGGACACATTATTTCTGGGAATTTTTAATGTTATTCCTCGCAGTAACACTTGGTTTTTTTGTGGAGAATCAGCGGGAACATTATATAGAGCATCAGAGAGAAAAGCAGTTTATAAGATCATTATTCAATGATATAAGATCCGATACCGCAAATATTGCAAGGATCATTAATGCAAGGACAATCAAAGAACGTTCGCTTGATTCGTTTTCTTACATGATGAATAATCCTGATCCCGCCAGTTTTATTAAACAAATATATCAATATGCTGTTTATGCAGGTCGCACTTTGCCATATCGCTTTGTTCCTAATGACGGCACGATGCAACAACTAAAAAATTCAGGTGCTTTGCGATTGATCCGTAACCGTGCTGTTGTTGATAGTATTTCAAAGTATGATATCAGCGTCCGGAATATGCTTGGACAATACGCAGTGGAAGAAAACCAGATTGAACATTATAGAACTGCAGCAGCAAAAATCTTCGATGCACTTGTTATGAATTCAATGTTGGATGAAAACGCCGCTGTTATCCATCTGCCTCCTGACAATGCTTCTTTTCAGCCATTTACTAAAAGAGAGCTTTATGAATGGAACTACAGGACATATGGATTAGGAGGAATTAACAAAGCTAACCGGAGGGATCTAAGATTACTTTTAAAACAAGCTACCGAATTATTGGATCTGCTTAAGAAAGAGTATCATATTGAATAAACAGCTGTTTAAAAACTCAACTGGTAGGTGATCACCGGCACAAAACCAGAAAGCTTGTTATACTGCCATTGATGCGTTTCGGGATCATAATCATAACTGAGGGCATCAGTGTTTTTTATTCCTAACAAATTTTGAATATCCAGCGCCAATGTTGAAGAAGTTTTCTTTTTATCTGTACGTAAAGCAAGACGTATATCCATTCTGAAATAAGCAGGCACATGCTGGCTGTAAGCTTTTGATTCATCCAATACAGGATCTCTCGAGTTGACTGGCGCCCCTGCAAGCAATGGTGTAATTGGCATGCCTCCATTATATAAGACCTTGCTGCCAGCCGTAAATGTTTTATTCGTTTTCAATTTCCATTCTCTGCCAAGAGTAAGGTTTCCTGTTGTGATACTATTATATTGAGTATTGTATGATTTGCCATTCAATGGCTCGTAGGTGGAATTGAAAATTGAAAATCCGGCCAACAAGAACCATCCTTTGGAGAAAAATTTTTCAAGTGTTATATCAGCACCGATATTTTGTCCTTTACCGTTTGCAACCAGTGCTTCGTTAGCATAACCATCCTGCATATTCAATAACCAGAAAGTGCGGCTAACGTCATTGACAATCGGGATCTCAGATAATTGTTGTAAATAACCTTCCATGTGCAGACGCCAATTTTTATTCATCAACCAATCCCAGGCTAGCACGTAATGGTTCGATCTCATAATATCGAGATCCATATTAGGAAATGATCCGTCAGAAGCTTTGTAGAAATAAGAACCAAGTGGTAAGATCTTTCCATGTTTGCCTGCGGCAATACTCAACACATGATTTGAATTCACCCTGTATTGCAAACTGAAACGTGGCTCTACTGAATTTGTTTTGTTGAGAGCCAGGTATAGAAAATGCAGTCCCGCATTCAGGGTAAATTTTTTACTGATCTTCCAATTAAACTGTGTATAAGGTTGGATCAACCATGAACTTCCATCACCATCAATAATATTTGGTTTAAAAACAGCCGCTTCAAAATCATACAAACTTTGCTGAAAAACATAGTTGGCTTTTGTAACGAAGATGCCTGTTTTCCATAATAGCGATGTATGAAGCCGCGTATTTAAATAAGATGCAATAGAGATTCTTTTGTTTTTATACAATTCATCATTAACTGTGTATGGAACTTTTTGTGTATTCAGTGTATCATCAAGAAATGTTATTTCCTGGTTCATATAAGCCAGCGATGTTTTCAATAAACTTTTTTTACCAACCTGTAAACTATGACCGACACCGATGGCACCCATATTAGTTCTAAAATCATAAATGGCGTAATCGTCATATTCATCCCATTCCGCTACATCCTCCACTTCCGAATAATCTTCTTTGCTCAATCCTCCAATACCCCAGAAATTAATAACTGACTTATTGTTTTTGGATGGAAAGTTGAGATTAAAAGCCAGGTCCTGGAAACTATTATTTTCTCTTTCGCCGGTGAGATGAAAGCCCATTGCATTTAAGATACCCAGAGTTGAATAACGGTAGTTAACAAGAAATGAGCTTCTTCCTTTTTCTATTGGGCCCTCAGCGGAAAAATCAATACCGATCAACCCTGCTCCAAAGCTGTACTGGTTTTTTTGATTGTTTCCTTTGCGAAAACGCATATCAAATACACCGGATAATGCATCGCCATACTCTGCGGCAAAGGCGCCTGAAGAAAAGTCTGAGTTGTCAAGCATGTTACTACTGAAGATCGTAATGCCTCCCCCACTGGAGCCTTTACGTGCAAAATGATTTGGATTGGGAATGTCAATTCCTTCCAGGCGCCACAACATACCAGCTGCTGAATTACCTCTTATAATAATATCACTTCGTGCATCTCTTACGGGTTGCACACCGGGAAAGCTCATTGCCATACGGCTTGGATCATTTACACTTGCTGCATAACGATTGGTTTCTTCAGCGCTGAAAGATCTTGTACTGACAACAGATAATTTGTTAACCGGAAGTTTGGGGTTTCTTTTAGCCTTCATCACAACTGCTTCCCCCTGGCGATACATTTGCTCCATTTCTATAACGAGTTCAAGTTCTCTTGAACTGTTGAGGATGATATTATCAGTGATATAATTTTCATAGCCGATAAAGCTGCATTGTATTCGCCTGCGTCCTACCGGAACGTTTGTCAAAATAAAACTGCCATCGGATCTGCTGATCACAGTTTGTTGCACACTATCATCTGCAATGGAAATAGTGGCCGCTTCCAGCGGACGGCGACTATCTTTATCAATTACAATTCCTTTTATTTTTTGTGTAAGATCCTGTGAGAATAATTGTGCAGTAACTAAAAGAAGAAATACCGTCAGGTGGCTTTTACATTTCACGGTTTTCAATTTTCAGTAAAATATGAAGAATACCGGATATTATTAGCTCCTGACGGTAATAGTTAGATTAGAAATAAGTTGGTATTAAAATGAATTTCAGTTTTTATTTAATGCTTACAAGTACTTTAATTTTCCCAATGTTATCTGTTGAATAATCTTCCAAAGCTTTACCGATAACCTGGCCAACTCTTACTTTTTCAGGATCTGCTTTCATTGCTACACCAGGTATTGAAGAAGTAACAAGCAGGTCACCTCTTTTTATAGAACCACCCTGCAGGCAAACCTTTGTTGGAATAACTCCAATAACTCCCATTGGAACTTTACCTGTAAGATCATTATCAATATTTTCTTCAGTAAGTAAAACACCAGGCTTTGTTGCATATACACCTGCAACCAAAGTTGAATAAGGCTCGCTGGATTTTTCAACAGCTCTGTCTTTACTGGTTGAAATAGCAAGTACATCACCTGCTTCATATTCGTTTATATTGCCTGTTACATCAAATGCTTCTGCTATATCGGCGCCACTGTTTTGTGTACCGCCATTAAAAAATCCTTTGCCTGCCTCGTTGATCCTTGCAACGTTTGTTCCGCTCACTTTAAATAATGCAAGATTACCCGTAGTAGCACTGCCCGCTAATTCCGCTTCAAGAGCAGTTCCTCCGTCAAAAGTAGTTGCTCCTTTTAATCCTGCTTCCGAACCAGCATGTGTAACTCCATAAATACCTACACCACCATTATTATTAAAACCCCAGATAGCTGCAGAAAAGGAACTATTGGTGATCGCTGTTAAGCCATTACCTGTAGCACTCTCAGTATAAATTCCATTTCCCTGTCCTAAATTACTTATATACACTGCGTCTAATGAATTAGAAACATCAGTTACACTAAAAGAAGCTGCGTTACCAGTTGCACTTTCACCAACAACTCCCTTACCCTGCGTACTCTTTCCATATACTCCGATACCAAAATTTGAATGAATTCCTGTGAGTGCTGCTCCTGTACCTGTATTTGTAAGTGAAAATAAATCTGATGCTGAAGAAGCAGATGAACTATAAGGTAACGAGAAGGATCCTGAGCCTGTGTTATCAGCAGCAGGTGCCCATTGCGTTCCGTTATACTTCAATACCATTCCGGAAGCAAGACCGGTATTATTGACAGCAACACCAAGAATTTTGTTTACGGTTGGACTAGGATATGAACCACCGAGATCACCACCAGCACCTCCACTTGGAGGCAACGAAGTTGGAATAAGACCTGCAGCCAATTTTGAACTTGTGACAGATGCATCAAGAATCTTTGCAGTTGTTACAGAGTTATCAGCAAGTTTAATTGAAGTGATTGCTGCATTATTTATTGTTGGATTCGGATAAGTGCCTGCAAGATCACCACCAGCAGGTCCGGTAGGAGCACCGCCCCCACCAAGAATTACATCAGGACCAAGTTTTGCCATCGTTATTGATCCGTCTGCAACCTTTACAGTAGTTATTGCATTATCTGCAATTTTATTTGTTGTTACGGCATCATCAGCAATTTTTGGAGTGATCACTGCACCATTTGCAATTTTTGGAATCGTTACCGCACCAGCAGCAAGATTTGGATTTGGATACGTTCCCTGTAGATCGCCACCTGCCGGACCTGTTGGATTGCTACCGCCACCGCTACCAACATCATCAGTAGCAGGCACCCACTGTGTACCATTGAATTTTAATACCTGTCCATTTGCAGGAGCGGTGTTACTAACTGCAATATTCTGTATTCTATTAACCACAGGATTGGGATACGAGCCCATCAAGTCACCACCAGCAGTTCCATTTGGAGGTAACGAAGTCGGAATAACGCCTGCAGCAAGTTTCGCACTTGTAACAGAAGCGTCAACAATTTTTAAAGTTGTTACAGAATTATCAGCAAGTTTCGTGGATGTAATTGCTCCGTTGTTAATACCAGGATTTGGATAGCTTCCTGAAAGATCACCACCAGCAGGACCAGCAGGAGCACCGCCTGAACCAAGAATAACATCAGGGCCAAGCTTTGCCATTGTTATAGATCCGTCAACAACTTTTGAAGTGGTGATTGCATTATCTGCAACTTTAGTGTTTGTTACGGCGCCATTAGCAAGTTTAGTAGATGTAATTGCGCCATTATTAATTGTAGGGTTAGGATAAGAGCCTGTAAGATCACCACCGGCATTTCCATTTGGAGGTACACCTGAACCAAGAATAACATCAGGGCCAAGCTTTGCCATTGTTATTGATCCGTCAGCAACTTTTGAAGTTATGATCGAATTGTCTGCAATTTTAATCGAAGTAATTACTCCATTTTTAATAGTTGGGTTAGGATAAACTCCAGCCAGATCACCACCTGCATTTCCATTTGGAGGTAAAGAAGTTGGAATTACTCCGTTAGCCAGCATTGATTGTGTAATAACGCCATTAGCAATCGATGGATTGGGGAATGTTCCGGTTAACACGCCTCCTGCAGTACCAGTTGGTACTCCTGTTGAAGAACGGCCGGCGTATAATGCATAAGGGACAGACAATAATTGGGCAGCACCCATATTTAAAAAATTGGATGAACCATCAGGATCAATTTCCACCTGTATGAATTTTGCTGCAGCACCCCAGTCAATTGTTCCCATCGCCCCGCTGGTATTATCGGCACCAGGGCTGCCAATGGCAACATTGAATAAACCAAAATTATTTGTGGTGACTATTCTTGTTTCTTTATAAAGAACAGTTCCGGTAGCACTCTGATCGTGGATGCTTAACCGAATCGCAATTTTTCTGTTTGGTAATACATTCCCGACTGAATTACGGGCAACACCCTGGTAATTCATCTGGTTAGGAGCCTGGCCGTAGGCTAAGAAGGAAGATATAATTCCTGCAATTAGTAAAAGTTTTTTCATTGGAAGTGGATTTTATTCTGAGAAACCTGATCTATAGTTTATTTGATTTTTATGATTTTATAAATACCTTTTTTAGGAGTATACCCCGGGTAAGGATCGAGATCAACATGAAGCATATATACTTCATTTGGTAATTGACTTACGGGGATCCTCTTAATTAAACCAACACCATAATATGAATCTGCAACAGATAATATTTTTCTGCCGGAACCATCATAGAAGCTAAGTGTGATCCTACCCATCTGTTTAGTAAAAAAGTTTATTTCAACATAGCTTGAAGCGGGGTTTGGGAAAACTTTGATCTCATCATTGCCAAAAATATTGTTCGTGTTATTAGTTGCAGGGTGTTGAATGAATGGTTGAATAAAACCATTTGTAATAACAAGAGAATTATTGGAGCTCTTCATTTCTCCTACCAGTGTCAGTTCACCAATACTCCATTCAAATTGATAATATCCGGATAGGAAAGATCCGCCCCCGGCATTAATAACAGAAGGAGCAAGACTTTGAGCATTGCTAGAATAGAAAAAGAAAAACACAACAATTATGGTAATTGTTTTCTTCATAGAAATGGACTTTATACATTATCGCTCAGTCAAAATCAGTAAAGATTTCGCTTATAACGCTTTAAAAATAGAAGTTAGTACATTATACAGAAAGGGTAAACCCGGTCGTACTGTTATAAGCGAACGAGGATAGTATAAGTACTCTTATATAATTACCTAGTTGTTAGAAGGATCAAAAGGTTATTAACCGCAGTCAATGTGACTTTTACTATGCACGGGATAGGAAAAAAAGTGATTTCTCCGGTGACATCAGTAATTTCTGCAAAATGATGATCTTTTTCCAGTTTCTGCCTGTTGAAAGAAAACCAACACTTCAATTGGCATTTTACTTTTATAGCCCTCGATTTTTATCAATAGTCAATAAGTTTTTTCACTGAGTCATGAATGCGACTTTCTGCCATAAAATTTTTCTCGAGTTCCAGGTTAAATGGAACTGGAGTATCCAAAGAAGCGCAACGCATCACCGGCGCATCGAGAATCGCAAAGCAATTTTCAGCGATCCAGGCAGCGATCTCTCCACCAATGCCGCCGATCAATGTGTCTTCGTGTAAGATCAAAACTCTTCCTGTTCTATGCACAGCTTCGCGAATAGATAAATAATCAAGAGGTGCCAGCGTTCTTAGGTCTAAGATGTCAATAGAAATTTCAGGATGCTCAGCTGCATAATCTTCAGCCCAATGAACTCCTGCTCCGTATGTAATGATTGAAATTTCATCACCTTCCCTTACATGTCTTGCTTTACCAATTTCAATTTCATAATGATCTTCCGGCACTGGTCCGCTGACCGAACGATACAATGCCTTATGCTCAAAATACATCACCGGGTTTGGATCATTGATCGCGGCGATCAATAAACCTTTTGCATCAATTGGAGTGGAAGGATAAACAACTTTTAATCCCGGCACTTTTGTAAACCATGCTTCATTGCTCTGACTATGGAATGGACCTGCACCAACTCCACCGCCTGTTGGCATTCGAATAACTACGTCGGCATTCTGCCCCCAGCGATAATAGATCTTTGCAAGATTATTTACAATTTGATTAAAGCCCACTGTAACAAAATCGGCAAACTGCATTTCCATCATACTTTTAAAACCTTCCAGCGATAAACCAAGAGCGGTACCAACAATTGCACTTTCACATAGCGGGGTATTTCTTACTCTTTCTTTTCCAAATTCTTTTAAAAAACCTTCTGTTATTTTAAAGGCACCTCCATACTCAGCGATATCTTGTCCCATCAATAGAAGGTTGGAATGATGCTGCATACTTTGTTTTAATCCTTCACTGATTGCATCGATCAAACGCAAGTCGTGAGTAATGAGTGATGAGTAATGAGTTGTGGTTGAGTTATCAATAACTTTTACTTTGGTCTGTGGTCTGTGGTTTGCTGACTGAAACACATCTTCCAGCTCTTCTTCAGTATCTGGCACAATAACACTTGTAGTAAAACCGATCGCCAGTTCACTTTCAATTTTATCTTTAAACTCATTTTTTATTTGCTCAATTACTGTTTCATTGGCAATACCAATTGACTTTATATACTCTTCATACTTTTTCACCGGGTCTTTCAACTCCCATATCTTAAATAATTCAGGAGGAACATATTTAGTACCACTTGCCTCTTCATGTCCCCGCATACGGAATGTCATGCATTCAATTAAATAAGGCTTTTGATTTTTGACGCAATACTCCCGTACACCCTTTATAGTATCATAAACACTCAAAATATTATTTCCATCGATCATCACTCCTTCCATTCCATAACCTTTTGCTTTATCTACCAAACTGATGCAACGGTACTGTTCATTTACAGGGGTGCTTAAACCATACCCGTTATTTTCAATAATAAAGATCACTGGCAGATCCCAAACAGCAGCCACATTCAATGCTTCATGAA
>Ga0193738_1000779_pt1 | contig 14521 bp, 28 predicted proteins | sample L2a1metaG_FD_144927 | JGI IMG/M metagenome (GOLD analysis project Ga0193738, IMG submission 144927) | Soil microbial communities from a riparian zone of the East river system, Colorado, United States - L2a1 | ecosystem: Environmental > Terrestrial > Soil > Riparian zone | place: USA: East River...
ATTATCGCCAACGTCGGCCTCCAAGGTGCCCCCGGCACGCCGGGCGGCCCTCCGGGGCCTACAGGCCCGGCAGGACCGGCCGGCCCGGCGGGTCCAGCCGGCAGTAACGGCACCAACGGTGCCAGCGGCGCGCCGGGCGCGACAGGCCCGACAGGCCCGGCTGGCCCAGCAGGCCCGAAGGGCGATCCGGGCACGCCCGGAACGCCCGGAATGCCCGGTGCCCAAGGTCCGATAGGCCCGCAGGGTCCGAAGGGCAACACCGGCCCGACGGGTGCCACCGGCGAAACCGGCGCGCAGGGTGTCCAAGGCGAGGTCGGCCCGGTCGGTCCGAAAGGCGACAAGGGCGACAAGGGCGACATCGGCCTGACCGGCGCGACCGGCGCACAAGGTCCAATCGGCGAGACCGGCGCGCAGGGTCCGCAGGGCGTTCAGGGCGATCAGGGCATTCAGGGCGTCCAAGGTCCGAAGGGCGACAAGGGCGACCAAGGCGATCAGGGCATCCAAGGCCCGCAGGGCATTCAGGGTGCGACCGGGTCCGGCGTCACCATGATGGGATCGGTGCCGACATCGGCCGATCTGCCGCCCACCGGCAACACGCAGGGCGATGCCTACATCGTCCAAGAGGACGACAGCCTCTGGCTCTGGGACGGCACGGCGTGGGTCTCCGGCGGCTCGATCCAAGGCCCGCAGGGTATTCAGGGTCCGCAGGGTGTCCAAGGCCCGGTCGGCGCGACCGGCCCGCAAGGCGATCAGGGCATCCAAGGCGTTCAGGGGCCGAAGGGCGATCAGGGCGTCCAAGGCATTCAGGGGCCTATCGGCGAGACCGGCGCGCAGGGCATTCAGGGCGAGACTGGTGCAACCGGCGAGCAGGGGCCGGTCGGCGCGACCGGCGCGACCGGTGCGCAGGGCATCCAAGGCATTCAGGGTCCGATTGGCGCGACCGGCCCGCAGGGCATTCAGGGCGAGACCGGCGACACCGGCCCGCAGGGCGTGCCCGGCCCGGAGGGTGCCGGCGCTCCGATCATTTCCGATACCGCGCCGGTCGGCGTTGCTGACAACAGCTTCTGGTGGAAGTCGACCACGGGCGTACTCTACGTCCGCTACAATGACGGCGACAGCACCGCGTGGGTGCAGGCGTGCGCATCGGCGTCGGATCTTGCGATGGCCGCGGACATGACCGCGCGAGCGCAGATTGAATCACTGACGGCATCGCTCAGCGCCGCGCTCTCGCGCATCACGGCTTTGGAGGCGCACATCAATGGGACTTAATTTTCCTGCTGCGCCGCTGGTCGGCGAAGTCTACCCGACCCCGGCACTGCCGGGCGTGCCGCAGTACCTGTGGGACGGCGAAGTCTGGAATGTGAAGCCGCAGGCCGTCATCGTCGACTCGTATTCCAAGGCCGAGACGGATGCGAAGTTCGTCGATGTCGCCGGCGATACGATGTCGGGGCAACTCGTCGCACCGACTCTCGTTGCAACTGGAGAAGTGTGGATCCACACCGGCGTGCTCCGCATGGAGCCAACGGGTGTGCAGTATCTGCACAACTACGGCAACGAACTGAACGTCGTCGGGATGAATCTGCGCGTGCAAGGCGGCGCTGTCGTGCAAGGCGACGTCACCTCGTACCGCCCCGACACCACTGGCTACTTCTTCCCCGGCAATTCCAACTCGCGCTACTACGGTTGGGATGGCGGCAGCATGATCATCAACGGGGCTGGCGCTCAGCTCTATGTCACCGGCAACATAAACTGTGCTGCTGATATCACTGCGGCAGGCAATTTCTGGACCGGGGCCACGATCTACTTCCGCGGCAATGGCGGCATCTACATCAGCAATGACGGCTCCAACTTCAACATAGTCGGCACGCACGTCATCGCGCACAGCGGTCTGACCAGCTACGCCGATCTCACCGCAGCAGGCAATCTCTGGGCGAACAGCGGCACGCTGTATTTCCGCGGCAACGACGGCCTCCATCTGACGCACGACGGCACCAACTACCATCTCCGCGGCGCGAACTTCTACACCAGCAACAACATTTACACCTACGGAAGTTTCTCGTTCGCCGGAAACATGGACGCCAGCTACGCCTTGGATGGCGTACCTGCCACGCGCACCATCGGTGCCGGGGCCATCATCACCATCATCCATAATTTTTCCGGCATGGTGGTTATCACAAACACACTGTCCGGGCAGACCATCGTGTTTCTTTGCGGCGGCGGCAACGTGGCAGTGCTGGGCAATAGCGGCGGGTTGAACCAAGTCAGTGGAGGCGGCGCGGCACCAGAAAACGGCTATGTGTTCTACAACGGCACCGGCGGCACAGCCAATTTCGGCGTGATAGCACTCCGTGCGAGGGACGGACGCTGACATGACAGACTACACCTACGAACCTCACAGGGTCGAAGAATACGCGCGCTACGGCGGCAAAGCGTTCCTGATCACGCCGAGCGAAGGCGATCCGTTCGTCGTGTCGACCGCCATTGGCGAAAGCGAAATTCCTGCGCTGGTCGAGTTTCATTTGAACCCGCCGACTCCGGCACCGTACCCGGAGCCGCCGGTGTGGACACCGACCAGCGACCAGTATGTCATGTTCGATCACGAGAACCGGCTGCGCAATTTCGAAGGCCAGCCGCCGATCTCGCTGGATGAGTTCAGGAAGAAGTTGGGTGTTACTTAATTTCCCAGACCACCCATGGGCGGGTGACCTCTACCAAGGCTACATGTTCGATGGCCAGAAGTGGAAAGGCGCGCCGAACACCGGCGCTGCGTCGGATTCCATTCCGCAGATGGACGGTGTCGCATCCGCCGGCGCGAACGCGCTGTACTCCCGTGGTGACCACGCCCACCCGACCGACATCACCCGCGCGCCGATCCACGCGCCGGTGTTCACCGGCGGCATCACCACCGACACGCTCTACACCTCCGGCTGGATCCGCACCGGCGGTGCCACGACGGCGGTCAACGGTCGCATCGTTTCGCAATACACCGATCAGCCCGGCGTCTGCGTCTACTCGGTGAACCGCAGCTGGGCGATGGGGATGTTCCTCGACGTCAACAACCTGCTGGCGTTCGGCTCGATGGATTCCAACGCTTGGCCGACGAGCAACATCGCGCGGTTCGACTACGACGGAAACCTGTACCTCAACTCCAGCATCGACGTTGGCCGCGATCCGGTTAACTGGAACGACGTCGCGACCAAGCAGTATGTCGACGGTCGAAACTACGGCGGCAACTACCTGCCGCTGGCCGGCGGCTCGATGAGCGGTCCCCTGCGCACCGCGCCGCAGACAACCGGCATCGCCACCGGCGGTGGTGTCGGCACGATTGAGATCAGAGGCGCGGGTGCCGGCAGCGATGCTTTCATGAGCTTCCACCAGCGCGCACGCAGCTTCGCCAACAATTTCGGCCTGTCGACCGACGGCAATCTCTGGTTCGGCGGCTGGTCGCACGGCTGGCAATCGTGGCGCTTCTGGACAACGCGCGACTTCAACGGTGCGCCGCTGACGAATTCGCGGATGGTTCACGCCGGCGATCCGTACATGATGGCCGGGCAGGGGTTGTCCGAACCTTATGGTGGTGCAGTCATGACCGGGTCCACCGGCATCTACAGCCAGCAAGCGCCGCAGTGGATTCGTTACCGCTACTTGCAGATCGCCAATAGCGGCTGGTGGACGGTCGGCTATGTCTGATGCACTACCATACGATTTCCCGCAGGATCCGATCCCCGGCCAACTGTGGCCGGACCCGCCGATCATGTATCAGCCGGTCTATATCTACGACGGCGAGAAGTGGGGGCCATACGCCGGCGATTCCGTAGGACCGTCAGAGGCGCTGCCGATCATGGACGGTGCCGCCACGCCCGGTGTGTCGGTCCTGTATCAGCGTGGCGACCACATCCATCCGTCGGACACGACGCGCGCACCGACCCATGCGCCGGTGCTCACCGGCATGGTCGCAGACAACATCTCCGTTTCCAGCTGGTACACCAGCGGCGTCATTTACATCAACAACGCACTGGTGGTCTCGCAGATGCCTGATGTCGGCGGGCAGCCGTCGATCACGGTCTACGCACTGGACCGCGGCTATGCGATGGGGATGTTCTTCGACACCAACAACCATCTCGCGTTCGGCAACATGGACGCCAACGGCGTCCCGCAATCGAACCCGGTCAACATCGACGTCAACGGCCACATGCACGTTGCCACCACGATGCTGGTGGGGCGCGACCCCACCGGGGCGACGGAGGTCGCGACCAAGAACTACGTCGATACGCGCACCGTCGTCGGCGACTACGTGCCGCTGTCGGGCGGAACGATGACAGGCCAATTGACGACGCACTATTCGTCAGGCTCGCTGAATGGCGGCCCGCCGCCCAGTGTCGAGGTCACCAGCAACGACGGCGATGCCTACATCTCGTTTCACCGCGAGGGCGCGTTCGCCTGCAACTTCGGCTTCGGCGGCGACTGGCGACCGTGGTATGGCGGCGGTTCGTTCGGCGGCGGTGTCGTGTTCAAACTGTGGACGACGCTCGACATGGGCTGGGCCGTCATCGTCGACGGCCGACTGGCATTCGCCGGCGACTACACGCATGCGATCAACAGCGCCATGGCTGAACCCTACGGCGGTGCGATGGCGACCGGGCAGGACGGGCATCAACTCCTCATGGGCAGCCAGATGTTTCGCTATCGCTATTTTCAGGTGTTCACCAATGGTTGGTGGACTGTGGGCTATGCGTGATGGGTATTAACTTTCCTGACGGTGCAGTACCGGACCAGAGATTCCCGCCGTACATTTTCGACGGCGAGAAGTGGAAGCTCGACAAGGTGCCGGCGTCGATCGTGACGCCGCTGATGAACACCACGCCCGGCATCCCCGGTGATGACGAACCCTACACGCGCGGCGATCACGTCCATCCGACCGATACATCGCGAGCACCGATCAACAGCCCGAACTTCACCGGTGGTGTCAGCACCGACACGCTGACGGTCACGATTTCGTCTACGCTCGCCGGCGGTCTGCGGGTCGAGAACGGCCGCCTCATCTCGCGCGGCAACGGACAGCCGTCGGTGGCTGCGTATTCCGCCGCGCGCGGCTCCGCGCGCGGGTTCTTTCTGGACGGCAACAACTACCTCGCGTTCGGCAACACCGACGGTGCCGGCAATCCGTTGACCAACGTCGCGCGGCTCGACAACAGCGGGCACATCTGGCTCAACGGCACCGCCGTGGTCTCGCGCGATCCGTCCGGTGCGATGGAGGTGGCGACCAAGCAGTACGTGGATTCCAAGGCGGCATCTGGTGGCGGCAGCACGGCTTACGTGCCGATCTCCGGCGGCCACATGTCGGGCCAGTATTATCCCTCTCCGTCGCACAGCGGCATCGGCTACAACGGCTGGGGTACGTCGCTGGAGGTGCGCAGCATCAACGGCCAAGACGCCTGTATGACGTTCCACATCCCCGGCGTCTTCGCGATGAACTTCGGTCTAGGCGGCGACAGCAACCTCTACATGGGCGGCTGGTCGCACGCGCCCAACTACTACAGGATCTGGTCGACGCGCGACTTCGGCGCGCCGCCGATCAACAATTGCCGGCTGGCTTACGCCGGCGATTATCACCACACTGCGAACACCGCCATGACGGAGCCGTATGGTGGCGCGGCGGTCACCGGGTGTCAGGGTGTGACTTACGGCCCGAACTGGCTCAAGCGTTATCGTTATCTGCAATGGCATCAAACAAGCTGGTGGACGGTTGGCTACGCATGAACATCAAGGATCACGGAAAATGGGTGGGCTACAAGCCGGAGACGTTGCCGCCGAACGCACCGACCGGCACGCTGTTCTGCAAGCGCGAGAGCGACGGGCAGGACTGGTATCAGTACGTCAACCCCGGCACCAATTTCGAACCTGACACGGTGAAATTCGCTGCGCTCTATCAGGAGTCGCTGGGTGGCTACGTCGTCGGCGCTGTGGTGTACGACGCGACGATGCTGTTCCCGGTCAACCAGCTGCTGCGTGAGATCTTCGGCTACACTGGCACCGATCCGCAGACAGAGCTTGGCAACAAGCTGTACGATCCTGCTGCCGGGACGTTTACCCTGCCAGTGCTGCCGGGGCCGGTGCCGACGCCATTCGAGACCAAGGTGCTCACCCTGCTCGACGACCTCGTCGGGCGCATTGAGAAACTGGAGAAGAGCAAATGACCATCGTGACGATCTGTCGCCCGCTCTGTGGCAACGCCGTGATCCCTCTGCCGGAACCGCCGCCGGTCTGGGTGCCTACCGCAACGTCGGCGGCCGCTTCGACACAGCGGACTAAACCTCCTGAAAGGAGATAGCCCATGACTGACCCGACACCGACACCGGCCGATCAACAGCCCGCACCGGCCCCGCCGCTGCCCGCTGACGTGCCGCCGGTGAAGCCGGAAGAGAAGCCGCCGGAGCCGGCCCCGCCGCCTCCGCCCGCCAACTAGGAGGCACCAATGGGAGCCAACATCTGGTTCTGGCTGATCTACGTGTTGATCGGCGTTCTTGGCGTCATTGGTCTCGGCCCATGGCGGCAGCAGACTTATCCGTGGGCACCGTTCGGCTCATGGCTGATCCTGTTCGTGCTGATCGGGATTCTCGGCATCGGAGTCTTTGGCTCCCCTATACGCTGAGCGGCGGTCGCGGGTGATGATCGAGCACCCGCTACCACCGGTGCCGCCGGCCCCGCCGTCGATCTGCAAAGGCTGTTGACGTCCGGCTCGAGCGCGCCTACAAATGATACCAGATCGGACCAGTCCATGGCTGTGCGAGATCTTAAAGAAAAACCCCGGTGCGCAAGCACCGGGGTTTTTCGATTCAACGGCGGAGTTTGATCAAGCAACGCGGAACGTCGCGCGCCTGCGCATCGCCAGCCCGCCGACGCCCAAGAACCCGACGATCATCATCGCCCACGTAGAGAGTTCAGGTACGGCTGCGGTCGGAGTTGCCTGCAAGAAGAACGAATCCGGGCCATCGTTTGCCCCAGTGATTCTGGCGAAGAAGATAATCTGATCGCCCGGAGCAATATCGCCACGGTCAAGGCTGAAGCCGGACAGTGTGTAGTCAGGAAACCCGGTGCCGTTGTTCTGACTGGGCACCAGCACACCACCCGGCTCCGGCGAAAACGCTGCGAGAACCGTGTGCTGCGTCAGGTTCAAGAACCAGAAGCTCTCCAGCGTTTGCGGCGTACCGGTATCGTTGACATCGAATCCGATGGTGAAGTTGAAGGCCGGGTCATTCTGCGAGAGCAGATACTGCCGCAGGAACGAGCCGTCATAGCCGATGCCGACGGTGTCAGCGCCGGGGTTACCGCCGCCGATCACAGCGGTCGAGAAGAATGCGATGCTGTCGGTGCCACCGTTATTCTGGAAGTTGGTGTAACCGAAATTCGCCAGTTGCTGCGGCTGGTTCGCGCCGCAGATGATGCAGGGCTGGTTGAGCGGCTGGTTGCCGCCCGGCACGGTCGGCGTCAGTGACAGGGTGCTGGCACCGCCGGTCGTCCAAAGCTGGCCGCCGAGAATGACGTCAGCACTGGCCGGTGCCGCCAACGCAAGTAAGGCCGTGGCTGCCAATATTAACTTCTTCATTTAATTCTCCTTGCAAGGTGGGATTTAATACGTGTGTGCACAGCACGGTTATAGCATAACGTGTGCTGATATCACAGTTAGTCTTTCAGATCGGCCGGCCGAACTCGTCGGCCGGGCCGTCGTAGCCGCTGCGCTGTCTGGCTTCGCGCAGGAACCCGAAGTGCTCCGGGTGATTCCTGTTCCACATCCGCGAATAGAAGGCGCGGTGGTTGTTCGGGAACTTGAAATTGAACGTCGGGTCTTGGGTGCGGACCGTGAAGTCCCAACGCATCACTTCGAAGATGGCCGCGATGCCGTAGTGCTTGTGGTCGGCATCGATGGCCTCCTGCGCGTATTTGCAGATCATTTTGTACACGCGCGGGTTTGCTTCGTGGAAAGCGAGCCACGCATTGTACAGTTTGATGTGCCGGGGGTTGCCGTAGGTCGGCGGCGGCACCCGTGGTGGAGGTGGATGCTGCCCGGATCGAAAAAACGTGCCGCTCATGAGCAACTCGTTTTGACCACGCTGCCAGACTTGTAGCTCCGACAGGTCGATGACGTGTTGCCGTGGCCGCTGCTCGAGCACGACGTGATCGTGGTCGAACCGCTCTTGCGGGTGGTGCAGGACGTCCCGGCTTGCGCCGTCGTCACTACCGCCATCATCAGCAATGCAATCACGAAACGCATCAGCGCCTCCCGTCAGCAGTGGAGGGCACCAGCGCGGTCAGCTTGACGAGTTCGCGATCAAGGTCGACCGGATGTGACGGAGCGGCACGCGCGCGCAGCTGCTCGATGGCCGGCGTCTCCGGCTCCGGCTTGGGATCGACATTGAGAATCTTCCAGTGGTGCTCCTGAAAGCTGTCGATCACAGACTGACAGGTCGCCACATGCGAGCCGACGGTGTCCGCCAGTTCTTCAGCGGCCTTGTCGAACTCCGCGACGTACTGCTCGACGGCGGCACGCATCTCCGCGGTCTTGGCTTCCGCCGCCTCTACAGCGGCGATCATCGCCTTGATGGCTTCGCCCGCCGTGGTCTTGATCGCGCCGGTGGTGAGGCTGGCGATCCGTTTGTTTTCGTCTGATGTCATCTTCGTTCTCCGTTAGTTTTTTGGGTCGAATATTTTGCGCATGTCTTCTGACAACCGGCCCAGTATGTCCTGTCCGGCCGGGCTTGCCGCCCACTCGTCACTCTCCTCCCTTGTTGCATCAAACTCGCCGTTCGCAACGCGCGTTGCGAACTTGTGGAATCCTGCCGCCCTCAACTCGTTGTGGAGTTGCGTGATCGGGCAGTCATAGGTGTCGGCGTAATCATCGAACTCGCCGGTCTCGGCGCGTCTGGCGAACGCCTCGTAGACGTCAGCGTGGTTGTCGCTGACGGCGGCAACCTTGCGCAGTTCGGCTGCCAGTTTATCCCGGGTTCTCATTTCTCTTGCTCCAGTATCTCGTCGATCACGGCACCGATGATGGTGAACGCCTTGCCGTCCCGGTCGCGGGTCAGGGCGTGACGCACGGTCTCCAGCCGCATGCCGTATTGCAGGCCGATGCTGGTCAGCACCGCGCCGTCGCGGGCCAGCGCAGACATCATCGAACCGGTCGTGGCACCATCGATGAAGATCTCGCCGATGCGGCCGTCATCGTAGTAGCCGAGAGTGACGGCATACTCGGCGTTCTGGTCGCCGAATTTCATGTTGAAGGTTTCGCAGCGCCGGCGTTGCGGCAGTATCTCACGCTTCATACAATCCACTCCCGCCACGTATCGCCGGTGATGGCGTTCGACAACTCCATTTTGGACCGCAGCGTGTCGATGATCTTGGTCTCGACCGTGCCGGGCGTCACCAGATCGAAGATGCCGACGCTCTTCTTTTTGCCGACAGCCTGCGCGCGCTCTTCCGACTGCATCCTGTGCTCGAGCGAGAACGTGTTGGAGTAGTAGATAATGGTGTCGGCCATATCCCACGTCCGGCCGCGGCCGCCGGCGGCAGCGGTCGCCACCATGAAGCGGCAGGCGTTGCCGTCGGTGCTCTTGAACATCAGTTCTTCCTGCTCGCGGGTGTCGGCATTGCCGCCCCAGAAGCACGCCACTGAGCCTGCGCCGTACTTCTTCTCGATCACTGCCTTGATGCGCCTGACGTTGGCACCGTAGGCCGCCCAGATGATGACCTTGCCGTCGGTGTTCTCGATGATGTCCATCATCTCGTCGGTGCGGTTCTCGGCGATGTCGACCTCGACGCCGTCGTCCGACATGGTGACGCCGCACAGGATCTGATGCAGCCGCAGCATCTGAGTGAGGACGATAGTCGCGGTGACCCGCTCCGTGTTCTCCAATTCAGCGACCGCGAACTCCAACATGCTGTCGTAGGCGATCTCTTGCTCCGTGGTCATCGTGACCTCGCGCCGGATGTACATCTTCTCCGGCAGGTCGTAGCAATCGGACAGCCGGACCCGGAACGAATACGGCTGGATGCGCCGCTGCAATTCGTCGAGGTTCTGGTAGCCGACGACAACCGGAATCATCCGGCCGCCGGGGCCGAACGGCTTCTTCTGGACTACGGCGTAGCGCGACTGGAAACTGTCGAAGTTTTCGGTGAACGGCGCGCCGAGAAACTTGAACTGCGCAAAGACGTCGAGCGGCGACTGCGGGGAGGGTAAACCCGAGAGTATCCGCCGCTTGGCCGCCAGCGCGCCCAGCTTCAGCACCCGCTTGGTGCGCTTTGCCGTCGGGTTCTTGATGATGGTCGACTCGTCGATCACCAGCGTGACGGACCCGCCCTTCAGGAACCGCTCGCAAACCGCAGCCGCGCCGGTGTCGGTCGATAGCGCCTCGACATTGACCAGCAGGATGCGCGGGCCTTCATAGGCCAGCAGACCTTCCAGCGCCCGGACCTGCATGGCCGACGGCCCGGATTCCCAGACACCGATTCGGACGTGCGTCCGCAGTTCGTCGCTGAGATGCTTCTCGGCGTCGGCCTTCCACGTTCGAAACACGCCGCCGGGGGCGATCACCAGAAGATCGTTGATCTTGCCGGCGGCTTCATCCTGACCGAACTCGTCCAAGATCGTCTTGGTCTTGCCGGTGCGCATCTCCATGAACAACGCGAACGCCTCCCGCCCGGCGAGGAGCTTGATCGCGTCGTTCTGGTGCTTCCACCGCGGCATCCGCGGCACGTAGGTGGGTGGCGTTTTGTCCAACATGATTACCTACCATTCGCCTTGCGCTTCTTGCGGACCGGCGCGCGCTCTTCCAGCCAGTACTCGACCGTGTGGTGACCTGCTTCCTTGCCGGCCTTGGCGATTCGGAACGGCTCCTTGTTGTCGTCGATCTTCTCGAGCAGGCGCTGCATCACGGTGGTGATGTTCTTGCGTGGATGCGCGACATCCCAGTCGCCCATCTCTTCACGCAGCTTGACGATATCCTCGCTGGTGACCTTGCGGCCGTTCTTCGGCAGCGCGTCAAACAGGTGGTTCTCCATCATCGTGTAACGGATGGCGGGGAACTTGGTCAGTTGGAAACTCATGGTCTTCGATCCTTTCAATTCCGTGGTATCACAACAGGCTATTGTCTTGCAAGAGCGATCCAGCCGATATTTTCAAGTGCGGCCGCCATCTCCTGCGGGGTTTTCGCCGAAAGACGCTCCGGCGGTATCTGCTGTTCCCTGACGGCGTTGACGAACCAGCGTTCGATCTGAGCGTGGGGAACCTGCATCTGGTACGGGTACACGATCTCGATCACTGGCTCTTCTTTCGCTTCATGGCTGCGGCCAGATCAGCAAAGAAATCGTCGCCGATGACGAAGTGCGCCATCAGCTGATCATCCTCGTCGATCAGCAGCAGATGCGGTTGCTGGCAGTCCGGGTTCGGACAGAAGAATATCGCAGCGCCTTCCGCTATCGGCGCAGCGAGGATCTGGTCCTCATTGAATTCGAGCTTCACTTTCGCTTCCTCGTTGGCTTGTCGGTGACAACCTTGTCCATGATTTCAGCGCCGTCCAAGATGCTCATCAGCAGTGTGTGGACGGCGGTACCGATTGGGTCGTTGCGGCTGAGATACGACTTGGCCACGATCAGCAGGCTATGGCGCAGTGCCTTGTCCTTCATTGCAACGCTCCGGCTGTGACGACCAGATTGCGGCCGGCCAAGGCGTGCATGGTGGTCTCGCCTTCCGCATGCCGGTAAGTCACGTCGTAGGCGACATCGCCAGCGACCTCGATGATGCCGCTGCGCACCACCTTGAGGATGACCGCGACGTCGCCTTCCATTAGCTCGACCCTGTCGCCGTGCTTCAGGTCTTTGATCTGCTTCTCGTTCATGTTATCTCCTGAAAAAGTAACTGGGCTGCGGTTGTGGTGAAGGCTTCGGCTGCACAACCCGGAACTGGTAGAGCGAATTCCGCCGGTCGATCACGACATAATCAAGCCTGCCTTCCTGCCGCAGCGCGCGGAGGATTCGGTCCGGGCTGCCGGGTGCGATCTCAGGCTCGACGGCCAAGACGTACCGTCGAAGGTCTTCGGCGTGAAACTGCTTGCCAGCGTTGTCGACGGAGAACGTCATGATCAGCGGCGCGATGCGACTGTATACGCGGGCGCGTTCTTCCGGGGTGTCGTTGATTTTATTCATGGCAGTCTCGTCGGCAACCCGTACTTCTCGGACGTCGCATTGAACTTGCGGCGCACCGCTTCACTGAGATCGATGCCGACCTCCATCGCCAGCAGATCGACGCAGATGATGACGTCGGCCAGTTCTTCGGCCAGTTGTTCCATGGTGGCGCGCGAGCCGCGGATGCCGAGACGCTCGCGCTCGAGCTTCTTGACCACGTTGCAGGCTTCGCCGACCTCGCCGGCCAGTTCAGTGGCGCGGTAGGTCAGCGTGATCTGGTCAGTCGGATCCCACACCTTCTGCCGGGCCATGTCGGCCATGCGCAAATCGATAAAATTAAGAGACCTCACGTAATCAATCCTTTCAGTATGGCGAACGGAGACTCGGTCTCGGTCTCGCCGGTGGTGGCAGCCAGTAGCGGCTCCGTCTTCTTGCGTCGGTTCATCTCCGGGTGCCGGTCGCTGTTGCACTTGCGATGCGCAGCAACGTAGTTCCCGTGGCGTGCCACGCCACCCATGTGGCGGGGCACGATCTCGTCGAGGCTGACCTGCATCAGGTCGTTCGGTACCTCGTTCATCGGCAGCCCGCACCAGTGGCACAGCCAGCCTTGCCGTTCCGCCATGCGGCGGCGCTTGACCTTGGCCCAGTTATCGTCCGGTGTTCGCGCTCGCCAACTCATGCATCCTCTTTGACTTTCGGAAACCCGTGCGTCAGTTCGTGGGCGATCTGCTTCAGGCTCTCGATCCCGGGCGCGCGTTCGAACCGCTCGTCCCAGAACCCGGCTTCGCGCACCCGGCGGTCGTGATAGACGACCTTCGGATTGACGATGCCCTGCAACACGATGGCAGGGAATTTTCCCTTGGCCACGTAGGCGCGGACCACGTAGCACTTGCCGCGCACCGGAAACGTGATCAGGGACGCGGCGTACTGTTTGCGCGCCCAACTGAAATCATCGTTGATGCAGACGACTGATTCACCCGGCTTGAATTTCATCGTCGTCCGCTTCCATGACGTACAGCATCGCTAACAATTCACCCTCGTCATCGACGTGGATCACGTCTTGGCACCAGTGGAAGATGTGCTCTCCCTTGGGGCCGACCACGATGATGTCCTTGCCGGCCTGCAACGCGATGCCGAACTCAACATGGCGGCCGCCGCCGCTGCCCGGCGCGCTGCGCGGGTCCGAGAACGCCACCAGCGCGTCGGCCTTGAGGACATCCTCGATATCCATGTGGGCGTACTCGATGCGCATCTCGTCGGTGACGGTGTGCGCCTCGTCGCTTTCATGCTCGACGTCGATCCAGCGCGACGTGACTTCGTGGCCGTCGCTGACCAAGAAGTCGCGCACGCTGCGCATGTCCTTTTGCCGTTCGAACTTCGCTGCGAGATAAACTTTCACTTCAGTCTCCAATATCCATAAACGGCCCTAGTGCCGTCTCGAGAACAATCGTAGGCGTCCATCAGAATCCCATCGACCAATGCGGCGGCGTGCTTGGACAGCCGCAGCACGAACCGACCTTTCTTGGGCAGTTCGCTGGCGCGGACGTGAACACGGCAACCGCTGCCGATCTGCATCGTCGGTGTCCACTCGAAACCGTTCAACTTCATGTAGTCCTTGAACAGCTTGCTGGTGGTGTAGATGCCTTCCGACGCGGTGTGACGGCCGGCGAGGGCGCGCTTCTTGCGGCGCTTGGTCAGTTTCATCCGGGCGTTGATCTCCGCCAGTTCGGCGTAGACCTCGATGTAGGGCCGCCCGGAGGCGATGGCGACCGCGCGGGCGACACAGTCGCCGGCGGTCTTCTCGTTGGTGAAGCCGGCCTCGCGGCGACCACCGTCGGTTTTGACAAATGGAATCATCAGTCCATCCTCGAAACTTCAAAGCTGCCGTCCGCCTGAATGATGGCAACGAAGTCGTGCTCGTAGAGGTAAGCGACCTCGCTGCGACCATCCTCCAGTTCGATCTTCGCCACAGGGTGGAACGGCGGATCGCCGGGGAAGTGCAGCGTGCTGCCGGCGTGCAGTGTCATGCCGCTCATCGGATGCCAGCCGCCGCCATGGCGGTAGCGGTCGCTGATCTGTTCCTTCATCGGCCGCGGATCGCTGTCGAGCAGGATGTCGGGGATGAACCCAAGGTGATCGCGCGTCAGCAGAGGGTGCAGGGCGGTGACTTTCATATCTTCACCCATTCCGACCGTGCGCCGGCGAAGCGCAGCTGCACGGTGTGCTCGTCCCATTTCTGGGCGATGCACACCACAGTCGCGCCTGCCACCATGGGGGCGTAGACACTGCGCACGTAGATGGCCGTGCCATCCCAGCACACCTCAGTCTCAGTGCCCTCCGCGGC
>Ga0193738_1000780_pt1 | contig 14519 bp, 12 predicted proteins | sample L2a1metaG_FD_144927 | JGI IMG/M metagenome (GOLD analysis project Ga0193738, IMG submission 144927) | Soil microbial communities from a riparian zone of the East river system, Colorado, United States - L2a1 | ecosystem: Environmental > Terrestrial > Soil > Riparian zone | place: USA: East River...
CCTGTATTCAGCATCCAGGAAGGATTTTTAAGTTTGAAATCAAAATAAAAACCAAGATTAAAGCCTGTGAGACTTTTTGCACCGTCAAGGTTTTTAATAGTAGACCAATTGGCACCACCATCCAGTCCAAATTCTATTTTTCCGGAATTCAATTTATCACCAAGTAAAATGGAGATCAAAACCTGGGTCCTTGCTATGCTAACAAGAAACAGCAAGCCCATAACAAGAAAATATTTTTTCATGTATCCTTTTTATGTTACAAACCGAAACGCCATTGCATGCCGATCAGGAATTGCGTTCTGGATCCCAAGAAGCCGTATTCAGCTCTTAGCATCCAATGTTTGTTGAGTTGAAATTGAGATCCGACGATAAAATTCCAGGGGTCCTTTGGCCTTTTATCCATTGAATATTGAACGGTAGATGTCCCTATAGTACTAATAGCATTATCGGCAGCAGCCAAGATCTCTCCTGCCCGCGCCAACGCTCTGTTTGCAGCAGCGTACTTGGCTTCATTTACCGGATTTTGTTGTTGTGGGGGCGTAAGACTTGCCCACCATGCATCTACTTGTTGTTGTGCGTTACCCACTTTTGCAATTCCCTGGTCCACTTTGCTACCCAACTCTCCCGGTGGTAATACTTCTGAAAGATTTATGGATCCGTTGGTTTCCGAACTAAGTTGCACCCTGAACGCACCTACCCAAATCGCCGCCGTCCGTTCGGGTTGTTTTAGCTTGAAATTTTTACCTAACCGCGGGCCAAATACAAATGAACGTGCCGGTTTACTCAATTGAGGTACATCAGTCCAGGCCACATTCATATCAAGCGCCAGAAATCCTCCTCCTACACCAATGGTGGGTGTAAAACCTATTCCATATGTGCTGGTATTGAATTCAATTAGGGTGCTTGCAGATGCTATCTCTTTGGGCGTATCAGTAGAATCGGGTACCCATATTCCAAATCCAACTTCGGTAGATGCCTGTGCCTTTCCCAAAATTGCATAGATGTTCAAAAAAGGAAATAGCCATATATCCGGCCTCACTGTTGTGGCACTCGCTGTTGCACGGGCTGTATTGAACCGCACTATTTCATCAAGATTATACATCGGTCCGTTATTAAACCCTACATTCAGATTGTCAATAACGATGTCTGATTCCTGCCAAAAATATTGAGCACTTATACCAGCTGAGTAAGGTAAATTGTATCCTGCTTTAGTAGCCTTTGCACCCAAGATAGGAAGTGAGTAGGGATACTCTGATTTCTTGAGGCTGTCAATAAAGTCAGCATTTTTCTTTCCCACTTCTTTATTCGTAAACACCTGGGCAAAAACAACGGATGAAAGGATCGCTAATAAAAATATCAGAATTGCCTTGCGGAGAGCTTGCTTTGTCTTATGGTATAACATATTGCTTCTTTTAAAATGATTCTTTTGATCTTTTATATAGCACAAAATTGATACTGCAAATAACATCAAAGTTACTTAGACAACCTCGTTTGAATAAAAAAAACTGGTTGGAACTTTTATTCAGCATCCTGCTTCGCCAACATTTCATAATTCAATTGCCTTAGCACATCGGCATCGTTAAGATATTTCTATTCATTTGCCCATCTCCCCGCTAACAGGATTTATTTAAACTTAGAATCTGAATCCCAACTGTACCATATACCTGTATCCTATCGTGGTTCTATCAGTTGAACCTGTTTTTTTAAATTCTTCTTCATTGACAATAATTCCATAACCCGGAAATTTTTCAGCAAGGGCGCCATCTAAAGCCTCTAATATTTTTTGCTTGGCTGCATCTGATAAATTATTACTAAACCCTGTTTTGAAATCATAGATACCCACCCCGGGTCCTAATAAAACCATATCTAAAGAAATACGGTCACGGAAAATGAACTGGTAGCCGAATTCAAACCCGATAGTGTGCACATTCAATTTGACCTCTGACTCAACAATTGCGGTAGATCCATTTGGGCTTTTGATCTCCCATGAGTTATGATTTCCAAAATAATTGTACGAGTAGTATGGACCAATATAAACTCCTCTTGGTGCCAGGTGCTTGTTTTCTTTGAGGAGATAAAATCGGTAATCTGCTGAAACATTAAACCCTTTTTGGTCCTTGAGCTTACTTAAATGTTTTAACGAATCATTTTCGATGAGCCCGAAATCAGGAAAACTTGTTACTCCAATATTAATTGTAAAGGAATGCTTCTTACTTTTTAAAAGCCGTTCGTAGCCTACCACGACAGACCCGCTGCCAAAAATGAGTGGGTTAGTGATATTTATATGAACTGTATTCATCCGTTGCTTTTCTTCTTTTTTTGTTTCCTGTGCGGATGCTGTTTGTAATAAACCTGAAAAAGTCATTACAAGCAAAATAATTTTTCTCATAAAAATGGTTTTTGTTTAATGTGAATTTCATACGAGGTATTATAGGTCCGGGGAAAGTAAAAGAGTAAAAGGATCTGTATATAATGTACCGAAGTTAAAAATTAAAACCGATTTCACCTGCCAGGTATTTTGTGCCCGATACCCCTGATGACCTTTTCACTTCCTACTCCTGTTTCCCCACCGAAAACGGATATCTGTTTCATTGCTAATTATTTCCCGATTTTTTTTAAAATATGTGATAAACTATGAAGGATTCTATTTACCTTTTGCCCGTTATTTCTAAGTGAATCATAGAACGGAGCGAAGAATTTATTGCTACAATCTTCGATGGTAAAATAAAATCTCAAAATGATCGATGTCCGGCTTTTTTATGACATATATCATTACGGGAAACAAAGAAGTCACTGATCTTTAAGTCAGCAAAATCAGTCACTAAGAAACTGTATAAATGCGCTTTGTATTATTAATTTTATTTCTGTCCTGTCTTAGTTTCTTCAGCTATGGGAAAGGATCATCAGATACAGTAAAATATTTCAATCATTCAAAATGGAGATCCCAGTCATCGGGGAAAATTCAATTAAACGGTAACGGAGATCATTTCCTGGTTAGTTCCGCACATCTCAGCAGGACCCTGGGTTTTCAATTATACCAATGGCGGCAAGCACCTTCAACATCCAGGATCAATTTTAAAAATACAGGTGTCAAAAGCGGAGCAGGAATTATTGCTGCTAATAAACACAGTTTCAAAATTCCTGTAATAAATCTTAATGACTCGTTTGTATCCAGGCAATCAACTATTCCATATTTGAGAAATGAGCATGCGGGAATATGGAAAAAAGTTGGACGTGCCGAACTCTTCATCGGGGGTGTTGAATTGCTCGGTATGACAGTTTTAATTCTTATGCCTAAGGAAATAACTAAATGGCCAGATGATTGGGCACAGGATGCCTGGCGAAACCTGAAGAGATCATTTTCAACTACACCTGTTTGGGATAAAGATGACTGGGCATTGAATTATATCGGTCACCCGATAGCCGGATCCTATTATTATAATGCATTACGAAGTCAGAATGCAAGCCGGTTTCATTCTTTTCTTTTTTCCACTGCTCAGTCATTTATATGGGAATACATTATTGAAGGAGTGGCAGAAAGGCCAAGTGCCCAGGATCTTTTTATTACTCCCGTAGTAGGATCGATGTTGGGTGAAGCAACACACTTGCTTACAATGAGCATGCGCAAAAATGGTTTCAATTTTTTTGAAAAAGTTTTTGTTTTGCTCCTCAATCCAATGTTTGTTATCAACAATGGATTTGGTCCGCGATACAATCCTGCATTTGCGAAACGTTGATCAGGATATATATTTACTTTGCTCTGGCAAACCCCACATCATACGTAACACGTTCAACTGCCTGGAAATATTTGCCGGCAAGCAGATCTCTTTCGGGGTCATAAATTAAATTATAATTTGAACCGGGATAATTTTCATCTTTTAAATCAATATAAATTTTCAAAACTCCATCAGCAAAAGCCCACATAGCACTGCCCACATTAATTGATTTAGGATTAAAATAACCAGCCTTCATCGTTCCATCATCCAGCAGTTCTGTTATTTTTTTTTTGATACGATGCATCTGTCCTTGTCCACTCCCCAACAAGTTTATTTTTATCGCGAATTGTTTTTTGTTGCGGACTGACAGGTTCACTTGGGCTGTTTTGTGTTCCTGTTGCTTTATCCTCCTCCTTCGCCTCCTTGCAGCCGAATACAAATACTGCTATTATAGCGAGCAGCATTAATGAAGGTTTTTTAATTCTTATCGCTCTCATTTTTAAAAAAATTATTTTTAAAGAATCAACGGTCATTCCGGTTCATGAATTTTACTTACCGTGTAATTGCTGCTGCAGGCTGACCATAGGTTTTTGATTGATAGTAGCAAGTCCTTTATCAGGCTGGTCAAGTGCTAAGATCAAAAACATGGCGATCGCAAAAATGAGCGATAGTAAAATAATGAGTCTTAAACTTCCTCTGCCTGAAATACCGAATTGATACCCGAGAACAAACATAGAAATAAAAGAGATGATAAATAATACGATCAAAACAGTGCCGGGAATACGATACTGAAGTGCTACTGCTATACGTTGGTTATGTGAATCAACCATGTCATTTACCGCAGCAGTGTACAATGCATAAACTTCAGAGCTGCGATCCTGTTCTGCCAGCGCCTCTGTATTTTTCCATAATGAGTCAAGTATTTGCTGTGAGCGGGAAAGATCAACATCTAGTTTAGAGAGATCAGTTACAAGATCAACCCGCAGGTCAACATACTCAACAATGAATTTTTTAGTATTGGACCTGTATGGTTCGGGAATTAACCCTGCACGCAGGTAAGTTGTTCTTATGTTTGTAACGTCTTCGAGAAGTAATTCTTTTCTTGCATCATAACGATTAGCTGCAATTTGAAATGTTATGGCAAGCATAAACGCCAGGAGACCGAATGCTGCGCCTACAACTGAACCGACAGGTGCATGTTGGGCATCTTCCGTTTTCTTTTTACGATACTGGCCATAGCGCTGGCCGAGCAAGATCGGGATCAATACCGAGATGAATGGGAGAAAAAACATTAATGCAATCGCAAAAATTTTTTCGCTTGTCATGGCTTTTGATTTTTAATTGATAAGGCTTATTGCAAACTAAGCTTGCTTGTTTTGCTTTTGCGAATTATGCAGGATCAAATAAATATACTTAAAATAAAGAAAACCAAAGCTGATGCAAATTCAGCTGGTGTCTCTGTTTGAAATTAAAAACAGGGAGACAAAGTGACACCGCAGGATACACGGAGATAATCTCTGTGTCTTTTAAGATAAACAAACTGAGGCACTACCCAAATTCCAATCGTTTATGAAACTTGATTTGGCATTACGATTACTTTCCACCTGTAATAATTCAAGATTGATTTTTAATCTCCGTTTTACTTTAGTAATTTGAAAGTTATCTGAGTAGTAAGCACCGGTTATAATGAAAGATCAAAAACCACGTCAATAAACGCTGACTTGTTTATTGAAATTACTTGTGTACCTGAACCACCTTAAATAAAATTAAGTCGCTCCTATGACTGATAATTTGAAGACCATTGGAAGCCGAAAAAGATCTGTTCTATATTTTTTTCTTTCATTTATCGTTGCCCTTATATTAACCTTACTACTTAAAGAATCATCATTTACTACCACACAAGTATATGTTCTCTTCATTTTGTTCTTTGCCATTGGGCTTTGGTTTACTGAAGCGGTTCCTCCATTTGCAGTTAGTGTATTAATTATAGCATACCTGGTCTTCATGCTTGGAAATAAAAACCTCAATCCATCATCGGAAAGTATTGACAAGTATGTTACCACTTTTGCGAGCAGTGTGATTTGGCTCATGCTGGGAGGCTTTTTCCTGGCCGCTGCAATGACGAAAACCAGGCTGGATGAATCATTATTCAGGGTTACATTGAAAATTTCCGGAACTAATCCAAGGAACCTGCTGATCGGGTTAATGACTACTACGATGATCGCATCCATGCTGATGTCAAATACTGCGGCCACAGCCATGGTGGTTGCATCGATCATGCCTTTATTGAATGCACTTGGAAATAAATCAGGGACATCGAAAGCATTATTATTGGGTGTTCCAATTGCAGCAAGTACCGGTGGCATGGGCACGATCATTGGAAGTCCGCCAAATCTTATAGCTGTGGGTGCACTGGAAAATATCGGTATCAATGTTTCTTTTCTTGACTGGATGATCTATGGGTTTCCCATTGCCCTGGCCCTTACAGCTATCAGTTGTATCGTGCTGATCAAAGTTTTTATAAAAGACAAAACTCCGATCTCCGTAGATTTCCTTCATGATAAAAAAACAGAAAGATCAAAAGAAGAGAAAACCCAGAGGACGATCGTTTTAATTATTATTATAGTAACGGTACTCTTATGGTTAACAACGACGATCCACGGAATAAAAGTCGCCGCTGTCTCTGCAGTGCCTCTTGTATTCCTTACCCTTACAGGAATTTTAAAAAATAAAGATGTACAGGGACTTCCCTGGGATACACTTTTATTAGTTGCCGGCGGATTGTCACTTGGAATGGCTTTGCAGCATTCTGGTTTATTAGAGCATTATGCACAACAGATGCGCAATATCAAGGTTCATTATATTGTCCTGGTATTGATATTAGCTTACATGACCATGCTCTTCTCAAATGTCATGAGCCACACTGCAACCAGCACGATCCTGGTTCCCCTCGGAATAGCTATTCTTATCGGGTTTGAATCGCAGATTGCGATCATCATTGGACTTGCTTCTTCTACGGCACTGATCCTTCCGGTTTCCACACCTCCGAATGCCATTGCATATAGTACCGGCTTTCTGAAGATCCGGGATTTTAGGATCGGTGGACTTGTGGTTGGACTGCTGGGACCTTTGCTCGCAGTATTGTGGGTACTTTTGGTTGCCTGATCTGATTATTCATTTGACATAAAATAAACGGAACTTATCATGAGCGAATTTGATAACCAAATATTACGTGATCCGCGCAGAAATAAAGGAACCGCTTTTACCATCGAGGAAAGACAGAAATACGGACTGATGGGGCTATTGCCAAATATAGTTGAGACCATGGAAACGCAGATCCGCCGGGTGCAAATACAACTCGACCATTTTGAACGCCCCATCCAAAAATATATTTATTTAACTGCCCTGCTCGATAGTAATGAAACCCTGTTTTTTAAAACCATCATCAGTGACCCGGCGAAATACCTGCCATTGGTTTACACACCCACTGTTGGTGAGGCATGTGAGCGGTTTGGCCATATCATGAGACAATCGAGAGCACTATTTATTTCAATTGATCAAAAGGATAATATTAAAGCGCTGCTAAAAAACTGGCCGGTTAAAGATGTTCGTTTTACTGTTGTTACTGATGGGGAAAGAATATTAGGACTTGGCGATCTTGGGATATGCGGAATAGGAATTCCTATTGGCAAATTAATTTTATATACTAGTTGCGCAGGCGTACCGCCTGAACATACTTTACCGATTGTACTGGATGCGGGAACCAATAATGAAACATTTCTTAATGATCCACTTTACCCCGGTTTAAAGAAAAAAAGAGTGAGCGGAAAAGAATTTGATGATTTTGTAGAAGCGTTTGTTTCTGCGATCAACGAAGTGTTCCCCAAAATTTGTATTCAATGGGAAGACTTTGCGGGTAAAGACGCCATTCGAATCCTGGAAAAGTATCGTGACAAGGTTAGTACTTTCAATGATGATATGCAGGGGACCGCGGCTATTGCAACAGCCGGCATTATTACGGGAAGCCGGTTTTCGGGTAAATCTTTCAGAGAACAACGGATCCTTTTTTTTGGAGCAGGCGCCGCGGCATTTGGTATTGCGGAGATGCTTGTTCACAAGTTTCAAAAAGATGGCCTTAGCAAGGAAGAAGCGTTGCAGAATGTATGGATGTTTGATATAAATGGATTGCTGGTCAGATCAAGAAATGATCTTGCCGATTATCAAAAACCTTTTGCGCATGATAGCGAACCATCAAATGATTTTGCCAAATCTATCCTCAAAATAAAACCAACGGCTATTATCGGGGTAAGTACAGTAGGTGGAGCTTTCAATCAGCAGGTGATCGAAAACATGTGTGCAGTAAACGAACGGCCTGTTATTTTCCCTTATTCAAATCCAACCTCACGTTCCGAGTGTACAGCAGAACAGGCTTATACCTGGAGCAAGGGCAAAGCAATATTCGCAAGCGGCAGTCCATTTGCACCTGTAACTTTTGAAGGCAAAATATTCAGACCGGGTCAGGGCAACAATGTATATATCTTTCCGGCTGTTGGTTTGGCAATATTTGCGACCGAAGCAAAAAGAGTGACCGATGAAATGTTTGTAACGGCCGCAGAAGCAGTGGCTGAACAGATCACCGAAGAAAATTTCGCAAATGGTTTGATCTATCCTCTTATTGATAATATTTTGGAGGTATCTTATAATGTAGCTGTAAAAGTTGCAGAAAAAATATTTGAAAGCGGGTTAGCCAGTGTAAAAAAGCCGGCAGATATCAGGACATTTATTAAAAGCAAAATGTATGAACCAAAATATCAATAATTGCAATTAAAAAAATGCCGAACTGGTTTCTTATAATAGAATTGTTATACCTGCTTGTATTGATCATAGTATGTGCACGCATAATTTATGACACCAACAGCACAGTTAAGACCTTAGCCTATTTGTTGCTGGCCATTTTTCTTCCTCTTTTTGGCATCCTTTTCTATTTCGCATTCGGGATCAATTACCGCAAAAGAGAATTGTACAGTAAGAAAATAATCACCGATGACGTTCTCTGGAACCAAATAAAAGAGAATATAACTTCTTATTCTGCGCAAACCTGGTTCAATGCAGAAGAATCGGATCGACCCAACAAAAACCTGGCTAAATATTTATCAACCGAGATGAGTCCGCTGACGGCAGGTAATGCCGCCCGTTTACTGATCAATGGTGAAGAAAAATTTCCGGCAGTGATACAGGCATTGGAAGAAGCGAAGGATCATATTCACATTGAATATTACATCTATGAGAACGATAAGATCGGGCGAACCATTGAAGAAATACTTGTAAGAAAATTAAAACAAGGTGTATCCGTCCGGTTTATTTATGATGATTTTGGAAGCTGGGGCATCCGGAAAAACTTAGCGGTAAGGCTGAGAAATGCCGGTGTTGAGGTCTATCCATTTTATAAGATCTCATTTCTAAGGATGTTCAATAATTTGAATTACCGGAACCACCGGAAGATCATAATAATAGATGGGAAAAAAGCATTTGTAGGGGGAATTAATGTTAGCGATAAATACATCAATGAGCCGGCCAATGAGAAGAAGTTATTTTGGCGTGACACCCATTTAATGATCGAAGGACCCGGTGTATATTATTTACAATATTTATTTATCAGCGATTGGAATTTTTGTGTTGGCAAAGCCCTGGAAAATATTAAGCATTATTTCCCTGATGGGCTCCGGAACAACCCTCCCGGTGAAAAAATAATTCAGATCGCAGCAAGTGGACCTGATTCCATTAACCCAACGATCCTGTATTCCTTATTATATGTCTTTTACCAGGCAAAGCAGGAAATACTGATCACTACTCCCTATTTTATACCTGATCAAAGCTTAATGGATGCACTGCTTGTGGCAGCGCTTGCTGGAGTTTCGGTTCAGTTATTAGTTCCTGAAAAATCAGATTCGAGGTTGGTACAATTAGCTGCATGTTCTTATTATGCTGATCTATTAGCCGCCGGAGTTAAAATATTTTTTTACCAGGATGGTTTTGTTCATGCGAAAACATTGGTAGTAGACAGGAAACTTGCTGTTATAGGCACTGCCAATATGGATGTCAGGAGCTTTGATCTGAATTTTGAGGTGAATGCAATTGTTTATGATGAGGAACTTGCTGCTTCACTTGCCAATGTATTTATTGCAGATATTAAAGATGCAACATTACTGGATAGAGACGCCTGGTCAAACAGGTCTGTAAGCAGAAAATTCCTGGAAAAAACTGCACGGCTTGTATCTCCGTTACTTTAATTATTACTAAAAAAATTACGTTCTCTATTTTGTTTATAATAAAAAATACTGCAATAGCACCCCCGCTATTACTGAAGCGACTGTTGTTACAATACCAGGTAACATAAAACTATGATTGAGTACATATTTTCCGATACGGGTAGTGCCTGTACGATCAAACTGAATAGCCGTAAGCAATGTTGGATACCCGGGAACAAAAAAATGTCCATTCACCGCCGGAAAAATTCCTACCAAATAAGCAGGAGGCAATCCAAGTGTTAAACCCAGCGGAACCAATGCTTTTGTTGTTGCAGCCTGGCTGAAAAGCAAAATACTAAGAGTGAATAATGCAATTGCAAATGTCCATGGATAAGATTTAACCAAATTACCCAATGTACTCTCGATCACTGCTGCATTATGGTTCATAAAAGTACTGCTCATCCATACCACGCCAAATACAGCAATGGTGGCCTGGCCTGCCGATGCGAATAAACTTGCCTTGGTTACCTGAGCAGCCGTTGTTTTACAAAAAAGAATTATAAATCCTGCGGCAGCCAGCATGATCATCATGATCATGGATGGTATCTGTACCTGTCCGGATGCATTCACTGCAAAACCCGGTTTAAAATCTTCACCTGAAAATACCGGCAATAGCGAGGGAAAGGAACCAATCAATACAACACCAAGTACCGCCAATGCAAAAATAGCAACTGAGCTTGTCGCACCGGGTTTAAGAACAGCGGCTGAATCATTTCCACCCGCATCAAGATTTTTTGCAAATACCGGATCTTTCATCCTTTCTAAAAATTCAGGATCTACATTCAGTTCCTTCCCTCTTTTCCACACAAATAAAATTCCAACGATCACACCTATTATGGTAGATGGAATACAAATAAGAAGTATGTCAGCAAGTTTAATTCCGGCAGGCGCCAAAACAGTTAACAAAGCTGCGGATGCTGCGGACACCGGGCTTGCCGTAATGCCCATATGTGCCGCAGTAACACTCATACTTAATGCTCTTTCCGGGCGAATTCTTTTTTTAATAGCTACTTCTGCTATGATCGGCATTATGGAATAAGATATATGTGCCGTACCTGCAAACAAGGTAAAAAAATATGTTACAAGAGGACCAAGAAAAGTGATCTGCCCGGGACGGCTGCGAAGTAATTTACCCGCCAGATTCACCAGGTAATCCATGCCACCTGCTGCCTGCAATGCTGCAGCGGCTGTTACCACACTTAAGATGATCAGCATTACCTCAAGCGGTGGATCTGCAGGTTGCATCTTAAATACAAAGAGTAAGATCAGGAGACCGATCATGCCCATCACACCTAAACCAATTCCCGACATCCTTGCTCCAATAAAAATGCAGACTAGTAAAATGGCGAGCTGTAGAAATATCATGCGTCTAATTTAGCTAACTTAATCTATCTACATAACAGTTAATTGGAGACGGACCTGGAATATTTGCACAACCCCTTTCATACCGTACCGGTCAAGAACACCGTATCCATAAATAAACTCGGTTCGAAAAGCTCTCGTCATATACCAGTTAACCATTGGCGTGATGCGCCAGAATTTTCCCCCGTGAATGGATCCATCATTCAGGTCTAAAGAAGAAAAGCGAAGCATCGCTTCCCATTCACCCCATCCTCCTTTAAATGCAGATTTCCTCACGGGAACAAAGCCAAAAATATTTCCCGTTGCCAAATAAGGGCGGCTTGTTTTAGTGAATAGATAGGTAACAAAAACATCCCCGCCAAAAAAACTATGATCTTCTCCAACATTGGCATTGAATGTATGTAAATTAACTTCTGTCCCTATCAACATTCGCCCCGTACTATAATAGGCTTCTCCTCCATAATGAACGGACTTATCGGCTGCAAATGCGCCTGTATTTATAATTTGAGGAGCAGGATTGGATTCGGGCCGCGACTTTAAAGTCATTTTTCCCTGGTATGGTTTACCATAACGGAAATTGGTTGCTATATGAAGCAACTTGTTTTTTTCTTTGTTATAAAATGGCAACCACCCGATCCTTGCATCATATTGCCAGGCAAATGTTGAGAAACTCTGGTCCTTTGAAATAAAATCATTAAAGTATCCAAGATTCCAGAATACTCTTGATTTTGGCTCGTAACCAAACCATTTTATACCATCGGCTAAGATCGGAATAACGTCCAACGCCATTTGTCTTTCTGCAGCCCATGGAGAATGGCCATTCATTACTTTCACCATCGAATATCCCTCCTTCGTGCGGCCAAGAAAAAGATGACCAAATAACTCAGGCACTCCAATGGTGAGCCCGGTTTCCCGTAACAACCAGACTTTTTTATCGCCATCGTACATCATACCAAACTTCCAGGAGAAGGTCCTTTCCGTTTTAAATACTCCACTCGCCATGATCCGGGCATCCCTTGTTTCTATCTTATTATCAAAAACTAAACCGGCTGAATCCATTTGCTTTTTGAACACTGCGTTCTGGCTGTATGCTGCCCCTTCCGCTATGTATCCGAGACCGATCCTAATGGTTGAATAAGTTCCTTCAAATTCATTTGGTAGCCGTTTTTTCTTCAGGTAATCGTCAGGACCGACTTCAAGAACTAATCCTGTAGTGCCATCAGGATAAAGTTTCTTTTCCTGCTGAGGTATGGTGTCAGGAACTGTTTTCTTTTCTTGCTGAGCTATGGATATATAAGGTAACAACAGAAACGCTGCCACTGTCCAACATAACAGTGGCAGCGTTTCAAATGATCCCTTTATACTTTTAATTTTTAAAGAGTCTTTAATAATTTTCAAAGGTTTGTTTTTTATAAGGTTTATGGTTTAAAGACTACTTCTGCCCCGTTAAAGCAGCCGGATCCATTAGTTTCTTGATCTGGTCTTCTGTCAATAATTTCTTCTCACGTATCAATTCAAGAATGCCTTTGCCGCTTTGAAGAGCTTCTTTTGCCAGCTCAGTTGTTTTCTCATACCCGAGAACAGGATTAAGAGCTGTTACAATTCCTATGGTAGTTTCTAAATAACGTTTTAAAACGGCTTCATTCGCTGTAATTCCATCTATACAGTTCTTACGGAACAAAGGGAGCGTTTTAAAGAAAAGTGCCTGTGATTCCATAATAGAGGTAGCAACTACCGGCTCATACGCATTTAGTTGCAGGAGACCATCCCTTGATGCTATCCCAACGGTTGCATCGTTGCCCATAACTTTATAACATACCTGGTTCATCAACTCGGGCATTACAGGATTTACTTTTCCCGGCATGATGGATGAACCCGGCTGAAGTGCCGGTAGATTGATCTCAAAAATACCGTTGCGGGGACCTGAGGTCAGGAAGATCAAATCACTACTGATCTTGGATAATGTAACCGCGAGATTTTTTAGCGCTGCAGAATACATAACAAATGCCTGCATACTGCTTGTGGCCGCAATAAGGTCTTTAGCCATTACCATGGGTTTGCCAGTTATTTTCGCGAGTTGCACTGCTACTTTTTCAGCATACCCGGGAGATGCGGTTAAACCAGTACCTATGGCTGTTGCACCCATATTCTCTTCGTATAAATAGGCTTCGCTTTTGCGAAGTGCCTCAACCGCTGCATCGATCTGTCCTCCAAAAGCATGAAATTCCTGCCCGAGAGTCATAGGCACAGCATCCTGGCCTTCCGTGCGACCCATCTTTACCAGGTTCTTAAATTGATCCCCTTTTTTGTGAAAAGCCTGCGCCAGTAATTCTGCTTCTCTTACCAATTTATCATTATGTAATAGCAAGGCCACATGAATGGCAGTTGGATAGACATCGTTTGTTGACTGACCCATGTTCAGATCATCATGCGGTTCTATAAACTGGTACTCTCCTTTTTTCTTTCCCATCATTTCGAGGGCAATGTTGGCCAGTACTTCATTCGCATTCATGTTGGCCGATGTTCCGGCGCCACCCTGGTACATGTCTGTTAAAAACTGGTCATGATATTTTCCATCTATCACAGCCTGGCAGGCTTTTTCTATCGCATCCATCCTGTCTTTTTTCATTCTTCCTACCTCGGTATTGGCACGGGCAGCGGCCAATTTTACCATAGCATATGCCTTTACATAATCCGGGTAAAAATTTGTTTTTACTCCGCTGATCTGGAAATTCTCCAGTGCCCTGAGTGTTTGTACTCCATAGTAAGCATCAAAAGGGATCTCCTTTTTACCAAGCAAGTCACTTTCCGTGCGGGTTTTTTGTGCCTGCGTATATTGAAAGCTACCTAATAGCAGTAACGGTAATACTATTAAAAAAATTACTTTTTTCATTTGGTTTAATGTTTAATTTTTAATCTGAATAGACAAATCGATTCCAGATTATTTGCTCCCGGGTCATGGACCCGGGAGCAAATGATCATCTGGAAAGAACATGAATTCGGGTTCGGTCAATACTTAAAGAAAATGTCCTGTAGTTGTTTCTTATCTTTTGATTTTGTCAGCCCAAGCATCAATAATATCCTTGCTTTTTGAGGAGTCAGGTCATCAGAAACGATAGTGCCAAGTTGTTCA
>Ga0193738_1000781_pt1 | contig 14518 bp, 10 predicted proteins | sample L2a1metaG_FD_144927 | JGI IMG/M metagenome (GOLD analysis project Ga0193738, IMG submission 144927) | Soil microbial communities from a riparian zone of the East river system, Colorado, United States - L2a1 | ecosystem: Environmental > Terrestrial > Soil > Riparian zone | place: USA: East River...
GAGCATGCGGCGGCGCTCGCAGCGCTTGGCGTGCCGGCTTTTGCGTGCACCCCCGATCAGTTCCCAGAACTATTGGCCGTCGCCATCAGCAAAGGTGACATTGCTCACTGGGCAGCGACAATCGCCAGCGAAGCCGCAGCTCCCAGCCGAGTTCAGGTGGCGGACCGCGATCATGGCTGAGCCGCTGAAGAACTACTACGGGCCGGATGTGCCCGCACGGATCGCCCGGATGATCAAAGACGTCGACAGCGCCTTCGACGAGGATGCTTTTCTGGCCGACGCGCTCGACGGCTACCAGGCGCTGGAGCTTACGCCGCGTGCTCGGCAGATTGCGCAGGCGCTAGGTCGGCACTTGCCGCAGGACTACGAGCAGGCGATTGAGATCCTGATCGCATCGCTTGGGCCCAAGCTCCAAGTGGCCGAACTCACCGGCATGGACGTGTTCGTCTACCTGCCGCACGTGTTCTTCGTGGCGAAGTTCGGCGTTGATCACTTCGAGGCGTCAATGCGCGCGCAATATGAGCTGACACAGCGGTTCAGCGCGGAGTACAGCATTCGCGTCTTCCTCGAGCGTTATCCGCAGCAGACTCTAGGTCGGCTTCGGGAGTGGGCGTTTGATTCGAACGTGCATGTGCGACGGCTGGTCTCCGAGGGGACCAGGCCGCGGCTGCCTTGGGCGCCACGGCTGCCTGCTTTTCAGGACGATCCGCGACCGGTGCTCGAGCTGCTTGACCTCCTAAAGGACGATGCTGAGCTCTACGTTCGCCGGTCGGTCGCCAACAATCTGAACGACATCGGCAAGGACAACCCGACAGCGCTGTTCGAGACGTGCCGGCGCTGGATGAGAGATGCCTCGCCGCAGCGGTCCTGGTTGGTGCGGCACGCGCTTCGCTCAGCGGTAAAGCGCGGAGAGCCAGAGGCGCTCGAAATCCTCGGTTTCCTGCCGGCGACCGGCATCCACGTGCGTGAGGTTCACATTGCGCCGGCCGTGGCCTCGATCGGCGACTCGGTGACCTTCACTCTCGAGCTCAGCAACGACGGCTCCGCAATGCAGCAATTGTTGATCGAACTTCGCGTGCATTTCGTCAAGGCAAACGGTAGGCCGAGCCCGAAGGTCTTCGCGCTCAAGGAGCTCGAACTCCGGCCACATAGGTCTGTGCAGCTCACCAAAACGATCTCTTTGGCCCAGCACACCACGCGCACTCACTATCCGGGGCAGCATCGTGTGGAGGTCCTGGTGAATGGCCGGCCTAGCGCGACCGGTGTCTTCGACATCGTTGCTGAAAGCCGCATTCCTACTTCATGATCATCAAAGCAGCCGCTGCCAGTGCCGCAGGCGCTCCAGTCGAGCTTCGACAGGCGCGGCCAGCCGCGTAAGCCGTGAGAGGATCGGGTCCGTGACAGCCGTTCCTTCCGTCTCGTACTCGATCACCGTGCGGTTGGAGGTTCCGGCAGGAGGGGCCTCGGTGAGCCAGCTCACAACGGCGGTGGAGCAAGCCGGCGGGGCTGTTACCGCTCTAGACGTCACTGCGTCTGGACCAGAGCGGCTGCGGATCGATGTGACCTGTGCGGCCCGCGATAGTGAGCATGCTGAACTGCTCGTGGCGGCCATGCGCGGAGTAGCTGGGGTCGTGATCGGCAAAGTCAGCGATCGCACGTTCTTGATGCACCTTGGCGGCAAGATCGCGATGCACAGCAAGCACCCGATCCGCAACCGTGATGATCTGTCCATGATCTACACCCCGGGTGTGGCGAGGGTATGTTTGGCGATCGCCAAGAACCCCGATGACGCCCGCCGGCTGACGATCAAGCGGAACAGCATCGCGGTAGTCACCGATGGGTCTGCGGTACTCGGGCTCGGCAATCTCGGCGCAGCGGCCGCGCTGCCAGTGATGGAAGGAAAGGCGGCGCTGTTCAAGCGCTTTGGCGACATCGATGCCTGGCCGTTGTGCCTGGATACCCAAGACGTCGATGAGATCATCAAAGTGGTGCATGCCATAGCGCCGGGTTTCGCCGGAATCAATCTGGAGGACATTTCGGCTCCACGCTGCTTCGAGGTCGAGCGTCGGCTGCGTGACCAGCTGAATATCCCGGTCTTTCATGATGACCAGCACGGCACCGCAATCGTGGTGCTGGCTGCGCTCTACAACGCACTGCGGGTTGTGGACAAGCTGATCGCGGACGTACGGATTGTGATGTCAGGCGCAGGTGCCGCAGGGACGGCAATCATCAAGCTGCTGCTGGCCGCTGGCGCACGAAATGTTGTGGTGGCCGACATCGCCGGAGTGGTGCACCGCGGCCGTGGGGACCTGACCGGGGAGCTGGAATGGCTGGCCCAGAACACCAACCAACTGGACTTCAGAGGTTCGCTGAAAGAAGCCGTGGTCGGCGCCGACGTTTTCATTGGGGTCTCCGCACCTGGTGTGCTTTCTGGGTCCGACGTGGCGGTGATGGCGGATCGGTCGATTGTGTTCGCTTTGGCCAATCCGGAGCCGGAGGTGGATCCCGCGGAGGCGACCAGGTATGCGGCGGTGATCGCTACGGGCCGCTCGGATTTCCCGAATCAGATCAACAATGTGTTGGCGTTCCCAGGTGTTTTCCGAGGCCTGCTCGATGCGCACTCCCACGAGATCACCACGAACATGCTGCTGGCCGCTGCCGGCGCACTTGCCGGCGTTGTGAGCGACGAGGAGCTCAACGCCGCGTACATCGTGCCGAGTGTGTTTCATGCTGACGTGCACCACGCGGTCGCGGCGGCGGTACGCCGAGCAGCCGGCGGTCCGACCGAATTGCCGTCCGACACCGAGGTTGCCATTTAGGACCATGTCGCACTCACGATTGTCCGCCCGCCTGCGGGCCTCATCGCTGCGAAGCTGGCACCTCGTCGCAGCAGGGGCCGTCATCGCGGTGCTGCTGCAGCTCTGGGGGCTCTACCGTGTCATCGGCCAGCCTCAGGCGCCGTGGTTTCCCTACCCCGACAAAGTCGCGCACATCATCGGCTTTGCTCTGCCGGTGCTGTTGATCTTGCTGGCGGTTGCACTGCGCCACTCGGGGGGTGCACGGTGGCCGCGTTTGAGAATCAGCGCACTCGTCGTTGGCGTATTTGCGGCGCATGCCGTGGCAAGCGAGCTGATCCAGCATGTGTGGTACCAATATCGGACCGGCGACCCGCTCGATGTCATAGCGGACTGGATCGGTATCGCGGCGGGTGTGGCGCTGGTTCGGCTGATTGTGCTGCGCGGGTCCCACAGCACCTACCGAGGGCTTGCCGCATCATGAGCGAGCAGCCAGCGGGGCGACCCATAACCACACGGGATCCGATTGCTGGAGATCTGTTGGTGGCAAGCATCATGCTCGCCGATGGCGTCTTCAACCAAACCGTGGTGCTGATCTTGGACGCCGACGAGGACGGCGCTCTTGGAGTGATCTTGAACGAGATCTCCCAGACGCCGTTGGATGCGGTGCTGCCGGAGTGGGTGAGCACCGTGTCAGAGCCGCGGCTGCTCTTTCACGGCGGGCCGGTGTCACCCAACGGTGCCATCTGCCTGGCGAGCGTAGCCGCTGATGGTGAGGAGCCGCCGGGCTGGCGACCGCTGTTCGAGAGCGTCGGTCTCTTGCACCTGGACACCCCAATTGAGATCGTCTCCGGTGCATATCGCGATCTGCGGATTTTTGCCGGCTATGCCGGCTGGGCTTCCGGCCAGCTGCAGGCAGAGATCGCAGAAGGCATGTGGTACCTGGTTGGCGCGGACTATAGCGATGTCTTTGGTGACCAGCCGTTGGAGCTGTGGCGTGCCGTACTGCGTCGCCAGAAAGGTGAGCTCGCATACTTCTCAACCTGGGTGGAGCACCCGGAGCTCAACTAAGACCAATCTGCTGCGGCTGTGTCGGAGACTGCAGATCATCGGCAATGTTGTGAAGCTTGTTTTCAACGTGCATAGGATTACGTCGCAGGAGTCGCCTAGTGAGAGGGTCATCGCGGGTGTGCTCACCGAGACGTCGGTGTACATGTCGCACTGACGGAAGGGATACGGGTGTCTGAAACAACCAAGAGTGCAGGGCCGCGCAGCCGGGTGCTGGTGGTTGACGACGACGCGGCGCTCGCCGAAATGCTGTCGATCGTGCTTCGGAACGAGGGGTTCGAGCCAATTTGGTGTGCGCATGGGGACAAAGCGTTCTCGGCGTTCAAGGAGGCCAAGCCGGACCTGGTGCTGCTGGACTTGATGCTGCCAGGGCGTGACGGCGTGGACGTCTGTCGCGATATCCGCGCCGAGTCTGGTGTGCCAATTGTGATGCTGACAGCCAAGACCGACACCATCGACGTAGTCGAAGGACTGGAAGCGGGCGCCGACGACTACGTCGCCAAGCCTTTCAAGGCCAAGGAGCTGGTCGCCAGAATCAAAACTCGGCTGCGCCGGATGCCGGCCTCAGAGGAGGTCGACGTTGAGACCTTGCGGATCGGGGATCTCGCGATCAGCGTGGACGGGCATTCGGTGAAGCGGGACGGCGTACAGATCCAGCTCACACCTTTGGAGTTCGATCTCTTGCTGGCCTTGGCTCGACGGCCGTGGCAGGTCTTTAGTCGAGAGGTCTTGCTCGAGCAGGTGTGGGGCTACCGCCATGCCGCCGACACGCGGCTGGTCAACGTACACGTGCAGCGCCTGCGTTCAAAAATCGAGAAGGATCCCGAGCACCCTGAGATTGTTGTGACTGTACGAGGGATCGGCTACAAGGCCGGCGAAACCAACTCGGCCCGATAGCTGGTCCCGCTTGAAGCGGTCTGAGGTGAACGTCGGCACATGGTCTCCATCCAGAGGATGCTGAAATCCCGCTGGTGGCGGTTCCCCATCACGTGGTGGTGGCGGTCGTTGCCGCTTCGTGTCGTACTGACCGTCTTTGTTGCATCGGTGCTGGTGCTGGTCCTCGGCGGTTTCCTGCTGATGCAGCAAGCCACGATCGGAGTGATTGACGGCAAGGAGGAGGCCGCCAAGAGCGAAGCCCGACAGGCGGTCAACACTGCACAACAACAGCTCGACGCTGCCGACCTCACTGCTGATGTCAACATCGACAAGTTGCTGCTCGACCTGGCCACTGGATTCGCCAATCGGGCTGGGGAGCGATTCGAGGTGATCATCATCGCGGGCGGCCAGACGATCACCGCTGGGAATGCAGCAGTCAGCAGTATTCCGCCTCAGCTGCGTAGGCAGGTCGAAGTGAGCAACGAATTGCTGATGACCCCAACGCAGATCGACTACCGGGATATGCGACCCTCGGTCGCCGGCCTTGCGGCGGGCACGACTCTGACCCTGCCGCTCACCGGTCGCTACCAGATTTATCTGATGTTTCCGTTGACGCAGGAGGTCGCCACTCTTGTCGTGCTCCGCTACGCGGTCGTGACGACTGGGGCGATCCTGGTGATCTTGCTCACTTTCATCGCAGCGCTGGTGAGCCGTCAGGTCGTTACTCCAGTACGCGCCGCCCGCAGGGCGGCCGAAAGCCTCGCCTCGGGCAACTTGCATGATCGAATGAAGGTGCGCGGGCAAGACGATCTCGCTCGACTGGCCACGTCGATGAACTACATGGCCTCTGAGCTGGAGAAGCAGATCAACACGCTGGAGGAACTGTCGGCGGTTCAGCAGCGTTTCGTCTCCGATGTCTCGCATGAGTTGCGTACGCCGTTGACCACGGTTCGGATGGCGGCCGAAGTGCTGCATGAGGCTCGTGAGGATTTCGACCCCGTTGCCGCACGCTCGGCGGAGCTGCTGCAAAAGGAGCTTGATCGCTTCGAGGCGCTGCTGACTGACCTACTTGAGATCTCGCGCTTCGATGCGGGGGCGGCCTTGCTCAACCTTGACGAAGCAGACCTGCGGGTTCTGGTGCATCGGGTGGTTGAGGCGAACGCACCGCTCGCCGAGACATACCACACCGAGATCACCGTGCACGCGAGGGGAGATGCGAAGGCCGAGGTAGAACCCCGCCGAATTGAACGAATCCTGCGCAATCTCTTGGTCAACGCGATCGAGCACAGCGAGGGTCATCCGATCGACATCTTCATCGAAAGCGATGACGCTGCGGTAGCGGTCGCAGTTCGCGACCACGGTGTCGGGTTTCAAGCCAGTCAGGCCAGGCAGGTCTTCCACCGTTTCTGGCGCGGCGACGCTGCACGGGCACGTGCCGTTGGCGGAACTGGTCTTGGGTTGTCGATAGCCATGGAGGACGCGAATCTCCACGGGGGCTGGCTGACGGCGTGGGGCCGTCCAGCGATGGGGGCCCAGTTCCGGCTCACCCTGCCGCGGCAGGCCGGCGCGATCCTCGAGACGTCACCGCTTCCGCTGGTCCCGCGTGACCTGGTCGGCCCGGGAGGCAGTCGGCTCGACGGCCTCGAGGCGCCAGCACCCCTGGCGCCAAGTTCGCCGGCGACACCAACCGCAGTCCCACGACCATCGACTACGGCGGAGACAACGGTGAGCCCCTCGTGAATCGGGCCCGGCGTCATTGTGCGGTCGTCCTCATCGTCCTCGCCAGCCTGCTGGCTGCGGCCGGTTGTGTGAGCGTCCCGATCTCGGGACCAATCGAGAAGGTGGAGGGACAGCAAGCTGGCTGCCAGAACTGCGTGAACGTTGAAGTCGCACCACCGGCCCCCGGCGATGACCCGCGGCAGATCGTGGAGGGCTACCTCCGAGCGACGGCGCACTACCAGCCGAACTACTCAGTCGCGAAGCAGTTTCTGACTCGAATGGCCGCGGAGAAGTGGAGCGCCGAGGAGGGGGCATCGATCTACCGAGGGTCGCTGCGGGTCACTGGGGATAAGACCGTCAGGCTGGACGGTCGACTCGTAGGCTCGCTGGCGCGGGACCGCACCTACACCGCCGAGGATCAGAAATTGGTCATTGACTTCGGCCTCGTGCAGGAGAACGGGGAATGGCGGATCGATGATCTACCAGCCGGGCTGATGGTGGCGGAGTTTTTGTTCACGTCCTTCTATCAGTCCTACGACCTCTACTTTGTCGGTAACGGCAGTTCGCTGGTTCCCGACCACATCTATCTGCCTGCCCTGAGCAATCCAGCCAATGTCGCCTCGGCACTGATGAAGGCGCTACTCAAGGGCCCGTCAGATTGGCTGAAGCCGGCCGTCGCCAGTGCGATCCCGCCGAACACCAGCCTGAGCGTGGATTCGGTGACGATCACAGACGGCATAGCCGAGGTACCGCTGAGCGACTCGGTGTTACCGCTGCCGGATCCGCAGCGCAGCTTGCTGGCTGCGCAAATCGTCTACACCCTCAGACAGGTCGGCGGGGTCCGAGGTGTCGTCATCAAGGTCAATCAGCAGCCGTACCGGGTGCCCGGAAGCGACCCGACCAGCCTCATGATTTCGGTTGACGCCATTCCGCGCGACATCGACCCCGTTCCGTTCGCCGCCGAGGATCAGCTGTACGCGGTCAGCAACGGCGCGGTCAGCTTGGTAAGGACGACCGCCGAAAAGCCCGCTGTCGAGCCGCTCAAGGGGCCATTGGGCCCGGGCGCGTACCAGGTCGACGCGTTGGCTGTCTCGGCAACCAACACCGATCTTGCCGTCACCACTGATGGTCGGACCACACTGCGCCGTGCACACATACCGGCGGGGGAGCCAAGCACGCCGACAACGTTGCTGAGCGGAGTCACAGATCTGCTCAGACCGCAGTTCACCAGGTATGGCGAGATTTGGGCGATCGGTCGCCAGGGTGGCCGGCAACGGATGTGGATGTCCACCGATGACGAGCCAGTCGAGATCACCACACAGGTGTTGGGGGTCCGAGGACGAGACGTGACTGCTTTCAAGATCTCACCCGATGGCACTCGGATGGCGTTGGTTCGTAGCACGGAAACGGGCTCGGAGCTCGGGCTCGCGCGGATTATCCGTTCCGGCAGAGACCAGATCGTGGTAACCGGCTGGCGGGCCCTAGACACCGCGCAGATAGGAACCATGCCGCTGCTCGGGACGATCCGGGATGTGGCATGGCTCGATGCCACTGAGCTGCTCGTGCTCGGGGCCGCACCCGGCGAGAGTGCATTCGCGCCGTACCGAGTGGTCGAGGATGCGTCCCGAATCACTGCGGAAGGCGAGTCCCCGAACTCCGATGCCGTCGAGCTCGCGGTGCTGCCTCGGTCGCAGAGCGCAATCATCGTCAGTGGCAACGGCGACACCTGGAAGGACGACGGCAGCCAGTGGCTGCGCTTCCTCGACGAAAAGATCAAGATCAAAACCATCGCCTACCCGAGCTGATGGCGGCCCACCACGCTGACTGTCCACAGATTGCCCGCGGCCGCCGGTTTTGCAGTTGCGGCGTTGCAGACTCAGCCAGTGGCTGCGCTTCCTGGACGAAAAGATCAAGATCAAAACCATCGCCTACCCGAGCTGATGGCGGCCCACCACGCTGACTGTCCACAGATTGCCCGCGGCCGCCGGTTTTGCAGTTGCGGCGTTGCAGACTCAGCCAGTGGGCTTCGAACATTGGGTTGCGGCGGCAGGTGACCTGCTGCTCGGCGCCAGCTGCCACGGATGCGGCCAGCCTTGGTGGGGTGTCTGTCCACAGTGTCGTCACCAGCTCGCCAGCCGGCGTCCCTTCTTCACCAGGCCGATTCCCTGCCCCGACGGATTTCCGGTGACGGTCACGTCCTCGACCTATGATCCGATCCTGCGCAGGCTGATCAGCGCGCATAAGGAGCGGCAGGCATTGGCACTGACCAGTTTCCTGGCCGACCGGCTGGCACTCAGCATCCACGGGCTGTTGGCCCGCGAGCCGTACACCGTCCATACCGGTCGCGTTGCCTTGGTACCGATCCCCTCAGCTGCGTCAACGGTTCGTCGGAGGGGATTCGATGCCACGGCCGCGATGGCCCGACTTGCGGCGCGACGCCTCCGCGGCCGGTACCCGGTGACGGTTCGATCGGTACTGACGCAGGGACGGCGGGTCGCTGATCAAGCAGGGTTGAGCGCTGTCGCCCGTCGCGACAACCTTTCGGGCGCATTTCGGATGCGCAGGCCGATCTCCACCAGTGCGGCTGTTCTCGTCGATGATTTGGTGACAACCGGCAGCAGCCTCACCGAGGCGGCGCGGGTGCTCCGGAAAGCCGGGATCACCGTGCTGGGTGCAGCGACGGTCGCAGCCACCGTGCGGGTACGGCCCGCGAACTCGCCGAACGTCGGCGCGATGTTCACGGACTGAGAACTCATTGAGGATCAGAAGGAACGTGTAGAAATACCGGATGGTAACGATTAGCGTCTCAGTATGGCGCTTGCGCACCAGGGGGATTTTTGGCTCGTCCGAAACCACGGTGCGTTGAGCGCCTTCGTCATTTCTGGATCGTCTCCGCAGCGCGGCCCAGGGCCGCGACCGAACGCTGGGCGCATGTTCGCCTGACTGTGCCGTTCGAACTACCAGCTCCTCGATGGAGGTAGACATGGATGTTGTCGTCAAGTCCCGACATTGCAATGTGTCGGATCAGTTCCGCTCCTATGTGGATGAGAAGATCACCCGACTTTCCAAACTCAACGACCGGGCTATTCGCGTCGAGGTAGAGGTATCGGCAGAACGGAACAAGCGACAACATGACCAGGCGAGCCGCGTCGAGATCACCCTTCGCACCAAAGGTCCGGTAATACGTGCGGAGGCAGCGGCCGAAGACAAGTCCGCTGCTTTTGATCTGGCATTGGACAAACTGATGGCACAGCTGCGCAAGGCAGCCGACCGGAAGCGAGTCCATCGCGGCCAGCATTCACCGCGCTCGCTGCACGACGCAGCGGCCGAGCTGCCGTTGATCGAGAATGGTGCACCGGATACGAACGGGTCATCGGTGCGCAAGATCGCCGGGATTGAGGTCGAAGGCGACGGGCCCATGGTGGTTCGCGAGAAGTTTCATCCGGCAGTACCGATGAGCTTGGATCAAGCGCTGTTGGAGATGGAGCTCGTCGGCCATGACTTCTATCTCTACATCGACTCCGAATACCGGGCGCCGAGCGTCGTCTATCGCCGCAAGGCCTACGACTATGGCGTGATCCGCCTCGATATGGCCTACGCCATGGTCTCCTGATCGCATCGATGCATGTGCCCTGAGCCTGTCGAAGGGCGCATCGACGCACCAGCAGACTCGGTTCGGGGAGGCGTATGGGCGGGCTAGGCAAACGCGGTCGTTGGCTCTGTAGGCAGGCTCGAGTTCCGCTTGGGTGGGGTTTCAGACATCTTAGGTTTGCTACGCCCGCCCATCCGCCTCCCCGAACCTTCTCGGATTGTCATGGGTAACGGCTAGCGTCTGCCTGGTGCGACGGGAGAGCCTGAGTAAGGCTGAGGCGCGGCGGATCGCGCTGGTTGCGCAGGGCTTTGGGGTGCCGAGGCTCGAGCGGCCGGTCACTATGCGCGATGTGCAGGCGGTGACGAGCCGACTCGCGCAGTTTCAGATCGACTCCATCAATGTGGTCACGCGGGCGCAGTTCATGCCGCTGTTTTCGAGGCTTGGACCGTACGATCCTGCACTCCTGGAGCGGGCCGCGTACCGAGCCCCGCGGCGACTCTTTGAGTACTGGGGCCACGCGGCCAGCCTGATCGATGTCTCCCTTCAGCCACTGCTCCGATTCCGCATGGAACCGGGCTTTCGGGATGTTTGGGCTGGGGTCGAGCGAGTCGCGCGGGAGAACGCCGATTTGATTCCCTTCATCCGAGACGAGGTCGCCGCACGGGGGCCGATCAGCGCCAGGGATCTGGAAGTCGTCGAGGAGCGCGATCGCAGCAACTGGGGTTGGAACTGGTCCCGTGTCAAGACTGTTCTGGAGTGGCTGTTCTATACCGGCGAGGTGACCTCGGCCTACCGCAACTCTCAGTTCGAGAGGGTCTATGACCTGCCTGAGCGCGTGATTCCCCGCTCTGTGCTCGGGATGCCGACGCCCACACCGCAGGAATCAGTCATCGGCCTGGTACGGCGTGCCGCACGAGCCCTCGGGATAGCAAGCGAGTCCTGCTTGCGCGACTACTTCCGGACGCGCGGGGCAATGACGCGCCTCGCGATCACGACATTGGTGGAGAGTGGCGAGCTAAATCCGGTGGTCGTCCAGGGGTCAGCGAGCCGGCCCTGGTACTTGTGGCACGAGGCACGGGTGCCTCGTCGAGTCAACGCCCGCGCCCTGCTGAGTCCCTTCGATTCGATGATCTTCGAGCGCGGGCGGCTGGAGCGCCTGTTCGACTTCGTCTATCGGATTGAGATTTACGTGCCCGAGCCCAAGCGAGTCCACGGTTACTACGTCTACCCGTTCCTGCTGGGCGAACAGTTCGTGGCGCGTGTTGACCTCAAAGCGGACCGCGCGGGCCGCGTGTTGCGGGTCAATGCCGCCTGGATCGAGCCCGGTCAGGACCCGTACGCCGTAGCGACTGAGCTTTCATCAGAGCTCAAGATCATGGCTGAATGGCTCGGACTACAGCGTGTGGAGATCTTGCCGCGCGGGGATCTTGCCCCTGCGCTCGCGGCGCTTTAGGTTTTGAGCCGTTCACGGCAGATCGCGCTGAATGCCACGGTGCTCGGCACGGCTTACCATAGGGGCGCTGCTGCGGCACCCCTACGATGGATGAAGTCTGACGCTGAGCCGAGCGGCGTGAGGGAACATCTCGGCGCCAGAGACCGTGCAGGTAAGTGATGACGACGTAAGGGAGCCAGCTTCCGTGGCTTTGATGGATAGGTTGCTACGCGTAGGCGAGGGCAAACTTCTCAAACAGCTCAGCAATATCGCCAAACAGGTGAATGCGATCGAGGATGACTTCGTCGCGATGAGCGATGAGGAGCTGCGCGGCCAGACCGGTGAGTTCCGGACGCGCTACGAAAATGGGGAGACGCTCGAGTCGCTGCTGCCCGAGGCGTTCGCGACGGTACGTGAGGCCAGCCACCGGGTGCTGGACAAACGGCATTTCGATGTCCAGGTAATGGGCGGCGCCGCATTGCACATGGGCAACATCGCCGAGATGAAGACAGGCGAGGGCAAGACGCTGGTGGCAACCATGCCCTCCTACCTCAACGCACTGACCGGCCGTGGGGTGCACATCGTCACCGTGAACGACTATCTGGCCAAGCGCGACTCAGAGTGGATGGGTCGTATCCACCACTTTCTGGGCGTGGAAGTGGGCGCAATTCTCTCGCAGATGGACTCTGCTGAGCGCCGCAGGGCGTACCAAGCCGACATCACTTATGGCACGAATAACGAGTTCGGCTTCGACTACCTACGGGACAACATGGCGCTGAGTCTCAGCGACTGCGTACAGCGCGGGCACAACTACGCCATCGTTGACGAGGTCGACTCGATCTTGATCGACGAAGCGCGTACCCCGTTGATCATTTCCGGCCCCGCGGAGGACACCGGAAAGTGGTATCCCGAGTTTGCCAAGCTCGTGAACCGCATGCGTCGCGACGAGCATTACGAGGTCGACGAGAAGAAACGGACCGTCGCGATCAATGAGTCCGGGATTGATGCCGTCGAGGATTGGCTCGGCATTCACAATCTGTACGAGTCGGCGAACACGCCGCTGATTTCGTACCTGAACAACGCCATCAAGGCCAGGGAACTCTTCAAGCTGGACCGCGACTACGTGGTCATGGACGGCGAAGTACTGATCGTCGATGAGCACACCGGTCGCACCCTGATCGGCCGTCGTTACAACGAAGGCCTGCACCAAGCCATCGAGGCCAAGGAAGGCGTACAGATCCGCGACGAATACCAGACACTCGCCACGATCAGCCTGCAGAACTATTTCCGGATGTACGACAAGCTCGCCGGAATGACGGGGACGGCACTCACTGAGGCCAGTGAGTTCCAGAAGATCTATGGCCTCGGCGTGGTGCCCATTCCCACCAATATGCCGATGGTTCGCGGCGACCAGCGCGACCTGATCTACCGAACTGAAGAGGCCAAGTTCGAGGCCATCGCTGAGGATGTGGCCGAACGACACGAGAAGGGCCAGCCGGTGCTCATCGGCACCGCATCCGTCGCCAAGTCCGAAATCTTGTCCGGGATGCTGAAGCGTGCCGGAGTGAAACACGAGGTGCTCAACGCCAAGCAGCACGAGCGTGAAGCGGCGATCATCGCCATGGCGGGCGCCAAGGGCGCGGTTACGGTCGCCACCAACATGGCCGGCCGCGGCACTGACATCATCCTGGGCGGAAACGCCGAGTTCCTCGCCGACAAGCATCTGCACGACTCCGGGATCGACGCGCTCGAGAGCTCTGCAGAGTACGAGAAGCTCTATCCCGAACTCTTGAGGGAGCTTGAAGAGGAAACCCAGGTTGGGCACGACGAGGTCGTTGAGCTTGGCGGTCTCTACGTCGTCGGATCCGAACGACACGAGTCACGCCGAATCGACAACCAGCTACGGGGGCGTTCCGGCCGTCAGGGCGATCCCGGAGAGAGCCGGTTCTATCTGTCGCTGGGCGATGACCTGATGCGGCTGTTCAAGTCCGACATCGTGGATTGGGTACTGCAGGCGCTCAAGATGCCCGACGACGTGCCGATCGAAAACAAGCGCGTGACAGCTTCGATCGCCAGCGCACAGAGCCAGGTTGAAGCCCAGAACTTCGAAATCCGTAAGAACCTTCTCAAATACGACGATGTGATGAACCGGCAACGGCATGCGGTCTACAGCGACCGGCGCAAGGTGCTGGAGGGTGCCGATGTCGAGTCGCGGCTGCGGGCCACCGTCGACACCGTTGTCGAGCAATACGTCATCGGAGCGACCGAAGGATTTGCCGAGGACTGGGACCTGGAACAGCTCTGGAGCAACATGAACACGCTCTATCCGGTGTCCCTGGTGCGCGCCGATTACGAGGAACGGGAGGACCTCGACCGGCAGATGTTGATCGAGGACTTCAAAGCTGATGCTCAAGCCGCGTACGACAGGCGTGAGGAGAGTCTCGGCGAGGAGGTCATGCGGGAGCTGGAACGCCGGGTGCTGCTGACTGTGCTGGACCGTAAGTGGCGCGAGCATCTTTACGAGATGGATTACCTCCGCGAAGGGATTGGCCTCCGGGCCATGGCGCAGCGCGATCCACTGGTGGAATACCAGCGGGAGGGCGGCGACATGTTCAACGTCATGATGGAGGCCTTCATGGAGGAAGTCGTTGGCTACGTGTTCCACCTTGACGTGGAGGTACAGCAGGCGCCTGCAGTCGGCGTCGTGACCGACTCCGAAGGCCAGGCGATTCAGATCGGCGCGGGCCAGATCGGAGCCGCTCGGACCGATGCTGCCAGTCCAAATGGTCACGACCGAGCCGGTCGCCACCTGGTGGAATCGGGGCCAGACCCCGACGGCCCAGGCGTCGCGGTCCATGAAGTCGATGAAGAAGTATCCGAGCCAGACGTAGTGTTCGAGGAGCCAGTTGCGGTGCCGACGGTGAAGGCCAAAGGCCTGGCCGGCCAGAGCGGCACGCGTGCTCCACTCAGCTATTCCGCTCCAGCCGAGGACGGCTCAGTGAGGACAAGCGGCAAGACGGCGAGCAAAGCGGACAA
>Ga0193738_1000782_pt1 | contig 14512 bp, 12 predicted proteins | sample L2a1metaG_FD_144927 | JGI IMG/M metagenome (GOLD analysis project Ga0193738, IMG submission 144927) | Soil microbial communities from a riparian zone of the East river system, Colorado, United States - L2a1 | ecosystem: Environmental > Terrestrial > Soil > Riparian zone | place: USA: East River...
GGGGGCGCTCACGAGTGGGGCCGATGACACGTTGGTCACGACGCGTCGGTGATCATCTTCTGCTGGGTCGCGGCTGGAATGCAGAAACCTATGTTTACCTAGCTTGCTGACGCTTCACATAGGTTGCAACCTGTGTGCGGCGACTGCAACGTGGGTTAACCCAGCTTTCGGACCAGGCCGCGGAAGAGGTAGCGAACAGCTCTCGCAACCAGCATCGGACTCTCCGTACGGGCGGCGCGACCAAGATCGCGCTCCAGTTGTACAGGGAGGTCGCGGTGCCTGGGGCTGGCGTAGAACGTAAGAATCTTGAAACCAGGGAATCGCCAAAGTCTCTTTGACGCTAAAGCTAACCGCGGTCGTTCTACGCCGGCCCCAGGCGCCGCGACCGACCGAGAGTCCAAAGAAAGCGATCTTTGGTCGCGCAGAACACGTACGGAAGAGTGAGTCCGATGCTGGTTGCGAGGGATGTGGAGGTACGCGCGGGTGCGCGTCTTCTACTGGAGCATGCCTCCTTCCAGGTGGCGGCTGGCGACAAGATCGGCTTGGTCGGACGCAACGGCGCTGGCAAGACGACGCTCACCCGGATCTTGTCGGGCGAAACCCAGCCGGCCAGCGGAACGATCACGAGAACCGGCCCAGTCGGGTACCTGCCGCAGGATCCACGAACCGGCGATCTCGAGGTCCTGGCCAAGAACCGAATCTTGTCTGCCCGCGGGCTGGACGCGGTCGTTGATCGGCTGCAACGTGCCGAGCTGGCGATGGGTGATGATTCGGCCGATGTTCGGGATAAGGCGATGGCCTCGTACGCGAGAGCGGAGGCCGAGTTGGCGGCGGCGGGTGGTTATGCCGCGGAAGCGGAGGCGGCCCGAATCGCCAGCAACTTGGGGTTGCCCGAGCGCGTGCTGCACCAGCCGCTCGGGACTTTGTCGGGCGGTCAACGCAGACGGATCGAGCTCGCCCGGATCTTGTTCTCCGGGGCGCCAACCTTGCTGCTGGATGAGCCGACCAACCACCTGGACGCCGACTCGATCGTGTGGTTGCGCGATTTCCTAGCTGGACATTCCGGCGGATTAATGGTGATCACTCACGACGTGGGGCTGCTGGAGCGATGCGCGAACAAGGTGTTCCACCTCGACGCCAACCGCGCCGAGCTCGATATCTACACGATGGGGTGGAAGCGTTATCTGCAGCAACGCGAGACTGACGAGAAGCGCCGCAGACGTGAGCGGCTGAACGCGGAGCGCAAGGCGGATCAGCTCCTCAGCCAGGCGGACAAGATGCGCGCCAAGGCAACAAAGGCCATGGCCGCGCACAACATGGTCAGGCGTGCGGAGCGCTTGTTGGCTGGGATCGATGGTGAACGGGCCCGTGATCGGGTGGCCAAGATCAAGTTTCCAGACCCGGCACCGTGCGGTAAGACGCCGCTCACCGCTACGGACCTCAGTAAGAGCTACGGATCGCTCGAGGTCTTCACCGACATCGATCTTGCGATCGACAAGGGGAGCCAGGTCGTGGTGCTCGGCCTCAACGGTGCGGGCAAGACCACCCTGCTGCGAATCCTTGCGGGTTTGGACGAGCCGGACACGGGTGAGGTCGTGCCTGGTCACGGTCTGCGCATCGGCTACTACGCCCAGGAGCATGAGACCTTGGATGTCGGTCGCTCAGTTTTGGCGAACATGAAGACCGCGGCGCCGCATCTCGGTGATACCGAGGTTCGCAAGGTCTTGGGCGCATTTCTCTTTTCGGGCGACGATGTCGACAAACCGGCGAGCGTGCTGTCAGGCGGCGAGAAGACCCGGCTGGCACTGGCCATGCTGGTTTGCTCCAGTGCCAATGTGCTGCTGCTGGATGAGCCCACAAACAACCTTGATCCGGCTTCACGAGCCGAGGTGCTGTCAGCGATCAAGCGCTACATGGGTGCCATCGTTCTCGTCACGCATGACGAGGGAGCTGTGGACGCTCTTGATCCAGATCGCGTACTGCTGCTACCCGACGGTGTGGAAGATCTTTGGAGTGCTGAGTATGCAGATCTGGTCGCCCTGGCGTGATCATCGAATAGCTTGATCGGACTCAGGTATCGGAGATCACCTGCCTAGCCATGTGATCAAACCCTGTGAGCTGCGCTGATCAGCCAGAAAGTCCCCAAATGCGCCGGAAACGTGCTAGAAATGGGTGATCATTGATCTTGAGGTCTCGATCATCCGGTCTGGAGAAGGTTGTCGCTTGACCGCGATGACCCACGAAAAAGGGAGGCGCAGTGGCCAAGGCATTGGCTAAGGGTTCACGCATCACCGGGGCGCAGCGGACAACGCTTGCATCTCAGTACGCCAGGCGGTATGCCGCAGGCGACAGCATTCGCAAGATCGCTGACGACGCCGGTCGTTCGTTCGGGTTTGTGCACGGTGTTCTCAAGGAGGCCGGAGTTGAGCTTCGCGGTCGCGGCGGCGCCACCCGCGGTGCCAAGAAAGCGGCCTCGGGCAGCGCCGCCAGGAGGGGTACCACGGCTCCAGCAAAGAAGGCCCCAGCGAAGGCAGTTGCGAAGAAGTCTTCCGCGAAGACAGCCAAGGCTCCAGCGAAGAAGACAACTGCCAAGAAAGCACCTGCGAAGAAGACCGTAGCGAAGAAGGCTCCAGCCAAGAAGACCGCTGCCAAGAAAGCACCTGCGAAGAAGACCGTAGCCAAGAAGGCTCCAGCCAAGAAGACCGCTGCCAAGAAGGCGCCGGCGAAGAAGACGACTGCCAAGAAGGCTCCTGCCAGGAAGCGTTGATCGCGACTCATCACTAAGGCCCGGCGCGCAGTTGCCGCCGGGCCTTTTTGGTTGCTGCTGATCGCAGGGCTCGGACTAGCCTGGGACCGCCGAGCGTTGCGAGTCCCGGAGGAAGCCCATGTCGATGTACATGATGATGCGGCGCATGTCGCAGGATCCCGATATTGCCCATCATCAGCTCAGCCAGGGCGTGGTTCGGCGCGTCCTGCGGTTCGCCAAGCCCTACCGGTTTCTGATCGCTGTCTTTGTGGCGTTGGTGGTCATCTTGGCCGCCCTTGCCGTGGCCCCGCCGCTGCTTTTCAAAGAAATCATCGACCATGGTGTGTTGCAGGGCGATCGGCGGGTCGTGATCATCGTGAGCCTTATCCTCGCCGGCATCGCGGTGCTACAGGCGGTACTGGGGATGGTTCAACGCTGGTTTTCTTCAACGATCGGCGAAGGCCTGATCTTCGACCTGCGCACGCAGGTCTTCGACCATGTGATCCAGATGCCGGTCGCATTCTTCACCAGAACCCAGACCGGAAAGCTCGTCTCGCGGCTTAATTCAGATGTGATCGGCGCCCAACAGGCATTCACCTCAACGCTGTCGACAGTTTTGACAAACTTGATCAGCCTGGTGCTGGTGCTCGCAGCCATGCTGGTGCTGAGCTGGCAGCTCACCGTTGCAGCTCTGATCATGTTGCCGATCTTTCTCGTCCCCGCCAAGATCGTGGGCCGCAAGCTATCAGAGCTGACGCGTCAGCAGATGGAACTCAATGGCGACATGTCGGCGACAATGACCGAGCGTTTCAGCGTCAGTGGGGCATTGCTGGTCAAGCTGTTCGGACGGGTACCCGAGGAACACGACCGGTTCGCCGAACGCGCCGGCGCGGTGCGCGACGTCTCGGTCAAGATCGCCATGAATGGTCGGTTCTTCTTTACGTCGCTGGGCCTGGTTGCGTCGTTGGCTGTTGCGCTGGTGTACGGCGTTGGCGGATCGTTAGCCATCGACGGCGTGCTCACCGTGGGTACCTTGACGGCCTTGGCCGCACTCCTCGCTCAGCTGTACGGCCCACTCACCCAGCTCACCAATCTCCGCATCGATGTGATGAATGCCCTTGTCAGCTTCGACCGGGTCTTCGAGGTGCTCGATTTGCTGCCCATGATCCGCGATGCCGAGGACGCCGAAGCAGTCAAAGGGCCAGCCTCGGTGAGCTTTGAGCACGTCTCGTTCACTTACCCAAGCGCCGATGAGGTCTCCCTGGCCAGCCTGGAATCGATTGCCTCCCTCGACCAACGACCGAGCGGCGAGGTATTGAACGAGGTGACCTTCAGCGTGGCGGCCGGCCAGACAGTGGCGCTCGTCGGCCGATCCGGTGGGGGCAAGACGACCATGACTCACCTCATTGCGCGGCTCTACGACGCCACTTCCGGAACCGTCTCGGTAGCCGGTATCGACGTCAAGAAGCTGGAGCAGTCTTCATTGCGCGCCACGGTCGGCTATGTCACTCAGGACGCGCACATGTTCCACGACACGATTCGTGCGAACCTCCGATACGCCCGGACCGATGCCACCGAGGCCGAAATGTGGGAAGCGCTGGAGGCAGCGCAGATCAGGCCGCTGGTCGAGAGCCTGCCCGACGGCTTGGAGACCGTGGTCGGCGAGCGCGGCTACCGGCTATCCGGTGGCGAGCGGCAACGTCTCGCAATCGCCCGGCTGCTGCTCAAGGCCCCCTCAATCGTGGTGCTCGACGAAGCCACCGCGCATCTGGACTCAGAATCCGAAGTCGCTGTTCAGCGGGCCCTGGATTTGGCGATGGAGGGGCGTACCAGCGTCGTCATCGCGCACCGGCTGTCCACGATCCGCAATGCCGACTTGATCATCGTCGTGGACCACGGACGGATCGTGCAGCGCGGCCGGCATGAGGAATTGATGCGCGAGGGTGGGCTGTATACCGAGCTCTACCGCACTCAGTTTGATCAGAGTCCGCGTTGGGCTCCGCCCTCAACCGCGATCACGGAGCCGGTCAGGTAGGACGCCGCGGGGGACAGCACAAAGGCCGCGACCCGCCCGAACTCTGGGGGTTGCCCATAACGGCGCAAAGGAATCGTCGCTTCGGCGCTGGCTCGCGCCGCCGCCGGATCCTCCTTGAGCGAGTCGAGGTGTTTGGCACGTTCGGTCTCGATGGCGCCCGGCATGAGCCCGATCACCCGTGTCCCCTGCGGGCCGAGTTCGTCGGCCAGCTGCTTGACGAGCATTGCCAACCCTGGGCGCAGGCCGTTTGAGGTTGCAAGCCCTGGGATGGGTGCCTTCACTGATGTCGAGAGCACCCAGGCAATGCACAGATCGCTGGCTGTGCCATGCCTGACCACAGCCCGACAGACCCGCAACGCCGCCAGGAAGACCGAATCGAACGCGCTGCGCCACTGCTCCTCAGTCGTACCCAGCACCGATCCAGCCGGTGGCCCGCCAACGCTTATCAGTGCGCCATCGAGCCGACCGAAAGCATCCAAGGCAAGAGCGCAGGCCGTCTCGGCAGTATTGGCATCACTCAGGTCGGCCGCAAGCGCGACGGCCCGGTCCGGTCCCATCTGGCTGACTGCTTCCGCCAGCAACTCGGCCCGTCGAGCGACCACCACAACACGGGCGCCCTCGGCGACAAGCTGCTGAGCCGCTGCTCGCCCGAGCCCAGTGCTGGCGGCCGTCACCAGGAATGCACGGTCGGCCAACCCAAGATCCATAATCAGATCCTCACACCCGTCGCGTGCGCCTCGGTAGCGTCCTCGCGTTCCTCCCGGCGCGCCCGCAGATCCCCCCTGATAAAGACAACGATGCCCGCCACGGCGATGGTGGTGAACATGAACCACTGCACGGCGTACCAGAAATGCGGGCCGTCAGAGAGCTCTGGCAGCTGGATCGGCTGGAAGCCGCCCTGCTGTTCGGGCCGGACGGTGATGAGGCCGATGTAGCCGGACTCGATGTCATAAGGCAATGTGGCTGCGATGGCGTCTGAGTTGATCAAGCGCATCTGATTGCTGACTGGCGTGGTCGCGGCACGCCGCCCCTTCTCGCTGCGGCGTACGTGTCCTACCACTCTCACCTCGCCGGCCGGTGGCGCCGGCGCCACTGATGGGATCCGGGTGCCGCGTTCTAGCGGGATGAACCCGCGATCCACCAGCACTGCGCCGCTCGCGGTGCGTAAGGGTGTCACGACCTCATAGCCGTCGACGCCGCCATTGCCGCGGTAGCGCACCACGAACTGATGGCCGGCGTCGAAGGTGCCACGCGCCTCGACGCGTTGCCACTGGTCCGCGTCGGTGATCGCGTGGGTGAAGACCTGTTCGTAAGGCTGCACCGGTTTCTGCTCGTTGGCGATCGTTGTGGCGTTACGGTCCTTGCGCTCAGCCAACCGATCCAGCTGCCAGTTGCCCAAGCTGACGAAGGCGACTCCGAGCACGGCGACAAAGGCGATCAGCAGTGCCCAGCGGAGCCACAAACGGCGCACGGGGCCAGGTTAGTGCCCTGCCTCGCGGTTCAGCAGGAGCGTCGTCGCCGTGGCCGCGGCTTCGGTCAGCGCGGCACCACGCCCGACGGCAATCCCGACAAGGAAAGTGGTCAGCGGCGCGGCTATCCGTTCCACCTCATGCGCGGAGTCCCGCGCGAGGTCCAGCAGGGTGCGGACCGCGTCGTCGTCCATCGCGACGTTGCTGGTCTCCAGCTCGGCGGACAAGGTCGATAGCCATTGCTTGAGTTCCATCGATTCGGTGCTCCTCGGCGGGGCATTGTGCGGCCCTGAACTATACCCATGCTGAACGGATCGTCTGGTCGAGGAGCGGGCAAATTAGACTCCACCTATGACCACGCTGCTTCCGTATCCACGGCTGCGTCACTCGGGTTCCGCGCCTGCGGAACCGGGGGAGCGCGATCAGCAGGTGCTTGCGGACGCTTATGGTCGAGTGGCAACGGACCTGCGGATTTCGCTTACCGATCGGTGCAATCTGCGTTGTACCTATTGCATGCCGGTGGAGGGACTGGATTGGCTGCCGCGTGCCGAGGTATTGACAGATGAAGAAATTCTGCGGCTGATCACGATTGGTGTGAAACGGCTGGGCATCAAAACCGTACGGCTCACCGGTGGCGAACCTCTGTTACGCAAGAACCTCGAGCTGCTCGTGGCTGATATCGCGGCGCTCTCGCCGGCGCCAGAGATCGCGCTGACCACAAACGGAATCGGTCTGGCTGCACGTGCCGAAAAGCTGGCCGCGGCGGGCCTGAAGAGGATCAACGTGTCGCTGGACACCCTCGACCCGGGCACTTTTGCCGAGCTGGCCCATCGGCCACGGCTGCCTGACGTGCTAGCGGGAATCGCTGCCGCGCGGGAAGCCGGGCTGAAGCCTGTCAAGATCAACTCTGTGCTGCTGCGCGGCGTCAATGATCACGAGGCGTACGACCTGCTGCGTTGGGCGATGGCCGAAAACGTCCAGCTACGGTTCATCGAGCAGATGCCACTGGATCCCCAACACGGTTGGCAACGCGACGGAATGATCACTGCGGCGGAGATCAAGCAGCACCTCAGCCAGCATGTCGAGCTGGTGGAGGACCCCGAGGATGCACTGACGCGGGGGAGCGCACCGGCGGAACTCTTTCGGGTAGTGGGCACCGGCTATTCCGTCGGCATCATCGCGGCCGTCTCGAAGCCGTTCTGTGGCAACTGCGACAGGGTTCGACTCACCGCCGACGGCCAGATTAGGAACTGCCTGTTCGCCCGCACCGAGTCCGATTTGCGTGCGCCGCTACGAAGCGGCGCAAGCGACTCCGAGATTGCCGCCCTCTGGGTAGCTGCCGTTGCCAGCAAGCAACCAGGCCACGGCATCAACGACCCGAGTTTCCTGCAACCCGATCGGCCGATGTCTGCAATTGGCGGTTAGAGGGGGAGCGCCTCCTTGAGGAATCCGCGGGCTGAGAGGAACTGCATCAGGGACTCGCGGTGATCATCGCAGGCAAGCCAGTGCTTTCGACGATCGGCCGCATGAATCTTCGGGTTGTTCCACTGCAGGTCGTACGAGGCGAGTTGCCGGCAGCCTCGAGCGGAGCAGATTAGGCCATCAGGATCTTCGGGGAGCGGGTCGACGCCGCTAGCGACCAAAGGATCGCTAGGCAACGCGCTCATTCGGCCGACGTTGACTGCCGTCCTCCTCGAAAACCTCGTTGTCGGTCGTTTCGTCATCGTGACCGGTAGTGATCTGCGGGCGATCGCTCGGCAGGGCGTGGGTCATCTTGCCGGAACGAAAATGCTGGTTGACCTGGTTTGCGGCGATAACTGCAATGAGCGGCAACACCACAGCGCACGCGAACAGGACCCAGCGAAAGGCGCCGTGCACGAAGATCATGCTGATGAAGCAGGCGGCGCGGAACGCCATGGTGATCGTGTAGCGCCGGATCCGAGAGGACATTTCCTCACTCGTCCCCATCCGGGCATCGGTGATGAGCGTGGCTCTGCGGCCCGACTCGGCGACTGTTCGGGAGTTTGTGTCCATCTCGCCATCGGTCACCACGTCAGCGTACGCCTCCGCGCTGACGCTGCAGAGTACTCGGTAGCGTGACCCCGTGAATCCATCTCGGGTCGTTCTGGTAACCGGTGGTAGCAGGGGAATTGGTCAGGGCATTGCCGAGCGGCTTGTCAAGGCCGGACATCGCGTTGCGGCAACCTATCGCAGCGGAGAGGTGCCGCCGGGTGTCCTGGGCGTGCAGTGTGACGTCACCGATCCAGACCAGGTAGACATGGCGTTTTCCCAAGTGGAATCGGCTCTTGGGAACGTCGAGGTGCTGGTTGCGAATGCCGGGATCACCCGCGACACCTTGCTGATGCGGATGTCGGACGAGGATTGGGATCAGGTAATTGCCACTAACTTGACTGGAGCGTTCCGGGTGGCGCGGCGTGCCGCCAGGCCAATGATCCGCGCCAGGTTCGGCAGGATCATCTTCATGTCCTCGGTGGTCGGACAGACGGGTTCGGCAGGCCAGGTCAACTACGCAGCGGCAAAGTCTGGGCTCCTTGGGATGGCGCGCTCCCTGGCGCGCGAACTTGGATCGCGTGGGGTAACCACCAATGTGGTGGCTCCGGGCTTCATCGAGACGGACATGACCGCCGAGCTGAGTGACGACCTGGTCAAGAAATATGCCGAGCAAATCCCACTGGGCCGGTTCGGCTCGGTGGATGACATTGCGGGGACGGTCGAGTTCCTCGCCGGCGACGCGGCCGGCTACATCAACGGGGCGCTCATCCCGGTCGACGGCGGCCTCGGCATGGGCCACTGAGCGGCGAACCGCACAACGTTTGCGACGGCAGAAGGGACATCTGTGGGCATTCTCGAGGGCAAGAACATCCTTGTCGCTGGCGTCACGCTCGACACCTCCATCGGCTTCCACGTGGCCAAGATCGCCCAGGGCGAGGGAGCGACGGTCGTCGTCTCCAACTTCGGCCGGGCAATGAGCCTGACGTCCCGGGTGATCAAGAAGCTTGATCCGGTCCCATTGCTGCTGGAAGTCGACGTCACGAACGAAGATCATCTGGCGGGTCTACCAGCACAGCTGGGAGAGCATCTGGACCAGCTCGACGGTCTGGTGCACTCGCTTGCCTTTGCCAACCCGGAGACGGCGCTCGGCGGCAAGTTCCTCAGCACGCCGTGGTCCGACGTCAGTACCGCGCTGCAGGTCTCGGCCTACTCGCTGGCGTCTTTGACCATGGCCTGCAAACCTTTGCTGGCTGAGCCCGCCTCGGTTGTCGGGCTGACGTTTGACGCGACTGTCTCCTGGCCGGTCTATGACTGGATGGGCGTCTCCAAATCGGCGCTGGAGAGCACCAGCCGCTACCTGGCCCGCTACCTCGGAGCGGCGGGGATCCGCGTCAATCTGGTGGCGGCGGGTCCGCTGGAAACACTGGCCAAGAGGGCGATCAGTGGCGCCGATGCCTTCAACGAAGTTTGGGGGCAGCGAGCTCCGCTGGGTTGGGATCCGAGAGATATGACACCGACTGCCAAGGCCGTCGTGGCGCTGCTCAGTGACTTCTTCCCCAAGACCACAGGGGAAATGATCCACGTGGATGGCGGCCTGCACTCCACCGGCGCCTGACCGCGCTCATGCCGACCACACCCACCGCTGGCTCGCTGGTCGAACTGCGCCTCCTGGATGGGCCGAACCTGTATTTCCCGCGTCCAGCGGCGAAAGTGACGCTCGATCTGACCGAACTGCTCGGGCTGCCGGATGCGGACGCCCGTGATCTCGGCGCCGAATTCGGCCTGGGCAAGGCCCGTCCGGGAATTGCAGGCTCAGCATTCCGGCAGCGGTTCGCGATACGGCTGGTCACCCAGGTCGTCCGCCGGCTGGCCCACGCCGGAGGCGTGACCAGGCTGGCGGTGCGTACCCGGACTGGGCAGGCGGTCAGCGAACTGGTCGTGGCCTACCCCTGGCGCAACTCGGGCCGGGCCGAGGCGTTGGCGTACGGGCTGGCGCAAGTGCTGGACAGTGTTGCTGCCGGACCCGAAGTGGTGGCGGAGATGATCAATACCGCGGGCTCGGCGCTCGCTGTGGCTCCCCTCGGCTCCGCTCCGCGGCTGATCCAGCCCCAAATTCCCGTCGTCGCGATCACGGGTACCAACGGCAAGACCACCACAGCGCGGATGATCGGACACGTTGCGCGCCGGGCTGGCTGGTCTGTGGGCTGGTCGAGCACAGACGGTGTGTACATCAACGGTGAGCTGATAGAGGCCGGCGATTTCTCAGGGCCGGGAGGCGCCGGTCGGGTCCTGCGACATCCAGGTGTGGAATTGGCGGTCACGGAGACCGCGCGTGGTGGGATCTTGCGTCGTGGCGTTGGACTCGCGTACAACGACGTCTCGGTAGTGACCAACATCAGTGCCGATCACCTGGGCCTCGACGGGATCGACACTCTTGACCAGCTCGCTGAGGTCAAGGCAGTTATAACCAAGATCACCAAGCCGGATGGCTGGTGTGTGCTCAACGCCGACGACCCGCGGACGTTCGGGATGCGGCTCGGAGTCAAGGCTCAGATATGGGTGTTCACCCGCGATCCCGACTCGCCCTCGGGTCGCAGCGTTGTTTCCGAAGGTGGCCGAGTGACGACGCTGCTCGGCGGCTGGGTGAGCGTGCTGAGGGCAGGTTCAGACCCACTTCCGGTCGTCGATGTGATTGACGTGCCGATGGCCTTGGCCGGGCTGAGCAGAGTCAATGTCGAGAACGTTCTGGCGGTCACATCGGCGACCCTGGCGTTGGGATTCTCAGTCGAGCAAGTATCCGACGGCCTTCGATCTTTCGATCCGAGCCAGGACAACCCCGGCCGGATGAACATTTGGACCTTCTCAGTACCCAGCGGTGTGATCAGCGTTGTGATCGATCTAGCCCACAACGAGGCGGGATTGGAGGCGCTATTGGAGATCATGAACGGCCTTCGACCACGCTACGGCCGCCTCTTGCTTGGTGTGGGTACGGCCGGTGATCGCAGCGATGATGTTTTCGTCCGGCTCGGCGAGATCGCCGGCCTAGGCGCGGATCTTGTCGAGATCACCCACAAGGCGAGGTACTTGCGGGGACGCAGCATGGATGAGCTTGGCAAGCTGATCAAGGAGGGAGCTGCCCACGCCGGGATGGAGATCGCCGGTGAGCATGACAGCGAACTGGGTTGTCTCGTGTCGCTGGTCGGCCAGGCGCGCGACGGCGACGTCGTCGCGATCATGACTCACCAAGACCGCGAGCTGTTGGATCGGTGGCTCATTGATCACGGCGCATCGCGAGACAATCCCCATGCGCTGCGTGCAAAAGTTGGTCTTTAGAGAGCTGGTCGCGGATCGCGCTCCCGATCCGGTTCGTCGTACGTTGCATCCGGCACGAAGTCCGGGTCCGGCACGGCATTGTCGAATTCGCTGTCGTCTGAAGGTCTGGCCCCCGGCTGCGCGTGGTGACCGTAGGACTCTAGATACGCCATGATCGCGGCGTGCTGCTCAACGCAAATCACCACCAGGTCGCCGGGGTTGGACCGCGACATTGCATGCTGCACGCTTGTCAGCTCCTCGAGCACGATCTCGACCTGCTTGCAGCGCGCACCTTCGGCCATCGCCTGACGCGCTCCGGCCGCCACGATGTCGGCGACCTCCCCGGGTGCCCGGGCGCGGAGATTGCGGTCCTCGCGCACGATCAGCACATCGAAATGCCGAGCCGCCTCAGCACCAAGCTCGTGCATGTCCTCGTTCCGGCGATCGCCGGCAGTGGCGATGACACCTATCCGGGAGATCCGTCCAAGATCGTTAGTGGTTTCCAGAGCGACCCCTGTCTTGTCCACGAAATCGCCGAGCATGATCATTCCCGGGACGTTGTGGCAATAGTCGACGATGACGGTTCGGCCCTCCACGTCGACTTCGTTGAGCCGGCCTGGTGCAAGGTAGTAGTTGGTCGAGAAGGAGCGCAGGCCCTGACGAATGTCATGCAGCGAGGCTCCTGCTGCAAACGCAGCTGCAGCCGCCGCCATGGCGTTTTGGACATTCATGGTGGCGCGGCCACTGAAGGTCGCCGGCAACAGATGGGTCCAGGCCAGCTGCATGGAGCGGCGACCCTCCTTGATCATGATCATGTCGCCAAGATCGCTGTGCTCCAGCACCACCGCTCGGCCACCGCGGCGACAATGATCATCAACCGAATCGCGGATTTCGCCGCCCGGCTCGGCCATGGTGAACCACACGATCCGGCCGGCGCAGCGTCGGCGCATGGCGCGTACCAACGCGTCGTCGGCGTTCAGCACGGCGAAGCCGTTTCGCGGCACCGCCTCCACGATGACTGCCTTGACATCGGCTAGCTGCTCGAGCGTGTCGACTCCTCGCAGCCCCAGATGGTCGGGCTGCACATTGAGCACGACCCCAACGTCATTGCGCTCATAACCCAGGCCTTCACGCAGGATGCCGCCACGTGCTACCTCAAAAACTGCAAAGTCGACGCGCGGATTCTGCAGGACCATCCTCGCCGACCTCGGTCCCGACGCGTCCGACCGGATGAGCAACCGCTCATCAACGACCACACCATCGGTCGAGGTCATGCCGACCTTCTTGCCTATGCCCTTGAAGATGTGCGCGATCATCCGCGACGTCGTGGTCTTGCCATTGGTGCCGGTGACAGCGATGATCGGAATCCGGCTCGGGGTAGCGGGTGGAAACAGCATGTCGACCACCGGCTTCGCCACGTACTGCGGGTCACCGATCGTCGGGTGAGTGTGCATCCGAAAACCCGGGGCGGCATTCACCTCACAGATCCCGCCGCCTGTCTCGCGTACCGGCTGGGTGATATCTGGCGCAATGAAGTCGATGCCAGCGATGTCCAGCCCAACCACACGCGCCGCCTCTTCGGCTATCTCGATGTTCTCCGGGTGCGCTTCGAAGGTGCGGTCGATCGAGATGCCTCCGGTGGACATGTTCCCGGTCAGTGTCAGCTTGATCATCTTGCCTTCAGGCGGCACCTCGTCCATGCCAAACCCCTGGGTTGCCACCAGATCGATGGCGGCCTTGTCGATCTTGATCCTGGTCAACACCTTTTCGTGGCCCACCCCACGGCGGGGATCGGCATTGGTCTTTGCTACAAGCTGATCAATCGTCAATGCGCCGTCACCGATGACGTGGGCTGGCACTCGCTCGGCGATGGCGGCGATCTTGCCGTCGATCACCAAGCATCGGTAGTCGCGCCCCGTCACGAAGGTCTCGACGATCACTGAGCCGCCCCGTGACTCCGACTTGGCGATGTCGAACGCGCGGCGTACGTCTGTGTCACTGCGCAGATCGAGCATGACGCCTCGGCCATGGTTACCGTCGAGCGGCTTGAGGACCACGGGGTAGCCGATGCGGTTGGCCAGCCGGACCGCGTCATCGAGGGTGCGGACCGATTGGGATCGAGGAACTGGCAGCCCGGCAGCCGACAGCAGCGCCAGGGTGAGCTCCTTGTTGCTGGCGACGTCGACTGCTACCGACGACGTTTGAGAAGTCATGGTGGCCCGGATCCGTTTCTGATGGACCCCTTGGCCGAGCTGGACCAGTGATGCGGTGTTGAGCCGCAAATAGGGAATGTCGCGGCTGACCGCCTCCTCCACGATCGCCTGGGTAGAAGGCCCGAATGCGGTCCGCTCGCCGCGCACGATGAAATCCTCGAGGGCTTCGTCGAAGTCGAAATCCGTGTCGGGGACGATCAGGTGGTTGACCAGCCGGACCGCGAGCTCACCAGCGGCAAGTCCGACCGACTCGTCGTAGTAGGCGTAGATCACGTTGTAGCGTCCGCGCTCGCCCTTGACCTGCCGGGTCTTGCCGCGGCGCATGTCGTGGCCGACGGCCTGCTGCAGCTGCAGCGCCACGTGCTCGGCTACGTGGCCAACCCAGGTGCCCTCGTGGAGCCGCTCCGCGAAGCCGCCTCGCCGGCCGCGACTACAGGTGTGGTTCATCAGGCCCGGCAGCCGCTCCAGCAAAGCGTCGGCGAAGCCAGGCAGCTTGTTGCTCGGAAAGTCTTCGAGCACCCCGAGATCGACAACCAGCTGGATGGCGGGTTCGTAGTGCCAGATGTTCGGACCGCGGAAGACCCTGCTAGAGATGATCTTGAGATCAGGGGCTGCGATCGGCGCAACGCTCTCGGTCACGAATGCTCCTCACGGCTTAGCCGCCCTGGTGGCGGCGAAGTCGCCGCTTGTTGGCGGGTGAGAGTCCCTCGGCGGCGACGTCACG